>Ga0209239_1000047_pt1 | contig 70365 bp, 64 predicted proteins | sample GraSoi013_2_20cm_FD_185824 | JGI IMG/M metagenome (GOLD analysis project Ga0209239, IMG submission 185824) | Grasslands soil microbial communities from the Angelo Coastal Reserve, California, USA - Sample 10_02_2013_2_20cm (SPAdes) (version 2) | ecosystem: Environmental > Terrestrial > Soil >...
GATACTTCATTCCCGGAAACTTGATCGCGCTCCCGATGACTGAATAGGCATCCTTCCGGGCTAATTCGACGCTGAGTCCGGTTGAGGATATGTTCAGGACGCGTCCGCCAGCGGTTACGAGTTGTCCGTTGGGAGTTCTGACTGTTCCTGCGTGAAATATCATAACGTTGCTAGGAGCTAATGGGCGAAGAGTAATCGGATCTCCTTTGGAGGGATTTTCTGGATATCCTTTGGAGGCAAGGACAACCACGACGGATGCGAGTTTACTGCATTCCGGTATTGGTGGCTTGCTTGAGTTCGTTGCGACGGCGCTCAAGTGTGCGAGTAGTCCGCGTTTGACCAAGGGCATTATTCCCTGGGCTTCAGGATCTCCAAAGCGCGCGTTGAACTCCAGCACGTAAGGGTCTTCAGTCCCGTGCTTGACGATGACATTCAGGTATAGAACGCCCTGGAAAGGTGCCTCCTCTTTCGCCAGTGCTGCGGCCACGGGATCGAGGATCTTCTTTCTGACCTTCTCGACCAGCGATTGGGTGACGGACGAGACAGGGGTAAAGACGCCCATACCTCCTGTGTTTGGCCCAGAGTCTCCGTCGTTGGCCGGCTTGTAGTCCTGGAAGACGGGGGCTAACCATTGGACCCGATCTGCCGAAACGGTTGCCGTGAAGCTTGCCTCCCATCCGTCGATGAATTCCTCCATCACGATTCTCCTTGGCTCTCGTTCTAGTTCGCTTTGAATCGCCGCCTCAGCTTCGCGCCTGTTCCGAGTGACTGTCGTTCCTTTGCCCGCTGCGAGTCCGTCTGCTTTGATCACCCAAGGTGGGCCGAGCTCGTCAAGGGCCCTAGTTGCTCTGGACTCGTTTGTGAAGCTCTCCCAGCGCGGCGTTGGTAGGGCGTATCTGGTGCAGAGCTCTTTAGCGAAGCTCTTTGATGTTTCAATACGAGCAGCTTGCTTGTCAGGTCCGAAAATGGCAAGGTCCTGTTTTCTGAACGCGTCGACTATTCCTGCGCCTAGTGTAGCCTCAGGTCCGACGACAGTCAGGTCGATTCTGTGCTTTGATGCAAACGAGGCGAGCTCGTCAATGTTGTTCGAGCCGATTGGAACACAGGTGGCGATTTCTGCGATGCCTGGATTGCCCGGGGCCGCGCAAATCTCTTTGACATTCGGATCCCTTGAGAGCGCCCAGGTTAGAGCGTGCTCCCGGCCGCCGCTTCCGACGATGAGGATCTTCATACAGCTACAAGTCGGATCGAGTGTTAGGCCTTCATTTCTTCTCGGGTCCGAAGTACGGGGTTCTTCTTCAATCCGAGATACTCGCCTGTCACGCAGGCGAAGCACATTTCACTCTGTTTGAGCCCAATGCCTTTGCTCAGTCCTTCGATGTCATTGTAGCCGAGACCATCGACGCCGATCTCGTTCGCCACTTTCGCGTTCAATTCTGGAATCGACATCATGTCACCGTCGACCTTGGTTGCAAGGAGTTCGTTGTGTGTTGGAAAGTCAATGCCCATGTAGCACGGGTGGCGTATGGGCGGAAAGGTCACGACCATGTAGACCTTCTTGGCGCCTGCGTCGCGCAGTGCCCGTACGATGTTCTTGCTGCTGGTCCCCCGTACTATGCTGTCGTCGACCACAATGACGTTCTTCCCATCGACTACGGGTCTGATGGTTATGATCTCCCTGACGATCTCTTCCCGACTCTCATCCGTGGGCTCGATGAAGCTTCTGAGGCTGCCCTTCCTTCGATACCGGTCTTTCATTAAGCCCTCTTCCATAGGTATCCCACTCTCTTCCGAATATCCTAGCGCGGCGGGTCGAGCCGAGTCGGGGACTGGTATGACAACGTCTGCCTTGAAGGGATATTTCCGAGCTAGAACTCTCCCTAGTTGTCGTCGTGCTTCGTAGACGTAGTGGTCTTCGATTCTGCTGCTTGGATGTGCGAAATAGGTATATTCAAATGCGCAGTGGTGATGTGGAGACTCTGCGAACTTTGTGACTGTTACACCATCTTGGTTGAAACGTATGAGCTCGCCTGGCTGGACGTCCCGGACAAGTTCGGCATGGAGTGCCGTCAGAGCACAGCTCTCAGAAGCGACAAGGTTCGTTCGGGTCTCTTCATCCCAGCCTAGACATAGTGGGCGGAAACCTGATTCGTCTCTGGCGGCGAGCACCTCGCCCTCGTGTGTGACAATGACGAAGCTGTAGGATCCGCTGATCTCCTTCGCCAGCCGGGTGAAGGCTCGTGTCCAGTCATGTTCTCGACGATAGTGTTGTAATAGCCTGTATCCTGCCAGCTTGGTGTCCGAGTTTGCATCTATGATGGGGAATTCGCCCTTGACAAGGGGCTCCAAATCTTCCGTGTTGGCGATTGTCCCGTTCTGGGCGATAGCAAACTCCCCATGAATATCTAATGGGTGAGCGTTCTCGAGGTTTGTTCGTCCCCGAGTGGAATACCGGATGTGGCCTATCCCCCGGTTACTCTCTAAGCGCAGAATCTTACGGGCGTTGGCTGCGGCTCCTATGCCGATCAGTCCGAGTCCTTTGATGATGGGCTCGTTTGGGATGGCTAGACCCCATGATTCCTGGCCTCTGTGTTGAAGGGCCGCTAGTCCTTTGACGATACGCTCGGCGACGGGTTCATTCTTTAACGAATAGATTCCGATGACTCCGCAGTGCTCCGTTACGGTGCGGCTTCCATCTCCTTGGTCCACTTGTAGAGTCTGGGTTGGCTCGGAACGAGCCGGGACGCGTTCCTTTGCTCTGGCGATGGGATCGGCAATGAGGCCGCTCAGTGTCAATTACAAACCTATATCAATTTCAGGCCGGGTATAGCTCTTTCTTGACACGTTCATCTAAACCGATCCGTTGTCGTCAGTAGTCATGGGGCCACGTCCATTGTCTTGGACAGGGTCTTGGACCAGGCTTCTGCGGCGGTTACAACCGGGATCGTGACGATGGGGTCTGTGCCAGATTGGAACTCGATTCTATTTCCCTGGATTCTACCTATCTTCGCTGCCTTGATTTTCGCCACTCTCAGTCGCTGAAGTATGCGCGTCGTATTCTTCGTGCGTGATTCTAGGACGAATCTGGGTTTCGACTCAGAAAACAGCAACTGGGCGAGGCCTCTCGTCTTGGCTGGCACATTAGCCAAATTGACCGTGAATCCTTTCTGACCTTGGACAGCCATTTCGGCCAGAGCTACTGCCAGTCCCCCTTTGGATATGTCATGAACGGCTTCGACCATTCCGCTTTCTACTATCCTCTGGATTGCTCGGAGGAGTTGCCTCTCCGTTCTCATATTGACCCTTGGGACCTGTCCACCTACTAGTCCCTGCACGCTCTCATAGTATTCGCTTCCGCCGAGTTCTGGTAAGGTTGTTCCGACAATCAGTATGTCATCTCCTTCCCTGGCGAGGGCGGAACCAATCTTCGGCGTTCTAGGCTTCCGGAGTCCCAACGCGGCGATTACTGGTGAAGGCTTGATCGCTGTTCTTGACTCGGCATCTTCGTTGTAGAAACTGACCTTCCCTCCGACGCAGGGGACCCGCGTAGCCTTGAGATAGTCTCGGATAGCCCGTATTGCTTCCTTGAAGGTCCAGAAGACTTCTGGGTTTCCCGGGTCGCCATACTGCAGATGGTCGACAATGGCGACAGGCTCAGCGCCAGTTGCGACGAGGTTGGAGAAGGCTTCGCTGAGAATTCCAACCGTTCCCCAGTACGGGTCTAGGTAAGCTTGCTTGCTGTTACCGTCTGTCGTAATTCCCACTGTTTGGCCATTGGGTAGTCTTAGGGTGGAACTGTCTGCCTGTCCCGGTTTGATGATTGTTCGCAGTCCCACTTCGAAATCGTACTGACGGTAGATCCATTCCCGACTGCAGATGTTCGGGCTGGCAAGTAGCGCTAGCAGAGTAGCGTTGAGATCTTCTGGAATCGAGGGTTCAGGAGCCGCGGCTAGTTCATCAATGTAGGACGGCTTCTTGCTAGAGCGGGGAGACAGGGGTGCTTCTGCGACAAATTTGGCGGGTGCTTCTGCAACCAGTTGGTTTCTATGTCTGATGCGAAGTATGCCATCTTCTGTCACGCGTCCGATGCGTGAGTAGTCGAGTTCCCATTTGTCAAGAATTCGCTTCAGCCTTTCCTCATTTCTCGGCTGAACAACGAGTATCATGCGTTCCTGGGACTCGCTGATCATAATCTCAGATGGGCGCATTCCAGGCTCGCGGGTCCGAACATTGTCGAGCTCAATCTCCATGCCTACCCTAGCTTTTCCAGCCATCTCAGACAATCCACAAGTCAGACCTCCGCCCCCGAGGTCTTTCATTCCCAGAACGATGCCAGCATTTACTGCTTCCAGGATTGCTTCGATGATCAGTTTCTTGGTGAACGGGTCGGGAACTTGGACTGCGGATCGTTCGCTGTCTGATATTTCTGTTAGAGTTCTGCTGGCGAAGCTGGCGCCTTGAATTCCATCGCGTCCCGTGCTTCCGCCTACAAGATAGACCACGTCCCAGGGATGAATAGCTCCATCCCGTACAAGCTGGTCCTTGCGGCCGAGGCCGAGGCATACAACATCGACGAGACAGTTTCGCTCGAAGGACGAATCGAACTCTACCTCGCCTCCAACTGTCGGTACTCCGATGCAATTCCCGTACGAGCCAATTCCGCGAACCACGTTGTCGAGGAGCCAGCGACTGTGGCTGCTAGCAATGCTGCCAAATCTGAGCGGGTCGAGTAGCGCAATAGGACGGGTCCCTAGTGAGAGGATGTCCCGAACTACGCCTCCGACACCCGTCGCCGCGCCGCCGTAAGGATCGATGGCGCTCGGATGATTGTGAGACTCAATGTGAAGCGTGACGACCCATCCATTTCCAACATCTATGACTCCAGCGTCGGACCCTGGTCCGAGTATTACTCGAGGTCCCTTGCTCGGCAGAAGCCTTAGCAGTGGTTTGCTCGACTTGTAGCTGCAGTGTTCGCTCCACTGCGTCTCGAGCATGGCCCACTCGACGTCGCTGGGTTGGCGGCCGAGCTTCTTGACCGCGTAGCGAATCTCCTCGTCCGTCAGGTTCGGTTTTTGAACCTGGACGACGGTCATTGGCTCTGTTCTCGTGCCTTATGCATCAGGAGAACAGTTCGCGAGCCCACTATTGCACCTGCAATGAACCCGATTATCAATCCCACTAGGCCGACGATGTAGAAGCTGACGACTCCCGCGGCAATTCCAGCAACAAGTCCAGCAAGGACCGCACGCGGAATCAGACTCGATCTCCGGTTATCACGTTTCGCGCCGGTCATCCAGTGACAGTCTCCTTCTTTGCGATTAGGGCTACGCCGAGGGCTATCATGACTGCGCCGTATGCTCCGCCGAAGATACCCAGGCCGAAGTAGTAGCTCGTGCTTGACAGTCCAATCAACGATACGCACCCCATTATTACCGCGAAAATGCCCAGGGCTATTCTGCGCCTGGGACGTGCGGGCTCGCTCATTTGGCCGGTCGGCTCCTCTCCGCGGTGTAGAAGTAGAGACCCGCGGTTATCAATGCTCCCCCCGCGAAGCCTAGAGAGAAACCCTGTAGAGTGAAGCTTGGGCCTGCAAGCAGGCCAACAATCAATCCAGCGAGTAATCCTACAACGATGATCCCAAAAACTGATGGGGGAGGAGTACGCCTGTCTGATCCAGTGGAATCTCTGCCCTCTGCCGAATCGCTGAACCTTGAATCTAGACCGCCCATCTTACGCTCTTGACCTGTCTAGCGTTCTCATCATAGAGTCAAAAATAACTCGACCGTCTTTTTGGTTGTTGGGTGACAGCACTGGTAACGATGCTCGTTCAGGGTGGGGCATCAAACCCATGACATTGCCCTCGTGATTACATATTCCTGCGATGTTATCGATCGACCCGTTAGGATTGGCGTCTTCTGTTGGCTTTTTCTCTTCACTCACATATCTGAAGACGATCTGCTGGTTTCTCTCCAGCTCCGAGATCTGTTCTTTGTCGAGATAGTAGCGTCCTTCATTATGCGCTATCGGAATTTCTAACACCTGTCCTTTCTCGGCCTTACTCGTGAAAGGCGTGCGCGTGTTTTCGACTCTCAGCCTAGTCCAGGTACACACGAAGCGAAGCGTGGTGTTTCGTAATACCGCACCTGGTAGAATTCCGGCCTCTACCAAGATTTGGAATCCATTGCATATTCCGAGAACCGGCTTGCCACCGTCAGCGGCCTTCTTGACAATTCTAAGGCTGGGACTGGTGGCAGCAATTGCACCGGCGCGGAGATAATCACCGTAGCTGAATCCGCCGGGAAGAACATACGCATCATAATCGTCTCGCCCCAGGTCTTTGTGCCAGACAAGGTCTGTCTTCGTCTTAACTATGTCTCGGAGAATTTCTAGGGCGTCAAGGTCGCAGTTGCTTCCTGGGTATTGGATTACTGCGACCTTTACCATTACTAAGTTATCCCACTATTCTGACCTGGATTGTGTGAGCTACTGGGTTGTAGATTCGTAGTTCGTCGGAAAGTTTCCGGACTATCGCGCGTGCGTCTTCTGGACTGTTGGCTTCGACACTCATCCTCAAGAGTTTGCCCGCGCGGACGCTGGTCACTTGGTTGAAACCGCCTTTCAAAATGAGATTCTGGTGTATCGTCTCTCCTTCGGGGTCTCGAGCTAGCGGTTTGTTCTCAACGATGACTTCTACCACATAGCTGCCGGGAGTCATTACAAGTTCGTATACATTTCCGCATCTATTTACCCCTTCTTTGACACAATCATGTTCTAGCCCATCATCATGCTATCTTTCTTTCCGGAAGATCAAGCAGTACTGGTGATGTCTATTCCCTACCCAGGCGTTGAACACTCCTAGCGGGAGGAGCGTCTTGTCATCCTGACACCATACCTTCTCATCTTTCGGGGTCCAAGCGAAGGGCTCCCGGGAGAGTGTCGAGACCGTATCAAATGCCAGCGGGTACATTCTTCCATCACTGAACACATTGTTCGTAATAATCGTCAGGTAGCCTTTCGGTCTCAACACCTTGTAGACCTCATCGAACGTACGCTTCAAAGCGCGCAAGAAATCGTGATAGTCATCGATGTTGCCAATCTCATCAGGATCGTCGCTATAGGCTGTGTCTAGGCCTTTTTCTGCGCGACCCTTCTGCCTCATGTGACTCCTTTTCAGTTGGTTCCAGTAGGGGGGCGACGTGATGCAATAGTCGGCCGGAGGGAAACCATTCTCTCTCCAAACCTTGGACAGTTTAGCCGAGTCAGCCTTTACTATCTTAGCCCAGGACGATCCGCTCTTCTTTGCTTCCTCAAGGGCTCCATTCCGAGCTAGCGCGTCTTTGACTCGTTCTCTCGATATCTCGGCGTACTTTTCGACAATCTCGAATCCTATTCCTGAGCGACCCGTTTCCAGTGCGGCCAACAAGGTGCTTCCGGTTCCAACGAACGGATCAACTACTAGCTCGCCCTTCCTAGTAAAAAAAGAAACGAAGTCTTTGACTAGGGATTCTGGAAATGAAGCTGGATGTCTAATCTTTCGGTCTCCCCGAGGCTCGGGCCGATGCACGAACCACGACTTTGTGAACTTGATCCAGTCTCTTCCTGAAAGTTCATTGAGCTTGTTTCTGGGAGATTCTTGTCTCGTTGTCTCTTCGCGGACCTCTTGAGGCTCTAGCAAACAAGCTTAACCCCCACAGGCAGAGTATTCTCCTCGTACCTCGCTCATTTCAGGCATAATTGCACAAGCAAGTTTGTTGGGCAAGGACTAATAGTGCTTTCAGCGAGCATTGAGTCAAGGCCTTGTCCCGTCTTGAGTTTCTGAAAGTAGCTGAGGATCTTCTCAGGCGAAGAAAAGATGTCTTTGCTAGTATCAAAGGTGGCCAGAATCTCAACAGGTTCCTTCTAAACGCGAACCTCTGCACAATATTCTTCGCGGCAATTTACGGGGCGACCATGGGCGCTCTCCCTGGCGGTCTTCAAATCCTATACAACGTCATCAAGATACCACTCTTATTGCTAATCAGTCTCTACGTAGCACTCCCAACCTACTACGTTCTCGACGCGTTCTCTGGCGGAGATGTTAGTCTTCGGCAGACTGCCGCCGTTCTTGTTTCAAGCTTTGCAATAATGAGCATTGTACTGCTAGCCTTCGTCCCGGTGAACCTATTCTTCATCCTCACCACGCCCGGCCAGGGCTTTTCGACCTACTCGTTCGTAGTTCTACTAAACGTGGGAATCTTCACTATCGCTGGAGCCGCCGGACTCACGTACCAGTTCTCAGGCATGGAGAGCATTCACACAAACACTAGATGGGCAAACGCGTTCATACTCAGCCTGCTAGTCCAAATCTTCGTAGGAACACAGATGGCCTGGGTCCTCAGACCCTATTTCGACGCGGGGCCCTTCGTCAGACCCTTGCAAGGAAACTTCTACATCGCACTCATCAAACTTCTCGCAAAGGCTCTTGGTGGATGACCTTGTCCGAAAATTGATTCCTAGACTCGGAAAGGTTACTCACGAGGAACGCGTGGCGATTGCACGTCGCATCTCAAAGCGCGTCGTTAGGAAATACGGAAAGGACATTCTAGCGGTTTATGTTTGCGGATCCACCTCAAAGAATCTTGACCGGCCTTTTTCCGATCTAGAAATGATAGTTGTCGTTCGCGATGGTATTGAGATCCCGATGAAGTATTATCTTCACAATGGTCTCATCATACAGGTCGATTACCTACAGTCTTCCAGCGTTCTTAGAGCTGCGAAGCGGTTTACCGACAACTGGCACATGGAAGCAGACCAGTACCGGAACAGGATCTCACTCTTTGAGCGAAACAGATGGTTCGGTTCGCTCGACGAAGCAGTTGCGAAGAACGAGAAGACCGACGCGCAAGAAATTATCAGGAAGTCGCTATTGATGATGACCGAGTCCAGAGCCGTTCTAAAGAATGCAGTGCTGGCCAAAGACAAGATTGGAATTTTTTCGAGCGCGCGAGTAATCGCGGAAGACGCAGCGCGAATAGTTTTCTTCTTAAATCGAACGTACGTCCCTACAACCAGCTGGTTCTGGAAGATAGTTTTCGAAGCGCCTAAGAAACCGAAGAATTTTCGATTTCTCGTGGAGAAGATATGCGGTTTTACCCCAACCACGCCCAAGGAAGTTGTTGCGGGATCAGAGAAGCTCTACGGGGAAATATGCGAACTTATCGGTGCTGAGAGGAGAGAGATAGAACGCGCTGATTTGTGGGTCTAACTCGATTGCCACAACCCTTGGGTGTCGACAGAGAATGACTAGGCAGGTCAGTTTTCTATCGATTCCCGTGCTTTGTCGAGATGGGTTACATCACTCCATTATCCGGCCGAGATTCCATGCGACAACTAGATGCTGGCATTGGCCCAGAGGAGACACTCTCATTCTACTAGAACGCTCCATTCAGTAGTGGACGATGAGCTCAGAGTCACCACTCACAAGAGCATCATCAAGACCCTGGGACGCCAGTACACCGACGCCGCCCAGTTCTTCGTAGAGCTCGTGGTCAACTCCTGGATGTGGGGCGAGGCCACCAAGGTTGAGATCAGGATTCCGGAGAGTGGTTCTGCTATCGAGTATGAGGAATGGGGGAACGGTATGGACCTCACAGGATTGCGAGAATTCCTCACCAAGGGAAAGTTGACTGATGAGGGCTTCTCGCCCAAGTACAAGCGTCCAATACGGGAATCCTATGGTATGGGGAGTCTCGCTTGGCTTACGGTGGGTAAAGATTTGGAGCTTCAAGTCCACAGGGGCCGATTCGACCGAACGATTACTCTAACCGAGAATCTCATCGACAAGCATTGGGACGCTGTAGATCAATCGACGTGGAGGCCCCTTCGGCTCATCCAAGCGCCTCTTGATCATGATGGTTTGAGAATTCGGATACGCTCACTTACCAAGAAACCTGATCCTGTGGACGTTCGTAGGGCTCTACTAGCCCGGGCAAATGTTCTCGCTCTCCGTGGTTACGGACCTTTCGAGGTCTCCGTCAATGGAGAACAGGTAAAACCTGAGGAGTTGAGAGGCTCGACTCTCCTCCCAGTAAGTATCGCAACTGAATACGGAAAGATAACGGGGGAGATTATGATAATGCCGATATCAAAGGTCCGAGCCGGAATATCCGAGGCTGGAATAAGCGTCCAGCAGAAACACATTACCTGTCTCCAGCACCAGTTCTTTGGTCTTGACCAGTACCGAACTCACGGTCTATCCCGGATTCAAGGATGGGTCAATGCTGACTTTCTGCGACGGCTCCCTGGAGGTAACGATTTCGAGCGTGACAGTTCGCAGTGGAGGATCTTCGAGAAAGCAATGCGAGGATTCGTAAAGAAGCGCGTCTACAAGTCACTCAGACAGTCTGCGAGCAGGAGAGAGCTCAGAAGTATCCAATATCTTAACCGAGAGATTGCTGAGAGGCTCCGCCGAAGTCTTCGAAGAAACGTACAGATCCTGTCCAAAGCAATGCTGAATCCAAGAATGACCCCGAAGATCAACATGGTCCCAGGCAAGACGAGGAAGGAAATCGTTCTCGGGGAGAGGAAGCACAGGAGGGGAAAGAAGCATAGTCGAGAAGCTACCCGGAGTGTTATTCATCTCAAGGACCAGATCCTTGCCTTCGATGTTGCACACGGTGGAGACCGGGGCCAGGCGTACGTTGAAACTGACAAGAGTGGCGTCCGGACCGTCTATGTGAACATGGATCATCCCATGTGGTACGTTGAAGCAGGAATGACTCCGACGAAACTCCGCTATTGTATCAGACAGATACTTGAGAGGTCTATTGCGGAAGAGATTCTCCCCGTGAGCCCTTCCACTCCTGAGGAGACGTTCTCCACTCTCGACGCACTATACAATGACGCCCTAGCGTAGAACAGAGACCCCGAGGTATGGTTCTGTCACGATGGCGAAAACGCCCAAGGCTACAGAGCGTTGGACTTGATTCAAGAAAGAACCTCAGGATGAAAATGTCGAGGCCAGGAGTAGTCAATATATCCAGAGACTCGAAGCGCAACAGATGTTGGAGGGCGAGCGTATGTTCTCTGAAGCTGAAACTCAATATTTGAAATCTCAACGCTTAGCTAGGCTTGCGACAGTATCTAGCAGGGGTCAGCCTGATGTTGTGCCGGTCGGGTTTGAATTCGATGGGAAACACTTCTGGGTGGGAAGCCACAGCCAAGACATTTTTCACCGGACCCTGAAATACTACAACGTCAAGAACGGCAACAAGCTTGTTGCACTGACGATTGACGACTTGGAGTCGGTCGATCCTTGGAAGCCTAGGGCGATCAAAGTATACGGTACAGCAGAAGTCTTAGATCATCAAGGTAGGTTTGGCCCCGGCAAATATCTTCGAGTTACGCCGAAGATTTCTTGGAGCTTTGGAATACCCGGTCTCAAAGCTGAAGATCCAGGTTGGGGCCGAGTCAAGACGATACATCGCTAGCTCCTCCTCGGTAGATTAGTTAGTCAAGATAGGGAACGGACCCCTCTTCAGCATCTCTTGTCACTGTGGATTCCGAAGGTTTCCAAAAAAATTTGGGGGGTTTGGTTTGAGCAGAAGTCAATATCCTAGGCTCCTGTGAAAGGTACAACCAACACTCGTAGGCAGTTTGTAGTAGACGAGAGGCTGCCTGAGCCTATCATGTGAACACTGATGGTTGTTGGGCTGCTCCATCCTGCTGAGACTGTGTTGCTCCCGCTGAGGCCTGGAGCCGCGGCAACTATTGTTACCGCTGGAGTGGTTCCTGTTCCTTGGTACGATAGAGTCACTGCGAGGTGGTTGCTGTCGACGATGTTGAAGCCTGTGACGGTTAGGTTGGCGACAGTGCCTGCGGCTCTGAACGATGTGAAAGTCCCGTTATGGCCTGTCTCCCAGCCGAGTGGCCGGGCACCCTTCAAGCCGAGCCACTGCCCGTTGTGAGTGTTGAGACCGTTTTGGTTCGATGAGGTGGTAGGAGCCGCTGAGGCACTGGCTAGAACATACGCGGCCGTGCCGGCACCGAGCCCGACGAGTAGTGTGACCAGTACTAGGGAGCGTGTGGAGAAGCTCTTTCTTGTTGGTAGTTGCGTTGTTGCTTGTGACATTTTCCTCGACGTAAAGTCGTAATGGGATGAAGATGGTGATTCTCCTAGGAATCTGCTTAAATTCTCACGGTATGTCGTCAACTAATTCGGTGTTAAACGAAGCAGAAGATGAGACCATTCTGATCAGGTCTTGTCTGGCTGTGTGCTGGTCGCTGGTTGGCTACTAGCCGCTGGTTGCGGAGTGGCCGGTTGCGTGTTAGTAGTTGGTTGTGGAACAGGGGCTGATTGTGCACTAGCGGGTGCTTGTGGACTAGTGGTCGGCTGCGGACTTGTGACTGGCTGTGTGCCAGTCAGTCCCGGGCCACTCTGGGTTGTATGACTGCTGGAAGGATGGAAGCTCTGCTCATTTCTCTTTTTCTTTAGCATCACGAAATATCCCATGAAGCCTCCGACGCCGGCCAGAGCAATCGCTAGGATAGTCCAGTAAATAGTCTGTAGGCCTAGGAACGGTGTGGTGGTTCCACTTGGGGGCGGAGGCGATGGGGGACTTACTACTAGTAGAAAGTTGCCAGTACTGGCGGTGTGGTTGGTGTCGCCTGGATAGCTGTAACTAATCATGTCATTACTTGCAGCGGTTCCACCTGGAGTGTAGGTCAAGGAACATGATGCGGAAGCGGTTGTTCCAGTCAAGTTGCATGTTCCTGTGAATGTTCCATTGCCGCTTGTTGTGAGTATCACTTCGCCTGTTGGAGTGATGAACGTGCCAGGTGAATTGTCCGTTACTATGACCGTGCAGACGGTCGCAGCTCCGATAGTTCCGGGCGATTCGCAGTTCAACGCAGATGTCAGTGTTCTTGCAGCCACGGTCATAGTGGCTGTTGCGTTTGGACTCGCAGGAGAATGGGCAGGGTCCCCGGCGTAGTGCGCGGTCAACCGGTGGGAGCCTGTTCCGATCAATGTAGGCGTGTAACTTGTGGAGCAGGTTGCAGAGGCGCCAGCGCCTGAGAGTGTGCAGGTGGTGAAGGTGCCCGTGCTATTTGTTGTAAGCGCGATCGTTCCAGTAGGCGTGAGGGCGGGAGCCGGAGAGGTGTCAGTGACGGTTACTGTGCAAGCTACCTGTCTATTGATTAGTGTGGTGGTTGGGCAGCTAATTCCGATTGTGCTTGTTCTTAGGGTCGAGGTTATTGTTCCGCTTGCTCCGCTGCTAGTGGAGTGCACATTGTCGCCCTGATAGCTGCCTGTGACCGTGTCTGTGCCTGCACCGGTCGGTGTGAAGGTGACTGAGCAGCTGCCTATAACTAGGCTACAGCTTGGTGCGGGCGTGAAGGTACCACTAGCTGTCCCGGAAGAGCCGAATTTGACTGTCCCGGTTGGCGTGCTGGCAGTTCCTGATGCAGTGTCAGTCACTGTCGCAGTACAAGTTGAACCGTTATTCGTTACGACGGACGAAGGTGCGCAGCTCACTGTCGTTGAGGTAGAACGACCCATGACCGTAAGTGTGAATGACTGGCTTCCGGTGCTTGTGCTGAAGTTGTGTCTTGTGTCGCCGCTGTAAGTTCCACCGATGACGTGGGTGCCGGGCGCGACAACGGTTGGGGTGTAAGTTACGTTTGTCGCACAGCTAGCGGTCGCTCCGGTCCCTGTCAGAGTGCATGTCCCAGTGAAAGTGCCGGTGCTACTGCTCGCGAAGGTGACTGTTCCAGTCGGAGTGATTGTACCTGTACTGTTAGTGTCCGTGACAGTTGCGGTGCAGCTTGTTGAGTTGTTAACGAGGACTGTGGCTGGGCTGCATGTAACCGTTGTGGAGGTCGGGTCTCCAGCCTGCTCGGTCGCTTCTTCGTTGGTTGAAAGGTAGGCGCCGTTTGCGCCACCTAGAACGTACATTCGATGGTTGTAGCTTGACGTTGCTGCGGAGAGTTCTCTACGTGCGGTCGGCAGATTCTGTGTGTTGGTGTACCATGTGTTTGTTGGCGGATAGTAAGAGTAAACGGCGTTGTAGTATGGGGTACCATTGTTGCTGTATGTGTTTGAACCACCGAAAACGTAGATGAGCCCATCAGGCCCCAGAGTGGCTCCAAAAACATCGATTGCATTCGGCAGGGTGGCTTTGGCGGTCCAAGTGTTCGCGGTTATATTGTAAGCCTCGACGTTAGCAGTTGCCGAGGTTGAACCTATCATTCCACCTATAGCATAGAGCAGTCCATTAGGAGCCGCGACCAGCGAAAACTGTTTGCGGCCAGTGATCATATTTGCGCCAGTAGACCACGTTTTGGTCTGGGGATTGTAGATTTGGAGAGTCGTTAACGAGCTGGAAGCGGAATTCAATTCGCCCCCCGCGACGTAGATTCTGCCATCGATGCCGGTGGCAGCTCCAGGCATCCAGATTCCAGTCGGTATTGCGGTTCCTACGGTCCAAGTGTTGCTGGTCGTATTGTAGACTTGGTTGTTCGTTAGGTCTGTTGTTCCGCAGCAACCGCTGATCACGTAGATCAGTCCGCCGCTGTCTACTCCAACTCCCGATCCTCTCGTTGCGGTTGGTTCGCTCGCAATCGAGCTCCAACTATTTGTTCGCGGGTCGTAGGCACTAGCCGTCGAAACTGGTGAGCCACCGGAAAAACCGCCTATAACGTAGATTCTCCCATCCAATCCGCCGACCACCGCTCCTTGGCCGGTCACGAATGGAATCGGGGCCTTTGTTGCCCATGCGATTGGGTTCGGAAAGGCTGCGTGAGCGGGTGGTAGTGATGAGATTCCTGCGAATATTCCAACTACGGTCGTAATTATGACTACTAGGCTTATCGAGAGTCTTCGGTGATTTTGCATAGATGTGTAGCCTTGGCTATATCGGCGGTTACTATAGGAGTCCGGAACTAGTACGGTCACTCCGAGGTGACGTTACGGGGAGAGATCTTTCTTGAGTCGTATCTAGTAAATCGCTTAAATCCTCAAAAACCTGCAATTCATTACTGGATTCTTTCGCGAGGAGAACGAGTCTAGAACCATGTCTTCTATCGACGATCCCATCCTGAAGGAACTACTCGCCGCGTTGAAGGAGGACACTCAACGAATGGCGGCGGACCTCCTGAGCATCATCACGACTAATGCTCTCATCGCCGTCTTCGCCCTCTTCCTAGCAGTTGCCTCGCTTGTGAGGATAATCCTCTTCGAGCAACGCCCTTTTGGAGGTGGTGGCGTCGGCCCCGTACCCGGTCTCTTCGAGACAGCTCTAACCTTCGTCCTCTTTGCCCTCTCGATAGTCTCCATCTACAACCTACTAAGACTGCGCGAAAGATACGCCCGACTCCAAGCTCTAGCTGAAAAGCTTGGCCGATAGCCGTTGCCGCTGTCTCCAGACACCAAGAAAGAAGCGGAGAAGAGACTTACCGTATTGAAGATGATAGAGGTCTTCGCCGACAACTGCGCAAAAAGCACGTTGTTGAACGGACCTTTCGGCGGAGACGACAGAGCTTTCGATCGGCTACTAGGACCCGCAGGCATCCTGACGCGAACTTCTCTAGTCACAGCAACAATGGACGGCAGGGTAACATATTATGGTCGGACCGAAGCGGAAAAATCTACCAGCAGGTCTTGGATACAGAGCTGAACTTTCTGGACCCTTATACTGGAGGAGAGGTCTGGAAGAAATGATGCTCCGATCCTAGTGTCTCGGATTTTCAGGGCTCGTGGTGTTCTCGATATGCGAAACTAAACAGCTAATTTCCGGATTTTCCGGATCTCCCACTCTCACATCGCAGACTCTCACTAGTCCCCCCGGGGTTTTTCCAAGCGGCCCTAGCAAGTCGGGCTATATTCTCGGCGAGGATTGGGGCTTATCGCGCAGAATGGGCTTGGAAGCGGATCTTGACGGTTTGGCTCTGCCTGTGCATTGTTCGCGAAAAGGCGCGTATCAAAATCGTGTGCTTGGATTCGGGAATCGGGCGTGTTTCAGAACGAGTTCTTGAAAAAGAACTTGGAATAGCACGCGGGTCCGACGCACAGCATTCGGCCGTTTTGGCAGTCCTCTAGGTAGCTACAGATACCTACCAGGAGACTGAAAGTAATCTCGGTCGAGAACGTTCTTATAGACTCGACAAGGGTCGCGGGTTAGAAGAACAATTATGCAGACTCAAACACAAAAGATGAAAGGCGAACTTCTATTCGAGTTCAAGGCCAAGAACAACAGCACCACCATCAAAGACATCGGCCCCAACGGCGTCCAGTTAGAGATGAATGATCACGGAGAAGTCAGCGGCAAATACCACGCTGGACATATCGACACAGTCAGTGTCAACCTCAAGACCGACGGAACCAATGAATGGCAGCTAAAATCCATCCACAACACCAAAGACGGAGACATGGTCGTAGTCTGGGGAGGCGGCAAAGGCCGCATGACCAGTTCACAGACCGGCACCTGGGACGGAGAAGTACACTTCATGACCCAATCGCCCAAACTAGCCTGGTTGAACAATTCGACCGGCTGGGTCGAAGGCCAAGGCAACATGTCCACCGGCGAAAGCAGCGGCAAGATCTACGCCAAAAAGTAACACGCCTACAAGTCAAACTTCCAATACCGCTTTTTTATCCGACTGACAACAGCGAAGCATCCGAGTGTTGCTAGCTCCAACAACCGTCTCCTACGGAGCCTCCATCAAAGGCGAAGACCACAAGGAGAACGAAGACACTATTCTGGTTGACGACAGACTAGGACTGTATGCCGTGGCCGACGGGGTAACAATGCCTTACGGCGGAGGACCTGCGAGCCGACTTACCATAAGTAGCCTCAGGTCAATGTTCAAAGGCGATTTGGCAGAGACAATCCCGCAAGTCAACAAGGTAGTTTTGGAAGAAAAGAAGAAGAGCCCAGGAATCGGGTCTAGTACACTCACCGCAGCGCACTTGGCCGACGGAAATGTCAGGATTGCTCACGCGGGAGACAGCTACGGTTTCCTAATCCGAGACAACGCAATGATATTGAAAACATCACCCCAGAACCGAGAAGGCTTCCTGACCAACACAATCGGAGGACATTTTGAAGGAGCAACAATCTACAACGAAGAAATCAGGTCAGGAGACCACCTCATTCTAGCAACTGATGGCGTGACTGCTGTCCTGAACCAGGACGAGATAGTTGAAACGGTAACAAGGCAGAAAGATCCCAAGAGGATAGTTGAATACGCTCTTGCAGCAATTGGAAGCCGACCCCGAGAGTACCGAGACGACCGGAGCATGGTGGTTGTGAGGATATGACAATGCCCCAAAGGGGCGCAGGCGTCAAACCTTTGACTATACAATAACGAAACGTGAGGGAAACAGCCGTCAAAACGAGAGTCAGGAAATTCGAAGTCAGTGACCTCGACCAGGTTCTAGTATTAGCGGAAAGATACGCTTCTTGGGACGCAACACCCACAAGGGCTGAAATTGAGGGATTTCATTCCGCAAATCCGTAATTCTTCTTTGTAGCCGAGTTCAACAAGAAAATAGTTGGATTCGTATTTGGAAGAGAATCGAGTCCTCCAGCTGTAACTCTCGACATATGGACATCTAGAAAGGTGGCGTCAATTGAGACGCTCGCTGCAGACGAAGATTACAGGTGGCGGGGAATCGCCACGTCGTTGCTGACAGCACTATTCCGAGCGTTCAGACAGAAAGAGATAGTTCTCGTGACCCTATCCGTTCCGGCCGTGGAGATCGCGGCAATAGAGTTGTATGGAAAACTGGGGTTTTAACCTAGGGCCCACTTTCTCTGGAAGAGATTGATTGTGTAGCTATTGAGCCGGCGTAGCCTGCTCTTGGGCCTCCGGATGATGTCCTTGTGAGAACATTGCCATGGCCTGCTTCTGTTTCTCATCTCGCTCTGCCTTGCTCATTTTGATCTGCTGAGACAATGACCAGTGGTGACCAAACGGGTCGGTAAGCTGTCCGTAGCGTTCGCCCCAGTACATGTTGTCCAACTGCATCGTAACCTTGGCGCCTGCGTCGACGGCCTGCTGCCATAGCTTGTCCACGTTTTTCACGTAAACGTGGAGGGTGACGGGGCTGGTACCGAGAGAATCTGGCGCTTGCGCGCTACCGCCTGGAAACACATCGGACATCATCACTATCGAATCTCCGATCCTAATTCTGGCATGCATCAACTTCCCATCTGGCATGGGCTGCCTCGCGAGTTCCTTCGCTCCAAAGGCTTTCTTGTACCAGTCGATCGCCGCAGCCGCTCCATTAATCGCCAGGTAAGGAGTGACTGTTCCGAACCCTTTCGGAACTGGTTCAACCTTAGCTTTCTTCGGTTTGGACTTCTTGACTTGTTTAGATTTCTTCGCCATATGAAAATCCTCGATAATCGGGTCGCCCAAATGTCGACCATAAAAGAAGTTCGGTCGATTGATTGGAAATGGGCTCAATTTAGCCCTCTCACCTTCGAAAAGGGGAGGCACGGTCGGACGAGGTAGAGACTGAGTCTCACAAGAATCGTAACTAACTATGGTGTCGGTTGTCTGCAAAACGCGACCAAGGTCTCCAACGTAACGGTGGTTGTAGATGCGAACTTACGCATTATGTGGCTATTCTAATCGCCTGGTTGCAACCGTTCATGACTCAATTCCGTAATGATCGCCAACCAAATTCTTGCAAACTACTCCATGAAGCTTAGAGAAGCTTGGGATTAAGGTCCAGTGTGTTTCTCAAGGAATCTGTGGAAATCTACGGTCGAGGAGTTGCTATAACCGGGTTGAGAGAGTGGAGCTATGCTTAATGCGCTCGGAGCTGGTTGGATTGACCGCGGACGCGACGGATGAGCAAGCCTCTCGACAATCCGCTCTCTGATCAAGGAGCAAACCCATCACAGGATCCGTCGAGAGAGGCAAGCGTGATGGAGGAGGGTGTGTTGCCGGAGATTCTCAGAGGTCGAATGTTCTGCACAGTACACGGGCGGCAATGCTATCGTAGCACTACCTTCACTGGAGAATCGATCTGGGTCTGTCCCGATGAGCGGCACAGGATACCTTTGCGAGGATAAGAAAAATCGACTGGGAGCTGTGCCCAGGGTCTATCGCGTCGCTGTAAATGAGAATTCGTTGTTATTGGTGGTCATCACGATGACCGTATACGTTTGTCCTACTGTGAATTGGAAGAACAATCCTGGTATTCCACCATAGACGCAACCAGAACAGCTAGTGCCAATCAGGATGCTCGCTGTACCGGAACCGTTTGACATTATTGTAGGTCCGGCCCAGTTTGCAAGACTCCACGTGTCTCCAGACGAGTCCCGTACCAAGTAGGACTGCAATGTCACCGATGTACTTCCAATGTTCTGGAGGACAAGCGATAAGCTTGTGCCATTGATGAATAGATACCCCGTTAGTTTGAGGGATTCGACCACGGGCGGCGGTACGATGGGGTCGATAACAGTGAGGCTAATGACCGTTGAATGTGTCCGTGAACCATCGGTTCCTGTTACGGTGATATTGTAGTTTCCGAGCCTCGTGCTGATACTGGTGGTTATGTTCAGGATGCTGGAGGTTGTCCCACCAGCGGATAGTGTTAATGGATTCTGACTGCCTCTCACGGTGATGTAGCCGAAGGGCGCTGTGACCGTAAGACTAACGGTTCCCGTGTAACCGTTTTGGCTTGTAACCGTGATAGTTGTTGTATTGCTCGACCCGAAAACGTTGACGATACTCGACGGAGAGGACGCGATTGTGAAGTCTTGGTTGGAGACTACTTGAACTGATAACTCAGTCGATGCGTAGTTGGTCTTTCCGTGACTGCTTGCGATACCAATCACAACTATGTTGAAGTCTCCAACGGCATTTGTTGCAGTAACAGTCAATGTGGACGTGGCCGTTCCGTTGACAGGGATGCTCACGCTGAGAGGGCTCAACGACGCGGGAAGTGTCGAACCCGCAAAGAACAGGGACAATGATACAGTTCCTGAGAAACCTCTGACGCTGATGACGTTTACCGTTGAGGTAAGAGATGCTCCCTGCTCGAGGGTCAAAGTCGAAGGATGCACCGTGAGAAGAAATGACGGGCCCGCTTTACTACCGTTCACGTACGAGCTGAACATCGTGCCGCCCGCAACGGTTCCTACTGCGGCCGTGAGGACCATTAGGAGCCCCTTTAGATGGACCAGATTGCTGAATAGCATTGTCTTGCAATCCCCTAATCCTAAGGCCAAATGCGCGGTCAGGAGGCTTACGGGTCGCGTAACTAGTGATGGTTACTAATCGGTCGAGTGTGGACAGAGGGCATGCCACTCCATAACTCGAATACCTGCGTTGGTCCAAATGACAGGGAAAAGCCTGTACTAAATGTTTAACGGCGAAATACGCACAATAACGTCTGTCACGAACGTTTTTCACCGCTACGTTTTGCGGTTTAATTTCAAGCTGCGAAATAGAAACTTGGCTAAATCTCAAATTCCGAGAAATCGAATCGATTCATAGTCGTCATTTAAGCGAATTCCTAGGAGAATGGTCATCGTCTTCGCCTAACGCATTAAGTTCGAGGAGGTGAGAGATGAAAAATGTCGCTTCAAGAAACCCAACCGGTTGCATCACATGGATTCTCGTTAAGATCAATGTTGCTTTTGGTGATTCTCCTAGGGATCGGCGCTGGCGCGACCACCTATGTTTTGGGCAATGTTTTCGCAACTGTCGCTGGCGCGCCCAGTACTGGTACGTCTCAGCAGACCACAACGGCCACGAGCACGTCTACGACCCCACACAACTGCACTCTCGCAGCAACCTAGAGGTCGTCGACCTCAGACTGTTCAGACCCCCGTTTTTTCCGAAGCCACGTATGTGCATCTGCAGACTATTTGCCCTTCTCGTCGACTCTTTTCCACGCAATGGAAAGAACGGTCTTTTCCGTTCTCAAGTTAGATACTTCTGAAATACCTCTCATCCCACCCATTTCTTTGCCCGGGTTCCGTAGTCCATGCGCGTAAACTGGTTCCTGATGCTGGCCTGTGTCCTAGCAAGCTTGTACGCGTGGCAGCAGGATCCGAACTGGACCGACCAGAATCTAGTGTTTAGTCTTAACAATCTCTATGCTGGACGCGTCTGGACCCTCGTCACAGCACTATTCGTCCACGCAAGCTGGGAACACTTGCTTGGCAACCTGCCGTTTCTCTTCGTCTTCGGGAACACGTTGGAAAAGATGGTTGGCCGAAACAATCACCTCCTAGTCTTCTTCTTGGGCGGGTTCACAAGCTTCTTGCTGCCGCCCATCATCGGAATCTACAGCCCCGACACAGGAATGCTGGGAGCGAGTGCAGCAATCTTCACACTCGCAGCGATCGTCATGCTAATGTCTCCGCTCAAGTTTAGTTGGCTCTTTCTAGCACCCCAAGGACTCGTGGCAATCATCTACTTCGTCCTGAACGTAGCTCTCGTCTACGCTCCGAGCGTGATACCGGGGTACAATCCCAACGTAGCATATATCGCTCATGTCATCGGGTTCACCGTAGGGATTCCCTTCGGCATTGCTTGGAGTCTACACTGGAAAAAGAATCTTGTAATCAGCCTCGGCCTCTTCAGCATCTATCTAGTAATATTAGCCCTGCTAGGCGCGTTGACGGGAATCCAGACACCCTTTGGCGTCTTCTAGGACAACTGATTCTCCACCAAAGGTCTCAGCTTGAAGAAGACCTCTCGAGTCACTTTAAGATCGTCGAGACAGTGATCTCTAATTGACTTCGACGCGATCACGTCGCCTTCCAGTGCCTTGACGAACAATTGAGGGACCTCTAATCCCATAGGTCCCTTTTCCCGCTTTATCCCGAAAAAGTCACAGACGTGGTCCAGGTAGGTGAATGTTAGGCGGAGGCGAGATCTAACGACCTCGTTCAGGTCCAGATGTATCTTACTCAATAGTGGAAGAGGGTCGAGGCCATGCTTCAAGAGTCGAGTTGTGAGAAAGGGAGTATCGAACCCTCGACCGCTCCAAGTCACGATCGCGTCAAAGGCATCTAATCTCTTGAGAAGTTTGTCTAGCAGACCCTTCTCTTGGTCGGTTCTCCTAGCCTCGAAGTATTCGCTCTCCCCAGTCTCCGGTAGGAGACCCACCCCTACGACAATACCCGCATCGGCTTCAAGGGAAGAGGTCTCAATGTCAAGAATAACGATTCTTGGAGCCATGAGAATCGAGGATTCGGGCCTGGTCTAAAGCGCTTCGTCCAAGTTTGTCGAACGCAGGTTTCATAGCCCAGAATCGCCCGCTAGCGGACTATAGGGAGACCGTGCTTGCAAGTTCCAGCTGTTGTGGAGCTAGAAAATCTGGAGAAGAGCTACCGGCTAGGAAAAGTCACGGTAAATGCACTCCGTGGCGTCACGCTGAAGCTCCGGCAGGCCGAGTTCATGGTGATAATGGGCCCGTCTGGGTCTGGAAAGACGACTCTTCTCAACATAATCGGAACTTTGGACAAGCCGAGTTCCGGTCGAGCCCTAGTGGATGGTGAGGATATCACCAGAATGAATGATGGACAATTAACCAAGCTGAGACGGCACAAGATCGGCTTCGTATTCCAGTTCCATAATCTCATTCCAGTTCTAACAGCCTGGGAGAATGTTGAGCTTCCACTCATAACGTCGGGAGTCAAACGTAAAGAGTCGAAAGACAGGGCGATGGAGCTTCTGCGCCGAGTGGGGCTTCAGGACCGGACTGATCATCTTCCGGACGAGTTGAGCGGGGGGGAACAGCAGCGGGTCGCCATCGCGAGGGCACTCGCTAATCATCCGCGCATTGTTCTTGCCGATGAGCCGACCGGCGATCTTGACACTCAGACAGGCTTCGAAGTAGTTCAGCTAATGCACAGTATGGCTAAGCAGGAGGGTTCTTCGGTCGTGGTGGTAACTCACGATCCAGTTGTGGCTGAGAAAGCGGATCGTCTCGTCGAGATGAGGGACGGGAGAATTACGGAGAAGGTCCGCGAGCCTCCGATGGGACAGCGGCGTACCATTAGAGCAGTAGAACCTCTTCCGCCTGAACCCGGACGCTCGTTATCCCAGCCCAACTAGGACTATCGGGTGGAAGAATCGCTCTCCGCGAAAATTGCCTTTCGAAGCCTTCCAAAACGTCGGGCCCGTACGATCCTGACCGTTGCAGCTGTATTCCTCGGTGTGGCTCTTCTGGTAGGAATCAACATGGCCACCGCCAGCGCCCTTGGCGAGTTCAACAATTACATCAACAAGTTCTGGGGGGCAACCGACATAGTAGTAACTTATGGCACCGAGGCTCCGTTCTACCCGAATCAGACTCTCAGCAAAGTGTTGAGCGATCCTCTAGTCCGGCAAACCACTCAAAGGCTCAACTGGCTCGGAGCAATAGGCAATTCCGCATCCAACACTACATTCTTCATGATAGGAGTTGATCCGAAGACTGATTTCGACTATGCCACCTTCAACATCACTGGATCGTCAAGAGTCTCTTTCGGTGAGGCCGTGGTCGATAATATTCTAGCTCAGAAGCATGGACTAAGCGTCGACTCAACCTTCGAAATATTCACTCTGACATCACAGGGTAATATCAGACCGATACCTCTGCGAGTCGCAGGCATCAACTATCCCCTTCGAAACCTGGGCTCATCAATCTACATGTACCTTCCAGACATGCAATCGGACCTTGTCTTGGGTGGACAGATCACCCACATCTACGCAAGCCTCTACGACTCCACTAAAGCACTGCTGGTCGAGAATGACCTTCAGAAGTTGCTCCCGCTCTATGATGTGAGCGCTCCAAAGGCGGAGGCCGTCCAGCGCATTAGTGACCAGACTGCTGGCTTCCAAATAGGATTGAATGTCATGATCGCCATCTCCCTAGTTGTCTGCTCTTTCATCGTATTCAACACTCTATTCATGACGGTTATGGAGAGAACCTATGAGATCGGGATAATGCGTGCTGTAGGCAGTTCTCGAAGCCAGATTTTCAGAATCTTCCTTGCCGAGGGGCTTCTGATAGGAGCCTTAGGCACAATCGCGGGAATACTCGGCGGCCTTGGGCTAGCTCGACTCTTCACATCAGTATTCGAGACCACGTTCAACGTTCCAAGCCTCCCAGTTGCTCAGCTAACTCCCAGCATTGCTATCACCGGTCTAGTCGCTGGATTCTCGGCCGTCTTCGCGGGAGCTCTTTATCCAGCAATCTCCGCAAGTAGAATAAACATAATTCAAGCGATCAGACCCTCAGCCAGGAACGCGAGGAGACAGCTACCCCCCTCAGGAGTCAGCTTAACGGGGATTGTTTTGCTCGGGCTGGGAGCAAGTGAGTCGCTCCGACTCACACCATTCCACATCGCCTACTTGGACGTGATACTTGTCCCAATAGGCCTCATCCTCCTAGGAGCGGTCTTCTTCGGAACAACCGGCCGAGCAATCATGCTCCTCGTGTTCCCCGCATCTAGAACAGTCAGGTATGTTGCGTCGCGGAGCGGCAGAAGAAGACTATTGCGCAGCACGGTATCATTTGGCATGATTGCGATAACACTCAGCTTCGCCATAATGATAGGCGGTATCCAGGGCGGCGTCCAAGAGGCTCTCCAGCAGGGAATCAAAGAGGCGCTTGGGGCTGACATCATACTAGTTGCGAATCAGTCAATTCCGATCAGCTTCACAAGCAACCTCACAAGAATAACACAAGTGGCTAGTGCAACACCTCTCTCTCCCAGCGACCATCCCGCGAAAGCTCTCGGAAAGAGTGGAAACAGCAGTATCGGGATTCTCGCCGTGGACCCGTCAGTTTTTCCAAGTATCATCTCATACACTTTCGTAAACTCGCCAACCGTTTCCCAAGTCTACTCTCGGCTCGCTGCCGATAACCGGTCGCTTCTGATTCCAGATTCACTAGCATCCAAGCTTGGTGTCGTCGTAGGAGACCAGCTCTCTATTCTGACAAGAAATTCTACAGTCAACAACACCAACTCGACTGTACCCTTTACGGTTGCAGGAGTTTTTACCGGTCCAGTGCTGCAGTATATCCAGTTCGGAGAACACTTTGCAAGCGATTCGGTGGTGGTATCGTTCACCTCCCAGCGAGAGTATTTTGCAGGAACAGACACGGCCCCTGTCTTCCTAGTTGACCTCAGCTCACAAAACAAGTCTCAGGCTGCGAGTGTCGCTCGAGACATCACGACAATGTTCCCACAGTACAACTTCGGCCAGAACTCGCTAACGCTCGGCGAACTCCTGTCACTTGTGAATGGTACGATCAACAGGATTTTTGCATTGATATTGCTGATACTCTATTTCGCATTGTTGATAGCGAGTCTCGGCATCGGCGCAACCATGATCATGAGCGTGTCAGACCGGAGGAGGGAGATAGGACTCTTGCGATCGCAGGGTGTGAGCCGGCTGCAGATTACTGCACTATTTCTTGGCGAGGGAACGTTTCTCGGCTTCTTCGGGTTCCTACTAGCTGTGCCTGGTGGACTGTTGTTGTTGAAGGGAGCTACTAACAGCACTAGCCTTGCTGGTTTCTTTATTCCCTTCATCATACCGTATGGCGCCATCGTTCAGGCGTTGATTCTCGCTCTTGTTGCTGTACTGATTGGTAGTCTGTATCCCGCGGTACGAGCCTCTCGATTAGAGATTACCCGGGCCCTGGAACAGGTATGATGATGGCCCGAGACTAAATATCACGGCAAACATCTTCACGGGGAAAGGGTTTGCCCGGTAACGCCCTGCTCTCGGTCTACGATAAGATGGGGCTGGACCGGCTAGCCTGGATATTCTCGAAGCTCCAAGTCAAGATGCTTGGGTCCGGAGGAACAGCGGAGGCTGTAAGGAAACTCGGCTTCAACATCTTAGAAGTTTCAGAGTATACACAAGTTTCCGAGATGCCCGGAGGACTCGTAAAGACCTTGCATCCTAGAATTCACGGCGGGATTCTGGGAGACTGGAAAGACCCCGCACAGCAGAAGTACTTGGAGGCTAACAGGATTGAGCCCGTGGATTTTGTCGTAGTGAATCTTTATCCTTTCCAGGAGGTTGTCAAGGCTGATCCAGAGAATCTTCGAAAGGCCGTTGACAATATCGACATTGGAGGCGTGGCGCTAATCCGGGCCGCGGGGAAAGGCGCGTTGTTGAACCACCGTGTTGTTCCTGTGACCAGCCCCTTGCAGTATGAGGGTGTGGTCTCAGAGCTGGAGAGGAAGGGATATGTGGGAAAAAAACTTCGGCAGCGACTGGCCCGAGAAGCATTCGTTCTAACAGCAGATTACGACCGGGCAATACGGGACTACTTGATAGGTCAGGCTCGATGAGCAGGCAGGAAATTCGGAGAATCTACCGGACCGCCCAGAAGGAGGACTTTCCACAAGTCCTGAGACTGGAACTCGGGGGAAAGGTGTTCGAGTATTCCAAGGTACACTGGAGGATTGGCGGGGAGGATCGTGGGTTGAGGTATGGGACGAACCCTCACCAGAAAGCCGCATTGTACAAAGCCAAACATTCCCAAGAAGGGATTGGAAGTGTGGAATGGATCAAATGGGGAAAAGACGGACCCTCGGCGACGAATATCGAGGATGGAAGTCATGGACTGAGAATTGTCCGGTATTTTGACGAGCCAGCAGTGGCTGTAATGAAGCATCTCAATCCGTCAGGAGTCTCCGTCGGAGGCAAGGGAGAAGCATTGTCTTCTATCTATGCTCGAGGCCGAGATGCCGATCCCAGAGCCGCATTTGGCAGCGTTGTTGTTCTCAACCGTAAGGTCGACAGATCTACAGCTGAAGAATTGCTGAAGACGTTCGTCGAGGTGGTCTACGCCCCTGACTACGAGGAATCAGCCATTACGGTCTTCCAGGCGAAAAAAGATATTCGGATCGGAAAAGTCCCAGTCTCTAGTCGTGACTCGAATACCTCCGACATAGTTGTGCTCGATGACGGGTCGTTAATACTCGAGGATGCCTACACAACAGGAATACGATCGTTGGAACAGCTTAAGCAGTTGCCCGTGGCCACAAAACGCTCACCATCGGACTCAGAGTATGGGGCTCTGCTGCATTCATGGTGGGTAGCATGCGAGGTCCGGTCTAACGCCATAGTGTTCTGGAACAATGACTCGTCTCTGGCCATTGGGACGGGACAACAGGACCGTATCGGTGCGATCGAGTCCTGTATCGAGAAGGCTCGCAGCTTCGGCCACGCCCTGAACGGTAGCGTGATGGCCTCCGACGGATTTCTGCCGAATATGGATAATGTGGTGGCGATTGCAAAGGAGGGAATATCCGCGATTGTTCAACCAGGAGGATCAGTTGAAGACGGGGAACTCATCAAAGCCTGTGATCAACACGGAATCGCAATGGTCATGACAGGAGAACGTTCCTTCCGTCACTTCTAGCAAGATCATAGTAAATGGTTGTCCCTTGGGATAAACCAGTTTGTCTGCTCTCACTTGAGACTAGTTTTCACTTACTCTAACCCCTAAAACCCTTTTACGGACGCATTCTAGTTTCGTTGGTCTTCGAATTGCAGATCAGACGATTCGGCAGCGTCCGCGCGTATTATGAGCTGATGAAGCCGAGGATCGTCTACTTACTAGACTTTACAGCGGTCATGGCCTTTCTAGTGGCTGCTCCAAGTATCAACATCGTTCGCCTCGTAGGCGTTCTCGTCGCCGGGACTCTCGCCTCAGGAGGAGCAGGTGCACTGAACTGCTACATTGACCGAGACGTAGATCGAACGATGGGACGGACGAGTTGGAGGCCTATTCCCCAAGGCGAGGTCTCCCCAAACCGCGCACTACTCTATGGCCTTGGACTCATTGGCATTAGCGCCATTATCTCTGCGTTATTCCTGCCTTTTCTGTCAGGTCTCTTCATCGTGCTAGGTGCAGCCATCTACGTGCTTTTCTATACGAAATATCTCAAGCGTCGAACAAGTCTGAACATTGTTCTGGGTGGCTCGGCGGGAAGCTGCGCCCCCTTAGCGGGCTGGGCCGCGGCGACAGGACAACTTACAGCACCAGCGCCCTGGTTGATGGCCCTCTTGGTCTTCGTCTGGACTCCCAGCCATTTCTGGGCCTTGGCCATGAGAGCCGTGGGCGACTATTCCAAGGCGGGAATCCCCATGTTGCCCGTTGTGGTGGGTGAGAAGAAGACTGCGCAGTACATTGCGCTCAACACTTTCTTGCTAGTTCCCTTGTCCCTAGCGTTTGTCCTTCCTCCGTTGGGAGGATTTGGCATCATCTATCTGGTGACAGCGGGCTTATTGGGTCTGGGCATGATTCTTGTCGACCTTAGGCTAGTCGCCAATCCCACCAAGGCTCAGGCTTGGACAGCCTTCAAATTCTCCAGCCCTTACTTGGCCATCGTGTTTCTCGCGATGGTCCTGGACGTGAAGCTTCTTCCGCACTATCTTCCAATCTAGAGACTCGGGCTAGAATTTAGCGGCGAGTTTCAAGAAGTTCTGGATGATCATGCGTCCATGAGGATGTTTCTCATCTGATCTTTCCGGATGGAACTGGAGGCCGTAGATGGGGCGTGTCTCGTGGCGGATGGCCTCAATCTGTGATGTTGCTGATCCAGCTAGGTGGCGGAATCCTTCGGGAACCCGGTTTAGAGCTTGACGGTGCGACTCGGACACTCTAACTGAGCCGGGGAGTCCATCGAATAAGGGATCGTTTCCTATGAGTGTGATTTCTTTGAACTCTCGGACGGTATGGCCAAGATCCAAGACTTCAGCCCCGTAAGCGGCGCCGATGAGTTGATGCCCGAAACAAATTCCGAGAAATGGCAGGTCTAGTTTTCTGACTAGATCCATCTCCTGCTGGAATACCATTCTAGTGTCGGACTTTGATAACATGAAGTTGGAGCCGGTGAGGATTGCAATGTCAGGGTCTTTCTTCAAAACCATATCGTGCAGGCCAACGGTCTTGTAGTCCATAATCTCTGGTCGCTGACCTGTGCAGAGTGCTATGTTGTGAAGTGCCTGTTTGGCTTTTTCGGGTTCCTTGTAGTTGTTGATTACCAGGATTCGCAATCCATGACGTCACAGAGCTGCGAGGAGCTTGTCTATTTCCTCCTCGGTGTTGTAATAGTGGGGGGATACCCGTATAGCCTTGACTCTACTCGCGACCGTGATGTTCAGTGACTTTAGCTTGTTGAACGTAGCCTGAGGATCCTCGTCCTCGAAGACCACTATCCCACTTCGACGCTCAGACTGTAGTGGCGTCAGTATTTTCCGTTCCTTCTTCTTCAAACCGTCAATGAGGCGGTCTGTTACTTTGAGGACGCGATGGTATCTTTCCTGCTGGTCTTGTTTGAGAGCGTATTCAAGGGCGGCTTTTGCTCCTACGATCGAGACGACTCCCCAGCTTCCTCCCTCAAAACGAGTTGCGTCTAGAGCAGGTTCTGCGTCGTCGATGTTGAAGGGTTTGCCAAACAGGTCCTCCTGTTTAGACAATCTTCTAACGACTGAGTCTTCTACGCCGTGCCAGCCTATGTAGTTCGGGTCCAGGTCATTCAGCCGGTCGCGGTGTGTGTAGAGATAGGCGGCGCCGTGGGGTCCCTGCATCCACTTGTACATGCCGCAGACCAAGGCGTCGACCCCGTCTTGTTTAGCATTGATCGGGAAGACTCCTAGTCCGTGGAAGGAGTCTGCTACGACGAACGCGTTGTGCTCATGAGCGATCTTTGCGATCTCCCGGATCTTCTCTCGGCAGCCGTTCGTCCATGAGACATAGTCTAGTGAGACGATGGAGGTATTATCATCAATCGCCTTCTCCCACTCACCTAGAGGAACGACCCCATTCTGGTCTTTTCTCAGTAACCGAACCTCGCTGGCGCGCCCGCGTTTCCTCTGAAGATGCCAGAGGTAGATGTTGGTGGGAAAGTTCAGTTCGCTGATGACAATGTTCCCGTTCGGTTTGTACTTGATACTACTCGCTAGTGCGGTGAGAGCGGAGCTGACGTTCGGGACACTCGCGACTTCTTCTAGGTCTACTCCAATAATCTTCGCAAAGAGCCGACGTGATTCGATGATGATGGGCAGCCACTCCTCCCAGTTTTCGCCATAGTCACGCCAGTCTGCTAGGTATTCGTGGATCGCGTTCAATACATTGATCGATGGTGGGCCAGTGCCGGCATTATCGAAATATGCTCGTCGTGAGGTTACTGGGATTTCCTTCCTGACAACGTCAATGTTCAATGGGAGAGTGCCTCGCAATGTTCCGAGTTTTTCCATTGGGAGTATAAAGGGAGTGCTAGGCGGAGTGGAAGGTTTCAGCGCCGGTTTCTGAGATGCAGTTCTTGCACCAGAACTGGTTTTTCTCAGGGCTATACTCTGCATAGGAGTCGGTTGATATGTTTCCGCAACGGCTACATCGTAGTATCATGACTCGTCGCATCTTGTGATGGGGGAGTTCTTTCTTGTGGATAGAGATGTCAGCGTCTCCAAGTTCAATGATGATGTTACATGTCTCGCAGTAGTAGACGGTGTCTAGTACTGCCTTGTCTCTTTCCTCTACCCAGCCATCAGCCATGAAATAATATGAGGGTTCTCCTTGAAATAGTCTGTAACACAGGGTGATTACAGTTCAGGTTATGCTTCAGTTTTCCCCTGGGGGTTACAATCATCCATGCACTGCCTCTAATTCAGGATGGACGACAACCGTCCTATCGGGCATCGGACCATACGTTGACACTCTACGAGGTTGGCAGCGCAGTCCTGAGCATCAGCACATCAACACTGACGCCGGCTGCATTATCGGGCGCACATCAGACTATCCAAACGGCGGACAAGACTGCTAGTGCCAAGTCTTTGTTGGAGTTCAAGTCTGGACCGACTCGGAAACTGTCCCAAGAGCAGAAGCCCCCGGCCACGCTTGAGGCTGTGGGCAATACTCCTATATCTTAGCTCCAGCAAGAATAGGTCTCACGGAATAGACGATCTGCCGATGAGCTGCCAGAACTCGAAGGCAATCCGGTAGGGGTCGTAAATGGGCCAGAAGATCAAGAGAGAGAACAGCTTTGATACGCTTCTCGATCAATCACTTAACAAGCAGGGGCACGGTAGGCCTGCGGCAAGACGTGCTGGGAAGGCCGCTAGCAGGATTTGGCCCCGGCGACATCTGCGTCTCACTCTCTCGCTAATTATTCTCCTAGTAGTTGGGCTTGGAGCATCTGTCTTTGCCTGGCAGAACGGGATCTGGTTCCCTGCTGCTGGTCCCAACGGCTTGAGGGCCGTGCTGATCGATGGGCTTTCAGTGAGCTACCCCGATCCTTCATTCACCAACAATGTTACGAAGACACTCTCTTCCGTCGGGTATTCGGTTGACTATATTGGTCCTGACAAGTTCACAGTGGATACTTTTGCAAATCTTCCCTCTCAAGGGTACAGTCTGGTGATCATACGAGCCCATACCGCAAATTCAGCTATCATAACGTCCGAGCCCTACGCAAGTTCCAAGTACGTCTTCGAACAGCTCGCTGGCCGCGTATCTCCCGCGACGATAGGGACCCCAGTGGAGTATTTCGCCGTCACGGCGCAGTTCATTAGTAGCGAATCTCATGGAAGGTTCCAGAACTCGATCATTGTGTTGATGGGCTGCGGGGATCCCGGTGACCGAGCGACTTTTGGCGCGGCTTTCGTGGACAAAGGGGCCGGTTACCTAATTGGGTTCGACAATTCAGTGAGCGCCCAGTTTACCGATTCTGAGACCTCCACGCTCGTGTCGGCCCTTGCTCACGGAAATACTGTGCAGGAATCCGTGGGGCTGGCCTCCGGCTCTGATCCTGTGTACCACGGCCAGTTCGGGTTTGTTGTAGCAAGCAGCGTCTTGCAACAGCGGACGGTAAATCTTCTCTCCCAGCTATCCCTCTTCGTGACTTTAGGCTTCTTACTCTTATTCGGTCCACTCTCCGTTTTCCTAGTTCCAAAACTGCTTGCCAGACGTTAGCGATCTCGACTCTTAGCGGACCCCGAGAGTTCGACGGAAAGCGTCTCTTCTCGCGGCTGTCGCTAGCCTATGCCACCTTCGGGACGACCCATGCTATACTCTGGGGTAACAGTTCTGGGCTGCTTCTCTTCTCCGCCTCCTCCTGCTATAGCTTCGAGCATTACTAGGACTAGGCTGATGAGGAAGATGGTCTCATTACTTTTTTCTGTCTTGAACTTTCTCTAGAGTCTGGGTGTCTCCCCGTATGCTTTGAGCGAGGAGGCAAGGTTGACTTTATCCGGCTGCGCATCGCTTTGCGGATGAAGGTGGGACGGTATGGGTCTTCCTGAAAAGATCAAGCAGATAGAGGAGGAGATGAAGAAGACCCAGATCAATAAGCACACCGAGCATCATATCGGTCTCTTGAAGGCGAAGCTCGCTAGAGTGCGGGCGGAGCTCGAGGCTTCCACCTCGAAGGGTGGGGGTCCATCTTTCGAGATTCGCAAAGGCGGGGATGCCACTGTTGTCCTCATCGGTCTCCCCAGCGTTGGTAAGTCTACTATCCTCAATCGTCTGACGAATGCGAAGTCGAAGGTTGCTGCCTACGCGTTTACGACGTTAACTGTAGTCCCAGGAATATTGCGATACAACGGCGCTGACATTCAGATTCTCGACCTTCCCGGGATTATCAGTGGTGCCTCCTCTGGGAGAGGGAGGGGGCGGAGAGTCCTCTCCGTGGCTCGGAACGCTGACCTTGTTCTGTTGGTCCTGGACGTCTTCCAGCCCGGCCAGGTAGAATTGTTGAAGCGTGAGCTTCACGAGATGGGTATTCGAATCAACCAGAAACCACCCGATGTGGTAATAACAAAGTCCAGCAAAGGAGGGCTCGCCCTCACGACTAGTGTAAAACTCACGAAGCTCTCCCAAGCGACAGTCAAAGGGATAGCTGAAGCATACGGGCTGACCAATGGCAGCATTCTGATCCGTGAAGACATCACGGACGACCAGCTCATCGATGTCTTAACGGGGAACAGAAGATATGCTTCGGCACTCGTCGTCCTTAACAAGGTGGACCTCGTTAACGAGCAGTATCTTGCTGTCGTGAAGAAACAAGTTGGAATTGATTTCGTGCCCATATCCGCCGAGAAGGGTTTGAACATGGACATACTTACTGAACGGATCTGGGAGACACTGGATTTCATACGAATCTACTTGAAGCGTCCAGATGGAGAACCCGACTTCGAGAAGCCTCTCATTCTCCCCGCACGCTCCACGCTACGAGATGTCTGTAAGAAGATTCATCCACGGTTTGTTGAGGGCGCAAAGTACGCGTTCGTCACAGGGTCCAGCGTAAAATTCGAAGGTCAGAGGGTGAGCTTGGACCATATGCCCGCCGACAAGGATGTCGTCACGATAATGCGATAGAATCAGTAGTGATGGATTAGTCAATTCGTATTGAATATCTACGGACGCAAGCAATTTCGTGACACTTAATATTAGAATTCTCAGGTTCTGCTCTTCAGCGGATGCTACTTTGGGGACTGGTGGAGAGTCTTGTTCGGAGAGGGCGAGCTTTCTCAAAGTTGAGGATGCGCAGTATTGCGCAACTATCCGACCCTCTAGTTGAATGGTTTACAGACAAGGGATGCTATTTTCCAAGCCCTAGCTTCCGCCTCTGTTCTAGATAATCTTGAAGTCGACTTGGGGGATGTCTGCGCGGATCATGCTTCCCGTGCTGCCGTCGATGATCGCGCTGTAGCTTTTTCCTTTGTACTCGTATTGCAGGAACCATAGTGGTGCGTGCAGATAGGTGGGCTTCTCAACACTGAAACTGGTGTCGAACTGTGTTACTTGGTCCACTTCCTGTTTCAAGAGGAATCTCTGGTTCTCCTCAACCTCATCTCTCGCTCGAATAACGGCCTCATCGCTATCCAGTTCGCTATTCAGGAATTTCGCTTGTGGCTCTATCTTGGTGAAGTCGAAAGGTATCTTTCCTTCTGCGGGGACTTTGTAGTCTCGGGTTGGGAATTCCGCAGCTTTTCTTCCCAGTACTAGCCAGTCGTACTGGTTCTGAACTGTCCCTTTTCGTGGTGTAGGGGGTGAGATTCTTTCGAGCATTCCTTCGTAGGTACTTGTAGCTGTGAGAGGTACTAGCCAGAAGGGAAGGTATCTTAGCTCAAGGGCCGTGAGTTTGCTTTTCTTGACGAGGTCTCCCGGCTTCATGAATCCTGACCTCATCCAGTCTTGGAGTTCTTGGGCAATTCTGGCGTTGTTGAGGTTGTTGAGTATGAGGCTGTGTTGGAGCTGGAATGGAGTGTTGGCGCCCACTACGGAGGTGTAGCCGCAGTATCTGCAGGTAGCAACTAGTTCCCCCGGGGAGAGATTGAGTTGGGCTCCACAGTTCGGGCATTTGATCTCTGAAATGATCTGAGACATTGCTGAGATTTTCCTCTTGTTCTAGGATAGAATTAAAGAAGGGCCGGATTAAGTTCTCTAGGATCGGGATGAATCATGGCGGGATTAGGCACGTTGAAGCGTACAATGGGCTTCACAATCATCCTAGTATTCGCCATATTTCTGGGTCTTATCACTCTGATCTCCGTCTTCTTCATCTCGGACCCTGTCACTACTCTGGCTTTGGGTTTGATGGGTGCTTTCTTCATAATTCTCCTACAGTATCTGATCGGTCCTGTCATCGTCAAAGCTACTAGTCGTCTCCATTATCTCGCTCCGGGAGAGAATCGATGGCTGGAGACGAAGGTTTCCCAGATGGCTTCTACGTCAGGCATTCCCATGCCACGATTGGCCATTTCGCCAGACCCTACGCCGAATGCTTTTGTGTTTGGCCGGACACAGAAGAGCGCTACTCTGGCGGTTCATCAGGGACTGCTCCAACGGTTGAACGAAGATGAGGTCGAGGGCGTCATAGCGCATGAACTCGGTCATGTGAAGCATCGCGACTTCATCGTCGTGACAATGATCTCTGCCATCCCCCTAGTCGCGTATCTGATCGCTCGCTCTGTGCTCTGGGGCGGTTACGTTAGCGGATATGGTGGTCGCGGGTCCAACCGGAATAACAGTGCAGGGGCTTTGATCGTCATAGCGGTCGTCGCGTACATGGTATACATCCTAACAACTCTACTGGCTCTGAGGCTGACCCGTCTGCGGGAGAGCTACGCCGACGCCTACTCCGCTTACCTGACCGGGCACCCAAGAGAGCTCGAGAGCGCTCTCACCAAGATCGCCTACGGGCTGTCTCTAGCTCCTGGCGAGCCGCACGGCGCTAGAGCCTTCTTCATTGAAGACCCAGCGCAAGCAAAACAGGACGTCGCACAGATCATGGAGCAGAAGTCAAAATACGATTTGGACCACGATGGAGTCTTGAGCGAGCGGGAGTTGGAGTTGGCCATGGAGGCTGAAGCTAAGTCGAACTGGCGGAAGGCGGCTCAGCTCCTTATGACCCACCCTCCCACCTACAAGCGGATTCTCATGTTGCGAGAGATTGAAGAGGAAATGAACACGGGAACTTTTCAAGAGTCAAACATCTACAATCATGTCTGACCGGGGTTCGCTTCCGCTTACCAATCCAACTAGAATAGTACTATAAACAAGGCATAGTCTGAGGTTTGTTGAATCCGTAATGAATCGTGTTCCCTGGGCACCTCTCAACGGCAGCGTTTTCCTAATAATTCTCGGTGGGCTCATCCTCGCATCACTCCTTACCGGGCTGAACATTTTCGCAGTCTTTCCTTTGGTCTTTACGTTCTTCGGAGCGTGGATGATCGTTGAAGCATTTGTTTTTCCTCCAGCGAACTCGTATGCTCCGCCCAGGATAATGGTGGTAGGCTGGGGTGCTCTGATGACCGGTTTCGGAGTTCTCTTGCTCGTCTCGTACTTTGCTGCTATACTCTTGCCCGTCGTTTTCGCGGTGATCTTAATCGTCGTGGGAATAGCTGGTGTCGGCTACAGTTTCAGAAAGTCAAGTCCCGGCACGCCGAAGACGTCCACGTCCTAGCCCGTGTTTGATGCTAAGGCCCGGTATGTCCGGAGCCTATTCTCGAAGGTCCCGCTAGAATACGATATTCTCTTGGCGCTACTTTCGTTCGCGCAGGACAGGCGATGGCGAGCCTTCGTTGTAAACCGCACCAGACTAGGGGTCCATGAGCGCATGCTCGATGTGGCCACCGGGACGGGCCTTTTAGCCGCTGATTTCGCCAGCGTAATCTCTCACGACGGGTTTGTCGTCGGTGTGGACCTTACCCTCTCTATGCTGAAAACTGCTAGATGGAGATTACGCGCAAGGAACGTTGGGGACAGGGTTGACTGGGTCTTAGCCCGAGCTGAGAATCTTCCGTTCCGTGACGACAGTTTCGGATCTGCCTCCATCAGCCTCGCCCTCAGAAATGTATCCAGTGCTCAGATGACTTTTCGCGAGATGTCACGCGCCACGGTCCCGGGCGGGGTTGTGATATCACTGGACTTCGCTCGCCCACATAGCCGCCTCTTCCAAGTCTTCTACTACGACTATCTCCTCGGTCTCTTCCCATTCTTCGGCCGAATGGTTTCAGAAGCTTGGGGCAAGACATTGTCCTACCTAGGACGATCTATCTTGAGAGCAAGAACTGGAGAACAGATTGCGAATTTACTGAGGGAGGAAGGTCTTGTTGACGCAGTGTCAGTTCCTTTGACTGCTGGAATTGTTTGTGCAGTCTACGGAATCAAAAGATAGTACGCGAACGCGGAGGTGGAGAAGGTCCGGCAGTCAGGTTGCGCCGGTTATAGCAGATAGAATTCCGCTAGCGAAGAAGATGAGTCCGAAGGAGAGGAGAACGACTCCGGCTATCATGTCCAGCAGCCATCTGGGTACTCGCATCAGATAGTCGTAGGAGACTGCTGAGACGGCAATTAGGACGATGAGGCTGACGGCTGCGCCAATCAGTGTCCACTGGATATTGAACGCTCCAGCGGCCGCCAAAACAAGGCTCGCTTCGAACCCTTCTGTGAGAGTAATTGTTAGGACGGGGAGGGAGTTGGGGACAGAGAACCGGATTGGCTGAGTTAAGTCGATCGCACCTTCCCGTTTGAGGTCTTTCTCAATCACCTCTTTTTCCATTCGAGCCATTTTTTCTCTGAAGGACTTGTGTCTGATCGCGTACTTGATGAATCCGCGCAGAAATCGGCTTGAGAAGTAGAACAGGACTATTGAAGTCGAGAAGTCAATAACGATTGCGGGGAGCAGGAGGAAGACCCGCCATACGACTAGAAAGGTGACGATGGAGCCTAGTCCGCCAGCGATGACTCCGAAGAGGATGTTATTCCTGCCCAGTTGTTTTATCGTGGCGAGTGAGAGAATAGCAACTTCGCTTCCTTCGATCAGAATGGCCTTGAAGGCGAGGAGGAAGGATCCAATTATGACGACTGTCGGATCAGTCATTCTTGTCTCGATCTTTACCAGTCTAGCGGATGCTGACGCTCGACTCGAAAGCGTATGTCATTAGCGTTTCTCCGGCCTGCTGCAATAGCGGCTCGGTGGTTGTTAGTTCAAAGTTAAAGCCCTCGTTTCTTATCTAGAACTCTGAGCAGTTGCCGAAAGTGTCTCCTGCCAAGCTGAAGATTGCAGTGGACCTGGATGGGGTCTTGGCTGAGTCGATGCTTGTCTGGTGTGAGCGAGCTAACAAAGAGTTTGGCACAAGGTTGAAGATGGAGGATCTTGACAGCTGGTCTTGGTGGAAGAGATCTCCAATCTCGAAAGACGACTTCTACCGGATACTGGACGAATCATGGGACGAATGGTTGGAGATTCCTCCAACAGAGCCGGAGATCGCTGAGAAAGTTGCAAGGATCGAGAAGTTTGGCGACGTAGACATTGTAACTGGTCGTAGCAAGAGAACTGTAGAGGCCGCTAGAAGTTGGGTCAGTAATCAGAAAGTTCGATATCGCCGTTTTGTCAGGGTCTTAGGCTGGAGAGACAAAGTTTTCCTAGACTACGATGTCTACGTTGATGATGCGCCTGACCTCATGCCTCTTATTTCACGGAGCCCAAGGGCATGGGCAGTACTCTATGAGAGGCCTTGGAACCGGAGCGTGGTTGATATGCCGAAGGTTCTCAAGGCGAAGAGCTGGCGACAAGTGCCCGCACTATTGAAGCGGATTCAGGCGAGTAAAAGTTAGACTAATCGATCTTTTGGATGAGACCAGACTATTATACGGGACGCCCTACTATGTAGAAATTCCGTGTCTAGACGTTGAAAGGCGAATTCCAGATTCCTGCCGAGTTCCACTACACGAAAGAGCACGAATGGGTCCACGTAGAGGGCGCTGATTGTCGAATAGGCGTCACCGACTACGCGCAAAACTCGCTACACGAAATCGTGTACGTTGATCTCCCAAAAGTCGGAGCCAAGGTGGCCCAGATGCAGAGTCTTGGCACCGTGGAGTCGGTGAAGGCAGTCGCCGACGTATACTCCCCAATTTCCGGGATCGTCCTTGAGGTCAACAGCGAACTTTCAGATGCTCCTGAGCTTGTCAACAAGAGTCCCTATGAGAAGGGATGGATCACAATAATCCGGCCCGACGATCTAAAGAAGGATCTTCCTTCACTGATGAAGCCCGAGGCCTACAGGGACTTCGTGAAGAAGATAACCGATAAGAAATAACTCCAGCGGCAGACGCACGTCGGAAACCTACGTCCAAAGTACAACTAAGCACGCGCTTGGTAATTTGCGCGAACGCACTTTTCGCCACCTAGGAAGTTTATCTCTCAGAAGCGCGATGGAATAGGCCTTCCACCCATCGGGAATCGAATAGTGCAAGAAGTATTCACTCTGCTCTCACCGCCCTTGAAGGGTCTACTGCAGGAGAGTGGGATCTCCGCACCCACCCCTCCTCAGGTAGAGGCGATTCCCTTCATCGTTCAGGGTGAAAACGTGTTGATCATCGCGCCTACTGGATCGGGCAAGACAGAGGCTGCCCTCTTGCCATTGATAGACAAGATGGTCCAGGACGAGAATCGACAAGGGGTCTCTTTACTCTACATTACTCCCCTCAGAGCACTAAACCGAGACCTACTCAAACGGTTACAGATCTGGTCGGTCAAACTACGCTTCACGGTTGAAATCAGACATGGCGATACCCCGGCAGCTGACCGCCGCAGAATGGCGGGGAGACCACCAGACCTTCTGATAACTACTCCAGAAACATTGCAGGCCGTTCTTCCCGGAACGAGGATGAGACAACATCTTCGTCATGTCAAGGCAGTGGTGGTGGATGAGATTCACGAGTTGGCGGGAGATCGTCGAGGCGTACAACTTACCGTTGGGCTAGAACGCCTCAGAGAAGCTCGCGGGGAAAGGTTCCAAAGAGTAGGACTCTCCGCTACTGTCGGGAATCCCGAGGAGATCGCTCGATTTCTGGGTGGGCCCGAATCTGTCAGGATCGTTCAGATTCCTTTGAGCAAGAATGCAGAGTATAAGATAGAATATCCTCCACCCGGCGAGGCGGATCAAGAACTTGCCAAACGCCTCTACACCGCGCCCGAAGCTGCCGCACGACTAGCCCTCGTATCCGATCTTGTCGAGGCGCACGATTCGACTCTGATCTTTGTCAACAGCCGGGTCAACGCGGAGATGCTGGGTTCAAAGTTCAACATGATGGACCAGAAGATAATGGTCCACCACGGCTCACTCCCCAAAGAAGAAAGGGTCCGAGCCGAAGAAGCATTCAAGGCCCGCCAGATCAAAGGCCTCGTCTGCATAGCTCACGATGAGCCTGTTGTTACTTCCAACGGGGTAAAGTCAGCGGACGACGTAGCCATCGGAGATGAAGTTCTGTCCTACGATCTTGAATCCTATAGAACGGTGTTCAGACCGGTTACGAGAAAATTTGCGAGAAAAGCTGATCGGCTTGTGCACGTGAAGCATGAGTTTGGACTGTTAAGAGTCACGCCTAATCATCCCCTGCTTTGCCTGGGCCGGAATGGATTCTCTTGGAAACCGGCAGAGGAGATTAGAGTCGGAGATGCTTTGGTTGGAGTAGGCAAGGTTGAGGGGAAAAAAGTTGCGACCAACACCCTCATCAGCTATCCGAACCTATTCGTGAGAAATTCTGCAATAGCGGCATTAGGATACGCGCCCCCTAGACCCTATCCTAAGGCAAAGCTTCAGAGGTTTCTTGCGCTCAGGTCCTTGATGCGTGATGAAGACCTTTTGAGGCTAACCGAATTCACCACCACTCAAACCAAGTATACGTTTCCGCCTTGGGTGGATTCTGGACTAGGGTATCTGCTCGGATTCCACAAGTCCGATGGCGATCGCCACCTTCGATTCTTCACCACAGACGGGCGGAAGCTGCTACAAGTTCAGTATTTCCTTTCCAAGCTGCATGATGGGTCGATGCATCGAACCATTACACCCATGCATAGACAGTCCTTCGCGAGCAACAGACCTCTCATGGTCTTGCAATCCCATTCCAAGCCACTATCTGATCTCCTATCGAATCTCTGGAGTAGACTTCCCCTCGAGGCGAGTGTTGTAGCCGCCTTCCTTGCTGCGTATCTGGATGGAGATGGATGTCTTGAGATCAAGGATGGCAGGCTCGAGAACATACAGTTCGTGACCTTCAACCCCATCAATAGAGAGTACCTACTCTTCGCTATCCTATCTATGGGGTTCAAACCGAAACTCTGGAAAGCTAATGGGATGTCGGGAGATGGCTTCGGCATTAGCGTTTCTTACTCTGATGACAAGACTAGATTATTCCAACTGGTTAAGGAATTATCGATAAAGGCGAACGATGCAGGCTCGTTAGACTTTGGGAACAAGCCAAAAACCTACTATGGACTGGGTCCGTATCTCAAGGGTGTAAGACAGAATCTTGGGATCTCATCTTACAAGCTCTGGAAAAGGTTGAATTATTCAACCAAATATGAAGATCCCGCGAGGGGCATAACATGCAAGACCCTTGCCCGTTTGAATGAGGCCCTCGACTCATCCCTATTGAAACATCTTCTGCAAGGCGAGTTTTCAGTTTCCCAAGCTCGTGCAGTTCAGACCATTGATGGTGAGACTAATGTAGTCAACTTTGAGGTAGGAGAAACGCAGACTTTTGCTCTGACAGGGGTCATTACACACAACTGTACGAGCACACTTGAGTTGGGTATTGATATCGGCTCTGTTGATCTTGTCGTTCAATACATGTCTCCGCGACAGGTCAACAGCCTTGTCCAGCGCGTAGGAAGATCAGGGCACAGTCTGGCCAGAACCTCGCAGGGAATTCTAGTAGCTGTTTCAACCGAGGATCTATTGGAGTCGATTGGAGTTATTGAACTGGCCAAGGAAGGCCGGCTCGAGCCAACAGTCATTCATCGCAGAGCGCTCGATGTCCTGGCTCATCAGATCGCCGGTCTACTGATGGACTTCGAAGGCAGCATTCCGCTCGCCCGGGTCACGCAAGTTCTGAGACGAGCGTTTCCCTACACTCAGCTTGAGGATGCCGAGTTGGAGAAGGTTGTCGAGTTCATGCGGAAGATGGGGTATCTCAAACGAGACGATCAGACACTCTACCGTACCTCTCGGACTAGGATGTACTACTACGAGAACTTGAGCATGATTCCCGACGAACGGCGCTACCAGGTGATTGATCTGACCAGCCAGCAATCGGTTGGAATTCTCGGCGAAGAATTCATGCTCACAATGGCCCACGTCGGCTTGAACTTTATCGTCAAGGGACGGGTCTGGCAGATGAAACAAATCACCGACGACGGGAAAGTGTACGTTCTGCCGGTGAACGATCCTACTGCTGCCATTCCGGGGTGGGACGGACAGATACTTCCTGTTCCTGGTGAATTGGCGGTCCGAGTAGGAGAATATCGGAAACAAATCGATAGGTTGCTGGCTGAGCACACGAGCCGGACCCCCGTGGTCGAAAAGTTTTCACGATTATGGCCCGCGGACCCGTACGGAGTACGAAGAGTCGTTGAAGAGATAGAGACTCACAGGGCTACAGGCGCACCCGTCCCGACAAATGAGCGGGTTCTAGTCGAAGGATTTGACCGCTATATCATAATTCACACTCACTTCGGAGACGTCCTCAACTTCACACTGGGCGAAGTGATAGAGGAGCTCTTTCGGCGCCAGGGACTCGTTAGAATGTGGTGGTGGGACTCCTACCGGATTCTCTATGAGATGACAGCGGATACGGCAGACTTGGACGTTGAGGATCTATTCATGAAACAGGTTTTTGGGGTCGAGGAGCCCGTCCTAGGGGGCGCTTGTCATGGTGTTTTGCACCGGCACTTTCCATGGGAGCTGCAGATGAAACAGATTGCTGAGAGGTTTGGGGCGTTGAGTCGTGGCCGTCTCATGTACGGTGGTGCAATGAAAGAGCTACAGGTCCGGTTCCGGCTAACTCCAATCTACGACGAGACTATTCGTGAGGCTCAAGTCGAACGCGCGGACTTCGAAGGAGTCAAGAAAATCTTCAAGCAGATCAAAGAACAAAACCTCGAAGTTAGATTCTTTCGATCGAAAGACAAGCCTACACCATTGGCCTATCACATCATCTACCGTCATGTCGACATTCCCGAACTCATCGCTCCAGAGAATGTTGCAGCTGACAACATGGCACGGCTGCGTATCTCGATCGAAGGCCGATCCATCGACTTGCTCTGCTTCGACTGCGCGAACCTCGAAACTGAAGTTGCTATCAGAAGCCTTTCTGATCATCCGTCGTGTCAGAACTGTGACTCCAACCTCCTGTCGCCTGTCTTCTGGTCTAGCGCGTACGTCGCGAGTGTTCTCAAAAAGAAACGAGCGAAGCAATCACTCGACGAGAACGAGCAGAGGGCCTTGACGAAAGCCCGTCGTTCAGCCGACCTCGTTATAGCCTATGGCAGAAGGGCAGTCATCGCTCAGTCTGTTTACGGGATTGGTCCCCAGACGGCCAGCCGGGTTTTGTCAAAGATGCACGAGAGCGAAGATGAATTCTACAGGGATCTCTTACAGGCCAAGCTGCAGTTCATAACGACCCGACCCTACTGGAATAACTGACGGCATTAGCCGCCTTCTAGTCAACGTCACGATAACTGAGCGATGGCGTGTTTTCGGGAAACAGTCGCGGGAGACTTCTCGGATTCATGCCTAAAGCGAAACTCGACGTTTGAACCATGTCGACGGCTATCCTGCAATTTTTTCCTTACGGTTCTCTCCAGTCCACGGTTGATTTCATAGCCCCAACTGTTTCGGCCCAGTTCTTGGGCAACTTTCATGGTCGTACCAGATCCTAAGAAAGGGTCTAGAACGGTCTCGCCGTGAAAGCTGAAGAGCTTGATCAGCCGTTTCGGAATCTCTTCGGGGAAGGCTGCAATCCCCTTCTCCAGCCTGGGTCCTAGAGGAAGAACGTTGGTGATGTTCCATACTGACAGGTGCCACTCAGCGCCGTTGTAGTCCTTCACAGAAATCTTCGACTTTTCCAGGACTTTCAGGGGTAGTTCTTGGACGTATGAGTAGTTGAATCTGCCTTTCTGGAAGACGAGAATGCTTTCCTGAATGTTGTCAGGATAGAAGTACATTGGATATGGATGTTGGAGGAGAACACCGCTTCTTCGACTTATCCTCACGTAGCCTTTAGGCTTGACCCATACGATGCGATCTCGGTATCGGAACCCAGCTTGGAGCATGAGCCTCGTTATGTCGGCCACCACCGGATACTTCTCTCCCTTCACAAGCATGTCATCGCAAACAAAGCAAGCTACTCGGCCTAGAGCAAGGACCCGATACAGTTCAATGGAGAGAGCATGAATCAGGGACAGAAACTCGTCGTAGTCCTTGAACAGGTCTGGGTAGTCGAAGGGGGCGTTGAAGTATGGTGGGCTTGTGATCATAAGTTGAATCGATCCGCTGGGAATCTCTATCATCGTTCGACAATCTCCGAAGACGACCTTGTGTATAGTGGACATTCGAACGGCTTCAGCTACAAGCGAACAAGTCTTGGTTTATAGTTTCATGGACTTCAGTAGTTTCTGAGAAATCGAGGTCGAGGGTCAACCTCTGCCCTTCGGCTCACCGCGATGCAAGAATTCTTTGAAAGGGATGGCATGAAAGGCCGAGTCTACGTTTGCTACTGACTCTTCACACAGTGGTTTGACCTTCGATCGGAGAATTTTCCCCTCTACCGGAGGGTCTCTTCTTGAAGGCGTGTATCAGAACTATTCCAGTCACGAACATCGAGATTGGCGGGAGCAGCGGCAATAGGAGTGCGAGTTTGTTTATTGGAATCTCGGTTCCACCAACCGAGGACGTGGTCACGGTGACGATAGTGTTTCCGGTACTGCTCATGTGTGTAGAGTCGCCGCTATAGGCGCTGAAAATTGTGTGGTGGCCGGTGCCGACCATGGTAGGAGTGTATGTAACAGAGCATGAGGCCGTGGTCCCTGTGCCACGGAGACTGCAACTGGTCGAATTGAAGGAGCCTGTTCCGGTGGATGAGAAGAATACTGCTCCAGTCGGTACGTTGGCGCCGAACCCAGAGGTGTCAGTGGTGGTCGCGGTGCATAACGAGTTCGCGTTGACGAGTTGAGTCGATGGATTGCAGACCACGCTCGTAGCTGTGGAGTGTCCTGAGATGACTGACACAGTTCTACGGCCCGAATTTGCCACGTAGATCTCGTTTGTTACGGTGTCGACGCCAACTGCTCCAGGAAAGGTTCCCAGTGGCAAGGACACCGTGTTGACTACTTGGTTTGTGAAACCGTCTATAACTGATATGGTTCCATCTGCAGAATTCGCAACGTAGATCTTGTTGGTCAGAGAGTTAACGTCGATCCCGGTCGGGTAGGCTCCGACTGGTATTGCCGCCACAACGGTGTTGCTGGACCCGTCGATCATTGAGACGGTGCCGGATGAAGAGTTGCTATTCACCACGTAAATGATGTCGGTCGTAGGATTTGCCCCAATGTTGCCGGGATCGTTCCCTACGATTATTGTCTTGATCACGGTGTTAGTCTGACCATTGATAACTGAGACCGAGTTGTCAAGAGAATTGGAGACGTAGATCATGTTTGTTGATGGAATCACTCCAATTCCTACTGGGCTTCTCCCGACTAGTATCGTGGTCGAGACGGTGTTAGTAGTCCCATTTATTACAGATACTGTGCCGGTGCCGGAATTTGTTACGTATATCTCGTTGGTTATGGGGTTCACGCCGACGCGGCTAGGATGAACTCCTACCGATATCGTCGCGGTACTGTTTGAGACACCGTTTATCACAGACACACTGCTCGAATTGTAATTCGCTATGTAGATCGTGTGGGTCCCGCTGTTCACGCCCACACCAGCAGGATTAACTCCAACCGTTATGGTGTCGGTGAGGCTATTGTTGGTTCCATTTATGACGGAGACCGTGCTGGGAAATGTTCCATTGAGGCCATAATTGCTGACATAGATCCTGTTCGCTGAAGTGTCAATTCCTATTCCGGCGGGGTTAACGCCTACGGCGATGGTTCCAGTCACGGCCTCCGCGCGGGCCGGGGGAGTAATCCCCGGGATCAGTACAAGTAATGCAACCGTCGTTATCAAGAAGAGGATGGGTCCGTGAACTGACTGATGACTGTGTGACCGCCGAGGTCTGTCCCTAAGCACTCTTGGGATCCTCCTAGATTCTGTTCGCATCATTCGTGAGATGATTGGATAAAAAGGGGAAGAGCGGTGCGAGAGCGCAACGCTCTTGTTTTGGGTCTTAGACGCTTGGTTTTGCTCTACGGACCGGGGCAGCCGGATGCGCAGATGGCGTTGATGGCGTTTATGAAATTGGCCACGTTAGGGCTTCCCCAGCCTGTGGCAAGGTCGTAGCCCGCACCTGCAGAGAATCCGTCCACTCCGAACTGGCCCGCAGTGTCGCTGTTGTTGCCGTCGGTAATGTCGTGGAAGGTAGAGCTGTAGCCACTGCTTGCGCCGAGCTGGTAGATTGCAGCGTTGAGGAAGCCGACTGGGCCCCCGTGTGCTTGGTTGAGGAGTGCGACTACGCCGGCGAGAGCTGGCGAGGCTGCGCTTGTTCCTCCGAAGACTGCCCAGCGTCCTAGGAATCCGAGGTATGCTAGGAAGCCGCCTTGAATTGCTGAGTTGAAGGAAATGTCGGGTGTGAGCCTACCCGTTGCCCCTTTGACCGTTGTGCCCAGTAGGGTCGTAAACTTGGGGGGGAAGTTCGTCTGGTAGGTTGGTCTTCCGTATAGGGTGCTAACGCCGCCACCGCTCGCTGTTCGTATTCCGAATGTGTTGAACTCGTTCCATGTGCCTTCTCCACCGTAGCCTACGGGAACGCAGCTAGTCGGTACGCCTGGTCTGGGGGCAGTTGTACATCCGGTGGGGCCGCCGTTTATCACGACTAGTCCCGTGTTGCAATTCGTGTTGGCAGCGCATGAGTTGGTTCCGCCTCTACCCGGTGGTGCTCCATATTCTCCTCCGTATGGATTTCCTTGGGTTCCACCTGCAGCTAGGTTTAGCGGGTTAGTTGATGGCCATGAGGGGATCAGTTCGGTTGTGCCGACAAATGAGAGTGCTTCGTTGGCGCCGTCATCGCCTGAAGAGGCAATAACGGTCCACTGGTTTCGCCGTGCAGTGTTGTAGATCTTGTCCGCGCCCTGCTTTATGGAATGGTCGATCACTGTGCAGGGGAAGTTGAGGCATCCAACTAGGTCGTCGGGTTGTCCGAAGCTCTGAGACATGATGCTACCTTGGAGGCTAGGCTGATTCACAACTGCACTTTCAGCCGCATTGAAGCTTGTGTCCTGACAGTCGTTAGCGACCACGAGTACGATGTTTGCGCCGGGAGCCAGTCCATGGGAGATGGTGACGTCTAGGGTGGTCTCTTCCCACCATCCGACAGCGCCGCAAGCTTGGTCAATTGGCAGACTGGGGTCGAACACGGGGCATGTGTCACTCGATGAACCTGTCCACGTGGGTCCGCAGAGAACGGTGACTGTGGCTGCCGGTATACTGAATGCGCTGTCAAATGTGTTCAGGTCGCTCTGTATTGTCGGACTGCCAAACGCGTCGACGATGACTATTGTCTGGCCAGTCCCATCAAGACCGCTTGGAAAATTATACGCTGTCTTGAGGAAGCTAGGTGTGTAGCACAGGATTGATCCCAACGCTCCGCTGAAACAGAATGGTAGGCCCCCTACTGAGGGGCTGAACGACTGGTCGAGCACGGTCACACCGGGGTTGACCCGGGCTGAACTCGCAAGGTTGAACGTAGTTGCGACTCCGTTTGCAAGAGTTGGAAGTGTAAATAGCGTAAGTAGAGCTAATACTGACACTGTTACTATTCGATGTTTCATAATATTTTCAACGATGACGGTCGTATGTTGCGAATATAGGCTTTTTGCAAGCCGCGCAAAATCGGTTCACTCGGGAGGTAACTCTGGAATGGTCGTTAAACCTTCAGATATCCCCAGACTCTATCTGACCCCTGTGATCATCGTTGGTGGTTAGTAAAGGCAGAGTCAGTTTTGCTAGCCACGACAACACGTGGGTTCCGGCTGTTCTACTCTTGCCCAGAAAACCGGTCCCAGTATAGACGCTTCGACCGCCAAACCCTTCCAAAAGAAGTACGCTCATAAACATGGTTCCAGCTTCATATTCATCCAGTAACGGTGCCGTAACTGGGTAGCGAATTGGCCAAGATACACACGATAGTTGTTGGTACCTTGCAGACTAACTGCTACATTCTACAGTCCGATGCCACCGCGATAATCATCGATCCAGGCGATGAGCCTGAGAGAATTGTCCGCTTCCTCAACGACATCAAGGTCAAGCCAAGCAAGATCGTCGCTACTCACACACACTTCGATCACGTACTCGGCGTCGATTCGATACGCACCGAGCTGAATATTCCGTTTCTGATCCACCGTGACGATCTGTCGATGCTTGAGTCTATGCAGAACCGTGTCCGCCAGTTCATGGGATTCGAAGTTCCCCCACCGCCCAAAGTTGACGGCTACCTCAAAGATGGAGAATTACTAAAATTGGGAGACGAGACGATTCTGGTTCTTCACACTCCCGGTCACTCGCCCGGAAGCATCAGTCTGTCTGGCGATGAATACGTTTTGACCGGCGATGCTCTCTTCAACCAGTCTATCGGCCGAACGGATCTTCCTGGGGGAGACCTCAATACTCTTGTGCATTCGATCAGAGAGCGGCTCTTCAAGCTAGGCGATGAAACCGTCGTTTATCCGGGTCATGGGCCCGAGACTACGATCGGCGATGAGAAGCTCGCAAATCCGTTCGTTGGAAAGGCTGCAAGGTTGCGGATAGGGTAAGTATCTTATCTGTCCCGACCGTATCTCTCCAAACTGAAACATCATTGTCCGGCCTGGATTCGATCATCAAGAACTCCCTGAGCAAAGCAAGCTCGCACACTAGAGAGGTCTATGGTCAGAATCCTCTGACGGCCAGCGAGGTGATCGAGCTGGCCAACGGTCGAGTTCTAACGATTGCAGCTACAGTGAGGCCGGACGGGAGACCTCACCTCTCGCCCACAGACTTCGTCGCCGTTGACGGTGTCCTCTATCTTGGAGTGGACGAGGCGACGGCTCGTTATCGGAACCTCAGACAGAATCCTGCCGTAACTGTGATGCTTGCTGACGACCGAAAGCGTCAAGCAATACTTGAAGGAAACGCCAGGTTTCTCGATATAATGAGTGGGACCGCAAAGCGGGTCCTCGAGGCTCAGAAGAAGAAGTACGGCTGGGTCACAGACGCGCTGGCAGAGTTCCGGCCGCTGAAAGTCTTCACCTGGAAGGCAAAATAGCCCAAAAAGAAACAACTTTCTTTCAGCGTGAGAAATCGTTCAGAATCCGCCCTGATCCGGAATTGGGACAGACGATTTCTGATCACCGAGATCCTCACGCTTGATTATGCAGACAAATCACACAAGGCGTAATGCTTGACTGGGCATGTTCTAAGCCCCGAATCGGAAGACTCGCCCAGAACAGTTTCAACCGGCAAGAGCCCTCCGAGAAAAAAGCGGCCGACAATCTGACTCTCACGACGCAAGACAGATGTTCCATAGCCAGCCTTCAACCTGAGCCTTGGACAGTTTCAACCATCGTGTTCGCGTGAGGCGTTCAAATACCTGCGGGGCGATCATGATCTCATGGTCATGAATAGGACAGACGAGGAATGGAAGAAGCAGTTGGACCCTCAACAGTACAGAGTCCTGAGGAAGAAAGCGACGGAGCCAGCCTTCACAGGAAAATATCTCCACAACAAGGAAAAGGGAATTTATGTTTGCGCCGCTTGTGGAGCAGAACTCTTCTCATCAGATACAAAGTACGATTCCGGATCTGGTTGGCCCAGCTTCTGGACCGCACTCGCCAAGGACAACATCGTAGAGGTTCCTGACCGCACGCTCGGAACGGAACGGACAGAGATTCTTTGCAAGAACTGTGGCAGCCATCTCGGCCACGTCTTCGACGATGGACCCCAGCCGACAGGAATGCGCTACTGCGTGAACTCACTATCTCTGAACTTCAAGAAGAAAGACACGAAGTAGACGGGCACCGCTATCTCCCGTCCTCTGCAGAATAAGCGGACGCGATTGCGATCTAGTAGCTGATCTATTGTCCGCTCGTCGACTCGGATTCGCCAGTATGCTCAGAGTGGCTATACTCGAAGCCTGTATCTGATAATCCTGAGGAGCTCTCGGTGGACGAGCTGAACAGAGAAGTGTCTGAAGGCAGCTGCCAAGATGGCAGCGTTGGTTCAGGAGTAGGCTGAGGCTTCGTCTCCTTTTCAGAACTGGATATGGTTGGAGGCTTTGTCTTCCTTCCCGTCTTGACATAGACGACGATGACCTTGTATGATTCACTGCATGTCTTGCACCGGCCAATCTGCACTGCTCGTTTTAGTTTCATAGTATGATTCTTGCAGACTGGGCAGTCTACAAACCGGCTCCTAGCTATAGACTCATCCTGTTTGATCGTCTTCATCTTTCTTGGGCGTGCTCATCAGTATCAGTGAACATAGTCGTTCTGTAACCGCCGTCCCGACAACCCAGACCTAGGTGGACGATCCGACCTGATCATCCGGAGTCCTTTACCGATAGTAGTAATACTAGTTGGGCTGATGTGATGCCGAGAAAACGAAGGTCCCTTCTCGTCGAGTCGGGGCGGGTCGATGAGAAAGATGATCTCGTTACGATTTTTATGATTGTCGGGTTTTGACACCCTTAATAGGGAGTCAGGGGAGATTTCGTTTTTGACGATCAACAGGGTCGAAAGTTTGAGTTCGACAACTAATCCATATTTTGACCGCGCCAAATCCCAGACAAGTCTCCAAGAAAAGATCGAACTGGCAATACCGGGATTTCACGGGTATAAGGAGAAGGAGCTGAGGCGAGAATCTGACAAGCTCATCAGAAACCAGATCTACCAGAAACTATCCGATGCAGAATCCCAGGCCAAAGACACCTACCGCTCACTCGTCAACCAAGGAGCCAACGACTCGTGGGACGACACCGACCACCTCCTCGCCCGCCTCGACAGAGTAATGGAAAGGATCAACCATTCAGAATACGGCTACGCAGGCTTCTTCGACGTCACCAAAGTCAAAGAGCCCGACTTGGATAGGATGATGACCTATGACATGCAACTCATCCAGATGGCGGACAACGTCAGCACAGCCATACAAGCACTCAAAGATACGGTGGACAACAACCGTCTCCCAGAAGCCAAAGGCAAGGTCGGCGATGCCATGAAGGCGGTTGACGCCCTGGAGAATGCGTATAATGGGCGAAAACAGATCATTGTAGGAGTTCAGTAAAAGATGCCGCAAGTAATCGAATGGACTAACGCCGGTCCCGACGATGTCGTCTGGCGATACCCGGTCGAACAGATAATAACCGGCGCCCAACTCGTAGTCCACGAGTTCGAATCCGCCGTCTTCCTGCGCGACGGAAAGGCCTATGATGTCTTCCCTCCCGGACGACACACCCTTACCACTCTCAATCTCCCGCTGATCTCGAAAGCCTACGGAATATTCTTCGGAGGAAAGAACCCGTTCACAGCCATCGTCATCTACGTTTCGACCAAACAATTCGCGGGCAAATGGGGAGCGAAGGCTCAGACGACAGAGCTCGCACCATTGATGGTCCATGGAACGGCCTGGTTCAGAATCAAGGACCCCAATCTCTTCGTCAACGAAGTCGTAGGAGGCCAAGGCGCCTACAATACCGGCCAGGTTGACGATTTCATCAGAGGCTTCATCAACGAGCGAGTGATCGACGTAATGTCAAAATACGATCTCACCACCGCGTTCACACAGCTCGACAAGGCCTCAACCGATGTCAAGGTAAACATCAACGACGCTTTGAACCGGCTAGGAACAGATCTTGTGGACTTCAAGTTTGAAGGGATCGACACATCGGACCAGTTCAGAGACCGCCTCTTCTGGATCAAACAACGAGCCGCAACCTCGGACGTGCTGCGCATGGAAACAGCTAAGGATATTGGAGCCAGCCTAGGCGCCTCACAAGGAGGAGGCGCAGGTCTCGGCGCTGGAATGGTTCTCATTCCCCAGGTAATGAATGCGCAAATGCAACAGCCCATGATGCAACCACAAGCACAGGTCGCCTTCATCGCCTGTCCAAAATGCGGAAACCAGGTCCAGCAGGGAGCAAGATTCTGCCCTAACTGCGGCAACACAATGACACCACCCCAAGCCGCAACCTCCCCGTGCCCCAACTGTGGAAAACCCGTCACCGTAGGAGCCAAGTTCTGTCCCGAGTGTGGACGGAAAATATGATCAACAAACTCGATGGCGCCTTCGTGGTCCCTGGCGAGAAGCTCGGCGTTGTAGAAGAATTCGACCCAGGACGGGGAACAGTGGAAGTGGGTGGTATAGTCTACTCATCGCAGACCGGCGTCGCCTCTATAGATCCCAAGAGACATGTTGTCAGTGTAAAGACTGCGACGAGTCCTGTTATCGTCCCGGAAGAGGGCTCCACAGTTATAGGAATAGTTGAGAAGGTTCAAGAGAAGATGGCGATAATCAACATGATCGTCGTCGATGGGAAGAAGATGGAACTCCCCTTCACCGGCATGCTCCACGTTTCCAATTCCAGCCCACGCTTCGAAAGATCAATGTGGGATGTCTGCAAACCCAACGATATCATCAGAGCTAAAGTCATAGACACCAACCAGCGAATCGCAAAGTTGACCACAGTCGGGCGAGACCTAGGGGTCACCAAAGCCTACTGCTCAAAGTGCGGAAACGAACTTGTCCTCTCAGGCCACATACTGCGATGTAGCGTCTGCCGAAACGTTGAAAGACGGCGTCTAGCCGAAGATTTCCACTCAGAAGCAAGTGCTACAAGTTGAAAGTCAACGTTCTGAAGAGAACAAAGGGACTGTTGAAGGTAGAGGTCGAAGGAGAAGGCCACACGTTCGGAAACCTCATGCAAGAAACTCTGCTTGAAGATAAGACAGTAGATTGGGCCGGCTACGACCAGCCCCATCCACTCTTCAGACAATCGATCATCACCGTGAGAGTAAAGGGCGAAGCTCAGCCCGAGAAAGCTCTAGAACGAGCTTCAAAGAAGATTCGTGCCGACACGGACGAATTCGTCGAGAAATTCAACTCAGCAATAAAGAACGAGAACTAGAAGGAGCAGGCCAACATGGCCACTGGGCTCCTCTTCGACTTCGACGGCACACTCTACGGCGACTGGAGGCTGTGGATATCAGTCATAGAAGAAACACTCGCCAACTTTCAGATCACAGTCACACCGCACGATTCCCTAGAAATGGCCCGGAGAATGATCGAGAACGGCGGAAATCCGAACACCACCATAAGAATCAGCAGTATCGCAGCAGCGTTGGCGAGGGATCAAGGAATCAACCTTCCAGAGGAAGAGGTTAGAACAAGGTTCTTCGAAAGACTGGACGCTCACATGGACCAGACGGGACCCGACAAGAAAATAGTCAGCTTGTTGAGAGAGTTCACGCGCCGTGGATTCCGTATGGGAATAGTCACCTTTGTGAGAAAACCGAGAATTCACCGACGGCTCGATCTTTGGAAGCTTAAGGAATATTTTCCATCGGTGATAACACCCGACGATGTAGCCGAATTCAAACCATCACCCCGACCATTCCTCAAGGCAATGGAGGACCTACAAGTTCAACCGGACGAATGTTTCGTTGTAGGAGACGAGCCAGTAGACATGATAGGCGGCAGAAGAGCTGGAGCCAAAACGATAGGCCTCCCTCAAGGATTCTTTACCGGACAAGAGCTGGAAAATGCAGGAGCAGATAGAATACTCAGCTCGCTGGAGCTACTGCCAGTAATGATCTACAAATAGCTAGTCTCTTCACGTCATGGTGGCAAGGGATTCGTGTTGGGGGTCGACCCGCAGAACGACGAGGATCTTTCAAGAATTCTACTAAGCAGAGATCTTGCTCAATTCGGCGACGCTCTTTTGAATTTTGCATACTCTCTTGCTCTAACAGAAACGATTGGCAAGCCAAGAGGGACAAGGGTTCCAGATAAGGTGCTGGCAGAGGCCGCAGTGAAAGCTGGGCTAAGAAAGCATCTACCGAGGCGTGTTGGCCGCGGAGAGGTAGCAAACGGGCTTGAAGCTTTGATAGGCCATTCATGGCTACAGAAGCACTTGACCCTTAACGAGGTATTAGCTTGCCTGAAAGTCGAAAGCCTCACACCAGCCAACAATTTTGTGAGACTCGCAGAGTTGGCGCTTTCGCGGCTGGAGAAATGACCCGGCCTATCGGAACGGTAAAGAAGGAAGTTCGGACACTCGGACTTGATACCTGTAATCCTGGGTCGATTGTCGGCGTAATAGTACGCGGCGGGCTCTATTTGGACGGTGTAATTTCGTTGTCATCCGGCCCAAACAATGCGTCCAGGAGATGCGCCAATAGAATTATTCAGTCAGCATATTTTCCCGAGCTCAGAGCCTTAATGATACACGATCCAAACGATGAACTAGACTCTACTGTGGTAGAGAGAGTAACCAAACTACCAACAGTCGCGATCTCCGAAGACAAACCTAATCGTGGCAGAGGGTACCACGGCCTCCAAGGCGACATAGGTCGATTATGGGTCAAGACGCGGCTTGAATCGACCACTTTGAAGAAGATACTTTCCGTTTCTTGGACGATTGACAAGCTTCCAGAACCCCTCAGAGTTGCTCATCTGCTATCCAAACTAAAAGCGCGAAACGGGGTCTTCATGAGATAAAGGATAAATTCGCGGGGCGGCTTCCGCTATGGGCTGACAAGTTTTTGCAGTTTTGTCCAAAGTGCGGCACCACCCTTCTTCCCTCCAAACAGGAGAAGAAAGTCTTCATGGCCTGCGTAAAGTGTGGGTACACTAGTAGCCGAGGTGACAAGGTGGTCAGCCGGCTCTCTCATGAGAGAGAAAGCATCATCGTTCTAGGCCGAGAAGAGCAGAAGATTCGGACACTTCCCAAGACGAAGGCTGATTGTCCAAAGTGTAACAATCACGAAGCCTTTTATTGGCTCGTCCAGACGAGGGGTGCAGACGAGTCGTCCACGCAGTTCTTCCGATGCACCAACTGCGGGGCAACCTGGCGGGAGAATAGCTAGACCAAATGTTGGAAAGTTCTTTAGCGGAAACAAACGGCAAGAAAGAGGGAACGGTAAAAGCCTCCTTGTTCAAGGCCACTATGAACGACGCTCGACTGTTTCGGAACCTGATAGGGGCGATCTCAAGCCTCATCGAGGAGGCTGATTTTAACGCAAACTCGGAAGGCATCAAGCTCCGTTCGATGGACCCGTCCCACATCGCCATGGTTGATTTCGAATGGCCTAAGGCTGCCTTCGACTCTTACGAGTGCACGAGTCCGACAAAGCTACGCCTGAGCGTGTCGAATCTTCTCAAGCTTCTCAAGAGAACTCGGAGCGACGAGTCCGTCGAGATTGTCTATGATGATGCAAACAAGAAACTCAACATTACCCTGAAGGGCAAGATTGTCCGAAAGTTCATCACACCAACCCTTGAACCCTCGACGGAAGAAGTGCCGACCCCGAAAGTGCCATTCAATGCGAGGGTGAAGATCACCGCGGTCAGTCTTCGAGACATTATTGATGATGCCCAGTCTATAAGTGACAACGTGAAGCTAGAAGCAAGTCCCGAAAAGTTCATCGTTAGAGCCACTGGTGAGCTAAGTAGCGCGATCATCGAAATGGACAAGGGAAGCGACGCGATCTTAGAGCTAGACGCGAAGGAGTCCTGTAGAGCCACATACAATCTGAATTATCTCGGAGAAATCATAAGGGCTGGGTCGGGCGCTTCCGAAGTTACCTCCCTAGAATTTTCCACCAACATGCCTATCAAGGTCGAGTTCGAAATGCCCCATCAAGGCAGGCTTCTTTACTATCTCGCCCCCAGAATAGAGCAAGAATAAGACGACCGCATGCTAACAAGGGCCGACCTAGCAAAGTACCCCTTCCTCTCGGAAGCCTCCGAATATGTGAGAGAGCTAGGACTCTCTGTAGAGGAATTATCCGCGCCTGAATTCAGCCCCGTGCTAGATCGAGCCGAGAGACGGCTAGAGGAAGCACTCTCAAAGGGCAGAGTCTCAAGAGATATTACAAACGAGAGTTCGGAAATACTCTCTTTCCCCGTATCAAATCTGATCCTGAGCCTTGTCGGAGAGGAGAGAGCTCGTAGGAGGTTCGCTCTGGCCGAATCGAAGAGAGCCTATGAACTACTAAGGCAAGAAGACCCAGAAAAGTTACAGTACATTGCTTCCACAACTTTCACGTGGAAGGTTAAGCGGCTGGACCTCAAGCTGGGGAAGAGATTCTATGAGTTCGCCCTTGGCCTGCCAGATTTTCTTCATAACTCGGTCCACCTTAGAGAACCACGCTGGAATCTACCAAACAGGGTCATAGACCACGGGTTCGTCTACGTTACCCGTGACGAGGCAGCCCGCTTGATGGAGGAGGAGGTGAGGACGAAGATTTTGGAAAGGTCCGGCCGGACGCCTGACGAGGTACCAAAACTCTTGGGATCTAGGGTAGAGAGGGTACGAGGCCTTGTTATCAAGTGGCTCGGCGTACAGACGAAGTATGAACTCCCAAAGGTACCGTTGCCCGAGGCAATGCCTCCCTGCGTCCGTCATCTAATCGATAGTCTCGACGAAGGAAAGAACGTTCAACACATGGGCAGGTTCACACTAGCTTCCTTCCTTCTCAACATCGGAACAGGAGAAGAAGACGTTGTGAAACTGTTCAAGCCCGCAACTGACTTTTCAGAGAGAATGACTCGCTACCAGGTCGAACACATCGGCGGAAAAAGGGGAGGCCGGACCAAATATACCTGTCCTATGTGCACGACACTCAAGACCCACGGGGTCTGCTACAAGCCAGATGAGATCTGTGAAACCATCCGGAATCCCCTCAGCTACTACAAGACAAAATCAAGAACCCTTACCCTCAAGGGTCCAAAACGTGAACCCAACTGAACAACTGATCCGCAGGAAATTCCAAGAATATTATCTAAGCCTCGACAAGGACCTCTACCTGCCGCCCCACCCCGAAGAAAGAGAGTACGGCTTCCTTCTCTTCAAAGAGAAATTCATGGTGCGACATAGAGGCTTCAGAGAATCGGGGGCCCTCTTGAAGGCGGTAAAGGATCTTGCGCCGGCTCATGTATACTTCTCAACAGCCTACTACCAAGATCCGACAGCTTCAATGGACCAAAAGGGGTGGCTTGGGGCAGACCTGGTTTTCGACATCGACGCGGACCATTTGGACACGCCCTGCAAGATAGCTCACGACGACTGGAAATGCAAGGGGTGCGGAGCAATTGGAAAGGGCAGTGCTCCTAAGATTTGTCCGAAGTGCAAGAATGATCGAATGGAAGTCACCGCATGGCTGTGCGATCGCTGTCTTCAGGAAGCTAAAGAAGAAACGATCGGCCTGCTGGAGATGATTTTCTCAGATCTTCAGCTCGGACAGGCAAATCTTCGGGTTTACTTTTCAGGTCACCGCGGTTATCACGTTCACTTGTACTCAGAAGCGTTTCGAACGCTAGGAGAAGAACAACGTCGCGAGCTAGTGAACTATTTGCTAGGTCAGGGCTTAGATCCCGAGCTTCAGGGAATGGAAGAGGTCTCTGAAGGAGGGGTTTCTATTCTCAGAGGACCTCAGTGGGGAGATCCAGGTTGGAGAGGAAGGATCGTGAGAGGAATATACGAGGTCTTGACCAAGGAAGGAACGAACCTGGGTTTGAGCGCAAATCAGTTGAACGTCCTTAGGGCATGGGACAAAGACAATCTCTTCAGCAAACCCTTCTGGAGTTCTCTCAAAGGAATCAATACTGCAACATGGAGAAACATTGTTCAAAGAGCCATTGAAGAGGGCGCGGCCAAGATCGATACAGTTGTGACAACGGATGTGCATAGGCTCATACGACTTCCGGGAACTTTGAACGGACACACGGGTCTTCTTGGAGTAGATGTTCCACTGGAAGAACTTGACGAGTTTGACCCCTTCAGAGAATCTCTAGCGTTTTCTGGAATAATGAGAATCAAGGTCAAGGATTCACCCAGATTTGGTCTTGGCGGAAATCAGTTTGGACCGTATCAGAACGAGGAAGTCGAGTTACCCTCGTACGCGGCGATGCTCCTCTTATGCAAGCGTAGAGCAGAACCAGTGGGTTAAGACCGGCCAACGAATAAATTAGGCCGGACCAAGAAGCAACTAATATTCCGACGAAGAGGATGGATGAATGACAACCCCTTACGATGAAATGCAGCAAGCCTGGAAGCGGGAACTGCAAAACCCGGAGCTTCAGCCGCTTAGACAGGGATTCTTCAAAGACTTGGCATCCTACATCAAGAGACTGAAGGAAGCGCAGCGAAACCTCGATCAGAAATCACTCAAAGCCATTGTAATGGATGATGAAACAAAGAGGCTGGAACAATTACTAACCCAGTTAGTTGATCGGAGGTTGGAGAAGCTCTGGACTCACGCAAACATGGATCAATCAACTAACCTAGAATCTTCTGAGAAGCAAGTCTATCAGGACCTTTCAGGAATTTCGAGACGTTACGAGAAATTGAAGGAAGAACTCTTGCAAGGAAGAGAGCCATCAGGTCCAACGGACAGGGACAAGACCACGCTTCTGGTACGTTTTGTAAAGGACGTCCCATCCATAATCGGAGTGGACCTCAAGACGCATGGGCCCTTCCTCAAGGAGGACATTGCCAAGTTGCCATTCGAAAACGCAGAAAGCCTAATCCGTCAAGGCGCCGCCGTTGAAATAAGAAGCTCGGTTCAGGATAATGGATAAATGGATGACTGGCACTCCTCCGAACTCTTTCAATGGTGTCACAGTTGAAGTTTCCAAAAGAGGTTAACACCTACTGTCCCAAATGCGGGCATCATACTGCTCATTCCGTCACGGTTTACAAGGCTGGCAAAGCTCGCACTATGGCCTGGGGAAGCCGTCGACAGGAGAGACGGAAGCACGGATACGGCGGCCAAAAGTTCCCAGAACTCAAGCGGACCGCCAAGACAACGAAGAAGTCCCTCGTGAGATTGAAATGTCGAACCTGCAGCTATACGCTCATGCGGCTGGGTATCAGACTTAGAAAGTTGGAGGTTGGGGCATAGAGATGAGATGGGAGCTGATTCCAAAACCTCGCAGCGTATTCCTTCGCGTAAAATGCTTGAAATGTTCCAATGAGCAGATTGTTTTTGAGAGAACCAGCAGTTACGTCAAGTGCACAGTCTGTGACGAGCTGCTAGCCCAGCCCGCCGGTGGGAAAGCCAAGATTCGCGGAGAAGTATTACAGTCGTTGAGCTAGAAAGAGTCCAGGCTAATGTCCACACAGACTTCTGAGGCCATTTTCCCTGAAGTCGGAGACCTTGTCGTCGCTACTGTCAAGAGGGTTGAGGACTATGGAGCCTATGTCAAGCTCGACGAATACTCTGGCATTGAAGGGCTTGTCCACATCTCAGAGATGGCGACCACCTGGGTCCGGAACATTAGAGACCATGCGCGAGAAGGCCAGAAACTTGTCCTGAAAGTTCTCAGAGTAAACCCTCAGCGGAACCAGATAGATCTCTCTCTTCGACGAGTTACTGGAAGAGAAAAATCGGAGAAGATGCTTGAGTGGAAAAAGGAGAGGAAGGCCGAGGCCATCCTCAAAAGCGCTGCCGAGAAAATGAAAAGGCCCGAGGAGGACGCTGAAGCCATCAAGAACACAATTTTAGAGAAATTTGGAGGCCTCTACGATCCACTCGAAGAAGCCATGGACGAAGGCCCAGAGGCTCTGGTTAAAGCAGGCCTATCCATGGATTGGGCACAAGCGATAACGGAAGTTTCCAAGACCAAGATACGACTCGAGAGATCCAAAGTTCGAGGAACCGTCGCCGTCACCTGCCACAAACCCGGAGGGCTTGAGATAATTCGACAGACCCTGCTCGGCGCGAAGAAGGTACGCCGGTCGAGAGGAAGCGAGGTCAAAATTTACACGATTGGAGCGCCAAAGTATCGGATTGAGGTCGAGGCCGGAAATTTCGAGGCGGCCGAAAAGACTCTGAACCTCGTCACTGAGGAAATTCTCGACTCCATCAAGAAGGCAGGGGGAGAAGGGAGAAAGATCGGATGAAATGGCTGATGCGAAAATGCACCCAATGCTCACGATATACTCTGAAGATTACCTGTCCCGACTGCGGAAGCTCGACTAGGATCCCTCATCCGGCCAAGTTTTCGCCAGACGACAAGTACGCTAAATACCGAGCGAGGGGCTCGGAAGCTTCTTCGCCGACCGACGCTACAGCTGAATCAGCGTCTGGTTAGCGCTCAGTGCCATGTTCAAGCCGAGACTCGGATCTCCATTCCACCAGGCCCTAACGTAGATAGGACTAGCCTTCGGGAAGGCTGCGTAGTTGAGGACCTCGAACGTCCCTGATGTCGTCAGCGTCCTATTCGCAATGAAAGTCCAGCTGCCACCAGGGATTGCGTACTGAAGGATTACCTGAGTCTTACTCGAAACAGGCAGTCCCGTAGGATAGGTCAGCGTTCCAGTAATGTTGTTTTTACTGGTGCCACCCTTCTGAACATACGGGTTGCTCAGAATAGCCTGAAGATTGGGTGTCTGAGGATAATTGACTTTGTAGATCAAAACGTAGTCGTTGCTGGATTGAAAGACCCGCGTGAAGAGATATGGCCTAGTATATCCCAGATTGGTGGGATCAGAGGTTAGCTGGTTACCGATTCCAGTTGGGTAGCCATCTCGCATCAGCAGTCCCAGCATTGTATTGCTCGTTGGGATTGTGGCTCCCTGATAATTACTTGTTATTCGGGTACCGTTGTCCGTGTGACTATTCATTGTGATGTAGCGTATGTATTGCGTCTGTGTCTGACCACTCGACGTGCTAGTGTTGATCTGCTGGTAGGTGACGGTGGCAATGCCAAGAGGCGTGTTGATCTTCGTACCATTTCCGATCCGTACCATCCAGTACCACTTACTATCGTCGCCATAACCACAGACCGGTGGAGACCCTGCTGGGGAAGTGTTAGTACTTGGACACAGAGGTGATCCGCCGGATTGGGAGTTGTAGCTGATGAAGATGGCAACATGTGTCACGCCGTACTGGTGAAGTAGGTCTACTGCCATCGACTCGTTCAGCATAAGGCCAGTAGCTATGATTTGTATCTGAGTCGAGTTTCCTGTTCCGTTATCAGCGAGTGTGTGCAGCCCTGTGTTTACAGCGATCCAGTATCCATAATCCCACCAGGCAAACACTACGCTCGTGGAGGGCAGATTATTGTTCATCCAAGTAAGGGCTTGCAGCCAGTCAGGAAAGTTTCCTCGTACTGGAAGGCTCGCTGAGGCTATGGTGGTTGGAGTGTAGGCGGATTGTACTGCGTTAATGAATGTCGGCACAACCAGAATGAGGATTATGAGGAGGATTCCTAAGCTGAATTCTCTGCTGACCCGGCTGGTGAACCTAAGCTTGCGGCGTGGAAATATGACCGCCTGCTGGATTATGTCCATCGCCGGCTTACCGAGTTCTACTACGGTTATGGCTGCCAAAGTTGCCACTGCTGGAGCTAGAATCAACGTCAGCCGGACTAGGCTGGCGGCAAAGTAGAATCCGGTTACGCCGAAGACGATGAGTAAGACGTCACTGTCTCGTAGACGCTGGAATGCAAAGAAGAACCCAAACACAGCGAGGAGTATGATACTCCCTATTTCTAGATAGAGGCTTGACCACGTGGAGGGTCTATTCTCTGCGACAGACGCGACAAGTGGAATATTGTTCCTGACGAAAGGATCTAGGGTCGCAAGGAATTTTCCTCGCAAGCCTGCGGAAATCAGTCCAGTCCCCACGCCAAGAACCGCGATGGCCACAACGCCTGTGACCGCAAGCCCGAGCACAGCCAGTCTCCCCCTCGAGGTCGGGGCCAGTCTGGAGAGTTCCATAACTGCGAGGAGGCCCATCACACCCAGCAAGGCGACAGTTGTGCTTTCCGTAAGGTAGGTGTGTCCCAGAAGTGGCAATTCCGTACCAGTGAACAAGAAGAAACCTATCGTGATTCCGTAGGAAAGCATGAGACGTGGAGAATAGCGTCCAAGGACGATCAGCGCTAGCGCAAACAGTCCTAGCACTTCAGCCGCGTACCTGAAACTTCCCCAAGCGAAGGTCATGTAGATGAGACTGACACTGGAAAGCATGCTGTAGACGATAGTGCCCTTCAATGATCGGCTCGGGTTTATGGCTCGCATGAAAAACAGGAAGGCCATAACCATTGTTGGTATCCCGACCGCTTCATTGCGGAAGAAACCTAGGTCCGTTCGGCTGATCAGGCTGGAACTGAAGGCGGAGAATAGCCCTGCCAATAGTCCCGCACTCTTGCCCCAAATATCTCGAGCGAAGAAGTAGATGACTAGCACGCCGAAGACTCCCAGAATTACTGGGGCGTACACGGCTGCATCATAGAGGCTGATGTTAATGCCAATGGCCTGTAGAAATTGGTAGATGAGTGTGCCGGTGAAGCTGGTTCCCGGATAACTGGTGGAAACCGGGGGTCTACCGAAGGGATACCATGCCTTGAAGTCAGTATAGGCATACCAGCTCTGCCATCCGTTGGCGGTTATCTGACGCATGTCGTTGAAGTTGAAGTAGGGGTCGAACTCGCTGATGTAGGCGCCCCACCTCAGAGGTAAGAGACGAATTATGGTTGCCAGTGCTAGGGTGAGACTAAGTACCGAATAGTGCAGGACCGTCGCTCGAGGAATTCCCCCGAGGGTCTTCCTGAAGGCTCTGAAGCGTGCCGAGATATTTTCTCGACTAAGCCCTCCCCTTATCCCGGTGAAGATTCCTTCCGGCTCAACAGTCATCTTGAAGAGTGGTCCTCTAATTGTGACGGGGTACTAGGATATGCGGCTCTTCGCCTCGGGTGTTAATATTCTTGTGGTCAGAGGTTGAACCGATGGTCTATTCTCGAAGGCCCAATTCTGTGATTGCGGTCCGAAGGCTTCTTCATAGAAAGGTTGGCAAACAGGGCCAGAGCTTTCCAATTCACTCAATCGGCCGGAAGCCTTGGCCTCAATAGCGGATTCAAGGATTAAGCGGGGGTGACGTTCGTGTCAGAGCGGACCAAATCGAAGACTAATAGAATCGGAGGTAAGGCTCACTCGCGTCGCAGACCCATCATATGCCCCCGAGTGTTTTTGCGAGGGCTCCTGCCAGACGAACGGTTTCAGGCGATGATCCTGTTTCTCGCTCCAGAACAGGCTTACATCGACGATTCCTAGATTGGACTACTCCCCTGGAAATGCGCGTGAAAAAACAGGTGTCAACAGGTCGAGGCTTGGGATTCGCGAAACAAGCCGATTATGGCTGCCGTAGCAGGGAAGGACCATGGGTATCATGGATTTTTTCTTCCTTCGAAGGAATTGTCGGAAAATGTCCTAGGAAGAAATTCTCCGATCTGGATCAAAAATGTGATTCCGGTTCGAAGCTGAAGCAAATTTTGGTCGAATCGACCCGAAGGCCGCATCGTTAGAGCATGGTGCCACAGTTCTTACAATACACCGCGTGATCTGGATTCTGTGAATTGCAGTTCGCGCAGAAACCCTTGAAGTTCGAAGGTCCCGGTATCGTAAACGTCTTTGTCGCTCCCGAATATAGGTTGAACTTGTCACTGTTGTTACAGCGGAATCGAGAGACACGGTATTTTTGGAAGGTCCATTCCCTTTCGGGAGGTGTGTGCACGGGGCTCCCGCATCTCGGGCAATTCAACACAGGCGATTTGCCTAGCCTAGGTTTTTAGGAAAAAAACGGATATCTAAGTTGGGGCAGCACTCTGGGTCTCAGAACTTCTCGTCTTTCGCAATTGCCACCGCACTTCGTTGTTAGCGGTATCGATCCATATCAGAAAGGCTTGTCCTTTGCTTGTTCCAAGACTGTAAGAATTCAAGTCTTCAAGAAGCCTAGGGTCGACCACCGCATCAGCTGAACCACCTTCGCCCGTGTTCGGGTCTACAAGATCAAAACTAATCCTGGTGAGGCCCTCTTCAGGTATTGCCGAGTAATGAAGCACGTAGAAACCTCGGCCATCAAGACTCAACAAAACTGGCCGCTCGTCGCTCTTGATCGTCAACTGAGTCCATTCCCTAGGAAACAAAGCAAACTATTGGCCGGCTTTCATACGAACCCTGTCTGCTCATCTGTGGGAAATGTCACGATGACGGTGTCGCCTTCACGGTGAGGGACCTGAGTCCCGGAATCCTCGTCTTAATAGAGTGTTCAAGTTCTGTTATGACATCGTGCATTTCGGAGACGGTCATGCTGCCATCGACGATGACTTCCAATATTCCCACAATGAAGGGACCTGCTCTACGGAGCTTAAGGTCCTTGAGTCCTTTGATCTCGCGATGCATCTTGATTGTGTTCTCGATCTCATGGGTCAGCTCTGGTTCATGGAACGCGTCAAGCAAAACTAGGGAGGACTCTCTCAAAGCTACGTAGGCAACGGTCAGAATGTAAACGCCGACCAAGAACCCTCCGATCGCGTCCATCTGGGCGAACCCCAGATATGATATGAACACGCTGGTGAAAGCGACGAAGGAGGACGTGGTGTCCTTGATCGAGTTTCTCGCATCCACCCTCAAAGATAGAATGTTGTATCGATTGGCTATTCTGCGCATTTGAAGGGCTCTGTAGAGCGAGAGGAAACCCGTGACAGCCAGCACTACCAACGCGATCAAATGAAGCGAGATAACATGTGAGCTAGTAAGAGCCCGGTACGATCGCAGGAAGATGAAGCTGGCGGCTCCCACTAGTAATACTGCAGCAAGAAGGGCCGTAAGACTCTCAACCTTGTAATAACCAAAGGGAAATCTCTTGCTGGGTCTCCTAAGGGCAAAGTGAAGACCTGTCCAAACAAAGAATGAGACGGCGGCATCAGACAACGAATCTATCCCATCGGCTAAGAGAGCGATGCTACCGGTGAACTGAGCAAAGACTATCTCCAGAATTCCCAGTCCTAGGAGGGTCCAAACAGATAGGAGAGCAATTCGTTCTCCAGCCTCGAAACCCGTTATCTCTTCGTGCAAAGTCCTGTCGTTCAGTCCTTGAGGGACGTTGATAGGGTGATTCAGAGGGTAAATTTGACTTCTAATCTTTGTGTCGCCGTATGCGGTCGAATGAAAATTATAGTCCTTCCGAAAGGAAAACGATCCGTTGAGGGGGAATGGCGCCGGGAGTGGGATTTGAACCCACGAGGGCCTAAGGCCCATCGGATATCCACACCTGCGCAAGCAAGGTTTAGCAATCCGACGCCATACCTGGCTAGGCGATCCCGGCGTTGCGTGAACTTGGCCGCTCATTGCTGTAAATAACTGTACGATCTACGGGTCTTAAACGGTCTGTAGACTCCTAAGAATGGCTTTTCTTTCTGGATCGAAAGTGTACTTTTCCGTCTTGTCCGGACGTTCTTGGACGTTTGGGGACGTTGTTCCGACTATCTGTGTGGATAGTGTCCTTTGTTTGTCGTGGGTTGGTGGGGTTAGAGATGGTTTAGTTTCGAGGACCGGCTGTTCGTCATTCACTGGCTAGTAGAGTTCGGTTCTACGAGCGGTCAGGTTGATGGCCATTTCTGCTACATCCTCCGAGTACTCTGATATTCGTTTGAGGCTCTCCAACGCAAGGCGAACCGCGACGATGGTCTTCTGGCTCAGTTTGAAGCTGAAGAGTTTTTCCATTACGCTCTCCGCTTCTCTCTCAATGCTCTTGGCAGCTGCTATGGAGCTATTGGCGAGGGCCCCATCACTCTTTGCTAGAGACTTTAGTGCATCCTCGAGCACGGTAATGGTGAGGTTGCCGGCCTTCGAAATCTCATCCACAAGGCGGGGCGGCAATGGGCTGTCAATAGTAGCAGACATCTTAGCGATTGTTGTGGCGTGATCCGCAATTCTCTCAAGGCTCTTGGACACCACACGGTAAACGAGACAGTCTCGGGGATCTGCTAGACCTATTTCTAGAATTAGGCTTCTGTTAAGAACTGCCATTGTGAGTTGTCGAATGATAAAGAGGTAGAACCGGTCAATCTCCTCGTCTCGACGAATAATTTCTTCAGAGATGGCGGGATCTCTGCCCTTCAGAGAGTCGACGGCATCCCTTAGCATCAGTTTCGCGATGAGGCTCATCCTAGAAATGACCTTCGGCGCGGGGAGATCGCCATAACTGGACAGGCATTGAATCATCAGCTCGTCTCGCGATTCTTCGATAATCTCAGAACCTACAAACATCCTTCTCGCGGCTTCCCTGAGGTATGTCCGAACATCCGGCTTCGAAGTTGGTGGAAATCTGACCTTTATGACATCATATCCTGCCAGGTATTGAGCGAGTACCGTTCGAAGAATCTGCTCCTTATCCTGTTCCTTTTGAGGAGCAACTACTACCTCAGCCCCTTTGCTTTGACCAGACGGGATCTTCTCATGAGGAACGAGGGTCAGTGAAGAGTCCGACCGCGGCATAACAGCAACTACATCACCCACCTTCAAACCCTGCTCCTTCACCCAGTCCTTAGGAAGAGACACGGTGTAGCTAGCTCCTCCCGTCATCTGGAGCTTTCTAAGTTCAACTTGATTCAAGGTATAGACACTTCTACTGACAACTACTGATATATTTAGTCTGACTATATACTCAGTCCATCATATACTTATGCGAGGTTCACCACCCTTCACTGAGAGAAGAGTTCGATGTTCGCGCCATTTGGTCAGACTAAGGTCAAACATCTTGAGCCCTTGGAGGCAAGGTTGGTTCGTTGCAAGAGAGAATCTCGCTGAACTCTCGAAGTTCGTCCTTGCATGGGTCGGATGAGACGTCAGACGGTTTCCCGATAAGAGCTGGCCAGGGCGGAGACGACTTCCGTGATGCTCTTTCGTTTCTTTTTGTTAGGAACACTAACGGACTTTATCCCGATATGGGCGAGAGCGGAGATGCATACGATGCTGAATTGTTTCTCGACTGCTAACTGGTAATAGTTGTGGGCTCGTGAGAGATAGTATTCTCCTATTGTGAACTATCTATATACATAGACAGTCAGTACAATCAGTGAGACGATTAATTACTCAGTATCCTCGGCCACTTACTCGGTAAGAAATGGCGAGCGTTCCGGAACAGATAGTAAGACGCGGCGGAATAAGCAGAACAGTATTCGTAATCAGTCTTGTAGTAGTTGCTGTTGCAGCTGGTCTCGGAGGATACTTTACAAACGCCTTTCTGAACCCAGGCACACCAACTCTTCAACTAAGCGGAGCCGGCTCAAGCTTGGTATATCCTCTTCTGTCTCAATGGACGTCAAACTACTACGGATTACACCCTAACGTCCAAATCAACTACCAATCCGTGGGCAGCGGAGCTGGAGTGACTGATTTCCAGAACAAGGTCGTCGACTTCGCCGGGACAGATGCCGCACCTGTTCCATCCACCAATCCAAACGTCACACTCACCATTCCCGAGACGATTGGAGCAGTTACTTTGGCCTACAACATTCCAAACGTCCCAACCGGGCTTCACCTGAATGAGAATGTAACAGCAGAGATTTTCAACGGAACAATCACCCAATGGAATGACCCCGCTATAATGGCCCTTAACAACGGACTCAACCTTCCTTCCAACACCATCACAACAGTTCACAGGTCAGACTCGTCAGGAACTACTTTCATTTTTGAAGGATACCTGCTCAAGTCGGCTTTCTGGTTTGCTTCTCAGAGCAAGTCGTGGCCAAGCAAGGCAGGCGGAAATTCCATTACAGGTCTGCAGAATACGGGAGTAGCGAACCAAGTTTCGAATACCCCCAACAGCATCGGATACGTGGAAGTTGCTTATGCTCTTCAGAACAGCATGAACGTCGCCTATGTACAGAATAAGGATCGCTCCTCGTTTGTGAAGCCAACGCTTGCAAACATCACTGCGGCGGTCAGCAGCGCCGACCCAAGCACCCTACCAACTGGGGGACTCAAGGACTGGAGTACGGTTAGCCTTCTCCTGGAACCAGGAGCGAACTCGTATCCAATTGTAAGCTTCACCTACATCATAGTCTATCAGCAGTTGAACGTTCGGCCATTGATGACTTTGGACAAGGCCAAGGCTTTGGTGGGCTTCCTCTGGTATATTGTGCATGACGGTCAGGCAGCAGGAGCTAGCCTGAATTATGCCACGCTTCCCGGGTCAATAGTTACGATAGACGAAACCTCAATCAAGTCAATAACGTATAACGGCCAGAACCTCCCGACCTAGAATTTGGGGGGGCCTCTCTTTCGTCGTCAGTCTCTCTGAACCTCTGAGTCTTCTGGAGTCATGGAAAAATGTCAGACCGGCTCAACCTCCAAAAGCTGTTAGAGGATTTGAGGCATCCCTATTCTGACGATATTTTCAGGTACGCCTCGCTCGTCTTCGCCGCATCGGTTCTCGTCATTATCGCGCTCTCAATGGTCGTCTTGGTTCAGGGAGCCTATCCTGCGTTAACGAAGTTCGGTGTCGGTTTCTTTACCAGGACTAACTGGGATGCTAACGTTGGCTTTGGCGCTCTACCCTACATTCTTGGGACTCTTGTCACAGCACTGATAGCGATGGTAATTGGTGTTCCAATTAGCCTTGGAATCGCGATCTTCCTTGCCGAAATGGCCCCTGATGTGATAAGGGTCGTCGTGTCGAACATCGTGGAGCTGCTTGCCGCAGTTCCTAGCATCATCTACGGTCTATGGGGGCTCTATGTTCTCCGAGTTTATGTCGCCAACTACGTTCAAGCTCCGGTCCAGAATAGTTTTGGGTTTCTTCCCATTTTCAGCGGCAACTCCTACGGCTTGAACTTCCTGACCGCTGGGCTAGTCTTAGCGATAATGATCATTCCTACAGTTGCTTCGATCTCGAGAGAGGTCATGGTCTCGGTCCCCACTACCCAGCGGGAGGCAGCGTACAGCGTAGGAGCAACTCGCTGGGAGGTAGTTCGAATGTCAGTGCTCAGCTATTCGCGATCGGGCATATTCGGTGCTGCAATTCTGGGTCTTGGAAGAGCTGTTGGAGAAACAATGGCAGTGACCCTAGTTATAGGAGGAACCACAGGGGCATTAGCGCTGCCAACATCACTCTTCAAACCGGGCCAAACGATGTCCACAATTCTAGTCAACCAGCTCAGTGAGGCCGAATCTGGCTCACTCCAACTGGCAGCTTTGCTGGGCATAGGTCTAGCTCTCTTCGCCATCGCGTTCGCCATCAACGTGGTTGCCCAGCTACTTGTATGGAGAGTTCTCAAGGTTCAAGGCGGGGCTGTCGAGTAAGAAATGTCAAACTACTCGATGCGACGGTTCAAAGACAGACTTGCTTTCTGGCTCGGTGCACTATGCGCTGTACTTGCCATGATACCCCTAGTCAGTATCCTATACAACGTGCTGCAGAAAGGGGCACCAACCCTCAATGTAGACTTTCTCACTTCCGCACCTGGAGTGGTAGGGCAGGCGGGTGGAGGAATCGGGCCGGCCGTACAGGGGACCCTTATTTTGGTTGGATTTACAATTGTCATCGGTGTACCTCTGGGAGTTCTCTCGGGGATCTATCTTTCGGAATTTGGAGACAACTCGATTGGACGGGTAATCAGGTTCTTGAACGATGTTCTTGCAGAGTTTCCCTCTGTCGTGATCGGGGTCGTGATCTTCACTCTCATAGTGCTAACCTTCAAGACTTTCTCGGTCACGGCAGGCGCTATTGCACTGTCAATCATAATGCTTCCAATAATAACCCGGTCCACAGAGGAGTCTCTAAAGCTAGTTCCAAACTCAATTCGTGACGCTTCCATGGCTCTAGGCATAAGAAGATGGAGAACGACTCTGAGCGTCGTACTCACGACAGCGAAGAGTGGCGTTGTTACAGGAATATTGCTTGCGATTGCCAGGGTTGCTGGCGAAACTGCCCCGCTAGTCTTCACCATTCTGGGAAGCCAGTATTTCTTCTCAGGCCTAAGCAGCGCGATGGACGCTCTTCCATTGAGAATCTACCGGTTGGCGTTGCTACCGTATCCTTATGCACAGGCGCAAGGGTGGGGAGCGGCGCTGGTGCTAATACTCATGGTCTTGGTCGTTAACATCGGAGTGAGATTGGCAACTAGGGGCCGGCTATACTCGACAAGGTCGCGAGCTTGACGCTAATACAGACAGAAAACAAACAATCTCTAAGTAGAGAGGGGGTTATTCAGCCTCTCAAGACTTTGGAGAACAGCAAGGTCCGCACCGAGGACTTGAACGCATGGTACGGGAACAACCAGGTCTTGAAAAAGCTCGATGTCGAGGCCCGTGAGCATTCAGTCACCGCAATAATCGGCCCATCAGGGTGCGGAAAGTCGACCTTCATACGATGCCTGAATCGAATGCATGAGCTAGTGCCTAGAGCGAGGACATCGGGCAGAGTAATTCTTGACGGCTCAGACATTTACGCCAAGGGAGTTGACCCTGTCACCATCAGAAGGCGAGTCGGAATGGTCTTCCAGAAACCTAACCCGTTTCCAACCATGTCAGTCTATGATAATGTCGCCGCAGGTCTCAAACTGAACGGAGAGAGAAATCACGAAGTACTTGACAGAGCTGTTCAACGGAGCCTAGAGTTGGCCTTCTTATGGGACGAGGTAAAGGGCGACTTAGATAAGTCGGGAGCGAGTCTCTCTGGAGGTCAGCAGCAACGACTCTGTATCGCTCGCGCACTAGCAGTTGAACCGGAAGTCATCTTGATGGACGAACCTTGTTCAGCACTCGATCCTATAGCCACCGCAAAGATAGAAGAATTGATTGCAAGCATCAAAGAGAACTACACAGTCGTGATTGTTACCCACAATATGCAACAAGCCGCGAGAGTATCAGACTTTACGGCATTCTTGTACTTGGGCCATCTCATCGAG
>Ga0209239_1000049_pt1 | contig 69652 bp, 67 predicted proteins | sample GraSoi013_2_20cm_FD_185824 | JGI IMG/M metagenome (GOLD analysis project Ga0209239, IMG submission 185824) | Grasslands soil microbial communities from the Angelo Coastal Reserve, California, USA - Sample 10_02_2013_2_20cm (SPAdes) (version 2) | ecosystem: Environmental > Terrestrial > Soil >...
CAGCCAGAAGTCCGGAGGATCGCTGCGAAGAGTGTCCCCATAAAATCCCGGTGGAGTCACACCTGCAATCGCGCAAGTAACGCCATTAATGTTTAACGTTGAGCCGATCACAGATGGATCTAGCCCGAAGCGCTGCTGCCAGGTGTGGTAGTTCATCACCGCAACGCGAGGCGCCCTTGCTGACTCATCGGGGGGCGCGAGCACTCGGCCAGCGAGGGCGCGGACGCCTAACGTACTGAAGTAATTTGCCGAGACGAACTCCCCCTTATAGGGCTCGGCGGCAGACCCGTTACGGCGAACGCTTAAATCCGATGTCCAGGGCTCAAAAGCAGCGAGCTCGCTAAATTCAGGTGTGTGGTCGCGAAGATTCTCGTACAGCGCATAAGAATAAAGAACAAAACTACCGCCGTTCTGGGTGCCGACCATGACACAGCAATTATTGTTATCGCCGAGCCGATAGAGTTGCTCAGGGCTCGGTACAGGCAGCGCCTTCAGCATCACCGCATCAATTAGCGTGAAGATTGCGGTGTTGGCACCTATACCGAGCGCTAGGGTAAGCACAACCACCGCAGTGAAACCGGGAGACTTGCGCAGCGTACGCATCCCGTAACGCACATCATCGGCCAAATCTCTCAACCATCGCCATCCCCAAGTGTCCCGCGTCGCTTCCTTTACCAGTCCCACATTCCCAAACTCCCGCCGCGCCGCGTGCTCCGCTTCTTCCTCCTTCTCTCCTCGCTCCGCGCGCTCCCGCGCCGCCATCTCCAGATGGCTCCGCACTTCCTCTTCCAGTTCCTTCTCCTGCCTTCGTTTGCCAAAGAGTCCACTCAACCAGCTCATAGTGACTCTCCTTCTCCTCCAACTTCTAATTTCTGTTTTCCAATTCCTATTCGTATCTGAGGGCCACCATCGGATCGACCTTCATCGCTCTCCGCGCAGGTATGTAGCTCGCGGCCAGGGCCACAAGCAATAGCAGTAAAGGAACAGAAATGAAAGCCAGGGGATCATGCGCACTGAGACCAAAAAGCATGCTGGAAAGCACATGGGACACAGCAGCACACGCGGCCAGGCCCGCAAGCCCACCGATCAGTACCGGCCGCATGGCTTGCTCAATGACAAGTTTCATTACTTCGGTGCGGTCAGCTCCAAGGGCCATGCGGATGCCGATCTCGCGCACGCAGCGGCTTACACTGTAGGACACCATTCCATATACGCCGATCGAAGCAAGCAGCACTGCTAAAACGCCGAGCGCACCGGAGAGCGCCGCTACAATGCGCGAGGGCGAGCGCCAAACTTCGAGGTAGTCTTCGAGTCTAACCACATCGACGGGCATATCGGGATCGAGCAACCGCACGGCCTCGCGAATGGCTTTGTCGACCGGCGTGAAGCTTCCGGCGAAACGCACCAGCACATAAGTGCGCACGTTATCTTGTGGCCCGGCCGGAAAATAGAGGTACGGCGCGTTGACGTCGCCCAGATGCGAAACTTGTGCGTCCTTAGCCACGCCAATAACTGAGTATTCGCGCCCAGTATCTTGGCGCAGTGTTTTCCCGAGAGGATCTGCGCCGGGCCAAAGGCGTCGTGCTGTGGATTCGGTGACGATTATTCCTGGGGCGTCCTCTGTCTCGTCTGGTCCAAAGTCCCTGCCTCGCACGATCGGAATGCCGACCACAGAAAAATAGTCTGGCGTGATGTGGTTGTATTCGATCAGGACTTTGTCGAGTCGGCCAGGAACCGTCATATAGTCGGCGCTAAAGTCGTGGCTCAGCGGCGCGCACTCCGCTTGCGCAATTTCGCTTACGCCAGGAAGGCCCGCGAGGCGCTCTCGCAAGCGGCCCATAAATGCCGTCGCTCTGGTTTCATCGTAACCCTGCGCTTTGGGATAGAGAAACGCCGCCGCAACGTCCTTCATCTCAAAACCGGGATCGACCGTCTGGGCGTAGTAAAGCCCGCGTAGCAACAGTCCAGCCGCCAACAACAGGATCATGCACACGGCGATCTGAGCGCCGACCAAAGTGTTGCGCAAAAACCGACCGCTCTTTTTGCCGGGGCCGGACTTCGCACCGTCTTCTTTCAAGGCGGTGTTGAGGTCGAGTCGCGAGCTCTGCAAAGCGGGGATCAAACCGAACAGGATTCCAGTTACAAGAGTCAGTGCCAGCGCGTAACCGAGCACACGAAAATCGGGCGCAACATTCACCGCGAGAGTAGAAAACATATGCGGCAGGTGAGAAGTAACAAATTGCGTGATGCTCGCGAACGACCAGAACGCGAACAGCGATCCCAACGCTCCTCCGAGCATGGAAAGCAGGAGACTCTCTGTCAACAATTGCCGCACGAGACGCCACCGGCTCGCGCCGATGGATAGCCGCAGCGCGATTTCCTTTTGGCGCGCGGAAGCGCGTGCAAGCAGAAGATTGGCTACGTTCGCACACGCAATCAGCAGCACGAGTCCAAAAGCGGCGAGAATTACGAAAGCCACTGGGATGAGGCTTTCCCGCTCTTCTGGTCTGCCGAAAAATGTAGCTGTCGAGATCGCCAACGAAGTAGTGCGGCCAGGATTCAGTTGGTCGATGCGTCCGGCGATAACACCAAGGTCCGCGCGCACCTGCTCCATCATAACGCCTGGCCGTACGCGGCCGAGCAAGGCCAGCCAACTCATATTGTCATCGCCCAGGCGATCGCGTCCTGCGTCGAGAACTTTTTGAATGGTTATGGGCACCCAGAATGCGCTTGGCATCGGCTCTGTGCCCGTGAATCCCGGAGGAGCCACGCCAATCACGGTGAATGCCATGCGATTCAAAGTGATTTTTTTGCCTACGAGTGTTGGGTCACCTCCAAACGTGTCCCGCCACAATTGGTCGCTGACCACGACGACGGCATTTTCGCCCGAAGCAGCGCAATCAGAATCGACAAAGCCACGGCCCTGTGCAGGATGCTCGTTCAAAACCTCGAAATAGTTGCATGAAGTTGCCGTCCCCAAAAGCTGCTGCATTTTGATGCCAGCAAGGGTTCCTTCGAGGAAGGGCTCATAGGCTAGAAGTCCCGAGAAGACGTGATTGTGTTCGCTGTAGTCAAGATATTCCGAGTACGAGAACATGCTCGTTTCGCCGTGAGTGTTGCGAACTGTCCGCCGATGAAAGATCTGGCTCACGCTGACCAACTGTTCCGCACGAGGGATCGGAAGTAAACGCAACGCGGCGCCGTTTAGCACCGAAAAGATTCCAACGTTTATTCCCACGCCTAGAGCAATCGCCACGACGGCTGCTATCGTGAAACCCGGATTCTTCAGCAACACCCTCATTCCATAACGCGCATCGTCGGCCAAATCTCTCAACCATCGCCATCCCCAAACGTCTCGCGTGACCTCTTTCACCAATTCCACATTCCCAAATTCCCGCCGCGCGGCCTGCTCCGCCTTCTTCGCCGTTTCCCCCCTTTCCACGGACTCTCGCGCCACCATCTCCAGATGGCTCCGCACTTCCTCTTCGAGATCCGCTTCCCGTCTCCTACGTCGCCAGAAACTCACTGGCCACCTCTGCGTTTCCTTATTTCCTTACTTCCTCGCATTGTCCCTACTCCTCGGGCTGCAACACTCCTGCAATCGCGTCCGAAAGTTGCGACCACTTCGAGCGTTCTCTTGTCAGTTGCTTTTTTCCCGCGGCCGTCAGTTGATAAAACTTTGCTCGCTGCTTGTTTTCGGAGATTCGCCATTCCGCCTTAATCCATTTCTGTTTTTCCAGGCGATGCAGCGCCGGATACAGTGAACCGGTATCCACCTGCAGCAACTCGCCGGAACGATTCCGGATCGCCACGCTGATCCCATAGCCGTGCTGCGGTCCCCATTGCAGTGTCTGCAAAATCAGCAGGTCCAGCGTCCCCTGCAAAAGCTCAATCCGGTTCTGGTACCGCTCCCTTTTTTCTCCCACTGTCTTTTCCCTCAGTCAGGTCTTTCACCTAAAGTAAGTTCTTCAACTGCTTCCGCTGCGTTGCTTGCTCGCTCCCAGTCTTAGCTAATGACGACTGAAACCCACCCTTTGTTCCATCCAAGGCTGTCGACATTCTACCCCCAGGGTGTAGACACCCTACACCCTGCCCTCGTGCAACTCTTGTGCCGGTCCGGATCAACCCGCAAACCCTTGCTGGCCAGAGCCTTATCCAGCGCGTAACCCCTCGCCCGGACCTCGCAACTGCTCGCTTCCGCCATTCGCCTTCCCAATTTCGGACACTCACCCGGGGCTACCGCCGTCCAGCGAAGCGCTATCCAAGTGCGGTATCATGGAATTGGGGAACATTCACCGAGTCGTCTTTTTCGCCGCTTAGGAGAGGGAATTGATTCCACGCTACACGCGCCAGGAGATGGGCCACGTTTGGAGCGACGCCAACAAGTTCGCCAAGTGGCTGGAAGTCGAGCTTGCCGCGACGGAAACTCTCGCGGAAGCTGGACTAGTCCCGAAAGACGCCGCGGCCGCGATTCGCTCGCGCGCCAAAATCGATGTGGCGCAGATCCATCAGATTGAAGGCCGCGTGAAGCACGATGTCATCGCGTTCACCATGGCTGTCGGCGAATCCATCGGCGATCCCGCCGCGGCGCGCTGGCTGCATTACGGCATGACGTCCAACGACGTCGTCGATACCGCGCAGGCCTTGCAAGTTCGCGACGCTTCAAAATTGATCGAGCGCGAACTGGTGACGTTTGGCGAAATTCTCGATCTGCGCGCCCACGAGTTCCGCCATACGCCGCAGATTGGCCGCACTCACGGCATTCACGCCGAGCCAATCACGTTCGGGCTCAAAATCGCCAATTGGTTTTCGGAGATTCAGCGCAACATCGCGCGCTTCCGCGACGCAGCCGCGCAGATGGCGGTCGGAAAAGTTTCCGGCGCCGTTGGTAATGCTTCGCATCTCGGCACGGAAATCGAAGAACGCATCTGCAAGCGTCTAGGTCTCAGCGCCGCGCCCGTCGCTTCCCAGGTGATTCAGCGCGACCGCCACGCGCAATATCTCAGCGCGCTTGCTCTGATTGCCGCCACGCTCGAAAAAATCGCGCTAGAAATTCGCCATCTCCAGCGCACCGAAGTCCGCGAAGTCGAGGAACCGTTCAGCGGCGAGCAGCGCGGCAGCTCCGCCATGCCGCACAAGCGCAATCCTGTTTCCTGCGAACAAATCTGCGGCCTCGCGCGCCTTGTGCGTTCGAACATGCTCGCCGCGTTCGAAAACGTCGCCCTCTGGCACGAGCGTGACATTTCTCACAGCTCCGTCGAACGCGTCATTCTTCCCGATTCCACTATTTTGATCGACTACATGCTTTCGAAAATGACTATGATCCTCGGCCAGATGCGCGTTTTCCCCGAACGCATGTTGAGCAACCTAGAATCCACGCACGGCCTAGTTTATTCGGGACAGTTGCTGCAAGATTTGGTGGAAAAAGGCATGCCGCGCGACGATGCGTACAAAGCGGTGCAGGAAAACGCCATGGCCGCGTGGGAAACGGACACCAGCTTCCGCGACCGCGTCGCGAAAGATGCTCGCATCGCGAAGGTTCTTGATTCGAAGGCTCTGGCGCATACTTTCGATCTGCAGCGCCAGCTTCGCTCTGTCAATGGCATTTTTGACCGCGTTTTTGGCGCGCACCCCGCCGGAGAAAAATCCGCGGCGGGTTCCGCGGGAAAACACTAAGCCAAAAACAAAAAGCGTCCCGGTTTGCACCGGGACGCCGTTCTGCCTCTTCTAATTCCGGCTTGCGCTGAAATTAGCTGCGGAGGCGGAAACTTGAACTGCCATCATCCATCAGGCGCACGCAAAAGCAAAGAATAAAAACCGGGCATTGTATGGTTGAAGTTAAATCCATAATTCCCTAAAAGCTTACTCGACACGCTGAACGTAACGTGCCTCGGTGGTATCCACTTTGATTTTGTCGCCTTCGTTCACGAAGGGCGGCACATTCACGATCAAACCGGTTTCCAGCGTAGCAGGCTTCATCACCGCGCTGGCAGTGGCTTTTTGCAACGTGGGTTCGGTCTTCACGACTTTCAAATCCATGGTGTCCGGCAGGTCGACGCCAATCGGTTTTTCATCGAAGAATTCGACTTTCACCACCGTGTTGGGAATCAGGTAGTAGACGGTTTCGCCGAGCTGCTCGCGCGTCAGGTGCATCTGCTCGTACGTCTCCGTGTTCATGAAATGAAAATCGTCGCCCTCCTTGTAGAGGTACTCGTATTCAATTTCATCGAGGATCGCGCGGTCGACGAACTCCTCGGCGCGGAAGCGGTAATCGATAATCGCTCCGCTCTTCAGATTCTTCATGCGTGTTTGCATCGATCCGCGTTTGTTTCCCGGAGTGCGGTGATCGACGCTGAATATCGTGAATAGCTGGCCCTCGTGCTGGATCACCATGCCGGGACGAAGTTGTGTGGCTTTGACGCTGCTCATTTTTTTATGCGGCCCCGACCGGGTCGGGCCGACTGCTCCCTGGATCGATTGCAAATTTCGGAAATTCAGGCGGGCCAGGAACACAGCCTCATCCGGAATGACTCGAGGCACGCTGGTGCGAAATCCATAAACCAGCGCGGGTAGTCAGTATAAGGTGCCTCATCGATGACGGTCAATCTGGCGTCTTGGTCGGCAGCGAACCTCGTAAAAAAGGATGCTTCCTTCCTCAGAAGCCCTGGCGTTCCGCGGTCACCGGCATTCCGGAGTAGTGAACATGAACCAGGCGCCACCGGCCATCTAGCTTCTGATAGAGCTGCGTTTCCCTGCCGTGAGTTGCGAGAGGAGCGCCATCTTTTCTGAATTTCGCAGCAAAGTCCCAATAGAACTCGGCCCGGGCCGCGTCTCCATAAACGTGAACGGAAACGTCGTGGAAACTCAGTTTGCGCTCCGAGAATGTTTCACCCATCAGGCGTGTGTACACATTTTGCTTGATTTGCTCGAAACCGTGCTCGTGGCCCAAGGGGTGAATGAAGGAGACGTCCGGCGAGTCCAGCCAGACCTCCGCAGCGAGAGCGGTGTCTGCCGCGTCAACGGATTTCGCGTATTTCTCAATCAAGCTGCGGATCACGCTGCTGTCTGCGGAAGTTTCCGCTGACGAATTGTTTTCATGTGTCTCGTCTTTTTCTCTTTTCGCGCGTCGTGCGGCTGCAGCGGCCATGATTTTTTCGATTTCATCGGGGTCGCGGGGGAGGCGTTCGCTGAGCAGCTTGTGGCCGGATTCGGTGATGAGAACATCGTCTTCGATGCGCACGCCGAGATTCTCTTCCGGAATGTAGATGCCGGGCTCAATAGTAATGACCATACCCGGCTGGAAAGGGGCGCAGTGGTCGCCGGGGTCGTGAACGTTCAGGCCGATGTGGTGACCGAGGCCGTGGATGAAATACGGGCCGAGGGATTTGCCGTGAAGATCTTTTCCGTGCGTGTCGACGTAGGCGTAAGCAATTTTCTGGACGCTCTTGCCGTTTTTGTTACAGAAATCCATGCCCGGCTTGAGCGCGGCGAGGGCGGCGTTTTGCGCGCCCAGGACGATTTCGTAGATTTCGCGCTGGCGCGGCGTGAACTTGCCGTTGGCAGGAATGGTGCGCGTAATGTCCGCGGAATAGCCGGAATACTGCGCGCCAACGTCCATGACGACGATGTCGCCGTCTTCGATTTTGCGCGAGAGCTTGTCGTAGTGAAGCGCGGTGGAGTTCGGGCCGGCGCCAACAATCGGCGCGTAGCCCTCCGCTTCCGAGCCGCCCCAGGCATGGACTTCGACCATTTTTGCAGCAACCTGATATTCGTAAAGCCCTGGATGCGTCAACTTCATCGCCTCCAGGTGGGAGTCCAGGGTCAAGTCAATCGCTTCCTTCAAGAAGGCGATTTCGCCGGGCGACTTGATCTGGCGCATCGCGCCAATCTGCGCGCGAACATCTTTGAGCTTGGCTTGCGGCGCGGCGAGCTGCAGCCAATCGACAACTTCTTTTTCGTGCGGATAGCCCCCAAGTTCTTTTTGGTAGGGAAGAATCGTGCAGAAAGTCGGATTAGTCTTCGCAAGATTCTCAATCGTGGAGCGAAAGTCGGTGTCGAACTGTTTCACGGAAGCAAACCCGGTGCGCGCCTCGATGCCGGGATCCGACGGCGACTTGCGGACGCCGTTCCATTTTTCCTTTTGAGGATTTTTCGCGGGAAGAAATAAAGTTTCTCGCGGTCCGCTCGCAGTGCTAGCCGCCTTGGCCGGAGGAAGAATCAGAAGACCGGCGCCTTCTTCGTTGTGGCCGGTGAGGTAGTAGAAATTCTCTTCCTGCTCAAAAACGTTGGTTTGGGAGACTTCTTCACGGCCGGTGTAGCCCCACAGGGCGATTGGGCCGTCAACTTGAGACGCTAGCTTGGCACGGCGCTCCGCGTAGACGCTATTGGGTTCGCGCTCGCGGCGCTCCTGAGCCTGCGCGCTCGCGGCGAGGCAAACCAGGCTGAGCAAACCGCAGACGGTCAGCGTCGCTGAGTTCAATAGACTACGCGATCCCATCGGCCACAGGCGACCACTCATTCGCGCACCTCGGAACTGCCGTTTTGATCTTGCGCCCACGGGGCATGTGGGTTTGCGGCGTGCCACACGGGGACGGGCGATTGTAACTGAAAGGGCTGGTCGGGAGAAATGCTGGAGAAACGCCGACAAGCTCGTCGACGAGCACAAAAGGGCGAAACCCCTCAGGGGTCTCGGATGTGTGGCAAGTTTGCCAGTCGGACTGTTCCTCACTGACATCTACAGGCCGCGCGCCCGTAGTGTCTCGCCATTTCAGGAGGTAAGTAGAAGGGCGCGATTCCAGGTGCAGGGCTTAGCGGTTCACGTTGAAGAAACGGACTAAGAAAAGTGTGCGCTACCACGCTGGAAGACCCAAATACCAATGTGACGGCACCGCGAATCTAATCTGGTATGAGTAAACGAGCCCGAATCATCGCGTTTGTCAGCTTCATCCAATCCACTTTGTTCTTTACACATTTTTTCATTTACAAGACATGGACGTTTGCGGCGGCAAAGAATGGGACCTCCGCGCTATGGCTTAAGGTGACTGTGGGGGCCTTGTCGGTCAGCTTCCTGGCAGCGTCGCTGTTGGCGTTTCGCTACTCCAATCGCACGGTGCGTACTCTCTATCGCATTGCCGCCGTGTGGCTTGGAATTGTCAGCTTTTTGTTTTTTGCGGCGGGTGCTTCGTGGGTGGTTTTTGGCGCAACGAGGCTTGTAGGTGTAAATGTGAATTTCCATGCGATCGTGGAGGTCTTGTACGCGGCCGCGGTATTGATCGCAGTTGCCGGACTGCTGAACGCCGGGTGGACGCGCATCCGGCGAATCACGGTGCGGCTCGAGAATTTGCCGGAAACGTGGCGCGGACGGACAGCGGCGCTGGTCAGCGACCTGCATCTCGGGCATGTCCGCAACGGCGGCTTTTTGCGGCGGATCGTAAAGAAAGTGATGAGAGAGAACCCCGACGCCGTCTTCCTGGCGGGCGATTTGTACGACGGTACGGCGATCGATGCGGCGAAAGCGGCGGAACCTTTGCGCGCTCTGCGAGCGCCGCACGGCACGTATTTCGTTGCTGGCAACCATGAACAATTCGGCGACGATTCGCGATACCTGCAAGCGGTTAGCAATGCGGGAGTGCGCGTGCTGCACAACGAGAAAGTGGACGCAGATCAACTGCAGATCGTTGGCGTACCTTACAATCACGCCGCGCCTGACGAGCATTTTCAGAAAGTGCTGCGACAGATCGGAGTAGACCGGAATCGCGCCAGCATCCTGCTGACGCATGCGCCGGACCGGCCGCACATCGCCGAGAAAGAAGGGATTTCGTTGCAAGTTTCAGGACACACGCACGTTGGCCAGTTTCTTCCCTGGACGTGGATGGCGCGGCGGATTTACCGCCAGTTCGTTTACGGGCTTAGCCGAATTGGAAAGATGCTGGTCTACACGAGCAGCGGCGCGGGGACCTGGGGACCTCCGCTTCGGCTCGGATCCAGCCCGGAGATTGTCTTCTTTCAGTTTGAGTGAATGACGCGGGATTCCGCCCGCGGATATCCGACGGAAGCGCGATCAGCTGCGAAAGAAATCGATCAACAATTCAGAGACGCGAGCAGGCTCTTCGTGCTGGAGCCAATGCGTGGCATTGGCGAAGGTGAAAAGTTCCGCGTTCGTGCAGTAGCGCAGGCTTTCGCGCGCCATTTCGGCCAGAAGGAAGGCGTCGCGTTCGCCCCAGAGGATGCGTGTGGGGACGCGGACGATTTTGTCTGGGAATTTGACGCGAGTGCGGAAGAGGGCGCGATACCAATTGATCATGCCGGTGAGAGCGCCGGGTTGAGACCAAGCCGCCCGATATTGCGCTAGATCTTCCTCGGAAAAAGTGCCGGGACGGCTGAAGCGGAGCAGGGCTCGCGAGCCGATGCGGAAGTTGAACGCGGAGAAAACGGCTTCCGGCAGCCAGGGAAGTTGAAAGAAGAACATGTACCAACTGCGGAGGAGCTGGCGCGGACGTGTGCTGAGGAATTTGCGCATCACCGACGGATGAGGAACGTTGAGGACGGCGAGCTTGGCTATGCGCTGTGGATGAAGCAGGGCGGTGCTCCAGGCGACGGCAGCGCCCCAGTCATGTCCCGCAAGAAAGATTTTTTCTCGGCCGAGTTGATCGGCGATGGCGATGACGTCGGAAACAAGTTCCGTTAAAGCGTAAGCGGATACTCCGTCAGGTTTGCCACTGAGGTTGTAACCACGCTGTTCGGAGACGATCACGCGAAAGCCAGCGGCGGCTAGCGGCTCGATCTGCCGGCGCCATCCATACCAGAATTCCGGGAAACCGTGGAGGAGAACGATGACGGGGCCATCGTGTGGGCCGGCTGCGACCGCTTGCAAGCTGACATCGCCATTCTTGAATGAAAGCTTTTCCAAGAAGCGCCCTACTATGCAAGAGAATCAAAAGCCCGGAGCGCCGGAGGTCGCGGGACGCATTTCAGGAGCATTGACGCCGAAGCGGAGACGCGCGAAGTACGTTTGGCCGAGGGACATCGAGCCGGTGTACAGGTAGCCCCAAACAAAGAGCAGCAGGAACGGGACAGTGGCGTAGTTTTCGTTGGCGATGGCATACACGATGGCGAGTGAGAAATACAAACCTAGGAGCACTTCAGCGTAAGGCATCCACCCGGCTTTGTTCTTGTACGATTTTTTTGCAAAGGTGCCCTGCTTGCCTTCGATATTGAACTTAGGCGTGCGGGCAAACTCGCTTTTCTTGCCGAGCAGCGCTTCGATCACCGCTTGCGCGTTGCGAACGGAGATGCCGATGCCCGTGGCCATAACGAATGGCAAATAGAGAAAGGTGCGTTGCCAGGTCTTGGGCCGCAGCTCTCTTTGCGCGACGAGATAAAAGCTGGAGATGGAACATGTGGAGGCGAGAAAGAGCGGCAGGTCGATCACCAGCATCTGAACCCAGCCCTGATAAAAGCGCACGATCATCGCGGGCAGCAACATTGTGGAAAGCAAAATCATCAGCGGATAGCTGATGTTGCCGGTAAGGTGGAAAAAGGCTTCGGCTTTGACGTGCCAGGGCGCAGCTGACTTCCAAACTTTGGGAAGGATTTTTTTCGCCGTTTGCATAAGACCCTTGGCCCAGCGCGCCTGCTGGGCTTTGAAGCCGTTCATGTCCACGGGAAGCTCGGAAGCGCATTCGATTTGCGGGAGGTAGAGAAACTTCCAGCCCTTGAGCTGCGAGCGATAGGAAAGATCTGTGTCTTCGGTAAGCGTGTCGTGTTGCCAGCCGCCGGCGTCGTCAATGGCTTTGCGGCGCCAAACGCCGGCCGTGCCATTGAAGTTGAAGAAAGTGCCGCGGCGAGAACGGGCGCCATGCTCGACGACAAAGTGGCCGTCGAGAAGAATGGTTTCGACGTTGGTGAGCAGGGAATAGTCGCTGTTGAGGTATGTCCACCGTGTCTGCACCATGCCAATGTTGCCGCCACCGTCGGGGTTCATGAAATAGGGAATCGTGCGGCGTAGAAAATCGGACTCGGGAAGAAAGTCCGCGTCGAAAATGGCGACGAATTCGCCCTTGGCGGTTTTCAGCCCGTTTTCCAGGGCTCCGGCTTTGTAACCTTCGCGATTGGTGCGATGAATGTAGGCGATGGGCATGCCCTGCGCGGCGTGGCGCTCGACGCAAGCGCGAGCGATGTAGCGGGTTTCGTCGGTGGAATCGTCGAGGACTTGTACATCGAGCAGTTCCGGGGGGTAGTCGAAACGCGAAACGGCTTCGACGAGCCGCTCGATCACGTAGCGCTCATTGAAGATCGGCAGCTGCACGGTGACGCGCGGCCAGTTCGCGACCGGCGGCGGAGCCGGGGGAACATTTTTGGAATACGCGAAATAGTCGTAGACCAGCCAGTATCGATGCAGACCGTAAACCGCGAGAACCAGGAGGACGATGAAGTAGGGAATCATCATCGCCAGGTCGAAAGCGTTGGCGTGATAGATGCCGGTAAAGGTTCTGTCGGTGAGCTTGTGCCAATAATGGCTGATCGGGTTTTGGGCCACGAGAACAACCGAGAGTAAAAGGGCTGTGTGCACGATGAAAGTGATTCCGCTGCCGGCCAGAGTCTCTATGAGCTGAAATTTTAGAAAACCAATTATACGGCAAGTTCGCGGCCCGAATGAAGTCGATATGTCTCGAGGCTGCCGCAACGCCGGGCAGATGCGTGCGCGGTTCTGGATGCTTCGCTAGGGAACAAGAACAATTTTCCCAGCGGCGCCGGGCTCGAGGATTTCTTTGTGGGCGCGCGCGGCTTCGGCGAGGGGCAACTCCTTGCCAACGACCGGGCGAAGCGTGCCGTTTTCGAGGCCGGCAATGAGGCCTGCGTGGATTTCTGCTTCTTCCGCGGGAGTGATAGCCCATAGCGTGAAGCCGCGAGCTGAAGCGCGGCGCAGCATCAAGTCGCGCGGGTTGATACTGATCTCGCCGCGATTGCCGATGATGATTACACGGCCATTTGTTGCGAGCAGTTTCAAATCCGCCGAAAGATTTACGTTGGCGAGCATCTCAAGAATAATGTCCAGGCCGCGGCCGGTCGTCGATTTCATAATTTCTTCCTGATAGTCGGCCTTACTGTGATCGAAAACCTGATGCGCTCCTTCGCGCTTGACGAGATCGACGCCCTTCTGCGTTCCGGCGGTGCCGAAGACGGTGAGTCCCATGGCCCGGGCCATTTGTACTGCCGCCGTGCCGACCCCTCCGCTCGCACCGTGCACGAGGACCGTTTCGGACGCGCGCGCTTGTGCAGAGTGATGCAATGCGTGATACGCGGTACCGTAGGGGACCCACACGCCAGCGCCCTGGGCAAAACTGATTTTCTCGGGCAGGGGATGCACTTGCTCTTCCAGCGCGAGAGCATACTCCGCGTACGCGCCGGTGAGGGTCTTCGCAGTGTAGACGCGGTCTCCCGGCTTCACTTTTTTCACGCCAGCGCCGGCCGCTTCGATGACTCCCGCGGCGTCCGAGCCCGGCGTGTAGGGAAGCGACGGCTTGATTGCGTAGGTGCCTGCGCGCATGTAGGTGTCGTAGGGATTCACGCCCGCGCCGTGGATGCGGACGAGGACTTGTCCGGCGGCCGGCTTTGGTGTGGAGACTTCCTCGAGCTTCAGGACTTCGGGGCCGCCGAATTCACGAACGAGGATGGCTTTCATGATTTCACCCCAGCGAAAGAATTAGCGATTATGAGGCAGCGTCACGCCGCTCAAACTAGTCTAAATTAGACTAGCGCTAACTAGTCTAAATAAGACTAGAAATGATCATCGGCGACGACCGTGGCCACTTCCTTGTCGATCACGCCGGCGGACTGCGCCCAGGCGGTGGTCTGCCAATTGTCCTTGCCTTTTTTCTGAGGAATCCAGGGCGGCAGCGACTGGTTCAGATAGTTGGCCAGCGCGTAGATGTAAGGCTCATACATTTTGCGGAACTCCAAGAGTTTGCGGTCGGCTTGTTCGCCGTCATGAAGTTTCATGCCGTGCTGGGCAAGAATGTCGCGGATGCGGCGCAAATCTTGCGCAGGCAGGCGGTCGTGCGGCAGCGGCTTGGGAGCTGTACCGAAGACTTGCGAAAGATCGACGACGGCGTGACGCGCAATCGCAAAAGTAAGCTCGGCCTGTTTTTCACAAGCGCCTTCGATCCCAACCATGACGATCGCGCAAGTGTCCAGAATTGCCGTGAGCGAAGCGATCCAGGACTGGTTGTCGTGCTGCGAGCGAAAATAGGCGAGCACGGGATAGGAGAGATGGCTCTCCATCAGGTCGGCGCACCAAAACTCCCACTCCTTGAGGAGAACGCGGAGGGCGTCCTGGCCGTGGGCGTAGCTGTGGCGGCGAAGAAGTTCGCCGGCGGTAGGCGGCGTGCCGGCGCGGGAGTCGAGCAGCGAGATATTCACTTCGCGCTTGGAGAACGAGCCATAGATGAATGGCAAGTAGCCGATGACGGCGGCAAGAAAACCAAATCCAAAGCCGGCTTCGGTGACGACTAGCGCGCGGGCCAATCCGGAGCGCGGAATGACGTCGCCGAGGCCAAGCGTAAAGAAGGTCGTGCCGCTCAGATAGATGTCCGTCAGGAAACTGGACTGGATGCCCGTCATTGTCACGGCGGAACCGGCGCCATACTGCATGAGCCCAAAGCCAAGCACGAGGCCCACGGCCCAAACTCCGACGAGAACCAGGAGCGAAAGCGGGCCATAAAACCCCAGCATCGCTTCTCGGGTCTTGGGCTTAGGGATGAAGCACATCACGAATTTCCAGGTAATCCAAGTAGAACGGTAGAAAAGGCGCGCGAGGCGGAATTTTCGCGTGACGCGGCGCGGCAGGATGATAGCCTCGAACGCGTCCCAGAGCACGATCAGGAAGATCGCGACACCTGCAGCGAAGACTCCCGGAGCTGGAATCATGTGGGGCATTGTACCTGCTTGGCCTTTTGAATGAGAATTCCCCTTGAAAACGTCCGGTTTTCTATGTTTCCAGACGCGCGCTGACGCTGATTTCCGCCTTGAAAAGTTTTGAGACCGGGCAGCCGGTTTCAGCGGCTTTCACGGCGGTGTCGAATTTGGCTTTGTCCGCGCCGGGAATTTTAGCGACTAGGTCCAGATGGCTTTTCGTGATGGCAAAGCCGTCTCCGACCTTTTCGAGCGAAATCGTGGCCGTCGTCTCCAGCCTGCTGGCTGTCATACCTGCACCGCCCAACTGGGCGGAAAGAGCCATCGTAAATCAACCTGCGTGTGCGGCAGCGAGTAACTCCTCGGGATTGGTTCCAATGCCGTTTTCAAAACGTGTGCTGAAGGAGTATTGCGTCTGTTTCAGGACGCCGCTATCCGTAGAAATCGAGCCCTTCCCGTCTTTCAGCCCGCCTTGCCAAACCGCGGATGCTTTGCGCTGCATAATATTCTCCTTTTGGCTCTTTCGTTCTATTTGAATTCACAGAATACGATTCGGGAGCCCAGTGGAAGGGTATATTCAGAAAATGAGCTTGTCGAGAAAGTCTTGAAAGCCCGGATGGACTCGGTCATACAAGGAGTGGCGCACCGGCCATGGCCAATGTCCGCAGGGCCGTGGGTGATGGCGCAGAGTTGGCACGACCTGCTCTTCGCACATTGGCCAGTGAATGCGGCTGTGATGCGCCCGCTCCTCCCGCCGCAATTGCAAGTCGACACCTTCGAAGGAAGCGCGTGGCTCGCGGTCGTTCCGTTTCGCATGACCGGTGTGCGGTTACGCGGGACGCCTGCGCTTCCGTGGCTTTCCGCATTCCCTGAATTGAATATCCGAACCTATGTGACCTGCGATGGCAAGCCCGGCGTGTGGTTTTTCAGCCTGGACGCAGGCAACGCGCTGGCGGTTGCGATTGCCCGTGCGTGGTTTCACTTGCCGTATTTTCACGCGCGCATGCGCTGCGCAAACCAGGACGGCTGGAATCACTACGACAGCGAGCGAACGCATCTCGGAGCGTCGTCTGCGTTGCTGAAGTGCCGATATCGCCCCATTGGCGAAGTGTTTTCCTCGCGACGTGGCACGCTGGAATATTTCCTAACCGAACGGTATTGCTTGTATACAACGGACGGACGCGGTCGAATCATTCGCGGGGAGATTCATCATCCGCGGTGGCCGCTTCAGCGCGCCGAAGCGGAGCTTGCGCAAAACTCGATGGCGGAGTCCTTGGGCGTTGCCCTGGCTTCGCGGCCTCTCCTTCATTTCGCTCGAAGACAGGACGTGCTGGTGTGGGCGCCACGGCTACGGACTGCGCCGAGAGGTCGCTCATCGCAAGGCTGACGTTGTAAATCTGCGTTTCAATACTGACTTCCGTGTCTTTCATCCACTTCTGGGCCGGCGATGGGCGCTTCTCGACGGGAGCACGGCGGCCTCTTTTTTCGCGATCGAGCGCATCGTCAATTTCGCCGAGGGAATCCATGGGCTGGAATTCGAGGAACGCGGGCAACGTAAGTCCCGAGTGGACCTGATAGACCATCCAGGGAGTTTCGACGTCGTTGGTTTCATGAATCCTGGCGCGCGCACGGAACGCATCGGAGAATTCGTCTTCGTAGCCTGGCCGGAGTTGAAAAATGGTGACGCGAACGTAGCGCGCTTTGGCGAGGTCGATCTTGTTGAGGTGATAGCTCAGGTCGTCGCGGCGGAAGGCCATGGCCGTGCGCGTGGCGGTGACGAATTCCTGCAATTTTTGCTGGAGAGTGGCGAGTTCCGGATAAGTGTTAAGTCCTTCGGCTATGTCCGTCCCCGCCTTTTCGATTTCCGCGAATGTGTCGAATCCATCGAAGTAAAGCACGTGCGGCGAACCTGTGGTGGACTGGAGGGCGAGCCAGTAGACCGGAATCTTTGCGTTCGCATAGCCGCGGGCAATATCCGATTCCGTCTGCGCGTAGGCCGCTTCCTTGCCGGGAACAAGATCCGCGCGGTAGAGCAGAAGAGTGTTCGGAGTAACTCCAGTTTCCGGCGAAGGAGTGACCGTCTGGGCCCGCGCCGATAAGCCGCCTGTCAGGAGGAAAAGCGTGCAAATGAAAATGTTCTCGGAACGCATGAAAACTCCCAAGCGTAGAAGTGGGCCAGGATTGTTTAGACTACCATTTGTGAAAGACAAAGAATGCGGCAATCACGATAAAAGCAAAACCGACGCCGTAATTCCACCTGAATTTGTCGCCGAGGTACGCCACGGAGAAAACTGGAAAGATCGAGAGAGTAATGATTTCCTGAATGGTCTTCAGTTGGGCGGCACTGAATTGATAAGAACCGATGCGGTTCGCGGGCACCTGGAAACAGTATTCGAAGAAGGCGATCCCCCAACTCACTAGGATCACTTTCCAAAGCGCCTCGCCGCGGAATTTCAAGTGGCCGTACCACGCAAAGGTCATGAAGATGTTCGAGATGGTGAGCAATAGAATCGTTCGCATTCCAAGAGGGCTCCTCGCATGTCAGTGTAATACAGGCTTAAGACGGGTCAGAATTCACCTAAGTTGCGCGTCGCCATCGTTTAGTGCCAGATTCCACACAACTGTATTTTCGCCCCCTTTCACGCACGTGATTCCTTCCGCTAGTCTCGTTGTATACGTTGTGAAATTATTTGTTGACTGAACGCGGAATTTGAATACATTTCCGGAAGATTGAGAGGATCGTGTGCGTACCAGGTCATTCAGGCTCCCTGCAGTTTTTCTCGGATGGATATTCTTGCTCCCGGCGGGGGCACGTGGCCAGGAGAAAATGGTCCTCGTAGAGACCGGGTCCAGCATGCCGGAACCGCTCTATAAAAGCTGGGCCGACGAATTTCACGCACAGCAACCCGCCACGGACATTCGCTACATGGCCGTGGGAACAGCGGAGAGCGCCCGGAACATTCTTGCAGGCTCAGGTGATTTTGGCGGGGGCGATGCGCCGATTCCAGAAGCCCAGTTGCGCGCTTCCGGCAAATCGATTCTTGAATTGCCAGCTGTTTTGATTGGGATTGTAATCATCTATGAGCTGCCAGACGTGAAGGGCGAACTCAAACTTACCGGGCCGGTGCTGGCCAACATTTTTCTGGGAAAAACCAAATCGTGGAACGATCCCGCGATCGCCAAGCTCAATCCGGACATGAAACTGTCGGAGCTTCCCATTCAAGTGCTTCATCGTAACGAAGGTAAAGGTTCCAACTACATTCTTTCCGACTACCTGGCGAAAGTGAGTCCTGAGTTTCTTGCCACGGCGGGACGCGGCGAATCGCCGAAATGGCCCGTGGGTCAAGCCTTCCAACGTTCGCAGGATTTGGTAGCCAAGCTGCGCAGCATGCCGGGCGCGATCGGATACACCGAACTCAACATTGCCGCCAGCTCGGCGGTCCGCATCGCCAGCATCAAGAATGCAGCGGGTGAATTCGTTAGGCCCTCGGCAAAATCGATCGAGGCAGCCGCAACCGCGAGCGGAAGCAAAATGAATAATGATCTCCGCGTTTCCCTAACAAATGCGCCCGGCAAAGAAAGCTACCCCATCAGCAGCTTCACGTGGCTCTACGTGCCCGCCGTTGCGAAGGATCCCGGCCGGGGCAGTTCCGTGGCCAGCTACTTGAAGTGGGTCTACACCAGCGGCCAAAAAATCGCCCAGGAAAAGGGCTACGCGATTCTGCCTCCCGAAGTCTTGGAGAAGGTCGCCCAGAAGGCCGCCACAATCCGCTGAACTAAGCTTCCAAAGCGGGAGGAACCGCGAGTCCATCTTCCTTCAACGCAAGGATATAACCTTCGATGGCTTCGCGAATATTGTGAATGGCGTCCTCGTTTGTTTTTTCGCTGGCTGATGCATCCGGGAAGACTCGGACATTCTGCGACCCAATAGCCAATTTCACCAGTGTAGAGGATTACCTGTCGCATTGAAGTACCCCTCGGGAGAGTCCTACCACTGGCTTACACGTTGAGCGTAAGCGAGACGAGATCCGTGCGCGCGGGCGGAGGAAGCGGCGGCATCTTCGAGCGGTCGACGGGATGATACAGCGTGTCGCGCTCGACTGGCACGCGTCCTGCCGCGCGAATCAAGCGTTCCAATTCACTGCGCGGCGTGAACTCGGACGTTTTAGCGCCGGCGTCGTGATAAATCTTTTCTTCGACCACCGTGCCGTCGAGGTCGTTCGCGCCGAAGCGCAAGGCGATTTGCGCGACGCTGGGCGAAAGCATGATCCAGTACGCCTTGATGTGTTCAAAATTATCGAGCATCAACCGAGAAACAGCGATGTTGCGCAAGTCGGCGTAGCCCGTAGGCTTCGGAATGTGCGAAAGCGCCGTGTTGTCGGGATGAAACGCCAGCGGGATAAACGCCACGAAACCATGAGTCTCGTCCTGCAATTCGCGCAGCCGGACGAGATGATCGACGCGCTCTTCTTCTGTTTCCACGTGCCCGTAGAGCATCGTGGCGTTCGAGCGCAAACCGATTTCGTGCGCCTGGCGTGCAATGTTGAGCCACATCTGCCCGCTGACCTTGTGGTCGCAAATAATCCGGCGCACCCGGGGATGAAAAATTTCCGCGCCGCCGCCGGGCAGGGAATCGATACCGGCTTCCTTTAGTTTGAGCAAAGTTTCTTTGGTCGACAGCTTCGCGATGCGAGCGAAGTAGCCCACTTCAACCATGGTGAATGCTTTCAGGTGCACGCCCGGGCAGCGCTGCTTCAGCCCGCGAATCATCTCCAGGAAATATTCAAACGGCAAATCCGGGTGCAAACCGCCGACGATGTGGAATTCCAATGCGCCTTCACGGGCTCCCTGTTCGGCGCGGGCGTAAATTTCTTCCAGCGAAAAATTGTATGCGCCCGGCGCGTTGGGGTCGCGGCCAAACGCGCACAGTTTGCAGTGAGCGACGCAAATATTCGTCGGATTGATGTGCCGGTTGACATTGAAATAAGTGACGTTGCCGTGTCTTTTCTCGCGAACGTGATTCGCAAGCCAGCCAACAGCGAGCAGGTCCGGCGAACGATACAGGCTGATGCCGTCGTCAAACGCAAGACGCTCGCCGGCGAAAACTTTCTCCGCAATCGACTTCAACTGCAGGTCGGTGATCGTGAGTTCGCTCATTCTGAATCCGTCGAAAGTTTCAAACGCGCCAAACCGCAGCCGCGGCGCCCCAGAACAGCAGAAACAACATACTAATATAGCCGTTCACCGTGAAAAACGCAGCGTCTAGCCTGCTGAGATCATCCGCTTTGACAAGGGAATGTTCGTACGCCAGCAGCGACGCGACGACTGCGATTCCCGCCCATGCCGGCCACGGCAAGCCGAAGCTTAATGCCAGCCAGGCCAGAAACGCGGTTACGCCGATGTGCATCATGCGCGCGATGAGCAGCGCTTTGGCAATCCCGAATCTCTTGGGCACGGAAAAGAGCCCGGCGTGCTGATCGTACTCGACATCCTGGCAGGCGTAGAGCACGTCGAACCCGCCAACCCACAGCGTAACCGCGGCGCATAAGATCAGCATGCGCGGATCGAGGCCGCCCGTAATGGCGATCCACGCTGCCGCCGGAGAGATACCAAGAGCAAATCCCAGGAAAAGATGCGACCAAGTGGTGATGCGCTTGGTAAAGGAATAGAAAAAAAGTATCGCGATCGCCAGCGGCGCAAGCTTCAGAGCGAGCGAGTTCAATTGCCACGCCGCCGTGAAAAATAATGCGACCGCAACAACCGTGAAGAGCCATGCAAATTGCAGCGTCAGCGCGCCCGTTGGAAGCGCGCGCTGTTTCGTTCGCGGATTCTCGCGGTCAAAGCGAAGATCAACGATGCGGTTCATGGTCATCGCCGCGGAGCGCGCGGCAACCATGGCAACTATGATCCACAAGACTTGGCGAAGCGAAGGCCAGCTATGAAGTGTCCAACGCGCGGCCAGTAGCGCTCCCGTCAGCGCGAAGGGAAGAGCAAACACGGAGTGCTCAAACTTGATCATTTCGAGGACGGTTTTGATGCGGCTGGCCATTTTTGAATTTCGTGCTGCTTCACGCTTCCGCTTTTTTCGCAGCCGGTGTGCCTGCCCAGCGATACATCTGTTCCTGCGCCAATCCAATTTGCGCCAGGACGCGGCATACGTATTGGGTAACGAGATCGTCGATCGTTTTCGGGTGGTGATAGAACGCCGGCACTGCGGGCATGATCACTGCACCGGCCTGCTGCGCGCGCAGCATGTTTTCCAAGTGCACGCGGTTGAACGGCGTATCGCGCACGCAAAGAACCAGTTTGCGGCCTTCTTTCAGCATCACGTCTGCCGCTCGCGAAACAAGGTCGTCGCTGATGCCGCCGGCAATCGCGCCCAGCGTCCCCATCGAGCACGGAATGATCACCATGGAGTCCACGGCGTAGCTGCCCGAGGCAATCGAAGCACCCACGTCTTTGTTCGGCAGGCCTTCGATCTTCCCGACTGGGTGTCCCAGAATGCGGCTGGGGAGCTGCCTCAAGTCACCGGAAGTAATGCCCAGCTCTTCCGCAAACAGCCGCTGGCCGGCTTCCGTGATCACCAAATGAATGCGGCCGACGCGCGGGTCTTCTTCAAGTAACGCTAGCGTCTTCTGCGCCAGAATCGCTCCACTGGCGCCGGTCACACCCACGGTGACAATCTGTTTTTGTGTGTCAGCCATGTTTTCCGCGCGGGTAGAATCAGTCTCGCAGTGGCGTTTCGGCAAGTCAAGCAAAGGCAATCGCCTTCTGCGATGATAGAATTCGCGGCGGCCGGAAAATATGAATCAAAGCGAATTGCTGAAAATTCTGGAATCCGTGAAAGCGGGGGAACTCGCTCCGGACAAGGCCATCGAGCGGCTGAAGCACTTGCCATTCGAAGATCTCGGCTTTGCGAAAGTGGATCATCACCGCGCATTGCGGCAGGGTTTTGCCGAAGTCGTTCTCGGAAGAGGCAAGACGGCGCAGCAAGTCGCGGAAATTGTGCTCGCCATGCTGCGTAAGAAAGATTCGCGCCACAACATTTTGGTGACTCGCGCCGATAAAAAGATTTTTGCTGCCGTAAAACGCACCAGCGGAAAAGACGCGCGTAGCGCGAAGTTTCACGAATTGTCCGGCGTTATCAGCATCGAGCGCAGCGACGAAATCACCGGCAAAGGAACCATTCTCGTCGTCTCCGCCGGCACCAGCGACATCCCCGTTGCCGAGGAAGCGCTTCTCACCGCGCGCTTGATGGGCAACCGCGCAGAGCCTCTGTATGACGTCGGCGTGGCCGGCATTCATCGTTTGCTCGAACACCGTGAGAGCAAGCTGGCTCAGGCGCGTGTGATTATCTGCGTGGCTGGAATGGAAGGCGCTCTTCCCAGCGTCGTCGGCGGGCTCGTTGCCGTGCCGGTGATCGCTGTGCCCACGAGCGTCGGCTACGGCGCCAGCTTCGGAGGCGTCGCCGCTCTGCTAGGCATGCTCAATTCTTGCGCCTCCAACGTCACTGTCGTCAACATCGACAACGGTTTCGGCGCGGCGTGCGTCGCCTCTTGCATCAACCGGCTCTAACAAGATTCCTTTCTTACTGCTTCAGCAAAACTTTCAGTACGCCGGGCCGCCGCGCGAAGCGAATGGCCGCTGGCGCGTGCAAGAGAGGAAATGTGCGCGCGACGAGCGGCGTCGGATCGAGTTTTCCAGACTGCAACAGCGCAATAGCCTTGCCGAACGGGCCGCAGCGCGAGCCGACGACGGTAATTTCCTTAACCACAATCGGCCACGTTTCGGCAGAGGCTGCCCCGTGGAACGTCGACTTGAGCACGAGCGTCCCGCGCGGCTCGGCGATGTGCTGTGCCAGTGCCAGCCCACTTGGCGAGCCGGCCGCTTCGACTACCAGCCGGAAGTTTTCTGCAATCCGCTTCAGATCGGACGCATCACCCCGTACTCTCTTCGTTTGAATTCCGGCGCGGCGGGCGAGTGCCAACTTGTTTTCGTGCTTGCCATACATCACCACGCGGGGAATGGCAGTGCGCAACACGCGCGCGATCAACTGCGCGAGCTTGCCGTCGCCAAGAACGGCAGCGGAGCGAAATTCCTTCACATTCACTTGATCGAGGATTTCGCAAGCAGCGGCGAGCGGTTCGACGAACACCGCCTGCTCATCACTGAGGCCATCGGGCACGATGTGAAGATTTTCCAGCGGCAGTGTCAAGTATTCCGCGTAGGCCCCCGGATGGGCAATGATTCCGAGTACCGTTCGATGCGCGCAATGCGTCTTCAGTCCGCGGCGGCAAAAGCCGCAGATGGGACGCCGCCCGAGCGCCCTACAGGAAATATTGATTTCACCGCAAACACGCCGCCTCAGCCATTTATTTTTCTTCGCAGTCGAGGCGCCACGCAATTGTTCAACCGTGCCCACAAATTCGTGTCCGGGAACGCCGCGAAAATCGTAGTAGCCGTGGAGCAGCTCTACGTCGGTGTTACAAATTCCCGCCAGTCGCACCCGAACGAGTGCCCACCCCTGCCGGAGCTTCGGCAGCGGCCGCGATGTTGCTTTCAGCTTTCCATTTTTCACACGGAAGGAGAGCACGCTGCTGCCTAGCTAGTCTTATCTCTGTGAGAACGCGATTTTACCGGCAGAGCCCTCCGCCCAGGCGCCGCCATTTTTTCGATCAAATCGAACTTGGCTTCAAGCCGTACCAAACGGCGATCGACGTCCATGTAACCATCTGCAAGATCCTTCACTTGCACCGTCAGCGATTCCATCCGGTCTTCGATCAGAACGATTTTCCGGATGGCCGATACTGCATCTCGCGCCCAACTCACTTGCCATTCCTACGGTGCTTCAGAACGCGGTCAACGTAGGCGACGGTTTCGTCCAGGTTTTTGATCATTCGGTCGGCGGCTTGATTTGCCGCCTTGGCCAAGTCGCGAAGTTCCTCTTCATTCTCCACAGGCAAGTCCAGGTACAAATCCACCGCGTCACGAACTTCTTGGGAGAAGGATTTTCCGCGCAGTTTCGCGCGGTGAGCGAGCCGCTGCTTCTGTACGGGATCCATATGAATAAGCGCTGTGGCCATGTCGTGCTCCTATATCACGCCTATATCATATCACGGGAGGAAGTCAATTGACGCAGTCCGGAGACGTGGGATGGCAAGGCCGGCCGTCTATTCGTACCGCAGAGCCACAATGGGATCGACGCGCATGGCGCGGCGCGCCGGAATGTAGGAGGCCGCCAGCGCGACTGCGACCAGCAACGCCGTCACACCCAAGAAGGTAACCGGGTCGTACATGCTCACGCCGAAGAGTAAGCTAACCAGGAAACGCGTCACAAAAAACGCGCCCGCCAGTCCGAGCGCGACTCCGATCAGCGTCAATTTCAATGTCTGGCCCAGAATCATGCGCCGCACCGAGGCTAATTGCGCGCCTAGCGCCATGCGCACTCCAATCTCTTGCGTGCGCTGGCTCACCGTGTAGCTCATGACTCCATAAATCCCCACAGCCGCGAGCACGATCGCAAGCACCGCGAAAACCCCGACTAGCGTGGCCGAAAATCGCCTCGGAGAAATAGTGTCCGTGAGCAACCCGTCCATAGTCATTACGTGCGTTACTGGCAGATTCGGATCCGCTTTGTGAATCGCGTCCGTGACCGCAGCCGCCAGCGCTACCGGATCGGAAGCCGTTCGCACTACCACATACGGTGTCCACCCTCCGACGAAGTAAACGTCAAAGGTTGGCTCGGCATCCAGCCCAAACTGATGCACGTTTCCGGTGACGCCAATGATGGTGCTCCAGCATGGTTTTGGATCGAGCGAGCAGAGGTTGATGCGCTTCCCGAGTGCGTCGCCGTTGGGCCAGAAACGCCGCTCCATCGTCTCGTTGATCACCGCTCTCGGCACTCTCCAGTCGTCCTCGGTAAACAACCGGCCCTTGCTCAGGGGAATCCCCATGGTCGAAAAATAGCTAAGGCTCACGGTCCGGAATTGCACGATCGGCCGTGCTCCGGCATTCGGGATGGGCTGGCCCTCGATCACGAATCTGGACGCCTGGCGAAATTCCTTGCTTAAGGGCAAATCGTCGATGCCCGCGGCTTCCTTCACGCCCGGAAGAGCGCGGATGCGTTCCACGATTTGCTCAAATTGCAGGGACTGTTTTTGTCCAATCTGGATCCAGTCTTCCTGTGAAAGTTTGCTTGCCTGTGTAAAGGGCAGCGCCGCCTGTTGCACCTCCACCGTCAGGATATGGTCCACGCGAAAACCCGGATCCACTTCCAATAGATATTGAAAACTCCGCAGCAGCAAGCCCGCGCCAATCAGCAGCACCAGCGCCATCGCGATCTCCGAGATCACCAGGGCGTTGTGCGTCCGGCGATGCCCCGTTGCGCTTGTCCCTTTGCTCCCCTGCTTGAGGACTCCCGCGAGATTCGCCCGGAGTGTGCGCAGCGCCGGAAGCAGCCCGCAAATGATTCCGGTGGCCACGCATACCGCGGCGGTGAACCCCAGCACCTTGCTGTTCAGGCCGCTCTCTCGTAACACTCCCAGATCGGCGGGAACAAACGCTATCAGGAAGCGCAAACCGCCCACTGCCAGGATCAGCCCTAACGCGCCTCCCGCCAGCGATAGCAACATGCTTTCCGTGAGCAGTTGGCGTGATAACTGCCAGGAACTGGCGCCCAACGCGGTGCGCACCGCCACTTCCCGTTCCCTGCCCGCATTTCGCACCAGAAGGAGATTCACGATGTTCCCGCAAGCAATCAGCAGCACCAGGCCCACGGCCCCGGAAAGCACCAGCAGGATGCCTTGCAGTTTCGCTGCGGACGGATCTTCCATCGGTTCGACGAGCACCCCAAAGAACTTGTGCGAATCCGGATACTGAATGGTTTCCTGTTGATTCAGCCTGGCCATTTCGTCGCGCGCTTGCGCCAGCGTGACGCCCGGTTTGAGCCGCGCCACGCCGATGAAGGAGTGATGAACGTGCTCGGTCAAGTCATCTCCATACTGGCCAAAGGGCATCCAAAGGTCAGGCCAGCGCAGAAGGTGAAAATCTGCCGGCAACACTCCCGTTACCCTATAACGCTGGTTGTCGAGCGTGATCGTTCGTCCTACGACAGCGGGATCGCCTCCAAATCGGCTCTGCCAAAGGTGGTGGCTCAAAATCACCACAGGAGAACTTCCTGCCCGGTCCCCTTCCTCAACGAAATAGCGGCCCGCCGCGAGGTGTATCCCCAGCAAGGGGAACAGTCCCGCACTTGCGTAACTCCCGAGCACGCGCTGTGGTTCTCCTTCGCCAGTTAAATTAAATCCCTGGGAGATATGGGCATAGCCGCCCATTTCGGAAAAACTGGTGTTTTGCTGGCGCCAGTCCGCGTAGTCGCCCGGCGACAAGCCGGCGCGCGGAGCCTGTGGCGGATAGGTATTCCAGATTTGCACTAAGTCTCCCGGCTGAGGATAAGGCAGCGGGCGAAGCAGCACGTTTTCGACCACGCTGAAGATCGCCGTGTTCGCCCCGATTCCCAAGGCCAGCGTCAGCACCGCGACGGCCGTGAAGCCGGGATTCTTGCCCAGCGTGCGTATGCCGTAGCGGATATCTTGAAGCAAGCTTTCGATCAAATGATTCCTCGGCAATAAATTAAGGCGCTGTGTGAGACGGGACTGGCTACATTACTCCGTCTCTTTATTCGACGCAACATTGTGCTGGAGAGATTTCCGAAAATGAAGCCAAGCTCGGTCGAATCGGAGCTTAGTCGTGTCTCACAGAGCTTACTCTCTAATGCAGAGCGGCGGAGAGCGTTTTAATCAATAGCGATTCCTGTTCCGGAAACACCGTGCGCAAGTCGAGGATGAGCCTGTCGTCTTCGACGCGGGCGATGACCGAGACGCCTCCAGGAGCGCGCCGCAGCCGCTGCTCGAGTTTCATCGCGGAGTAGCGGACGCTCGCAATCTGAATAATTTTCGTAGGGAGCGATTGCGAAGGTGTGGAGCCGCCACCCGCGAGAGAACTGCCATCGGCGATTTCGATTTCCACTTCGTCCAACGGAAGCTCGGGGCGGAGTTCGCGGAGGAAATTCTCCGCACGGCGTTTCAGTTCCTGCGGCGTCGCTCGAATCATTCGAATGGCGGGAACTTCGTCCCACGCCGCGCGAAGATAGGCCCCAAGAGTCGCTTCCAGCACGGCGATGGTGAGTTTGTCCACCCGTAGCGCGCGAAACAGCGGATGGCGGCGCACACGAGCCACAAGCTCTTTTTTCCCGGCGATGATGCCTGCCTGCGGCCCGCCCAGAAGTTTGTCTCCGCTGAACATCACCAGCGAGACGCCCGCGTCGACGCTTTGCTTTACCGTGGGTTCGCTCACGCCAAATTCGGAAAGATCGACGAGACACCCCGAGCCGAGATCTTCCACGAGAGGCAGGCCGCTCCTCTGGCTGAGCGCCACGAGCTCTTCAAGGGAAGGCTTATCCGTGAAACCTGTGACTTTGAAGTTCGAAGGATGAACGCGCAGTAAGACGCGCGTCCTTTCGTTGATGGCGTTTTCGTAGTCCGCGATGTGTGTGCGATTGGTGGTGCCCACTTCCCGAAGGCTCGCGCCGCTCTGCTCCATGATCTCAGGGATTCGGAATCCGTCGCCAATTTCGATCAGCTCCCCGCGCGAGACGATCACTTCGCCACCGCGCGCCAGCGTCGCAAGCGTCACTAGCACAGCCGCCGCGCAATTGTTCACCACAATTGCCGCTTCCGCACCAGTCAAACGCGTAAGCAGTTCCGCGGTATGCACATCACGTTTCCCGCGCGCACCCGCTTCGAGATCGTATTCGAGGTTCGAATAGTGCGTGGCGCTGCGGCGAAATTCGTCGACCACGGCTTCGGTCAATGGCGCGCGGCCCAGATTCGTGTGCAGAATCACGCCCGTCGCGTTAATCACTGGCTGCAGCGACCGCGAGAGGATTCGTTCGACTTCGTTGCTGATGAGCTCTTCCACGGAAGCGGCATTCAGCCCCAACGCTGTCCAATTCGAATCACCCGCAATGCGTGAACGTAAGTCCGCCAGCACCGCGCGAGCAACCTCGACGACTAGGTTGCGGTCCACGCGTTTGGAAAGTGCCGCCAGCCTCGGCTGGGCGAGCAATTCGTCTATCGACGGAATCTGCCGCAGCAATTCCGCCTGCTCCGCCGAAATCGTTCTCTTGCTCCCCGCGTCCATCGCCACATTTCAACACAGTGCAGGGCGGGGGGCAATGCCGTTAGTTCGTCCGTCGCGGTGCCGCGTGTGAACTGCCGCCCATTCCTCCGGTTGACGGTTCTCTTCCATCCTCTTAGCATGGAGGTTCGAGGTTTCTCCCCGCTCATGGCCACCATTGACGAAGAGTTGGCTACACTCGAAAAAGATATTCGACAGCTCAAGGTCGAATACGATCAGTATTTCGGCGGCGGACGGAAGCGGCCACCCACGGAAATCGAGTGGCGCATCGACATGATGGTCAAGCGCTATTCGGAACGCGGCGGCGAACTGAAGTTCGCGCAGCGTTTCCGCTTCAACAATCTGTCGCAGACTTACGCAAAATACAAAGACATCTTCCGGAAAAAAGTGAAACAGAAGGAAGAAGGCACGGTCCAGCGGCATTTTGGAGCGGCAGCGAAAGAAATCGAAGCGGCTCGCGCGAAGGAGCACCCCGAGGAAGAAGCGGCAGCCGTGGCCGTCGGAGGAAAATCCTTTCGCATGACGTGCTCGGAGCCGGAGCGCGAAACCGAGAAGGTCGATCAGCTGTACCAGGCATTTTTGCAAGCCAAGCAGACGGCCGGGGAAGCGACAGGGAAGCTATCGCGCTCCAGCTTCAACGAGTTTGTTCTGAAGAAAACGAAAGAGTTGCAAAAACAGAAGAATTGCCGCGACGTCGAATACGTTGTCGAAGTGGTTGAGGGCCAGGTGAAATTGAAAGCTCTAGTGAAATCGTAGATCCCTTCCCGTCCCCCCGCACGGTTTGTACTTCCCCTATTCCCGTGAGCCCCTTACACTGATCTGCTTTTCCCATTGTGGAGGCATCCATGGCGGTGCAGCGCGCGCTCATCAGCGTCTTTGACAAAACTGGAATTGTGGAATTTGCCAAGCGCTTGGCCGCGCTCAAGATCGACATTCTCTCGACCGGAGGAACCGCCAGGCTGTTGCGCGAAGGGGGAATCGCGGTGCGCGACGTTTCCGATTTCACCGGCTGGCCCGAAATGCTCGGCGGCCGCGTGAAGACGCTTCATCCCAAAGTCCACTCCGGACTGCTCTTTCGCCGTGGCCATGCGGAAGACCAAAAGCAGGCGGCGGAACATGGAATCGCTCCCATCGACCTGGTGGTCGTGAATCTGTATCCGTTCGAAGCCACGGCGGCGAAGGCCGGACTCACCGCGGAAGAGTTGATCGAAAACATCGACATCGGCGGGCCAACCATGCTGCGCTCCGCGGCCAAGAATTTCGAGAGCGTCACAGTGGTGACGGACCCCGCGGATTTCGCTCGCGTTGCCCGTGAGCTCGAGAGCGCGGGCGAAACGAAGCTCGCGACTCGGCTTGAGCTGGCGCGAAAAGTGTTCGCCGCAACTTCGCGGTACGACGGCATGATTACCATGGAGCTGGAGCGATTGTCGGCTGCCTCTGGACGCGTTTCTCTGTCAGCGAAACCCGTGCTGCCGGAACGCGTGCATGTCGCTTTGCGGCGCCAGCAGGAATTGCGCTACGGAGAAAATCCCCACCAGGCTGCGGCGCTATACGTTCCGGCGGGTCATGCCCCGGAAGGATTGGCAGCCGCGATACAACTGCAGGGAAAGGAACTTTCCTACAACAATCTCGTCGATCTGGAAGCGGCGCGCAGCCTGGCCGCCGAATTCAAGAATCCAGCGGCGGTAATCATCAAGCACAACAATCCCTGTGGTACGGCGGAACAGGCGACGCTGCTCGACGCATATCTCAGAGCGCTGGCATGCGATCCCGTTTCGGCGTTTGGCGGCGTGCTCGCGTTCAACCGTGCGGTGGATGCCGCGACGGCCGAAGAAGTCGCGAAACTATTCGTCGAATGTATTGCCGCGCCCGGTTTCGCGGACCGCGCCAAAGAAATCTTCGCCGCGAAAAAGAATCTGCGCTTGCTTGAAGTGCCCGCCGGAGGCCTGGAGCCGGAGCGTGAACTGCAGCTCAAGCGCATCCTTGGCGGAATGCTGGTACAGCAGCCGGACCTCGGCGAGCTCAAGGACGATGAGCTCCGCACGGTGACGAAGCGCGTACCCACGGCCGAAGAAATGCAAACGATGCGCTTCGGGTGGAAAGTAGCGAAGCACGTGAAGTCCAACGCCATCGTGTTTGCTAGAGCCGGCGCAACGCTGGGTGTCGGCGCGGGACAAATGAGCCGCGTGGACTCCGTGAAAATCGCCGTGATGAAGGCGCAATCTTCCTTAGCCGGTTCCGTGGTCGCCTCCGACGCGTTTTTCCCTTTTCCCGACGGAGTGGAAGAAGCGGCCAAAGCTGGCGCCACCGCCGTAATCCAGCCCGGAGGCTCCGTGCGCGATGCCGATGTCGTAGCCGTCGCCGACCGCCTGGGCCTGGCGATGGTCTTCACCGGCAAGCGTCACTTCCTACACTAAAGGTCCGCGGTAGATCCTTTCGCCCTGGCGCCGCATCCATTCCTACTTCACCCGGTAGTAGGTGACTTCGATCACTTTGGGCTTGCCGTCCGCGTCAGTGATGTCGCCGTGCGAGGTGTACGTGTCGGCGTGCGTGAAAATGGCGTCTCCTCTTTCAACGTTTTCCCGCCAGTCTGCATCCTATCTACGGGGGCGCCCAATCTCTGGAAACGTCCAAGATTTGGCTTTTGACCGCGTTTCGGCCGCATGGGATAATTTACGTTTCTGGGGCTATGATGAACCTTCGACAGATTATTCTCTCCGTATTATTGACAGGCGCCTTCGCTGCGGCTGCCCTTGCGCAAGCGCCGCAAGAGCAGCTCATCGAGCCGAAAACGGTCCCTTCCGCAAACGACTCCGCGCGCGCCGATGCCTATTACAACTTCACGATGGGCCATATCTACGAGCAGCAGTACGAAGCGACCAGCAACGCGGACTACGCCACCAAAGCGATCGAAGCCTACAAAAAAGCCTATACGCTGGACCCGAAATCGCAGGTCATCGGCGAGCGGCTGGCGGAGATGTATTGGAAGGCCCAGCGCATTCACGATGCCGTGGCTGAAGCGCAGGAAATCCTGAAGCGCGACCCGGACAACGTCCAATCACGGCGGTTGTTGGGGCGAATCTACTTGCGCAGCCTCGGCGATGTCAGCTCAAGTAACGGCCAGCCGGAAACGGTGAACCGGGCCATCGAGCAGTATCGCGAGATCCACCGGCTCGATCCTTCGGATACGGAATCGGGGCTATGGCTGGCGCGGCTTTACCGCCTGAAGAACGAACACGACAAGGCCGAACAGGTTCTGCGGAGCATCCTCAAGACTGATCCGGAAAACGAACCAGCGGTGGAGCAATTGACCCAGTTGCTGATGGACCAGGGCAAGTCCGCTGAAGCGGTTACTCTGCTCGAAGGCATCACGTCGCATTCTCCGTCGGCGGTGCTCCTCGATCTCCTTGGCGATGCCTACACGCAGACGCATGAGCTGGCGAAGGCCGAAGAGGCCTACCGCAAGGCCATGGAACTCGATCCGTCGGAGCCCAGCCACCAGCGCGGCCTGGGCCAGACCTTGCTGACGGAAGAGAAATATTCCGAGGCGCTGAAGGTTTACCAAAAACTTTCGGATGTGATGCCGGACGATTCCGACGTGTATCTGCGAATCGCGCAGATTTACCGCGAACTGCACCAGCTCGACAAAGCCGAAGAAAACCTAGTCAAGGCGCGGCAGTACGCGCCGGGCAGCCTGGAAGTCATGTACAACGAGGCGATGTTGTACCAGGCGCAGGGGCGTTACGAAGACGCCATTCGCGTTTTGTCGGACGCTGTGACCGGAATCAAGGGGCAGTCTCCCGCGGTGCCATCGCGGCGGCGGTCGCTGGCCATTTTGTATCAGCAGCTCGGGCAGCTTTATCGCGATACGCAGAATTATCAGGCGGCCATTTATACGTTCGAAGAATTGGGGCATCTTGGCGAGGAAGAGGATCGCCGCGCGCGCATGATGATCATAGACACCTACCGCGCCGCGAAAGATTTGCCCAAAGCGTTGCAGACGGGCAAGGAAGCGCTGGCGAAATACCCGGCCGATCCTTCGATTCGAACGAGCCACGCCCTGTTGCTCGGCGAAAACGGACAGACGGATGACGCCGTCAAAATTTTGCGCGCCCAGCTTCACGGCGATACGAACGATCGCGAAACGTACCTGAACATTGCTCAGGTCTACGAACGCGGCCGGCGATACAAGGAAGCCGAGGAAGCCGCGCGCGCCGCGGAAGTCCTGCCGGGCCAGCCGCGCGAAAACGAAATGGTCTGGTTCCTGCTCGGCGCCATTTATGAGCGGCAGAAATTTTTCGACAAAGCCGAGGAACAGTTCAAGAAAGTTCTGGCGGTGAATCCGAAAAACGCCCCCGTCCTGAATTATTACGGCTACATGCTGGGCGACCTGGGGATACGGCTTGACGAAGCGGAGGCGCTCGTCCAGAAGGCGCTGAAGGAAGACCCCTTCAACGGGGCGTATCTCGACAGTCTCGGCTGGATTTATTTCAAAGAGAACAAGCTGGGCGCTTCGGAGAGCACGCTGCGCAAGGCCGTCGAGCGAGAAAGGCACGACGCGACGATTCATTCCCACCTCGGCGATCTTTATGCGAAGTTAGGCCGGGGCGACCTGGCCGCCGCGGAGTGGGAAAAATCGCTGGTGGAATGGCGGCGCTCGCTCCCCGCGGATTTGGAAACCGACAAGGTTGCCGAACTCGAAAAGAAGCTCTCACAGTCGAAGCGTCGCGTGGCCCAAAAGTCCACGACCAGCGTCGCGAAGCCTTAATCCAGCGCATGCCCGAAGTCCGCATTCCCGCGTTTGCAAAAATCAATCTGCGCCTGGATATCCTCGGGAAACGTGATGATGGTTTTCACGAGTTAAGGACCATTTTCCAAATGATCTCTTTGCATGACGACTTGCGGTTGCGCACCTCACGCTCGTCGGAAATTTCACTGACCATCCAAGGGAACCAGCCCCTTTCCGCAGAACCACCTCAGAAGAACCTTGTCTATCGCGCCGTGGATGCGCTTCGCTGTGAACTGAAAATCACCGGCGGGGTGCAAATCGCGCTCAAGAAAACAATCCCGGCGGGCCGAGGCCTCGGCGGAGGATCGAGCGACGCCGCGGCAGCTCTGTTGGGCTATCTGCGGCTCACAAAAAAGAAACTGGCCGGCGCTCGATTGCTGGAAATTGCCGCATCCCTCGGCGCGGACGTGCCTTTTTTCCTGCTGGGCGGGCGAGCGCTCGGCGTAAACAAAGGCGACGAAATCTATCCTCTGCCGGATATTCGGAAGTTGCAGGTCCTGATTGTCTCGCCAAAAGACATTTATGTGCCGACCCCCGACGCCTACCGCTGGCTGGAGGCCAAACCGCTCGCGTTGACAAATTCGGCGGGAACCTCTAAACTCTTTCAGTTCTGTGCTCTATCTTGGAGCTCGCAGGGAAACGGCCTTTCCAATGATTTTGAAGGGCCGGTTTTTCAGCGGCATCCCCGGCTTGATCAAATCAAGCGGGAGTTGCTCCAAAAAGGAGCTACGGAAGCCTCGCTGGCGGGTAGCGGTTCGGCGGTGTTTGGAGTTTTCCCGAGCCCAGCGATGGCGCGCCGAGCCGCTGTTGGGTTTCCGCACGATCAGATCTTCGTCTGCGAGACTCTCTCGCGCGACAGGTACGCTCGTCTGATGCGCATCGCAGGCTAGTCTGCAAGCGTGTCGTGGATTCTGCCGCAGCGTCTCTTCGTGTCCATATCGTTTAGAAGATCTTTCCGGTTCCGTTGCATGCAAGTTGGTGTGGCTACCGAGTGGTCACACGGAGCGCAAGCGTCGTGGACGACGACCGATTTAAGATTTTCTCTGGGACCGCGAACCCAGTACTGGCGGAGAGCATCTGCCGCCACTTGAGCGTGCCGCTGGGCAAGGCGCTGCTGGGGCGCTTCAGCGATGGTGAGATTTATTTTCAGATTCTGGAAAACGTTCGCGGGGCGGACGTTTTTGTTGTGCAGCCGTGCCACGCTCCGGTGGACTGTCATCTGCTGGAACTGCTGCTGATGATCGATGCGTTCAAACGGGCGTCGGCTTGGCGGATTACCGCGGTGCTGCCGTATTACTGCTACGCGCGGCAGGACCGCAAAGACAAACCACGCGTTCCGATCTCCGCAAAGCTGGTGGCGGACTTATTGGAAACCGCGGGCGCGAGCCGGGCGCTGACGTTGGATTTGCATGCGCCGCAGATTCAAGGCTATTTCGACGTGCCCGTGGATCACTTATACGGTTCGCCGGTGCTGGTCGAACACTTCCGGCAATTGAAATTGCCGAGCCTGACCGTAGTTTCGCCCGACGCGGGCGGCGTGGAGCGCGCGCGATTTTTCGCAAAGAAGCTGGATGCGCCCCTGGCTATCGTGGACAAGCGCCGCGTGGATGTGGACGTGAGCGAAGTGATGAACCTGATCGGAGACGTTCGCGGACGCAGCGCGCTGGTGGTGGACGACATTATTGATACCGCGGGAACGCTGGTGAAGACGGCGGAAGCGCTGCTGAGAGAAGGGGCCACGCAAGTGTACGCGGCTTGCACGCATGCCGTGCTTTCCGGGCCGGCCATCGAGCGGATCGAGAAGTCAAGCATCAAGGAAATTGTAGCGACAGACTCCGTACCGCTGAGCGAGGCGGCGAAAAAGATGGGGAAGATCAAGGTGTTGAGCGTGGCGGATTTGCTGGCGCGCGGGATTCGCTCGATTCACGAAGAGACTTCCATCAGCGAATTGTTCATTTGATTTGCAGGACAGACATTCTTGTCTGTCCTCTGAGAACTAGCAACAAGACAGGCAGGAATGCCTGTCCTACAGGGAAGGGAAGAAGGACATGGCACAGAAGGCAGAAAAGCCAGAAAAAATTGTGGTGGAAGGCGCGCCGCGCAGCTCGCGCGGCAAGAACGAGGCGCGGCGGCTGCGCCAGACGGGCAAAGTGCCGGCGGTGTTGTATGGAGGCAAGGGCCAATCCATCACGCTGGCAGTGAACGCCAAGCAAGTCAGCGCGATTCTCCGCTCGGAAACCGGGCACAACACTCTGTTTCAGGTGGACCTTGGCGGCAAGCACGAGCCTGCGATCCTGAAGGATTGGCTGACGGACCCCATCACCGGAAAATTGCTGCACGTCGATCTTCTTCGCGTGGCCATGGACGTCCGCATGAAGGTGATGGTTCCCGTGCACACCTTCGGCGAGCCTGCGGGAGTGAAAGTGCAAGGCGGAGTTTTTGAAGTCGTGACGCGCGAAGTGGAAATCGAATGCTTGCCGGCGGACATTCCGACGGAGTTTAAGGTGGATGTCAGCGGATTGATGCTCAACCAGCAGTTGCGCGCCGGTGATTTGTCGATTGACACCACGAAACTCAAACTGCTGACCGAACCCGAACGCGTGCTGGCGCACGTGGTCATGCTCAAGGTCGAAGAAGAGAAGCCTGCGGAAGCCGTGGCTGCGGAAACCGCAACGCCGGCCGAGCCGGAAGTCATCAAGAAGGGCAAGAAGGAAGTGGAAGGCGAAGAAGGCGCCGAAGAGGAAGCCAAGCCCAAGGCGGAGAAGAGCGAAAAAAGCGACAAGGGCGAAAAGAAAAAGTAACGCGCGCCCCGCGATTTGCGGGCGGCTGGAAAAACGTCTATGCGGCTCATTGTGGGACTTGGGAATCCCGATCCGGAGTATCAGTGGACGCCGCATAACCTGGGTTTCATGGCGGTGGATGAACTGGCGAATCGCAGCGGGATTCGCGTGGAACGGCCCGAGGGCAAGGCGCTGGTGGGCCGGGGAAAGATTGCCGGGGAAGAAGTGATCCTGGCAAAGCCGCAGACGTACATGAATCTCAGCGGAGTTTCCGTGAGGGATCTGCTGGGTAAGTACGAACTGGGCACGGAAGATCTGCTGCTCATGTGGGACGAGGCGCAACTGCCGCTGGGCACCATTCGGATTCATCCGGACGGCAGCGCGGGAAGCCACAACGGCGCGAAGTCCGTGATCAGTTCGGTCGGCACGCAGGAATTCGCAAGGCTGCGGCTTGGGTGTGGGCCGGACCATCCGTTGAGCAGCCGCAAAGAATACGTTCTGCGGCCGATGAAAAAGGCGGAATTGGAAGTCGCGGCGGAAATGATCGGCGAAGCCGGAGACGCCGTGGAGATGATCCTGAAGCAGGGACTCGACGCGGCGATGACGAAATACAACCGGCGGAAACCAGAAGAGCCGGAAGAAGCGGAGCAAAAGTAGAAAGAGTTTTCTTTCGTTTTGCGCGCCCGGGAAAGATTTGAAGCGACGCCGATTCGTTCGGGGTCAAAAGAAAAAGAGGTCATTATGGAAGAGCGTTATTACGATTTGGTTTTCATCGTGCGTCCGGCGACGCCGGAAGATGAAATCAAGAAGCTGCTCGCGGTCGTCGAGCACACTTGCGCGGAAAAGGGCGGCAAGATCGAGAAGACCGAGCACTGGGGCACGCGGAAGCTGGCGTACCGCGTGGCCAAGCACCGCGAAGGAATTTACGTGCATCAGGAAATCCGCACCACGCACGGCGAATTGATCGCTGAGCTGGAGCGGCGCCTGCGCGTGCAAGACAACGTGATTAAGTATCAGACCGTGCGATTGGATGAAGATTTGAAACGCCAGAAGAAACTTTCGCTGAAGCGCGAGAAGCGCGCGGCGCGGCGTCCGCGGCGAACGCCGGCTCCTGCTCCTGCGGCGGCGGCTCCGGAGCAGGCCACGGCGACGAGCTAGTTCTGCGCTGCGATGAGATTTTTTGTTTAAAGCAAAGTGACTCCGGTTTTACCGGAATCATAAAAGGTTTGTTCCCGGCGAGGCCGGGCGACGAGTGAAAGGGTGGAAGGTATGGCAGAGGAACAGAAACAAGCAACAGCGCCGGGAGGAGCTCCACGGCGAGAAGGCGGCCACGGTGGCGGTCACGGCGGCCCGGGCGGCGGGCACGGTGGTCCGCGGCGCGAAGGCGGCCCGGGAGGAGGCGGTCCGGGCGGACCTGGGGGGCCCGGAGGCCGGCCCAGAGGCAAGCGCCAGTATTTCCGCAAGAAGAAGGTGTGCAAGTTCTGCGTCGAGAAGATGGACTTCATCGACTACAAGCGCGCGGACATCCTCTCGCAGTTCGTGCAGGAGCGCGGAAAGATACTGCCGCGACGAATGACGGGCGTTTGCGCCAGGCACCAACGCTGGCTGGGCGTGGCCATCAAGCGGGCGCGCAACATCGCGCTATTGCCATTCTCCGGAAGCGCGGCGGGCACGCAGGCGCCTCGCGTCGTAGTGCCGGGAGCGGCCCACGCAGCGCCGTCACATGGAACAGCGGCACCGGCTGCCGCGCTAGTCGCTGAAGCGCCAAAGGCATGAACCCTCGCGGTGATGACCCCAAGGGGCAAGGAAACAGGAGCTTAGAGAGAAGACATGCAAATCATTCTTCAGGAAGACGTCGAAAAGCTGGGCCACCGCGGCGACGTGGTGACGGTGAAGCCGGGCTACGCGCGCAATTTTCTTTTGCCGAAAAAGCTTGCCGTTGAAGCGACCGCGGGAAACTTGAAAGCCATCGAGCGGATTCGCACTTCGCTGGCCAAAAAGACGGCGACGGAGCTGGAAGCCGCGCAGAAGCAAGCCGAATTGCTCAACGGGATTTCGCTCAAGTTTACGTGCAAGACCGGAGAAAACGATCAGATGTTCGGGTCGGTGACTTCCGCCGACATCGCGGAGGGGCTTGGGGCGCAGGGCTTCAAGATTGACAAGCGCCAGGCACAGCTTGGCGAGCCGATCAAGAGCATCGGAGAATTTCAGGTGACCATCAAGGTGTTCCGCGACGTGACCGCGCAGATCAAGGTGACAGTCGAAAAAGAATCGTAGCTCCGTTCCTCATCGAGCGCTATCAATCGACAGGCGAGCGATGCCTATGACCGGTGAGCATGTGATGGATTTGGACGCCAATGATCCGTTGAAGTTCTATCTGCGCGAGCTCAGCACTATTCCGCCGTTGACGAAAGGCGAAGAGACCGATCTATTGCAACGCGTGAGGAAACAGAATGAGCTAGCGGAATCTGCCGCTAGGCGCCTGATCGAAGCCAACCTCTCTTTAGTCGTGCCTATCGCCGAAAGATATTCTTCTGCGGGCATCGGCACGCTGGATTTAATTCAACGTGGCAATGAGGGTCTCCTGCTCGCCGTCAAGACCTTTAACGAAAGCTCTAGTGGCAGTTTTTCGACTCACGCCGCCACTTGCATACAGGCTGCCGTCTTGAGAGCGATATCCGAATTGCAATAGTTTACATAGTGAGAACAACGCGGAATTCGGCTTTGCCGCTCACCATGCGGGTGTAGGCTTCGGCTGCTTTTTCCAGGGGAAATTTTTCGATCATGGGGCGGATGCCGGTCATTTCGGCGAAGCGCAGGGTGTCTTCGGAGTCTGTGGGAATGCCGGAAGGCCAGCCCTGGATTCTCCTTCGCCCCATGATGAGTTGAATCGGCGAAGCCTCGATCGGACCTTGCCCCGCGCCGACAACCAGCAGTGTCCCGTTCAAGGCCAGACCGCCGACGAGTTCGGACATCGATTTTGAATCCGGAGCGGTGGCCAAAATCACGCTGGCGCCGCCGAGCTTCTGAAGTTCTTCCGCGGCGTTGGTGGCTTTGCTGTCGATATACAAGTGCGCGCCGAGTTTTTTCGCGAGGGCGGCGTTTTGCGGGCCGCGGCCGACCGCGGCAACTCTGTATCCAAATTTATTGGCAAACTGAATTCCGAGATGCCCAAGGCCGCCGATGCCTTGCACGGCAACGAGGTCGCCGGGCGACGCGCCGCTGTGACGCAATGAGTTGAAGGTGGTGATTCCCGCGCAGAGCAGGGGACCGGCCTCTGCGGCATCCAGGCTCTCCGGAATGGCGGCAAGCGCTTCCACCGGGGAGATCATGTATTCCTGGTAGCCGCCGTCATAACTGATTCCCGAAATTTTCAGGTTGCGGCAATTGGCGAAATCTCCGCGGCGGCACGGGAGGCACGTGCCGTCCTGCCCGCCGTGCCAGCCGACACCGACGCGCTGGCCTTTTTTCCATCCGATGACGCCGGAACCTATTTCGTCGACCACGCCGGCGACTTCGTGCCCGGGGGCGCGGGGATATTGAATGCCGGGCCAGTGTCCCTCTTTTACGAGACTGTCGCTGTGGCAAATGCCGCAAGCCTGCACGCGAACGCGCACGTGCCCCACCGATGGCTGCGGAATTTCACGCTCGACGATTTCGAAATCCGCTCCCGGTTTGGGCACCAGCGCCACTTTCATTTTTGCCATCGAGACTCTCCGTTCTCTATTCTGGATTTATACACAAAACTTCGATGCGCGCTTCGCGCAAAGCGACACATTTTTCAATGCCGGAGGCCGCAAAAAACATTGCGCGGAAAAAGTCAAAAAGTTTTGCACATGTTCCGCAATCTTGCACATCCATCCTAATTGACATGCGTCTTTCTCCGGCGCACACTGCGCCAACATCACAAAGCAGCAAACAGGAACTGGTCGAGGCCCATCGTAATTATTCTCGCCACCTGAAATTTTTTGACTGCCGCGTTTCCGTGTGCAAGCCAGTCTTGCGCGGCAAAAGAGCTTTGTGTTATTGTAGGCGAATATAAAGCGAATACTAATGCCCTCTGAAGCCACACTCGAAAAACCCTTGCCTAATAACCTGGATGCGGAACGCTCTGTTCTTGGCGCGATTTTGCTGGATAACCACGCGCTGAACCCGGCGATCGAGCATCTGCGGCCGGAAGATTTCTTTCTGGACCAGCACCGGCGCGTTTTCACGCAGATGATCTCTCTGGGCGAGGGCCAGCAGGCCATCGACCTGGTGACGCTGACCGAGGAGCTGAACCGCAAGGGCGAACTGGAAGCCTCCGGTGGCGCGCCGTACCTGGCGTCACTCGCCGACGGCATGCCGAGGGTCACGAACATCGAGCATTACGCGCGCATCGTCAAGGAAAAGGCGATCCTGCGGAACCTGATTCACGCCACGCACAATATCCAGCAGCGCGCCTTTGAGGGCGAGGACGGCGCCGACGCGATCCTGGACAACGCGGAGTCTTCGATTTTTGCGCTGGCGGAAGACCGCGTGCGCGCTGGGCTGATTTCGATAAAGGACATCGTTCGCGACAATTTTGAACGGCTGGAAAGAATCTTCCGTGAAGGCAAGAGCATCACGGGAATCCCCACGGGCTATATCGAGCTGGACAAGCTCACATCCGGCTTGCAGCCTTCGGAATTGCTGATCCTGGCGGCGCGGCCTTCGCAAGGGAAAACGGCGCTGGCGCTGAACCTGATGGAAAACATCGCCATTCGCGGCGGGCACCCGGTAGCCATGTTCAGCCTGGAAATGTCCAAGGAATCGCTGCTGCAGCGACTGGTGGCGTCGGTGGCGCAGATTGACGCGCACAAATTCCGCACCGGGCATTTGAGCAAGGAAGACTGGCGGCGGATGACGGAATCGCTGGGAACGATTTCATCGGCGCCCCTGTGGATCGACGACGCGGGATCGATCAGCGTGCTGGAAATCGGGGCCAAGGCGCGGCGGCTGAAGCGCGACAAAGGATTGTCCATGCTAGTGGTGGACTATCTCCAGCTGATTACCGCGCGCGGACGTTTTGGGAACCGCCAGGAAGAGGTGTCCAGCATCTCGCGAGGATTGAAGGGACTGGCGAAGGAGTTGCAGATTCCCGTGCTGGTGCTCAGCCAGCTTACGCGCGCGCCGGAACGCGACGAGCGCGGGCCCCAGCTATCGGATTTGCGCGAGTCCGGCGCCATCGAACAGGACGCGGACATGGTGATGTTCATCTATCGGCCGCATTTCTTCAAAGCGGGGGCGACGCCGGAAGAAAGGGAAGAAACGGAACTCCGAATCGCGAAACAGCGAAATGGACCGACCGACATGGTCAAGTTCGTATTCCGGAGCCGGTTCACGCGGTTTGAAGAGGCGGCACCGGACGCGTTCTCGCAATTCGCCCCGGACGACATGTAGTTGCTGCCACACCGCGGCAGTTTGCCCACACTGGGCGGCTGAGTCGGCAGCATGACTGTTGGAGCCCATCCAAGAGGAAGAGCAGCGAGCGACCTCGTCAGCGCGTGCCATAGGTGCTGTACCCCCCTACCCCCCTATGAATTTGCATGAATGTCAAAGGAAAGGACTTACAAAAAGAGCATTTCGTAAGTGATTGATTCTAAAGAACGCGATTTTGGCTGTTTTGGACTAGCAAGGCCGAAATGACTGCCCTAAAAAGAAAAGCGGAAGCAAGCTCCCGCACTCCGAATGTAGTTTTATACGAGATAAAGTTTACTGGCTAATGGAGGAAAGTCAAGGAAAAGTTAAGAAAGGAATAATGGAAAGATCCAAAGAGCATTCGGAACAGCAGGAAAGTTTTCCAGCAAAACTGTTTGAGCCGAAATCGGGAGGTGCGACTGCGAAAGGCCACCAGTTTGCAGTGTGAGAGGTATTGTCATTCAGGCGGCAGGCAAAGCGGCTGGCGGAGGGCGTAAGCCGCGTGGATGGCGTAAACTGAATTTTTCGGAAGGCACATGGCAGGCACACAGAAAAGTTCCCGCAAAGAAGTGCGACGCCCGGTATGGGTGGAAGTTTCGCTTGGCGCGCTGGCGCAGAATCTAGAAGCGATCCGCAAGTACGTTAGCCCGCCACACGAAAAGCGCAAAGCGCCGCGCAAGATTCTCTCCATCGTCAAAGGCAATGGCTACGGGCACGGCGGACCGGAAGTGGCCAAGGCGCTGGAGAAGGCCGGGTCGGACTGGTTTGGCGTTACATGCACGGACGAGGGAATCGCCGTCCGCCAGAACGGCGTCCGCAAGCCGATCCTGGTGCTGACAAGTTTTGTGCCGGGCGAAGAATCGCGGCTGGTGGAGCATGACCTAACGGCAGTGGTTCATCGCTGCGAGCAACTGGAATTACTGAACCGGGCGGCCGCGCGCCGCGGCGGCAAGAAGCGCGTGCCATTCCACCTGAAGATCGATACGGGAATGAACCGTCTGGGCGTTTCTTCCACGGACATGGATTGCTTTGCGCGGCAATTGGGGAAGTGCAAGCATCTGCAGCTAACCGGAATTTTTTCACACTTTGCGTCGTCGGAAGTGTTTACCAACACCGCGGTTGGACAGCAGACTCGTGAGCAAGAAGAGCGATTTTACGCGGCGCTCGAACGCTTGCGCGCGCTGGGGATTGACCCAGGAATTGTGCACCTGGCGAACAGCGCGGCGATCGTGACGCGTCCGGAAACGTGGGCGGACATGGTGCGGCCCGGAGCGATTCTGTATGGCTACCATCCGGGTTACGATCCGCCGGAGAAACGCGAAGAAGCCGAGGCGCGTTTGCCGCTGAAGCCGGTGATGAGCCTTCGCGCGCGGATCATCAGCATTCGCACGGTGCCCGTCGGCGCGGGAGTCGGTTACAACGCGACGTTTGTGGCCAAGCGGCCGTCTCGCATCGGTGTTCTGGCCGCGGGGTACGGAGATGGAATCCATCGCTCGTTGGGAAACCGCGGGAATGTGCTGCTGCGTGGGAAGCTCGCGCCGATCGTCGGCATTATCTCGATGGATGTGACCATGATCGATGTGACAGAGATCGATGGCGCGGAAATCGGCGATGTGGCCACCATTCACGGTACGGATGGCAAAGCAATCCTGCTGGCAAATCGGGTGGCGCGCAGCATCGGGACGGTGACCTCGGACCTGCTTTGCGCGGTGAGCCAGCGCGTCCCGCGACTATACGTCCCATAATGGGAATGCCCTACTGGTTTCACCGAAAATCTACTGCGCCGAGTTGAAACTCGCTTGACGCCGCAATATTGAGAGAGTATATAAACCTCGGCAGCGCGAAAAAAAAGCGTTGCACATCCCGCATCGGCCCTCTCCCAACCTCCGCTCCTGCGGGCTGGCTGTACTGATTTTGCAGTGAAAGATCCAAACTGTGAGGTCGTATGAGCCGGATGGGTAGTGAAGCGCAGCGGCGCACGCATTCTCCGGAATTGAAAATTTCACCTCAGGGCGAAGAAACTGGCGTGCGCGTGCGTCCTGCATGGCGATCGCGGCGAGGCGGGGATTTCTGGGCGGTTCGAGCGTTCCTCCTCGCGTGCACGGGAGCGGTGAGTTATACGGTGAAGCCGTTCGGACTCGGGGGAGTGCAGGCTGCTGGAGTGGGAGTTCTGATTGCGCTGGCGATTCTGTTTGCGGAATTACGATTGCGCCGGGCGGCCTTGGGCGGACTGCTGGGAGGGGCGTTTGGCGCGGTCCTCGGAGTGTTTGCGGCGTTGCTTGTAACCCTGGTGATTTCGCGCACCGATGAGCCCGAACCGACCAAATCTTTCCTCGAATTTGCAGCACTCTTTGGCTTTGGCTATTTGGGGCTGGTGCTTGGTTCGGGGCGGGGCGGAGAAGTGCACGTGAACGCGCTGGACGGGTTCTTTGGGAAGAAGTCCACTGCGGCGGAATCCATGAAACTTCTGGATACCAGCGTGTTGATCGACGGAAGGATTGCGGAGATATGCGAAGCACAGTTTATGGAAGGCGTGCTCGGAGTTCCGCAGTTTGTGCTGCACGAATTGCAAATGGTTGCGGATTCTTCGGATTCGCTGAAGAGGCAGCGAGGACGGCGCGGGCTAGAAGTGCTGCAACGAATTCAGAAAATGCCGCAAGTGGAAGTGCGGATTCTGGAAGAGGATGCGCCTCAGGCCGGGGACGTGGACCACAAACTCGTGGAACTGGCGCGGCGTACGGGCGCAAAAATAGTTACCAACGACTTTAATTTGAACAAAGTGGCCACGGTGCAAGGCTTTTCGGTGCTGAACGTCAATCAATTGGCGCATGCGTTGAAGCCTGCGGTGCTACCAGGCGAGCCCATGAAGGTTTTGATTCTGCGGGAAGGCAAGGAAGCGAATCAGGGCGTGGCGTATCTGGATGACGGAACGATGGTCGTGGTGGATGGCGCGCGGCGGTTGATCAACAAGGGCGTCGACATTGTTGTCACGTCGGTGCACCAGACGACGGCGGGGAAGATGATTTTTGGCCGGCTGGAAGAACGCGCGGAGCAGACGGCGCCTACGTTGCGACACGCTGCCGGCGCGGGCCGCGGAGAAAGTAACGGCATGGCGCGTTCGGAAACAGGGAACCGGGCAGCAACACCGAACCGTCTGCAGGAGCAGGGCGCGCTGGAGCGCCAGGCTCGCGTCGTCCTACCTGAACCCGACGCCAATTAGCCGATAGCGCGCCACACGCGGCAGCGGGTCACTTTGGATTTTGACCCCTACTGTCACGATTCAGAAAATTCAAACTGACCGGCTGCGGCACACTCATCCAATTTCGCCCTGCGCCCCCGCTTGAGGTACACTCTGAAGTTTGCGAGCCATGCCCTGAAACGTCCGGGTGGAATCGCCCCAAACATGAGCCGAATCGCTGCCATTCTTCCCGCGGCCGGGATGGGAACGCGCATGGGCGCGGAAACGCCCAAGCAGTTTCTAGAGCTTGATGGAACGCCGATTGTGATCCTGAGCCTGCGGCGGATCGCGGCGTGCCCGCAGGTGACGGACATTATTGTGGCAACGCGGGCGGATGAAGTGGCACGGCTCGAAGAGCGGATCAAGAAGGAAAAATTCAAGCAGGCGGTGCGGGTGGTGAAAGGCGGAGATTCGCGGCAGGATTCGGTGGCGGCGGCGCTGCGTGAGGTGGCGAACGGAACAGAAATCGTTCTGGTGCATGACGCGGTACGGCCGTTCGTGACGCCGGAGCAGGTCGCGCGAGTGATAGAAGAAGCGCGGCGGTGCGAGGCTGCGATACTTGGAATCCCGGCGATGGACACGGTCAAGGAAGTGAAGCGCGCGAGTTTGCCGGAAGACGTAGCGTTGATTACAGGCACGGTGCCGCGTGAGCGCGTAGTGCTGGCGCAGACGCCGCAGGCGTTTTCGACGAAACTCTTGAAAGAAGCGTTTGCGCGTGCGGAGACGGATGGAGTCAATGCGTCGGATGAGGCGGGACTTGTGGAGCGTATGGGGCACGACGTGCACGTCGTGCTGGGTTCCGAGCGAAACATGAAAATCACCAAGCCGGCGGATATGGAATTGGCGCGGTTCTACCTAGAACGCGAGCGCACGAGGGCATGAGCACGCGCTGCGGAATCGGTTACGACCTGCATCGACTAGAACAGGGGCGAAAACTTATCGTGGGTGGGATTGAGTTGCCGTTCGAGAAGGGGCCGGTGGGGCACTCGGACGGGGACGTACTGGCGCATGCGCTTTGCGATGCGCTGCTTGGGGCGGCGGGACTTGGGGACATTGGGACGCATTTTCCGGACACCGATCCGAAGTGGAAGGGCGCGAACAGCATGCTCTTTCTGGAACACGCGAAAAAGCTGCTGGATGAAAAACGATTTGCGATTGAGCACGTGGATGCCGTGGTGATCACGGAAAAACCGAAGCTGGGGCCGCATTTTCCGAAGATGCGAGAGGCGCTGGCGAAGGCGCTGGGCGTGGGCGCCGAGAAGATTCATCTCAAAGCGAAGACCAACGAGGGTGTTGACGCGATTGGCCGCGGGGAAGCCATCGCGGCGCATGTGGTTGCCACGTTGACTTCGCGATAATTTGGCAAAAGAACGGCTCTGAAGACCCGCCACTACAACACGGTCGGACTACGGTTCGCTACAATCGCCTTGATGGCTCCTGATTATCCTTCTAATGTGCCGGTTGGCGCTGCGAGTGTCTTCACTGCGCGCGACGTCGTCGCTATTCTGCGCGAACGCGGGTTGCTGGCGGCAGAGCCTTCGCTGGAGCAACAGGTCTGGTGCGAACAGGCGGCTGCGATGCTCGGAGGCCACGCCTCTGACCGGGCGGCGCTTGCCGATCTGCTTGGACTGGTTTTTCATTATGACGCGCGCGAAATAATCTCGCGGGTGGAAAGCCACGTCGTCCTTTCGCGTTATGCAGCACGCGAAGTGCTCCGCCGAGTCGCGCTGCTGCTACTGGATGGGAAAGCGCTGACCTCGGAAAGATTCAAGGAGATAGTCACGGCGTTGAAGGACGGAATGGAGTTGCGGGGCCGAGAGTTGTTTCATCCCATCCGGCTGGCGCTGGCTGGGCGTGCAGGGGAAGGGGAGCTTGACCGGGTGATTCTGCTATTGGATGAGGCGGCTGCACTTTCCTTTGGCGTGCCGGTAAAATCGGCACGCGAGAGAATTGTGGAATTTTGTTCGGCGCTGGATTGACGAATGCGACTAACGCTCTGGGGATGCCTTAGTGCACGGAAGACAGGCAAGAATGCCTGTCCTACCTACTGCTTTCAACTGCGGGCGGCCGACGGTAGACTCACTACTCCATGGACAAGCTGACTGGGATACATGCGGTTAAGGAAGCGCTGGAGGCGTGGCGGCCTATCGATCGCATCGCGATTGCGAAAGGGCGGCAGGACACGCGAGTTGAAGAAATCGTGCAACTGGCGCGCAAGCACGGGGTCCCGGTGCGGTTCGAGGACCGCGGGCAGATCGACAGGCTGGCAAATTCGAAAGATCACCAGGGAGTAGTGGCGTTGGCGGCAGCGCGCGCGGCGGCGACATTGGAAGACATTCTGGCGCATGCCAATGGTGCTGGGCACGGACAGTCTGGGCTAATCGTTCTGCTGGATGGAGTCGAAGATCCACACAATCTCGGAGCAATCATTCGAACGGCGCTGGCTGCGGGGGCGCACGGGGTGGTGATTCCTGAACGGCGTGCGGCGGGGCTTACCGACGCGGTTGCGCGGGCCTCCGCTGGAGCGCTGGCGCACTTGCCGGTCGCGAAGGTGACGAATCTTGTGCGCACGATGGAAGAGTTGAAAGAAGCGGGTTATTGGCTGGTGGGCCTCGATGAGCAGGGGGACAAGAATTACACCGAAGTGGACTACACCTCGCCGGTGGGGATTGTGCTCGGCAGCGAGGGGCAAGGCTTGCATGAACTGACGCGCAAGCGATGCGATTTCGTTGTTTCGTTGCCAACGACCGGCCCGGTGAAGTCTCTCAACGTTTCGGTTGCCGCCGGCGTGGTCCTCTTTGAAGCCCTCCGGCAGCGGAAGGCCCGGGCTTAAGGCCATGAGCGAATCCAAGGCTCCCGTAGGATCAGTCGAGTATTGGGCGGTAATGCGCTTAGCGCAATTCTTCATGATTGGCATTGGCGTGCTTTTTCTTATTGTGTCTGGGCGACCATTTCCTTGGCAGCTTGCGCTTATTCTGGTGCTGTGGTTTTTGTTAGCGGTTTATCTTGATTCTTCCGTTTATGGATTCGCCGACGAAGATGGAGTGCACTTCAGGCGATACATTTCCATGCAGTTTGTTCCGTGGACAGAAATAGGTCGCGTGTCATGGTTTGGCAAAAACATACTGTCGATTCACTTGAGGGGCGGGAACCTCTTGCGTCGTGAAATGAACGCGAATTCATCGTCCTCAAGGTCGATCTTTTTGAATGTCGAGGAAGAGCCGGAGTTGGTCCGTTGGTTACTAGTTGTCAAGCCTCCATCTGCTGACGGACTTGAGCTGATGCCGTGGGGAACCGATACGGTTGCTTCGCGAAAAATGCAAGCCGTCCTGAAGATACTTGTTCCGGTTATTTCTGCGGCGATTTTGATTTGGTTGCTAATTAGAGCACACTCGGCACACGGCTAGCCGTCATCCGCCTATTTGTCGTATTGGATTAGAGAGAAGACGTCGACGCCGTTGAGTTTGCGACGGCCGTTGAGGAAAGTGAGTTCTACGGCAAAGGCTGCGCCTTCGACAGTCCCGCCGAGTTGCTGGATGAGTTTGGCTGTGGCGCTGGCCGTGCCACCGGTGGCGAGCAGGTCGTCGCAAATGATTACGCGCTGGCCGGGCTTGACGGCGTCTTCGTGGATTTCGAGCGTGTCCGTGCCGTATTCGAGGGCATAGGAGACGCTGGCGGTTCTGGCAGGGAGCTTCTTCGGTTTTCGAACAGGAACAAAACCTGCGCCAAGCCGGTACGCCAAAGCGGGAGCAAAGATGAAGCCGCGCGCCTCGATCCCCGCAACGATGTCAATCATGTGACCGTTGTAGTGATCGCAAAGCCGGTCAATCAAGATGTGAAAACCCTGCTTGTCCTTCAGAAGCGTAGTCAAGTCGTAGAAAAGAATGCCCGGCTTCGGGTAATCCGGCACTTCGCGGATCAGCTTCTTCAAATCGTCCATTCGAACGTCTCCCCTGTGTCTCTTATTTGTTCCGTTCAAGCGCTTGGATTGATGACGAATCCGCCTTCGTACTGCGGATCCGGAGTTGCCGGCTCTTCGCGGACTTCGCTGACGCTCGAAAAACGCGGCCCGCGCTGCAACATCGCCTGGAATTCGGCATGCTGCTCCGGAGTACCCATGACATATGCTTCCACGCGGCCATCCCGTAGATTCCTGACAAAGCCGCTCACGTGCAGCTTTTCCGCGGCGTCTTGCGCGAAGTAACGAAAGCCCACGCCCTGGACCATCCCCGAGACGAAATATCGCTTGGCTATTTTTGCGTCGCTCACGAATCGTCGAAATTGTAGCAGAGAGACGAAGATTCTTCCTTGGCCGTCCCTCACGGTTCGGGTTGTTGGGGCTACGTTCAAGGAGTGCGCTAAACTTCTTGCTTCGGCGCCGGGCGCGAGGCTGCCCGGATGCGAATTGAGCGCATCAAACTCTTATATGAGCCAGGCAAGACTCTTTCCATGCTACAAGCACCGGTCATTCCTTTTGCGCGGGATTGTTCTTCTCGTTTTGGTGGGAATGCATTGGGGATTGCTGCGCGCGCAGGACGCTCCTCAGGGCCCGCTCGCGCCGCCGCCGGAGCATCACGTTAACCGCGTCGGAAACGTGTCCGAGCCGGAAGCGCCACCATCGCGCCCGGAGGCGGAAATCATCAAACACTTTTCAGGGAAGGAGGACGAATACATCCTTTCGCGCACGCGCTATACCTACCGGAAAACGATACGAATCCAGGAGTTCGGCCCGGACGGCCAGCCTTCGGGCGAATTTGTGCTGGTGACGCAACCGAGCCGAGATGTGGACGGGAAGCTGTTCGAGAAGGTTGTCGAGAGGCCGCATTCCACGCTCCAACATCTCTTTCTCCGCTCGGAAGATCTCGAGGGGCTTCAGCGCGTTCCTGCATTTCCGCTTACTTCAAACCAGCTTGCGAAATACGACCTAAAGTACTTGGGCAAAGAACAGGTGGATGAAGTCGAGTGTTACATTTTTCAGGCCAAGCCAAGAATGGTTGAACGCGTCAAGGCGTATTTCGACGGCATCGTGTGGGTGGATACGAAGTACCTGGAAGTCGTGAAAACCTATGGGAAATGGGTGACGGATCAAGGCGACATGCATGCGGTCGCGGATCTGCCCTTCAGCCTGTTTGAGACTTATCGCGAGAATGTCGACGGAAAATACTGGTTTCCGAACTACTCACGCTCGGATGGCACGCTGAACTTGAAGGGGCTGGAGATTCCCGTTCGCCTGGTTATCAAATGGACGGACTTCAAACCCGTTTCCAGCGTGCCGCAAGCGACGGTTCCGCCGGCTGCTGCGATTTCTGCGAAACCGTAAGCAAGTTGGTGCGTTAACAAAGCAATCTTTTCAGAACGTCCGGCAATTCCTCGATCGAACCAATCAGATATTCTGGCCGGGCCGCGCGCAAACGCTTTTCCGTGGGGAAGGGGCCGAGGACGCCGATTGCGCGCACCCCCGCACGCCGCGCCATTTCCACATCCTGCGGAGCGTCACCGACGTAGATGCAAGCGGATGGGTCCAACTGCATCTGTCGCAGGGCCAGACGCAGCGGCTCCGGATGCGGCTTCTTGCGGAGGGAGTCCCCGCTGCAAACGCGCGCGGCAAATACCGCAGTCAAACGAAACTCGCGCAATTGGCGGGTGACACGGTCGCGATCGCCGCTGGTAACCAGGCCAAGATAATGCGCGTCGCGCAATCTCGCCAGGACGCGGCGCGCACCGGCCATCAGCTTCGGCCGGTGTTTTGCATAATGCGCGCGCCATGCGCGGTCCGCTTCATCCCAGCACTTCCGTGGTAATCCCGCGGCGCGGTAGACCTGATACCAATTGGGTGAGTAATTGTCCTCAAGTTCTTCGAGTCCCCAGGCGATGCCCATCTCTTTGAACATCGCTAGATACGCGGAGGTATCGGCATGGTAGGAATTAACGAGGGTGCCGTCCCAGTCGAAGAGAACTCCTTCAATGGAGCAAGCTCGTTTCGCGGACATGGTTCCACAGAGTAGCAGAAACTCGGCGAAGGTCGAATTCGGCTGATTTTTATAGATGGCAGAAAAGTTTGGAAGTCGGTTCGGAAAAGAGCGGAAGCGAGAGAACTAGGATTTCAGATAACGGGAAGGGATGCGGTCGTCGCGGTCAAACTGGACATCATCGAAGATTGCAGCGATGCCATGCCAGCCAGGCATGGCGGCCGTTTCTGTTCTGCACACACGTGCCATGGTTGCAGCGACAACGTTGCCGAGGCCCAAGGGTTTGCTTACCAGCACAATTTCCAGTTCGATCGGAGTGCTAACCGCCAGTTGCCTGGGACACAGAAAATAGACGCCCGTGGAACTGATGTTGCGAGTGACCAGCGTTATGGGAAATTCCTCGGGCACTCCGCCAGCACTGCGAAGACGCAGCGGAAGGTTCAGGCTGGCACGCGGATATTCACGCTGTTCGGGATGGACACCTACGGCGTGCGTGGGCACGCGGACAAAACGCCGAGGCTGCTCAGGGTGCAGAAGTGGGGTCAATCTCAGCTCAGGAACGCGCATTGCGGAGACGCGGGGCGCAAAGGAGATCAATCGCGATCCAGCGGATTCGCGGGCTTCTTCGGACGGTTCGTCCGGCCACAACTCAAATGGAGCTACGCGATTCGTCGCGCTCATCAAGCCCTCAGAAACGTCATTTCACAGTCGCTGGCTTTGGCCCAACAAACTTAACTGTCTAACTGACTTTCTGGATTTGCCCCGTTCCACGCCTGTGCGGAGCGGAGCGCTAAGATGCCACTAGTCGTGACCAGCGTCAACCTGTGGAAAAAGACGGAAGTGTCTTAACTTCAAACACTTGGTAATAGTACTGGAACTCGGCCACTACATTCTGTGGATACGCTGGCAAGATGCTCAACCAATATGGTGCTCGACAGTGGGGGCTGGCGCATCTATTCATGGAAGGGATTTCAGGTGAAAATAATTTAATGTCCACCCCGGCTCCCGATTCTCAGAATTCAGTCGGAACTCCTAACCAAGCGGCGCACACGCCCGCCGCCGTAACGACTCTGGTCCTTGTGGCCTTTGCTGCCGTCTATCTCGTCTGGGGCTCGACGTATTTGGCGATCCGCATCGGGGTGGAATCGTTTCCACCGCTCATCCTCGCGGGGCTTCGTCACGTTACTGTGGGCTTGTTGCTGTACCCGATCCTTCGCAGGCTGACGGGGATCAGGCCTACCGTGGCAAACTGGCGCACGGCTGTTGTCACAGGAGCGCTGCTGCTATTCGCCGGAAATGGAGGCGTTAGCTGGGCCGAGCGGACCGTGCCCTCCGGAATCACGGCGCTTCTGGTGGCCACAGTTTCGCTGTGGCTGGTGATCGTGGATTGGTTGCGTCCAGGCGGCGTAAAGCCAGTCCCGAGAGTAGTCATGGGGCTACTAATGGGATTTGCAGGGATGGCGCTGCTGGTTGGGCCGGCGCACCTGGGAGGTTCAGAGCGCGTCGATCCGCGAGGCGCTGCAGTGCTGGTGATTGCCTCGCTAGCCTGGGCATGTGGCTCGCTGTATTCAAAGCACGGTGGAATACCCAGTTCGGCGATGCTCGGTGTGGCGATGCAGAGCTTTGCGGGCGGCGTGATTCTGCTGATTGTGGCGTTGTTTGCGGGGGAATTCCGCGAACTGCATCTAGGCGCGATTTCGCTACGCTCCTGGCTGGCGCTCGGCTACCTGATCGTCTTTGGGTCGGGCATCGGATTCAGCGCGTACCTGTATATTCTGCAGAAGAGCACGGCGGCGCGTGTGGCGACGTATGCGTTTGTGAATCCCGTCGTGGCCCTGTTCCTGGGGTGGCTGATCGCCGGAGAGTCCATCACCCTGCGCACTGTTGTTGCTGCCGCGGTCATCCTCACGGCAGTGATTCTGGTGATCACTGCGCCGCATCGGAAGCCCGCGCCAATCACGACTCCCGTTCCAGCCCCAGGCGAAGCTTGATCGGCAAGTCTTCCGTCCTGCTTCACTTTTTCACTTTGCCGCTTGTTTTCGGATAGATTGGTGCTAAAGCTTGCGCTACTTTTAGCGTGTTGAAAATGAGTCACACACAAACCAAATTCGCGCAGAACATATCAACGCATGCGGCCGCACGGTACTGGCGGGCGACGCTGGCACGCGATTCCCGGGCCGATGGGAGCTTCGTGCTGGCCGTGCGCTCCACGCATATCTATTGCCGGCCTTCGTGCCCGGCGCGACGGCCACTGCGGCGCAACGTCACGTTCTTCCGTACCCGGGAAGAAGCGGAAAAGCAAGGGTACCGGCCTTGCCTGCGCTGCCGGCCAAATGAAATTGCGGGTCCGGTGGCGCTGGTGCAACGCGCCGCCGGTCATCTGGCGGAGTCTTCCGAAGAGGGCGTGCGTCTGGGAGCCGTGGCTGCGGCACTTGGGACTACACAAGGCACACTGCGCCGCGCGTTTCTTCAAGTGACCGGACTGAAGCCGCGGGAGCTTGCCGAGGCGCTGCGCATCAAGCGCTTTAAGGCCATGCTCCGTGCGGGAAAAAATATTACCGACGCGCTGTACGAAACCGGGTATGGATCATCGAGCCGCGTCTACGAGCGCAGCAACGCACAACTTGGCATGACGCCGGCGACTTATCGAAAGGGAGGACTGGGTATGAAGATCGGATACACCATTGCGAAATCGCCACTCGGGAAAGTTCTGGTGGGAGCGACGGAGCGCGGGGTCTCGGCGGTTTATCTTGGCGATGCGGAAAACGCGATGATCGCTGGGCTGCGTGAGGAATATCCGCGAGCGCAAATTGCGCCGGCCACGGATTCGTTCCAGCGCTGGGTGCGGGAAATCGTGCAGCGCATCGAAGGCAAGCAGCCTCGGTTGGAACTACCCCTCGACTTACAGGCGACGGCGTTTCAACGGCGGGTGTGGCAGGAACTGCAGCGGATTCCCCGTGGGAGGACACGCACGTATTCGCAAGTCGCGCGGTCTCTTGGGCAACCCAAGGCTGTGCGGGCGGTTGCGAGAGCTTGCGCGACGAACCCCGTGTCTATCGTGGTGCCGTGCCACCGCGTAATTCGGGAGGACGGCGCACTGGCCGGCTATCGCTGGGGGCTTTCCCGCAAGGAACAATTGCTGGCGCAAGAGCGTGGAGCAAGCAACTAAACTTAAGCCTTCCAAGCCAGGAAAAACAGAAGGCACCGAGACCAGCCTTAATTACAAAAATTAAAAATCATCCCCGAGGCTTTTCCACTTTGATATTCCTTGGCCAGTCTGGTTTAAACCTCGCATCACTGATCTTCAGATTCTTCATCACGTGTGTATAGTGGGATAAGAAATAGTCGTCGGAACCTGTTTCGAAGAATTTCTGCTGCACCGGCAACCAAGAAGCTTCGTCGATCCACATCCGAATTCGGGCGATCTGACTGCGCGCCTGGTCGGACTTCGGAGTCAATTCCAGAACGACGGTCTGGCGGTTGTCGAACTCTTCCTCGCCGATCAGTGTCAGAACGTAATTCTTCTTGAGTGTTTCGCCCTTCGTGCCGAATCCCAGCGCGAGATACTGGTCAACGAACGAGCGGTGTTTCCCGATGTTGTATTCCTCGACGCGATTGATCTTCGGCGTGAAAACGAACAGAGAATCGCCGTTTCGGAGGATGGTTCGAGGATCAGGCTTTTGAAAATCGATGCGCATCTTATCGTCGCGGCGGACCAAAATCTGACCGGTCTCGGCCGAACTGTCCTTGACGACTGCGGTGTATTTGATGTGCTCGATATCGGCTGTGAGCGTGTGAAAGTCCTGCGCGGACTTGTCCAGCATGGCCAAGACGCCATCGAGGGTCCAGTTCGAAGTCGCCTGCGCAGTGAGGGGTCGAAGCCCGCCGGCGGCACCACACAGACTCACCAAGACAAAAAGAAGGAATGTTATACGTCTCAAACTTGGCCTCTATTCAGAGAAAATGCGGGACTCATCCGAACCTTCGGAATCCTAACATACATAAAGAGATGCGCGGATAGGCCGGGATGTTACCTGAGAACAACTTCTAACGCCGGCTAAGACCACGGCTAATGCCGAATCTCCACTTGATAGGCGATCACCGTGCCTTGATCATCGCGCAGTGGCTCGATATTGGCGATGGAGAAATTCCCATTGTGCAATTCGGGCAGCGCTTCCTGCAAGGCGTTGTGCAGATCGTTCTGGAGGGCGAGCCTGGTCGGCGGAGCCAGGATGCGCGCGTCCACGCGATACTTCAGCCGGTTACCCTCTTTCGAAATCAATTGAACTTGTCCCGGTGCGACAGGAGCCCCACCCTGCGGTTTATCGTGAAACCAGTTTCGCGGAGTGAGAAGCACGAAGACCAAAATCAGAATGACGGCGAGGTCGTATTGCCACGTGCCGCGTTCGTAGGACCAGAAAAATGTCCGGGACAGGATTTGGCCAAGGCTTGCCATGTCAATCCGTAGGCACTCCGTCAACGATAACGCCGTCGCGCATGTGCACGACGCGGTCGAAATACGTGGTCGCTTCAGGATTGTGCGTGATCATGACGATGGTCTGGCCCAGATCCTTGTTCAGTTGCCGCAGCATTTGCAGCACGGTTTCCGAGTTTTTCGAATCCAAGTTGCCGGTGGGTTCGTCAGCGAGAAGAATCTTCGGCTCGTTGATGATCGCCCGTGCGATGGCCACGCGCTGCTGCTCACCTCCGGAAAGTTCCGAGGGTTTGTGATGCAGGCGTCCCGCCAGCCCGAGCATCTGCGTGACGACGTCGAAGCGGTGCGGATCGAACCCGTCACCATGAATAAACTGCGCGATGGCGATATTTCCTTTGGCCGTCAAAGTAGGGAGCAGATTGAATCGCTGAAAGACGAAGCCGATCTTGTGGCGGCGCAGTTTGGTACGCGCTGCGTCGCTCAGTTCGGTGAGGTCATTCCCGTCGACCAGCACTCTGCCGCGCGAGGCCTGGGCCAGGCCGCCAATCACATACAGCAGCGAAGACTTGCCGCAGCCGGAAGGCCCCATCACGGCGACAGATTCGCCGGGCTGCACTTCGAAATTCACGCCACGTAATGCCGGGACTTCAACTTTTCCAGCGCGGTAGAGCTTCCACAAGTTTTCTGTTCTGAGTATCGGCTCCACGCTCTTTTTTCCCTGGAAAATCAGCCCTTCGGCAGGTGTCCGTATTGTAACTGTGATTCCCATTCGTGCCTAGCTATCCTCTCCGCTTCGCGGCTCTTCCTGTTCTTGTTGTAGTTGCACTCAAATCTTCGTGTCCTAATCGTATAACAACGCTTCCACGGGATCTTTGCGGCTTGCCAGCCACGCGGGATAGCTCGCGCCGAAAAGCGCTCCTAAGAGCGCGATGGCAGCCGCGCGAAGAACCCAGCCGGAAGTAATCAAAATGGTTAAAGTTGGAAACTTCCAGATAAATCCGGCCCGCACTAGATAGCTTAATCCGATGCCAGCCCCAATGCCGAGGAGGCAGAGCACCGCGGATTCCGAGAGTAGCGCCCGGACAACGAACCAACGGTTTGCGCCAAGCGACTTCAAGACGCCGATGTCCCGCGTGCGTTCAATCACCGTAGTGTACATGGTGAGAAAAATAACCAGCAGCCCGATGGTGACGGCCAGCAGGATCATGGCGTTGATGAAGGACTCCAGCCCCGGAATATTTGTCGAAGTCATCAGGGAAAAATAATCCTTGAGCGGACGGACGGTGTAATTGGGAAGGAGGTGGCGCATATCCTCCATTACGTCCTCGGTGTGTTCGGGGCGTGTGCACTTCACAAAGAAGACGCTGGCTTTGTCCCGAGCGCCCACCAATTCCTGCAAAGTAGCGCGAGAGACAAATAGCCGAGATCCCTTTCCATGCTCGACAATTCCCGCAACATGCCAATCATGATTGAAGATGCGGTAGGTCTCACCGGGCTGTAAGTTTTTAGTTTTCGCGGCCATGTCGTCCACAAGAATGTCATCCGGGCCTTCCAGGTCGTGTCCTTGGATGAATACAAATCCGCCGGAGACGGCTCGAAAGGTCTCCTGATCAATTCCGTAAACGATTTCCACGCCGGAGGTATTGAACTGGAAGAGCACGGGGGCCACGGATTGGACGTACTTCATTTCTGCAAGCTTATCGCCGATTTTTATGGGCATCGGCGCGCTGCCAAAAGCAAAAAAGATTGACGAATTCGCGGGCAGCAGCATGATATCCGCTCCGATGCCCTCTATGCGCTTGGCCGTTTCCGTCAGAAGGCCGCTGGTCAGCCCGACGATCAGAACGACCAGTGCAACCTCCACAGCGATTCCCATGGCGCCGATAAGCGTGCGCAGCGGACGGTGCAGCAAGTTACGAAGGATTAGTTCGCCCATCATGGCTGCTTGTTCTCCGTGGGCTCTCCAACGGGCACTAATTCCATTCCCGCCGGCTGTTCAAGCTTGAATCGCTCAGCAGGGGTTTCTTCGTTCACGGTGACTTTCGTGACCTGCAAATCCAGTTTGTAATCATCGTGTGGCCGTTCGATCCTGATCGATCGTGGGAACGAAGCCACCCCATTCGGAGGCGTGGCCGCACCGCTCGATCCGGCGGCGTTGTCCGCAGGTTGCCAATCCGCAACTCGAACATCCGAAAGCAGAAGGCCCTTCGGTCCGAAATTCTGCATGCGGGCGACTTGCAAGGTGGAACGGTCAAACCAAATCTCTCGCAGCACTTCCACTTGATAGCCGCCACGCAGAACAGTCAGGATGTAGTATCTGGCGTTCTCGTCATTGAATTCCCGGAGGGTCACCGATTCTGCCTTGTGGATTTCCGGCCAGAGCAGTGCGTCCAGCAAGTGCTGCGGCCGCAAATTCTCGATGGGCTTGCTGCTGATGCGCTCTACGGCCACCGGCCCAACGAGGAACTTCTTCTTCGACGGAATCAAAACGCGAAAGGTTTCGCCGTCACTGGCCATGTCGAAGACCGTGGTTCCGATCACAGGCGCTTGCCCGATTACCCGAATCTGCGCGGGCCGCGCCGCAAGCAAAAAGGCCTTCACCTCATGGTACTCGTCGATGACGCCGCTATACTGCGATCCCGCGGTCGGTCTCATTTCGACGGTGGCGTTCAGCGTTTTAGTTCCGCGTGCAATCAAATTGTAGACCTCCAGAAGCTCCTCACGCGTGGCATCCTTTGCGACTGGTCTTTGCGAAACTACGGTGTGGCCGGTCACCACTCTTCCGCCAGGACAACCGCAGGAAATCGCCGCCAGTGTCAGCAGTACCATGCATGTTTTCACACGTCGCATCAATGAGTTCCGTTCCCACTGGTATAAATAATGCAATCTAGCAACCACTTGGATGCCGGCCGAACGGCCGGGTCGCTGCCGGGGAGCCATTCAGTTGGGCCGCCCAATATGAATGTCAAATGGCTGAACCGCCGGGCGCACTCGACGGATGACTTCGCTGGGCCAGAGCGACTCGCTCAGCAGGGTCACCCAGCCGTCCTCCGGTTCGCAAATCGCGCAAAATGTGTAGCGATTGTACGCCTGCTGATAGGCGTCCAAGCCGCGCTTTGACAGATCGCCCTCAAGTGCGGCATCGGTGGATTGCACGTCTTTGCTAGCCCTGATGCCGAAGGTTTCGCCTTCAAAACGTTCAAAAATCTGACGCAACTGCTCTTGATTTGGTTGTGGCAGAACGACGCAACGCTCCGCCGCTTCTCGCAACGCAATTTCATGAAGTTTGCAAAACTCTCTTGCGCGGTCTATGTGGCTGAAAAAATCCACAACGTACGGATCGCTTCCCGCAAGGGCAGGAAACACCGCAGACCAAATCTCGGCGGCATCCTTGCCGTGCACCGGCTCTCGGTTTTCCGTTTCGACCAGCTCGAGCCCTACCGCTTTCACGTCGCCGCCGAGGTCTAACGCCTGCACATCCAGGGAAAACGGCGGCAACGCCAGCGCACCGCTTCCAGGCGCAGCCGCTCCGGATGTATTCATTCTTCGGACTCCGACTGCGGAAACTTGGCGCGAAAATCCGGCGACTGCTTCCGGACGTCCAGCCAGTCGAAGAAGGCGTCCGGGGTTTCCAGCCAGATGCGAAACCATCCGGCGATCTCGACTTTTTCAGCACGTTTCTGAGGTTCCACCTTACGGTTGTGCGAGATCATCTCCGCGCGGCGCTTGCCGAGTCGCGCCACGTTCAAGACACGCTCGACGGCCGCGCGTTCGCCGTGCTCGCGGAACTTGCGCATCAATTCATCCAGCCGCATGATGCTGACCTCGGCATCCTCCAGCGTTTTGAAATGCAGCAAATCCTCGAATTCTTCTTCGTACTGTTCCTCGGCTTCTTCCACCTGGTTAATGGTTACCTTTTGTCCCGCGTCTTTCAGCACGTCCGCGATATATTCCATTCCCGTTTTGCCCGCCTCGCCATGTTCCGCCAGGAGCCGGCGGCGCAACTGGTCGATCTCGGCCGGCGTCCATTGTTGTACTTTTATCTCGCGCGCAGCCTCCAGGATTAGCGCCTTCTTCGATTTCAAATCTTCTGTCATCTGGCTTTGCCTCGGTGCAGCTTGCTGTGTTTTTTCTGTGGGCTGGGAGGCGCGGGCGGTGGCGGCGGGGGATCCGCCGGAAGTCCTGCCAGCAGCCGGCGATACTTCAGCACATTCCTGTTGTGTTCCGCCAGTGTGGCACCAAAAAAATGACCGCCCTGCGTGTTGGCCACGAAATACAAATAATTCGTCTGCGCGGAATGTATTGCGGCGCGCAGGGACGCTTCGCCGGGATTGCCGATCGGGCCGGGGGGCAGACCACCGTGTTCATAAGTATTATAAGGAGAATCGAACTGCAGGTCCTTCCCATTGAGACTGCCATTGTATTTCCCGAGCCGCTCCATCCCGTAGATCACCGTCGGATCACATTGCAACCGCATGCCTCTGCGGAGCCGGTTTTCAAAGGCGCCTGCCACTAATGGGCGCTCCTCCGCCTTCGGTGTCTCCCTCTCCACGAGCGACGCCAGGGTTACGATCCTGTTCACGGCGCGGTGGTCGCCCTCGTCTGCCGGTCCGCCAGCCGCTGGCGAGGCGATTTGCTTCCACTCCTCCTTGAATTTGCGCACCATTTCCGCTGTCAATTCGCTGGCTGCGGGATGCCGGGGCAGCTCATAAGTGGCCGGGAAGAGGAAACCCTCCAGCGTCTGCGCTCCTGGAGCAAAATCTCGAATCAGGGCCGGATCGCCCGCCGCATAAAGAAAATCGCCCGCGCGCATGAACTTTCCCGCCTCCAGCTCGCGTGCGATATCGAACATCGTCTCGCCTTCGCGCACCGTGAACGGCTGCTGGAATACCTGGCCGTTCGCGATCTTCCAGAAAACATCGCTGCCCGGCATGGCATGATCAAAGAAATATTCGCCTGCCTGAAGCGTGCGCTTCGGATGCCGCCGCGCGTAAATCTCAAAAGCCAGCTTGCTGCGCACCACGCCATTTTTCTTCAGGATGTACCCCACATACCGGCGCGATACTCCGCGCGGCACATCAACGAAGACTCCTTCTTTTGGAAATCCCTGGTACGGGTGCGTCATTCCGTACCATATCCACCACGCGACGCCACCGGCGATCAGCGAGACGAGCAGAAATAGCACGACCAAAGGTTTCAATTCAGCCTCATCGAATTATTTTCTCAGTTCGCTCAGGTCTTAGTGGCCGTTTGCTCCTGGCGATCCAGGTACTCCTTCAAAATAACGGCCGCGGCTACGGCGTCCAGGCTCATCTTGGCCTGGACACTCTTCTGTTTCTTGTGGCCAGTCAACTTTTCCTCGTGGATGAACCTTCCCTGAACTTCTTCCAGCAGGCGCTCGGCCTCCCAGCTGGTGAGTCTCTCATCCACCATTTCCACCGGCACGCCAATCTGTTTCCGCATGCGTTGCGCAAAGCGCTCCGCCTCTTCGGCCATTTGGCCGCGCGTACCATCCAGGCGCAGAGGCAACCCCACGACAATCTGCTTCACGCTGTTTTCGCGCACCAGTTCGCGCAGCCTCCGCATGTCCTCGTTCCGGTTGAGGCGCTCCAACGTGCTTAGCGGCCGCGCCATGCGCGTCTCAGAGTCGGCCAAAGCAAGCCCGATCCTCGCTCGGCCATAGTCCACCGCGAGAATGAATCGCCGCTCAATGGTATTCAGTTCGCTTTTAGTCGCGGTCACACTATCAGTATACCGGGAAGGGCTCCACGATATATGCGATGCGCCCAAAGAGGTGCCCGTCACGTAAATCTGTCTTACGAATGAGATGGCGAATCTACGGTTTGCGCCCGCGCGCGCCACTTTGCCAGGCATTCCAATATCCAAGCAATTTGAGCTGCTGGTCGAGTCCGGTTTCTTTGACGAGAACATCAAGCTCTATGCGGGACAAGCGCTTGCCGAGCGTTTCGGCGCGGTTGGCGATGCCCCAGGCGGTCAGCGCGGCGAGCACGGTGTGCAGCTTCAGCTCGAGCATATCGACTTTGTCCAGCGTGTCCGAAGCGGCGTGGTAATTCGGCAGGTAGTTGGCCTCTTCCTGATTTGCTACCAGCGTGGGAACGCCCTCCAGCATAAAATCAAAATTGTCCGTGCCGAAGGAAGCGTCATAGGTGTGATTGTTCGCGCCCCAGGACTCCAGCGGTTTGAGGACTTCGCGCACGCCGGCTTCAATGTCGCGGCGCCCCCCCAGCGAATATCCGGTGACACGGCCGATGCCAGCATCAAAGGTGATCACTGCGCGGATTTTATCGAGCTCTGCGCGGTGAGCCTTTACATATTCAAATGAGCCGATCGTTCCTTGTTCCTCGCCGCTGAAGAGTACAAAACGAATCGTGCGCCGCGGCAGAAGTCCCGTCGCCTTGATCGCTCGGGCCGCTTCAATCACTAGCGCCGCGTTGCAGCCATTGTCGAGCGCCCCGGTGCCTAATTCCCAGGAGTCCAGATGCGCGCCAAGGATGACAACTTCGTCCGGCTTCTCATAGCCTCGGATCTCACCGACAACGTTTTCCTGCTCCATCGGCTTGCCAATCTTGTTGGGCATGTCAAAGTGCACTCGCACTTTCCCTGGATAAGCGGCGACGGTCCGCGCAAGCCGCATCGCATCTTCGCGCGCCACGACTGCTTGCGGAATCTTATCGATCTCGCCGGCAAGCGAATTCGTATGGCGATAGAGCAGCAGCCGTTCCCGCGCGCCCATCCACAGAATGGCCTTCGCGCCGTCCTTGACGGCATGCTCGATAATCAACGGCGGCCGCATGTATTCGTTGAAGAGATCGGCCCAAGTCGAACCAATGTCGCTATGAACCAGCAAAATCGCGCCCTTGACCAGTCCGCCTACTTTCGCAAAATCGTCCCCGCTGCCGTATCCCACGTCGACGACATTCGCCTCAATTCCTCCCACCGGTATTGCAGGCGACCATCCTGTCGCTTTCAGCCGCACGGGAAATTTCACTGGACCTGGCAATTCGAGCCGCGTGTCGCCTTCGCTCCAGCTCACCGGCAGCGTGTACTTCTCCGTGTGAACATCGACCCCCGCCGCGCGAAACGCTCCCACGCCCCACTCCACGGCTTTGGCCATTTCCGGCGACCCCGTCACGCGGCCGCCGATTTCATCCGTCAGCCGCCGGAGATTCGCCTCCAGGGGCGACAAGCCCATTACGATTGGCAAAATCTTTGCCGCGGCCTCCGCGCACGACGACGCTTCCGCCGTCGAGCAACCTGCCGTTCCCTTGGCGCCTTGCCCCGGGATCAGCGGATTCTGCTTCGCCGGGGGGATCTGGGCTTGCACAGACCCTATCGAAGCGAAAAGGCAAAGAAGCAGAGAGATAAGGAGAATCGTGCGGCGCAGCATGAGTTGGTTCTCTTTTCCTGAAATTTCTAGGCGAAGCTTTGTGTTTCAATTGCGGAGCGGATTATACCGAAGGAAGCTTGCCGATGGCATTCTCCCTGCGGGATTCTTCGCGTTTAGTTCTTCGGTTCGCGCTTCGGATCGACAACGCAATCAGCGACGCTTGCGACCTGCATCATTTCCTCCACGTCGTGCACGCGCACAATGTGCGCCCCGTCCAAAATGCTTGCCGTAACCGTTGCGGCGGTTCCCCAGATGCGCTCTTCCGGGGCGGCCAGTTTGCCGTCCCGGGCCAAGGTCGCGCCCAGAAAGCCTTTGCGCGAAGTCCCTACCAGCAGTGGATAACCGAGCTTCGCGAGTTGCGGGAGCTTTTGCAGTATTTCGTAATTCTGCGCGAAGCTCTTGCCGAAGCCGATCCCAGGATCGAGGATAATCTGTGATTTCGCCACGCCAGCCTTGCGCGCGACTGCCACGGATTTGCGCAACCCGTGCAAGACATCTTGCGTTACATCCCGCGCAAATCCTCCTGACTGCATCGTTCGCGGCTCTCCGCGCATGTGCATCAGGATCAGCGGCACGCGGTGGCGCGCGGCCACTTCGGCAATCTTTGGATCGTTTTTCAATCCGGAGACGTCATTGAGAAGTTCCGCACCCGCGCGGAGTGCAATCTCGGCGACGCTGGCCCGGCGCGTGTCCACGGAAACAGGAATTTTGAGGCGCCCGCGAAGCGCTTCAAGAATGGGAAGAATGCGGTCCAGTTCCTCGCTGGCCGGTGTTTCGACGGAGCCTGGCCGCGTCGATTCACCGCCGATGTCGAGGATATCGGCGCCTGCGCGCTCAATTGCAAAGGCGCGTTCAATCGCGCTCTCGGGTTCCAAGAATTTGCCGCCATCGGAGAAGCTGTCCGGCGTGACGTTCAACACGCCCATGACAAGCGTGCGTTGGCCAAGCTCGAGAATGCGCGATGGCAGCCTAAGCCGGAAAACTCTTCGGCGTGGAATCATATGCGCAACAGGAGTGTAGCGCAGGTTCCTTTCCTGCCGCTTAGAACGAAATTCTCTCCGAGAACATCCACCGGTGATCGTAGGTATGGAATCTCGTGACCGCAATTTGCAAGCCCGCTGCTGAAGAGAACCGAAATGCCTTCCCAAGGCGCACTCGTCCAAACCCCAGTCCCGGCGTCAGGAAGACCAGTTTGTTGCCGGCGTTAGGCCCTGTCTTGTAGAGCGTGGAGTTCACCTCCAGTTCTGGCCAAAGCTTCCAGGCTGCCTGGTACTGGAAGGCCGTGTTCCACTGAAGCTGGCGGCCCAGCTTTGCCGTGTTCCCTGTTGGCAAGTTTGCTGCAAACGTCGACTGAACATCGAATCTCCCCCAGCCCTTGCCGACCGCGAGCGTCGGCGTCAGCACCGCGTCGCCTGCACCATACCGGGAGGACCCCGTGGGAGCCGTAGCGCCAAGAATAAACGTCAGCAAATAATTGCCCTCTCCCCGTCCAGCCGAACCAATACGGAATTTCAGCATCAGTGGCAAATCCCCAAATCCACTAGGTGCGCCATTGGGAGAGTGAAGCGTGTACGAGGGTATACCAGCCAAGATCTGGGTTCGCGAACTGGTGATGAACTCAAATCCCTTGCCGCCCCCAAACTGGAAAGTTCTATTCCCTAGAGTTGAGGGTTGGTCCCAGATATCGTAGCGAAGCTCCTGCTTCAGCCGGCCGGACGTAGTGGCCAAAGGCGAAAGCCAGTCCGGCTGGTTGGCCTGTGTTTCCGTGGCCATATGGAACCAAGAGCGAAAAAGACTACGTCCTTTCTTTTTTTCCGTCTCTGGTGAGTTCTGTGGGGAGGCCTCGTCTTGAGCAGCGTAGCAATCGCCGCCACTTCCTCCTGGTGAACCGGACGTTGATTCCAGTTTCTCCGGCCGATGTTGATCCGGCCACGCTTTTGCGGCCAGAAGTAGGGCCGCGCAGGTCAAAGTGATTATTCTTACGGCGAGTTTCACATGGATTCTCCTGAACCAGATGTCTCGTGAAAACAGAAACGGCCACTGCCAGATGCAAATCTGACGGTGGCCGTCTGAGAAGAACTTAGAAACCTTGTTCTATGCCATCAGCCTCCACGCGCCGACTCGCATGAAATGAGAACAACACGAAGAGCTGAATGCTACTCGGGAGCAGAGTTGGCGAATGTGGGACAAAGAAATCCTTCGATATCGAGAACAGCACCAGGATAGATAGAACCAAGTCCGGCGTCAAATCCAAATAGTGAATTCCATGAAACGGAAAAACGAGAAGCGTTAGGTTAGTCCAGGTCAAAATCGCGAATCGGCTTGCCAGCAGGGGCATCCTTGGCTTTCTTCATGGCCTCCTCAAACTTTTTCGCCAGGATGTCTTCCTTGTGCGTTTCCTGGAAGAAGGAATCCGCGAACTTGTCTTCACGTTGGCGCTTCTGCTCTTCAAGGATGCTCGAAGCCTTCGTCAGGTCCACATCCGGACCAGGTCTTACGTGCGCTTCGTGAGACAGAACCGCGCCAAAAACCGGATCAATCACCAGCTTTGCCTGGCAGCACGGGCAGGTGACGTAGAGGTTTTCGCTGTTGCGGTTTCCCATAGGGCGTATTGTACTCCTTCGGGACAAAAAAGTAGGGGCACCCCGTAGGGCGGGTGCCCCGTGATGCCTATACGGTTGAGATGTTAGGCCTTGGCGGGGTTTTCGCCGCGCGTAAATCCCGGCGCTGGCCGCAGCTCGGGACGCACCACCTTAGGATCCGTGCCCGGCGCAGCCTGTGGCGGCGGAGTGGGCGGTGTGCGCGGCTTGTCCGGCAGCGGCTTGCCTTCCATCAGCAACTTCACTTCGTTGGCGTCGATCACTTCCCGTTCGAGCAGCGCTTGCGCAATGCGCTCGAGAATATCCCGGTTTTTCCCGAGGATATTCTTGGCCTTCTCGTAGCCTCCGTTGACGATGCGCTTCACTTCCTTGTCGATCTGGATGGCGGTGTCTTCCGAATAATCGCGGTGCTGCGCGATTTCTCGGCCAAGGAAAATGGCCTCATCTTTCTTGCCGTAAGCCAGCGGGCCCAGCTCGCTCATGCCCCATTCGCAGACCATGTTGCGCGCGATATCCGTGGCGCGTTCGATGTCGTTGCCCGCGCCGGTAGTGATATGGCCAAGGAAAATTTCTTCGGCGGATCGTCCACCCATCAGCACGGCCAGCATGGCTTCCAAGTATTCACGCGTATAGGTGTGCTTGTCATCTTCCGGAAGCTGCATCGTGAGGCCGAGAGCCATGCCGCGCGGAATGATCGTCACTTTGTGGACAGGGTCGGCGCCCGGCGTCATCGCCGCGACTAGCGCGTGCCCGGCTTCGTGATACGCAGTGTTTTTCTTCTCTTCATCGGAAAGGATCATAGACCTGCGCTCGACGCCCATCATCACTTTGTCTTTGGACATCTCGAAGTCGACCATCATGACGAACTTGCGGTTCTGGCGTGCCGCCCACAAGGCCGCTTCATTCACGAGGTTTGCAAGGTCCGCGCCGGAGAATCCCGGCGTGCCGCGCGCGATGATGGACAAGTCCACGTCATCGCCAATGGGTACTTTGCGTGTGTGCACGCGAAGAATTTCTTCGCGGCCCTTGACGTCGGGACGCGCCACGACGACGCGGCGGTCGAAGCGGCCCGGCCGCAACAGCGCCGGGTCCAGAACGTCAGGCCGGTTCGTCGCGGCGATCAAAATCACGCCTTCGTTCGATTCAAAGCCGTCCATTTCGACGAGGAGAGCGTTCAACGTCTGCTCCCGTTCGTCGTGGCCGCCGCCAAGTCCGGCGCCACGATGGCGCCCAACGGCGTCAATTTCATCGATGAAGATGATGCAGGGTGCGTTCTTCTTGCCCTGTTCAAAGAGATCGCGCACACGGCTCGCGCCCACGCCGACAAACATTTCCACAAAGTCCGAACCGGAAATGGAGAAAAAGGGAACGTTGGCTTCGCCGGCGATTGCTCGCGCCAGCAGCGTCTTGCCCGTTCCTGGAGGTCCGACCAGCAGCACGCCCTTCGGAATTCGCCCGCCCAGCTTCTGGAACTTTTGCGGATCCTTCAGGAACTCGATAATCTCCTGCAACTCTTCCTTGGCCTCGTCCGTTCCGGCGACATCCTTGAAGGTGGCCTTCTTTTGCTGCGCGGAAAGCAACCGCGCGCGGGACTTGCCAAAACTCAATGCTTTGTTTCCGCCCGACTGCATCTGCCGCATCAGAAACAAGCAGAAACCAACGAGAAGAATCAGCGGGGCAGCGTTCAAAAGAATCAATACCCAGTCACCGCTGCGCACTTCTACTACTTTGATCGCTACGCCCTTGTCGCGCAGGGCCTTGGCCAACCCTGCCGCATCCTCCTTGAATACCGTTGTGTGGAATTTGCGGTTCGCGGGCCGGACGTATTCCCCTTTCAGCTCGTAGCTGTTCGGCGAAAGGTACATGGTTACTTCTTTGACGTCGCTGGCATCGACCTTCTGCATGAACTCGCTGTAGCTGGGTTCATCCTCGCGCGCCTGAGCCCCATTGGCGGACACCAACTTCCAGAGCATCACGCCGAGAAAGACGATCGAAATCCAAAAGAGAATTGTTTTTGCCGTGGAACTAGAATTCACGTTGTCCTCACTAATCCTGCGACCCGAAACCAAAAACCAAAAGCTTCACTACTTCTTCCGCTGTCGCCCGCTTTTCGTGTGCATCCCATTTGTCCCTGAAGAAAGCTGCCGGAGGTTGCGTCCCGTCCCGTTGGCTGCCGCAAGGCCATAGCCAACCCACAAATCATTAGATGCGGTTCGGAACCCAAAGTAATCGGGCTCCAGGGCCACGCGCCGCTTCGCCGGCTTGTCCAGCAGCACTGCCAGCCGAATCGAGCGCGGCTTGCTTTCGCCCAGCCGCCGCAACAAAAAATCCTGCGTCACGCCGCTCTCCAGCACCGCGTCAACCACCAGCACGTCGCACCCTTCCAATTCCGGGCCTGATCCGAAAAAAACTTCGCGCCTCGCGTGCCCGCTTTGCTCGACGTCCCGCACTTCTTCGCGGACGAAATGGCAAACAACTGTTGCATTGATCTGCCTCATCAAATCCGCAGCAAAAACAAAGGCGCGATCCAGCGTTATGACTATATCCAGCCGCCGTCCGGCGTACTCGCGCGTAACCTCTTTCCCTAGGGCTGCCACGCGTGCGGCAATGCGCGCCGCGGAAAACGCCGTCCCCCTTCGGCTACTCAAATTTTTCCTCGGCGATCACAATGCCCGCCCGGGTCCTTTCATTCGCGGCATATTCGGCGGCCATAGGAAAGCCGCGAGTCCATACAAGATCGCTGCCACTCGCGAGCACCGGCCAGCCGTCACGCTCCCACCGGCTGACGTGCCTCTCGTTTAGTAAACGCTTCAGCTTGTGAGCGCTTCGATGACCCATGGGACGCAATCGGTCTCCGGGCCGCCAGTTTCGCAATACCATCGGGAAACGCAACCGGTCGCGGTCCAGGACCGCCCCATCTGTACTAGTCTCCCCTCTCTTGGGAGGCCAGTCAATCACCCTGAGGCGGAATACGCACCCCAGTTCCGCAACGCGCACCTCGGCATCCCCGCCAGCCAAATCGATCTTGTATTCATATTCGTGCGGTGTGCTTTCTGAAGCCCGCGCTGCATTTTCGACAGCTTGAAATACAAGCGCGTCTCGGTCCTTTCGTACTTCTACTCCGCCTGGCAGCGAAATCGAATTTCCACTTTGTCCGCTTCGCGCGAGTTCAAGCACGGCTTCCACATGGTTGGCGCCCAATTGGCCCGCGCGCGGCTTGACCTTCTCCACGATTTGCCGCACCATCCGTGTGCTAAGGGCTTTTTTCTTCTCTGCGAACTCTGTGTCCTCTGTGTGCTGTGCGTTAAATTCTCCCCTTTTCCAGGGCTGGGACAAATCATCGACTGCGATTCGTACTTGTCCATCCTTTTTTTGAGTCAACATCACTGTTCGCGCTTTGGCCAAAGCGTCCAGAAATGCCTCATCCTCCCGTGCAAGCTCCGCCAGCGTTGCCAGGTGTTCAACGATTGCCGGTTGAAATTGTTTTTCAAGCAACGGCAATAGTTTTTTCCTGATTCGCGCGCGCATTCTCTTCGTGTCCCGATTGGTGGCATCTTCTCGCCATGTTTGTTTTCGCGCGCGCAGAAAATGCCGCAGCTCGCTTCGTCGAACGCTCAGTAGCGGACGGATGACCGGACCGGCGATAGGATGAATCCCGCCTAGTCCCGCGAGCCCTGTCCCGCGGAGGAGATGCGCAACCACGGTCTCCGCTTGATCGTCGGCTGTGTGCGCCACCGCGATTCGTTTGCATACTCCGGATTCCGCCAGCGAACGAAAATAGTCATAGCGCGCGCGCCGCGCGGCGTCCTCGAGATTGGCCCGCTCCTTTTTCGCCTTCTTGGCTACATCGACCGAAACGTTGTGAAACTCCAGCCCATGCTTCGCGGCGAGTCTTGCAACGAACTTCTCGTCCGCGTCGGAAGCGTTGCCGCGCAGCTTGTGATTAAAGTGCACCACGCTCAGCACGACCCCCAATTTCTCGCGCAACTCGAGGAGAAGCAGCAGCAGAGCAACGGAATCTGCACCGCCGGATACCGCCACGCCCACTCGGTCGCCCGGCCGCAGCATTTCCTGTTTCTTCAAGTCAGTAAGGAGGCGTTGCGCAAGAAGAGCAAAACCACCCTTGCTCTTGGACGATCGTTTCCTTGCGTCAGTCACTATTCACCGAATCAGGCCGAAGTTGTTGGTCATGAATCACGCTTTTGGCGCATCCTACCACGCCCTAAGCAGGTAACAACCCCTGTGGACGCCTGTGGATATCGTTAATCGGCTGTTGACATTCTTCTCAGTTATTGGCATACTTCTTGGGCTGTGGATGTGCCTTTCTGCAAGACAGGGGGGCTTCGCTCTTTGACAACCGATACGATGTGCCAGAATCTGTTCGAAACCATTGGAGCTTTTCGAGCGCCAATGGTCTGAGTAAATTCGAGCGATCAACAATTCGCTTGGCAGGCTGCCTGGGATGCAAATCCCGGGATTTTTTTTCGCTAAGCAACCAGATTCAAACGAGAGTTTGATCCTGGCTCAGAACGAACGCTGGCGGCGTGCTTAACACATGCAAGTCGAGTGCGCGGTTGTAGCAATACAACTGGCGCACGGCGCACGGGTGCGTAACACGTGGGCAATCTGCCCTTCGATGGGGAATAACTCCGGGAAACCGAAGCTAATTCCGCATAACATTCCTTGGACTTCGGTTCGAGGACTCAAAGCCGTAAGGCGTCGAAGGAGGAGCCCGCGCCCGATTAGCTAGTTGGTGAGGTAACGGCTCACCAAGGCAATGATCGGTAGCTGGTCTGAGAGGATGGCCAGCCACACTGGAACTGAGACACGGTCCAGACTCCTACGGGAGGCAGCAGTGGGGAATCTTGCGCAATGGGCGAAAGC
>Ga0209239_1000051_pt1 | contig 68711 bp, 58 predicted proteins | sample GraSoi013_2_20cm_FD_185824 | JGI IMG/M metagenome (GOLD analysis project Ga0209239, IMG submission 185824) | Grasslands soil microbial communities from the Angelo Coastal Reserve, California, USA - Sample 10_02_2013_2_20cm (SPAdes) (version 2) | ecosystem: Environmental > Terrestrial > Soil >...
ACGTCAGGAGGAACGCATGGCAAGTGCGCAGCGGTTACCTCGGGACATACCCTTCGAAGCAGACGCCGAGTATCAGCGTCTGGCAGAGCAGCACCGGCAATACGAAGCAGAACTCCAGAAAATCTCCAGATCGCCCTACCTGAATTCGGAAGACCTCTTGGAAGAAATCAAATTAAAAAAGTTAAAGCTCCATTGTAAAGATGAGATGGAGCGGATTGCCGCGCGTATCGTACGCGCGCAGGCCAATTCCAGCCAATAACGACTTTATTGCGCGCGATTCTGTCGTAGAATGACCATGCGTGCTCGCGCAACGAATGCCGCGCGCACAAACGCTGGAGTGTACTCCGGGGAGCATGGTCAAAGAAGGCTACTACTTTGGAGTGCCGCCGCTCGCGCTGGGCGGCGTTAGCTATCTGCTGCATTGGTACGCGGCAGCCGCTGTGCTGGTGTTCCTTGCCTTGTTTATTTTCTCTTTCTTTCGCGATCCAGAGCGCGTAATCCCTTCCGAGCCTGGGGCGGTGGTGTCTCCCGGCGACGGCCGCGTGGTCGTCGTTACAGATGAAGAGAACGCGGGAAGGCCGGGAAAGCGCGTGAGCATTTTCCTGGCGGTGTGGAACGTACACGTGAACCGGTCGCCCGCCACGGGAACGATTGCGAAGCTGGAATACCGGCCAGGAAAATTTCTGGCGGCCATGCGGGAACGGGCTTCTATGGAAAATGAACAAAATGTGTTCACGCTTTCAACGGACGCGGGGGAGATGGTGTTCAAGCAGATTGCCGGGCTGATCGCGCGGAGGGTTGTCTCTTGGAAGAAGGCCGGAGAAAAGGTGGCTCGCGGAGAGCGCATTGGGCTGGTACGATTCGGGTCGCGCGTGGACGTGTGGGTTCCGAGCGAGGCGGAGATTCTGGTCAAGGTGGGAGACAACGTGAATGGGGGATCGAGCGTGCTCGCGCGTTGGCTTGGGAAACGCCCGGCGGGTAAACTGGATGCGGCGAGCGCGGCAGAAACGGGCGCAAATCTGACGGCGGCGGGGAAGCGATCGTAACCATGGGCGATCCTGAACAGCACCACATCCCATTCAAAGAGCGGCGATTCAGGAATGCCAGGTTCCGGCGGGGAGTGTTTCTCGTGCCGGCATTGTTCACGTCGGCGAATCTGCTTTGCGGTTATTTTGCTGTGGTGGCGGCGCTGATGGGGACGACGGCGGATTTTGACCGGGCGGCTAAGGCGATTGGCCTCGCGATTTTGTTTGATTCGCTGGACGGGCGTCTTGCGCGGTTGCTAGGAGCGAATACGGATTTTGGAGTGCAGTTCGATTCGTTGGCGGACGTGGTCAGTTTTGGTGTCGCCCCAGCGGTGTTGGCTTTCGCTTGGGGAGTTCGCAGCCTGGCGATTGCCGGGACGCAGCGAGGCGAACTTCTTTCGGATATGGGATGGGTGTGCTGCCTAGGATTTTTGGTTTGCTGCGCGTGGCGGCTGGCGCGATTTAACGTGCAGGGAATGGCGCCAGGTGGTTCGAAGTATTTTGTAGGAATGCCGACGCCCGCGGCTGCCGGAATGATCGCGGCGTTGGTCCATGGCTTCAAGGAACCGCTGCATGACTGGCGATGGTCGGTAGTATGGTTTTTGTTGGCAGCAGGGCTTGGGGCGTTGATGACCAGCACGATTCGCTATTATAGTTTCAAGGACATTCCCTGGACACGTAAGTTGCCTTCGTTGTCGATCGTTGTTGCGTTCATCCTGCTTGCCGTAATTGTAAGGTTTTCCGAAATTGCCCTGGTCATGCTTGCATGCACGTACACGGCAGTTGGCGTGGCGCTGCACTTGGTACGATTCATCCGCCATCGGCTGGTTTCGCGGACCGCGTGATTCATGCCTTCGTTTGAACGGGAATCCAACCGGATTGTGATTGCGGGTGCGTCTTCGCTGCTGGGAGCAGAGCTGAAGTCGTTGCTCGAAGAGAGCCGTTTCGCGGGATGGGATTTACGGCTGGTTGATGAAGAAATCGCTGCGGGGACGTTGACTGAAGCCAGCGGAGAGCCGGCAGTGATCCAGCCGGTGGAGGAAGGCAGCTTCGACCGCGCGAGATTGGTTTTCTTCACAGGATCCCCCGAATTCACGAAGGTTAATCTAGGGGCTGTTCGGGGAGCGACGGTAATTGATCTCACCGGTGGGTCGATCGGTGAGAAGGAAACAAGGCTCTGGTATCCGCGAGCGGAAGTGAAGCTGGAGAAGGATTTGAATTACGCGGTGCTTTCGGCGCCCGCGACGGTTGCCGTTGCGCTTCTGGATGCGCTGAGCGCGGTCGGCTTGTCTCGCCTGGGGCTGATCTTTTTCCGTCCGGTTTCGGAGGCGGGCCGCCGTGGGATCGAGGAACTGGAAAGCCAGACCTCGCAACTCTTATCGATGCAAAGTACAGGTCAAACTGTGTTCGACACGCAAGTTGCATTCGGGATGCTGAATCGCTACGGAGCCGCAAGCCGGGAAAATCTTTTGTCGATCAGCAGTAGAATTTGCGCGGAAGTTAGTCCCCTGGTGGCGAAGTGGGGAGGTCTTGCATCCATTCAAGTGGTGCACGCTCCCATTTTCTATGGATATACGTTCGCGGCGCTCGTGGAAACAGCGGCGTTGACAACGCAAGCAAAACTAGTGGAGCTTTGCCAAAACGCTGGATTTCACATTTGGCGAAACACGGATGGTCCGTTGGGAAATCTCTCCGTCGGAGATTCCACAATGCACTTGGAATTGCCAGAGGAGAGTCCACTGCAAGCATGGTGGAGTTGGGGAGCGGTGGATAACATTAAGCTTCCGGTTGCGAATGCCGTGAAACTGGCGGAGAAACTCGCCGCATGAAACTCAAGGTCAGAAGGACGACGGTCGCGGGAATGTCCACGGCTCTGGCGCTGACATTGGCGGGGTGCGGGTATCACGTGGCGGGGCGAAGCGACTCGCTGCCAAAGAGCATTCACGTGATTGCCGTGCCCGCGCTGGAAAATAAGACGGCGATTTACCGCATCGAGCAGAAATTGACAGCAGCGACGGTACACGAGTTTCTGGTGAAGACCCCGTATCGTGTGGTGTCCGATCCGGCCAACAGCGATGCCGTGCTGCGCGGCAAAATCCTCAGCCTGGAAGCGGTGCCTCTGCTGTTTGACACCGCGACAGGACGTGCCGCAACGATGCTGGTGACCATGAAGTGCGAGGTCACCTTCGAAGAGCGCGAGACCGGGAAGATTCTCTATCACACGGACAACTTTCTGTTTCGGAACGAGTACGAAATCCCCACGGTGGTGACTCCGAGCACCGGCCAGGTTAATCCCAGTACACTTGCAGCTTTTTTCCAGGAGCAGGACCCCGCGCTGGACCGTATGGCGCAGGACTTTGCGGCGCGCCTCGTGGCGGCAGTAGTGGAGAATTATTGATGGCGCGAATTTCGCCAGAGGAATTGCTGGGACGACTGGAGAAGGGTAAGCCCGTTGCCGCGATATTGCTACTGGGCGAAGAAGTCTATCTGCGCGATGCCTGCCGGGAACAATTGATTGAAAGATTCGTGCCGGAAGCGGCGCGGACGTGGGCAGTGTCGCGGTATTCGGCGGAGCGCGGAGAGACGCAAGCAGCGCTGGAGCAAGCGCAAACGATGGCGATGCTTTCGCCGCAGCAGGTCGTTTTCCTCGAAGATGCGGAAGCGATCGAAAAGCTTGGAGAAAAAAACAGGGATGAAGCCGTTGCACAGCTCGGTGCGTACCTCGAAGACCCCGCCCCATTCACAGTGCTGGTAGTGGAAGTGACGGTGCTGGATCAGCGAATGAAGCTTGGAAAGATGCTGGCGGAAAAGGCGCTGGTGGTGGAATGCGGGCTTGGCGAGAACGCGGGGGAACGACAAGCAGCGGCAGTGGCGCTGGCGCGAGCGATTGGGAAGGAACAAGGAGTCGAGTTCGAGAAAGGCGCGGCGGAAGATTTGGCAGAATTCGTGGCGGCGGACTTAATGCGTTTGAAAACGGAGATCGACAAGCTGGCAACGTATGCGGCGGACAAGGAAATTATTGCGCGAGCGGATGTGACCGCGCTGGTGATTTCCGAGAAGACCACGACGGTTTGGGAACTGGCGGACTTGCTTGCCTCGCGGCAGTCAAAGAAAGCGCTGGAGTTTCTGGACCGCCTGCTGCGAGATGGGGAAGAGCCTCTGCAAATGCTTGGCGCAATCACCTGGATGTACCGCAAGCTGATTGAGGCCAGCGAAGTACGGGGGGTGACGAATGGCTGGCAAGCAGCGCGGGCGCTGGGCATGCGAGCGGAGCAGGCGGAATTGGCGTTGCAAAATGCGCGCAAGATATCGAAGCCGCGGTTGCTGGCGGGTTTGCACGCGCTGCGGAACGCGGATGACCGCCTAAAAGGTGCGGGAGCGGAACCGCGAACCGTGATGGAATTTCTGGTGGCGCAATTGACGAGCGGAGAAGCGAAAGCTGCCGGCGGCTAGAGTAAAGCAGGAAAAAAACTTAACACAGAACAGACAGACAACGCAGAGTTCACAGAAAAGAGACTTTAGGACACGGTACGGAAGAATTGAAAAAGAACCGTTTCGGGCCACCCCTTTCTTGCTGGTGATGGAGGTGCGCGAGCTAGGCGCGATCAGTTAAGGCGATTTCGGAATGGAGAGCTCGCCGGTCAAAGCCCGTAAGCATGGCCGCAGCAACGGGCGCGACGACGGCGGCTTCGAGGTCCGGGCCAGCAAAGTTGCGGATGGATTCGAGGGAATCCCAATTGGTTTCGACGACGATTTCGACTTCGCGTTCGAGGCGCCGAAGGAAAACAGCGGCACCCAGGTAACCATGCACGCGGCGAAGCTCGGGCAGGACATTCTTTGAAAAGTGTTCGAGATATTTGGGCAATTGAGCTTTCGCCGTGCGAGCAGTCCAACGGCGCATAACGGTCCCAAGTGCCGGCGCGGAAAATGACGAAGAAGACGCCGGCTCGTTACCGACGACGACGTTCCACGGACGCACTTCCCATTTTTTGACGAGGCCGTTCACGACGTAAGGGTCCTGGCGAGCGAAGGCTTCGGCGAGGCTTTTGTCCGCGGCATGAAAAACAATCAAAGCGCGGTCGGCGGGCTCGGCAAGCGCGCCGGCAAGAAGGATTTCACCGCGCTTGCGCGCTTCGGCGGCCAGGCGCAAGTGTTCGCGGCGGAACGGCGCGCGACGAGCGACAAAGTCATCGACGACTTCGTAAAACAGGGCGTAGTAGTTCATCGCGTGCACCCCTTCCAATGAGCCTAAACGGGCAAGAGCCAGTTGTGCTTGTCCGCCTCGCGGCCGGTTTGAATGGCGACGAGGCGGGAGCGAAGGCGCGCGGCGACTGAAGAATCGGTGACGGCGGGAAATTGCAGGTCGCGATCACGGTAGCGGATGCAGGCGATGGGAGCGACGATGGCTGCGGTTCCCGCGCCAAAGGCTTCGGTAAGTTTTTCCGCGGCGTGAGCGGAGAGAACTTCGTCAATGGAGATTTGGCATTCTTCGGCGGGAATGCCCATCTCGCGAAGCAAAGTCAGAGCAGAATCGCGCGTGACGCCGGGAAGAATTGTGCCGCCAAGCGGTGGAGTGATCGCTTTGCCATCCATAACGAAGAAGACGTTCATGACGCCGGATTCCTCGACATAGCGGCGCTCGACGCCGTCCAGCCAGAGCACGTTGTGAAAACCTTTTTCCTGAGCAAGACGCGCGGCGAGGAGTCCACCGGCGTAGTTGCCCGCGGCTTTGCTGTCACCGGTGCCGCCGGGAAAGGCCCGGACGAAGCGCTCTTCGGCGAGCAGACGAATAGGCTGGGCGAAGTATGGGCCCACGGGAGAAGTCATGACGATAAGGCGAAAGCGATTGGCGGGGCGAACGAGAAGCGTGTCGTCGACGCCAAAGTAAGTTGGGCGGACGTAGAGAGAGCCGCCTTCGCGATGCGGAACCCAATCGCGGTCGAGGCGCACGAGTTCCTTGACGCCTTCGAGGAAGAGCGGCTCTGGAATTTCCGGCATCGCGAGGCGAGTGGCGGAACGATTTAATCGGCAGAAATTTTCGCGCGGACGAAAGAGGGCGACGCCGCCGTTCGCGTTGCGGTGCGCTTTGAAGCCTTCGAAAATGGCCTGGCCATAATGGAAGGGAGTCAGCGCGGGAGAAAAGGAAATCGGGCCGAAGGGAACGATTTGCGGCGGCTTCCAGGAGCCCGCTTCCCAATCGGCGACAAGCATGTGGTCACTGAAAGTGGCGCCGAACTCGGAAGTTTCGCGCAGGGCTTCCGTGAGGCGTGATTGAGAAACTCGAGTGACTGGGATCGCTTTTGACATCTGGCCTCACAGGAAAAAGAACGGGCGGGCCGAGGCCCGCCCCTACAAAAACCCAAAATCCAAAAGCGGGATACGCGCGCTACTTTGCGGCCTTCGCTTTGATACCGTTGAAAGCGACGGTGAGGCGCGATTTGTAGCGGTTGGCGGTGTTCTCGTGCAGCACGCCCTTGGCGATGGCCTGGTCGATCGCCGACATCGTGGGATGGAGCAGGTTGCCGGCCGCGGTGGGGTCGCCGGCGGTGATGGCGGTGCGCATACGGCGCATCAGGGTGCGAACGCGAGTGCGGTTGGCGCGATTCACTTCGGCGCGCTGACGGGATTGTGCCGCGCGCTTCAAAACCGACTTTTTCTTCTTCTTAACTTTAGTAGCTTGTCCCTGCGCCATCTATTGCTCCTTTGGGGTATCGCTCAAACTTCTAACGTTAAACGAGGCTCGCGCCTTTGTCAAACGAGCTGAAAGACGATCCCGCTTCGGGGCTGGCTAAACGTGGCCCTAGGATGGCTTGAATGACCACTCTGAAGGATTCAGCCACCCCTGCCACGTGTCTTCGTGACAATAGATGACTAGGGGAACTGACCCTTTCTCGGTGCCCCAAAAGTGTTCATCTAAATGATAGTGATTTGCGGCGGTGAGAAGTTGCTCCGGAGTCAATTCTGCAAGACCAGAGCAGATTGATGCAAGAGCCTGGAGGCCTCTTTGATTTCCCACTATCTCCACTTCCTTTCCACTGCTGCGTTCATTGAGGGTAATTTGCAAGCGAGCACCGGGAGCGAGGATTTCCTCCTTTCGTTCCGGTAAGCGTTCCTGAGGTGTTCCCATTTCGTGTCCTTTCCACTCGAATTCTCCAAATTAAGTCTCAAACGCGTTAATCGGGAGTTAAGCCAGAAGGCGGAGGAATCCAACGCTTGTGAGCGGCTGGGTCATCCGCAAATCCTGCGGCCACGAGAAGGTCTCGCCAATCCGTCTTGGCCAGCTTAATTGCATCTCTTAGCTTACCGATGTTTCCGGCACTGAGTTTCAACGCCGAAAACCGAATACGTTCCAATTGGAACTCATCGTCACCGTCACAAAAGGGTAGATTATTTCCGCACTGGACTATTAGAAGTTCTGATACCTCGGCTCTGGAACTTGGCGGGAATAAGGCAGCTATCCTTCGTTCGGTGTCTTGGCTTAAGCGTGGTGACATTACAATCCACCTTTGCATTCGGTATAGAGGCTATTCACGTCGGCAGCAGTCATATAAATCGCTCCGCACGTCGAATTATTTACCCCTAAGGGGCACGCGGCAGTCAATCGACTAGCTTCTCGCTGAGCCAGCGGGTGACGGCGTTTAGGCCGGCTTGCACCAGGCCGTACGAGGCAGCATCGCTCCACCATTCCGGACTGCGATCATGATCGGCCAAGGAGGTTTCCAACTCCAACTTTGCGGAAGCGAGTTTCATCGGGAGCGCCGGATCGATCGGCTTCGGCTCGGCTGCTTGCCTGAGCTGGTCCAGCATCCGCTGCGGCTGCTTCATATCGAGCATGGAGATGGGCGCGTGGCAGTAGGGACACGCAGAATTGGATTCCAGGTTGATGGACGCCCCGCAGTTGGAGCAATTCACAAACTGAACGTTCTGCCGCAACTCCTTGATCTGCTCCGACGATAGCGGATGGATGAAATTCTTTTCCTTCAGGAACTCGAAAAAACCGATGAAGTGACCGTCTTCGTTCGCGCATCGCCAATACGTGAACGGCATGTTTCGCTGCATGTTGTGCGCGAGGTGCAGCGCCGTGGCGCACCGCGGACAGCGGAGCGCGTCGGGCAGCGACGGCTTCCCTTGCGAAGAGTGTTCACCGATAAACTTCATGAGCTTCAACGTGGAACCGGGAGAGAGCTGCAGGCTCTCGAAGTGATCGAACCAGAATGCCTGGCAAGCGGCGCAGACGTCGATGATGACCTGTCCGCGTAAGCGGGCTTCCAGAGCCATGGGTGTCATTTCGGTTGCGCAAGCGGGACACTTCATAGACAAGCATTGTAACGGTTCGTCTGGAGCGATGATTCTCGGCAAGTTGGGGCTGTTTAAGGCTTGAGTACCCCCACCCCCGGCATGAAATTGCATGAATATCAAAGGAAAGGACTTACAAAAAAAGCAATTCGTAATTGATTGATTCTAAAGGACGCGATCTTGGGTTGTTTTGTGATTGCAGGGCGGAAACAGCCACGTCAAAAAGAAAAAGCGGGAGCAAGCTCCCGCACTCTAAACGCAATTTCTTACAAAGTGAAGTATACCAGAATGTAAAAGAAAGTCAAGGGAAACCTCGCGATTCGCTAATGTGGATGGAGGCTGCGAAGTTTCGATGCCATGAAGCCGCAAATGTATTGAAGCTGTAACTTGACCGCGACGAAGTGCTGCGTTAGGGTGTAAAGAGTTTCTCCGTGAGTGGCTCACGAAGCGGCCACGCAATAACAGGAGGAATCCCATCGGCCACCCGGTTCCCGTAACAGGAAGACCTGCCAATTGGATGCGACGTACCGTTCACATCTCCGGACAAATTGAACCCTTCTTTGGCACGCTCGATGAAAACGTGCGCCTGCTCGAGGGCTCGCTGCGCGTGCGCACGCATCTGCACGACACGCGGCTGACCATCGAAGGCGAGCAGGACAGCGTCGACCAGGCGGTGAAAATCGTGGAGGAGTACAACCACCTGACGCGCCACGGCAAAGCGCTTTCGGCGGCGGAGGTGAAGTCGTTGGTGCGCGTGGCGACGGAGGAACCGCACGAGTCGCCGCGAGGAATGTTTGAGCATGGACGCGTGCGTTCCTTCGGCAAGAAGCAGGTAACGCCCAAGAACGCCAGCCAAAAGCGCTACATGGAAGAAATCGAGAAGCACGACATGATGTTCGGCATCGGCCCCGGCGGAACCGGAAAAACCTACATCGCCGTAGCCATGGCCGTGAGCGCGCTGCTTACCAAGCAAGTAAACCGCATTATCCTGGCGCGCCCCGCGGTGGAAGCTGGCGAGCGGCTGGGATTTTTGCCTGGCACGCTGCAGCAGAAAATCGATCCGTACATGCGGCCGTTGTATGACGCGTTGTACGACATGCTGGACGCGGACAAACTGGAACGCTTTCTGGAAAAGGGAATTATAGAAGTCGCGCCGCTGGCGTTCATGCGGGGCAGGACGCTGAACGATTCATTTGTGATTCTGGACGAAGCGCAGAACACCACGAGCGAGCAGATGAAAATGTTCCTGACGCGGTTGGGATTCAACTCCAAAGCGGTGATTACCGGCGACATTACGCAGATCGACTTGCCGCAGGGAAAGAAGTCCGGCCTGATTGAGGCGCTAGAAGTGTGCGGGAAGATCGACGGAATCGGCGTGGTGCAGTTTGGCGAGAAGGACGTGGTGCGGCACAACCTGGTGCAGCAGATCATTCGCGCCTATGAAGAGTATGATGTAGCTCAACCGCAGCGCGGCGGAAATACCGCCAATGGCAAAGCGGGAACGCCGGCGAGAGAATCCAGGAAAGAACGAGAAAAAGAAATCCAGCAGGGATGAACTTCTTTCAGGGTGACCGCCAAGCGGTCGTGAGAGAGCGCGATCGCGGAACGATCGACAACAGGCAACGAGCAGTCCGCGTAGCGCGGCGTCCACTCGAAGTATTCCTGCGCAGGGTGAAACGCGAACTAGGTCTGGACAAAGCGGATCTGACGGTTTGCCTGGTGACCGACGCAGAGATCGCGCGAATGAATGAGACGTTTCGTAGAAAAAATGGTCCCACCGACGTGCTTTCGTTTCCCACCGTGACACGGCGAAGGCCTGTCCGCCTGGGGCGCGACTCGCGGACCGTAGAAGTTGGCGCGAACTTGGGCGACATTGCGATTTCACCGGCGACGGCGAGGCGTTACGCGAAGAAATACGGGCGAAAGTTTTCGAGTGAACTTCGAGTGCTGATTCTCCACGGGGTCTTGCACCTGCTGGGCTACGATCACGAAACGGATCGCGGCGAGATGGACCGGGTTGAGCGCAAGCTGCGGAAACGGCTCGGACTGACATGATTAACCTGGGTTGGCTCTACGCCCTGAGCGTTGTGCTGATCGGTTTTACCCTGCCGATTTTCTCCTACCTGACCTTGATTTACCGCGAACTGGGCCGCATGACGACGGGCCGCGTTCACGAGCATCTGGAAATCTTTGAAGCGGAGATCGAGCCAAAACTCAAGATCAACCGCAAGAGCGGCGGACGCACGTTTCGGATCATCGGGCACTTCTGGCTGGCTTTCCTGGTGCTGGAGACGACGCGCGGCGTGGTGTACTTCGTTCCGGGTACCTGGGAGTCTCTCGTCGAGTTCTGCGTCTTTCTGGTGCTCGAAGTCGTCATCGCGATGCACTTTCTTCCGGACATGCTGCTATACCGCACGACGGGGCGGTGGCTGCTTCCTGTTTTGCCGCTGATTCGCGGTGCGATGTGGCTCGTCTGGCCGGTGCGCGTGTTTCTGGAGGGCGCGGAATCGCTAGCGCGAATTTCGGAGCACGAAGTCGAAAAGACCGAAGAAGAGCGCACGGAAGAGGGAATCGAAGCGCTCGTGGAAGCCGCGGAAGAAGAAGGCATTATCGAGCCGGAGCAAGCGGATTTGATCGAACAAGTCGTGGAATTCAGCGACAAGCGCGTGCGCGAAGTGATGACGCCGCGCCCGGACATCGTGGCCATGCCCGCGGAGGCCACGCTCGAAGAGCTGCATGCCAAGGTTATCGAGACGAAATTGAACAAGATTCCGGTGTACGAGAAAACGCTCGACGATATTTTCGGCGTTGTACACTCGCAGGACCTTTTGCAAATTGCGGACCAGGATCTGTTGAAGCGCAAGGTGCGCGAACTGGTAAAGCCTGTTCTGTTCATACCGGAAACAAAAGTTGGCTCGGAGTTGCTGCGCGAAATGCGCCAGAAGGGGCAGCCGCTGGCCGTGGTTATCGACGAGCACGGAACGGTTGCAGGCATCGCCACAGTGGAAGATCTGGTGGAAGAGATCGTCGGCGAAAGCGGGAACGATGGAAAACCTCCGGCGCCGGATGTCGTGCGCGAACCGGATGGCGGCCTGGTCATGCGCGGCAGCATGCCGATCGGTGACGTTGAAAAACTGCTTGGCGTGGAGTTTGGCGATAAGACGGATGAGGCGGTGACTACTCTGGCGGGCTTGCTGAGTCACGTTTCCGGGAAAGTGCCGACGCCAGGCGACAAGATCGACCTGGCGGAGCACCGCTTCGAAGTGTTGGAAGCGAACCAGAGAAAAGTGTTGCGAGTGCGAATTCGCAAGCAGATGAAAGCTGTGCCCACGAAATTGTAGAGATTTTTGAAGCACGCCTGATTTTCACAAATGGAAAAGAGAACAATGCCGGAGAAGAAGGCGTTCCGATCGGGTTTTGTGGCGGTCGTGGGCCGGCCGAATGCGGGCAAGTCCACGCTTGTGAACCGCCTGGTGGGGCAGAAGATCGCGATTGTCACCTCCAAACCGCAAACGACGCGCAACCGCATCCAAGGGATCGTGACCAAGCCGAAGGGACAGATCGTTTTTATCGACACGCCCGGTCTGCACGAAGCCGAGTCCGCGCTCGGGAGGCAAATGATGCAGGAAGTGGCGGCCGCGCTGGAGGGGATCGACGTGTTGCTGCTAATGGTCGACGCGAGCCGGATGCATCCACAGGCGGATGATTTGCTGCTGGAGAAAGCCAAGCGATTTCGCGGCAAGACAATTCTGGCGCTCAACAAAGTCGATCGATTGCCGAAGCCAAAGCTTTTGCCGCTGATCGAGGCGTTTGCGAAGAGCTTCGAGTTTGCAGCGATTCTGCCAATCTCCGCGTTGAAGGGTGACGGATGTGAGGGACTGCTGGACGAGATCATGAAGCAGTTGCCGGAGGGACAGCCGTATTTTCCAGAAGACCAGATAACTGACCAGCCGGAACGGTTTCTGGCAGCGGAAATCATCCGCGAGAAGGCCATTCAAGTGATGTACCACGAAGTGCCGTACGCACTGGCAGTGGTGATTGAAAAGTATGAAGAGTCGCCCAAGCTGCTGCGCATCGAAGTGGTCATGAACGTGGAGCGCGATTCGCAGAAAAAAATATTGATCGGGCACAAGGGCGAAATGCTGAAAAAAATCGGAACGGAAGCCCGCAAGGAACTTGAGTCCATCCTGGGTAGCAAAGTCTATTTGGGGCTATTTGTTAAGGTCGCACCGGATTGGCGGGAGAACCCACAGAAAGTGCGTGAACTTGACTGGAGATATCAACTAGAAGGACTTGCCACGGAGGTAGAAGAGAAAGACTGAGAACCGTGCTAACGGAGGCCCGTTCTCGCCAGCGTGAAGAAAGCACGGGGTTTAGATAATAGGGGTTAATAGACCGCAGGGGCTCCCTGGTGGCCGTATCCACCGAAGGACCATCGCACACCAAAAGTGGCGTAGAGACCGTAGGAACCATTGGTATGAAGGTCCGCCGTTCCCAGGGGCCTGCTGTAACGTCCCAGCCAATCCACTTGATGTTGCGTGGCGCGCAGTTCAAAGTTCTTCGGCAATTGAAAACCGACTCCGATCGAACGGTCGTAAGCAATTGGCGCCATGGACGCGGTGTAGGTGAGTTGGGGGATATTTCTTCCAAAGCTGAATTTAGGCTGGAAAAATACGAAGAAATGCCGCGCCGCGGTACGGCCCAAGGGTTGAAACTCAATGTATCCGCTGTAGAGATAGCGAGCGTAGGCCGTGCACGTGGAAGCCGTCCCGCCAGCGCTAGCCGGTTGAGGAAACGTACATCGGCCAAGGTCCGGTTCGTTGTGAGACGGCGCGACTTCGAAATCCGTGTAGCCACGAACCCAGTTGTGCGGGAAAAATGTCCGTGGCGGCGGGGCTAGATTCGATACGCTGGCCGACCCAGCAGTAAGACTCTGCGCGCGCGCGGCGAAAGCAGAGAAGGCCATGGATACAGTCAGACAAATTAAAACTCTCATCATCGGGACCTCCAAGTTTCCGACCTACGTCGTGAAAGGGCCGGCCGGTGAAGAGCGTTCAAAATTTTAGAGAATGAAGCGGCGGTGGACAGGAACGTCCGCGTAGGACCGCGCGTTCAGTCAGTGTTCCAAAGTGTGGGGCACCGGTGAAACGGATTCTACATGAATTTTGCGCGCGGGAAGATAGGAATTTGCCGAGGTGGCCGCTTCGGCAATACGACAATGCTAGTCAGGGGCGGCGATTCCGAGAGACTTCATTTTGCGATAGAGGTGGCTGCGTTCCAGGCCGAGAGCCGTCGCCGTTTGCGTCATGTTCCAGCGATGCTCCTGCAATTTGCGCAGGATGAATTCGCGCTCGTAGGCGCTGCGCGCCTCGTGCAGCGTTGAGTAAGGATGATGGGGGCTTTCCGCCACCCCACGGAAAAGCTCGGGCGGAAGGTGATGCGGCTCGATGCGCGCCTGAGGGCAAACAATAACCAGCCGCTCGACAAGATTTCGCAATTCGCGGACATTTCCTGGCCAGGGATAGCGAACAAGAATTTCGGCAGCGGAATCGCTGAGCTCACGCAGTTTCTTTCCGTAGGCGGAACTGAATTCCCCCAAGAAATACCTGGCCAGCGTGGGGATGTCCTCCTTGCGGTCGCGCAAAGCCGGCACGTAAAAGGGAATCACGTTCAGGCGGTAGAAAAGATCCTGGCGAAATGCTCCGCGCGAAATTTCCTGCTCCAGGTGTTTGTTCGTTGCGGCGATGACGCGCACGTCGACGCTCAAGGTTTCGTTGGAGCCCACGCGCTCGAAGCGCTGTTCCTCAAGCACGCGCAAAACTTTCGATTGCGTGCGCAGGCTCATGTCGCCGATTTCATCGAGAAAGAGCGAACCGCCGTCGGCTTTTTGAAATTTACCGATTTTGTCTTCTGTCGCACCGGTAAAGCTGCCCTTGATGTGGCCGAAGAGCTCAGATTCGATCAGCTCCTCTGGAATCGCGGCGCAATTAACTTCCACGAAAGGGTTTTTGCTGCGAAGGCTCGCGGCATGCAAGGAGCGCGCAACAAGTTCCTTGCCCGTGCCGCTTTCACCATAGATAAGGACGCGGCCGTTGGTCGGCGCGGTGACGGCGATCTGCTGGCGCAGCGCCTTCATGGGAACGCTATCGCCGATTACCTGGTAACGGTAGCCCAGTTCGCTTCGCAGCAGCTGGTTTTGCTCTTCCAGGCGGCGCTGTTGAATGGCGTTGCGGACGAGAACAATGACCCTTTCGAGCGAGAGCGGCTTCTCGATAAAATCGAAGGCCCCGAGTTTTGTAGCGCGAACCGCTGTCTCGATCGTGCCGTGTCCTGAAATCATGATCACGGCGGGCGGGCGCGGCGACGCTTGCAGGCGGCTCAACGCTTCGAGGCCGTCGATCCCTGGGAGCCAGACGTCCAGGAGAACGACTTCGAAATCGCCTGTGGCGGAGCGCTCCAGGGCTTCTTCCGCGGAGCCCACCGCTTCCACTTGGTATCCCTCGTCCCGGAGAATCGAGGACAGAGATTCACGAATGCCGGCCTCGTCGTCCACGACGAGGAGATGTGGTCCAGATGTCATCGAGTCGTGTCCGATCCATTGTGGTCGGCAAGGGAAGCGGGCGTCAATTCCGCGACAGGAAGTTGGATGAGGAAGCGCGACCCTACCGGAAGGTTGTCTTCGACGTGAATGCTGCCGCCGTGTTCGGCAACAATGCGCGCAGCAATGGCCAACCCTAGACCTGTTCCGCGATCCTTGGTTGAGAACTGTGGGAGGAAGAGTTTGTCTTTGTCTTCCGGCGAAATACCGGTGCCGGTGTCAGAGACGCAGATCACCACGGTCTCCGCGTCGGAGTCGGCATTTGTGGCAACCAGGATCTCGCGGTATGCCGAATTCTCCAGCGCCTCCGCAGCATTGTCGATGAGATTCACCACCACGCTTCGGAGCAACCCGCCATCGGCGCGAATCGGCGGGAGGTTCTCGGCCAGCGCCGTCTTGAGGGTGATGCCGTCAAGGCGTCCGGAAAACACTTCCACTGCCTGATGAACGACGGTGTTGGCATTCGTGGGCACAAGCTTGGCGGCAGGGAAGCGCACGAATTGCGAGAACTCATTGACAAGAGCGGCGAGTGTGGAGACCTCACGCTCGATTAGCCGTGAACATTCCTGGACGAGCTTGGCCAATTCTGTATGACGAGTGGCCATGGGTTGCGAGGGATCACGGCGCTCGAGGAATCGCAACAAGCGTTGCGCTGAAAGCTGAATGGGGGTCAGAGGGTTCTTGATCTCATGAGCGATTCGCCGCGCGACTTCCTGCCACGCCGCCGATTTCTGCGCGCGGAGGACCTCCGTCAAGTCGTCGAGAACGAGGACGTAGCCGGTGTTCGCGCGGCGTGGACCCAGGGAACTCACCGTGACAGCAAGATGCAACACACGCCCAGCGGCAACCGTTTCGATCTCCCGCGAAACCACTCCCATGCGCAAAGATCTGCGCATCAAGTAATCCACGATCCGCGCGGCATCCGTTCCGAGGAGTCCTTCAAGAGACTGAGATTCAGGCGCCGCGCTGCTAGTTCCGAACATCCTTGAAACGGAACTATTCACGCGAATAATGGCTCCCGCGGCGTCGAGCGAAATAACTCCCGTGGGAATGTTTTCCAGAACCGTCTCCATAAGCTGGCGGCGGCGCTCGAGTTCCTGCACCGCTAGCTGAAGGTTTCTAGTGAACTGATCGATTTGCGAGCGGCTGTCGCGCAACTGCGTGGTCATAGTGTTAAACGAGCGCACCAGTATTCCCAACTCATCCTGAGCCTGCTCGGGAACCTGGTAATCAAAGTTGCCGGAGGAAACTTCCTTTGTTCCTTCCGCGAGCGCCTGGATGGGGACCGTCACCTGCTTGGCAAGAAATAGCGCGACCCACAACACGGCGGAGAAGAGGAGCAGCGTAAAAAGAAGGAGGATGTATAGCATGAGGTTCTTCAGCGCCCGCAAGCCCTGTTTCTCCTGATAATACTCGCGCGTCTGAGATTCAATTGCCGTGAGCCGGGGGAGAATGTCGGGACTCGTGCGGAATCCGGCAACGATAGCCCCTCCTGGGAGGTCTTTTTGCGAAGCCGGAACCCTAGTGGCAAAGTAATTCCTGCCGCCTGCCGACCAAACTTCGACGCCGCTTGCCAGTGTTCGCAAGTACTTGCAAAAAACATCCGACTGCACGCAAATCTTCCCGGTACGATTCTCCAGTTGGTTGTCACAAACAATGCCGCCACGAAGCGTTTTGCCGTCTCTGTCGAGAACCCACACGGCATCCGCGCCCTTTGCAAATGCAAGTTGCAGAAAATCCGTGTCCGGATGAGCAGCATCATCGCGCGCCTGTAATGCCATCCAACGTAGACGCGGCAATTGCGCCCGTCCCAGGTCGTTCAGCAGCTTTTGCGTCTCTTCAGAGGCGTTCTCCAGAGGCTTGGGGAACCAAAGCAGGAGGCTGCGATTGATCAGCGAATAGCTGACGATGAACATGAAGATGATTGGCAACAGGGAAATAGCCATGGCGCCGACAACCATCTTCGTTTTAAAGCGTGCGCCGAACTGCTCCCGGCTGCTCTCTGCCCAGAGTCTCAGTGCGGTTCGCATGAGGATGAGGCCGAACACAATAAAGGCGGCGGTGATAAAACTGGAAACGGCGAAGAACGCCATCATGGCGCGCCAACTCTTCGGCTCAAACGGCACATTGAGGGAACCGAAGGTGAAGACGGCGGCGAGGAGCACCGTCAGAAGGATTCCGCCGATGGCAAGACCCCAACGCTGCTTGTTGTCCAATCGACTCATCACTTAGCCACAATAAAATCGCTGGGTGCGGCGCTCACTTCGGACGAGAAGCCACACGCGCCGCGCACACCGTTGACATTTTTCGTCAGCGGCGTTAGTTCATGGTTAGAGTATGTCCGTGTTGTTCGTGCAGACATCTCTTTGGCACGATAGCCAGCGTACGGAGGCAAGTCAAGATTTCTACCTGTCCCACATCATTAGGAACCTGCACCTGTGGGCAGGTATTAGCCATTTCAGAACGGCGCTCGAAATTCTGGCTACCTTCGCGCTCAGCATTTGTTAAGGTGGGCGCTGGGTGCAAACCCGCCGGGAGTACCGTGGATGTCCGTCCGTCTGGGCGAAATACTTGTTAAGGAAAGCCTGATCACTCAGGACCAGCTCCAAAAGGCGCTCGAATTTCAGCGCGCCAATGGAGGCAAGCTGGGAAGCTGCCTGACGAAGATGGGCTTCATAACCGACGATGACATCACTGGAGTGCTCTCCCGCCAATACGGCGTTCCTTCCATTAACCTGAAGTATTACGAAATCGATCCCAACGTCATCAAGCTCATCCCGCAGGACACTGCGTCGCGCTACCAGGTGATCCCGCTTTCGCGTGTCGGCTCTGTGCTGACCATCGCTATGACGGATCCCACCAACGTTTTCGCCATGGACGACATTAAGTTCATGACGGGATTCAACGTAGAACCTGTGGTGGCCTCCGAATCCGCCATTGGCGACGCGATTACGCGCTTTTATGGCAGCACATCAACGAATCAAGAAGAGATCAGCAACTTGATGAAGGACCTCGTTGATGAAGAGAACGAGCTGGAGCTGGCCGCTGAAGAATCAGAGATGGATCTCGCCTCGCTTGAAAAGGCGGCGGAAGAAGCTCCCATCATCAAGCTCGTCAACCTGATCTTGACGGACTCGGTTAAGCGTGGAGCCAGCGATATCCACATCGAGCCTTACGAGCTCGAAATGCGCGTGAGATTCCGCATTGACGGACAACTTGCCACGGTGATGACCCCGCCGCTTCGCTTAAAGGATGCCATCACCAGCCGCTTGAAGATCATGGCCAAGCTGGACATTGCGGAAAAACGGCTTCCGCAAGACGGCCGAATCATGATCAAGTACCGGGCCGAAGGCAAGAAAAAGGAACTGGACTTTCGCGTTTCCACGGTGCCCACGCTCTACGGCGAAAAAGTCGTCATGCGCTTGCTGGACAAGGAAAACCTCCGGCTGGACATGACCAAGCTCGGATTTGAACCGGAGTCGCTGAAGAAGTTCGAACGCAACATATTGAAGCCTTACGGTATGGTGCTGGTAACCGGTCCGACGGGATCGGGCAAAACGAACACTCTTTATTCCTCCGTTGCAACGCTCAACACTGTTGACACCAACATTATGACCGCGGAAGACCCGGTCGAATTTCAATTGGCAGGCATCAACCAAGTGCAGATGAAGGAACAGATCGGCCTGAACTTTGCTGCTGCGCTTCGTGCCTTCTTGCGGCAGGACCCCAATATCATTCTGGTCGGTGAGATTCGTGACTTTGAAACGGCTGAAATTGGAGTCAAGGCTGCGCTTACCGGCCACTTGGTGCTATCCACTCTGCACACCAATGACGCGCCTTCGACCATCAGCCGCTTGATGAATATGGGCATCGAACCGTTTCTCGTCGCCACGTCCGTAAACCTGATCTGTGCCCAGCGTCTCGTGCGCCGGATTTGTTCGAACTGTAAGGAAGAGCTGGAAGTTCCACAGCAGGCATTGATCGATGCGGGCTATACGCCCGAAGAGGTCAAGAGCACCAAGATTTACCATGGCAAGGGCTGTACAACTTGCAACAAGCGTGGCTACAAGGGCCGCACAGGCCTCTACGAGGTCATGGAAGTTAATGATGAGCTGCGCGAATTGATTCTTGTGGGCGCTTCGGCGCTGGAGCTGAAGAAGAAAGCGATCGAACAGGGAATGATCACGCTCCGGCGGAGCGGGTTAATCAAAGTGGCCGCGGGACAGACGACCATGGAAGAAGTCCTGCGCGAAACGGTTTTATAGGATTGAGGGTGAATAATGCCTGGGATCACGCTAAGTGAATTGCTGAAGAAGATGATCGAGATGGGAGGCAGCGACCTTCACATCACGACGAACAGTGCGCCGCGTGTGCGCGTTCATGGCCGCCTGCGGCCGCTCGACATGCCACCGCTCACCGCCGCGGATACCAAGTCTCTTGCTTATAGCGTATTAACGGACGCGCAAAAGCACCGCTTCGAAGAGAATTTGGAACTGGACTTTTCCTTCGGTTTGAAAAACCTTGCGCGGTTCCGCGGCAACGTTTTCAATCAGCGGGGAGCTGTAGGCGCCGTCTTCCGTACGATTCCGTGGGAAATCAAGGGCTTCGATGCTCTCGGATTGCCGCTTGTTGTGAAGGGGTTGTGCGACAAGCCGCGCGGGCTCGTCCTCGTAACCGGGCCGACGGGCTCCGGTAAGTCCACGACTCTCGCCGCCATGCTGGACAAGATTAACAGCGAACGCGAAGAGCATATGATCACCATCGAGGATCCCATCGAATTTCTTCACAATCATAAGAAGTGCCTTGTGAATCAGCGCGAAGTCCACGCCGATACGCATTCTTTCGCGAATTCGCTTCGCGCCGCGCTCCGTGAAGATCCCGACGTGGTGCTCATCGGCGAAATGCGCGACCTCGAAACGATTGAGTCGGCGCTTCGGATTGCGGAAACCGGCCACTTGACTTTTGCCACGTTGCACACTAATTCAGCGTCTTCCACCATCAATCGTATTATTGACGTTTTTCCTTCGCACCAGCAGCCGCAGATTCGCGCGCAGCTTTCCATGGTGATGGAAGGCATTCTCTGTCAGGCGCTTTTACCGCGCGCCGATGGACGCGGCCGCGCCATGATTATGGAAGTGCTCATACCGACGCCGGCTATTCGCAACCTGGTCCGCGAAGACAAAATTCACCAGATCTATTCCGCGATGCAGACCGGTACGGGTCAGACGGGGATGCAAACTTTTAATCAGGGACTGGCGAACGCGTACTTCCAGAAAATGATCACTCTGGATATGGCGCTCTCGCGTTCTTCGAATCCCGATGAATTGCAGGACATGATCAACCGCGGCGTTTCGACACCTGGAAGCGGAAGTAAGGCCCCGGTAGTCACTAAACGCTAGGAGAAACGAAATTGGCTGAAAGGCCATATGCCCAAGAAATTGAAAGACTGAGGAGGCAAGAAAATGCCGGACTATAAATATCAGGGAACTAGCCGCTCCGGCGGCAGCGTCAGTGGGGTGATGACCGCCTCGAACAAGACCGAACTGACGAGCCTGCTGAAGCGTCAGCAGATTACTGCGACGAAAATGACCGAGAAGGGGAAAGAATTCAACATTCCTACCTTTGGCGGAGGCGTCAGTGCTAAAGAGCTGGCGATTTTCACGCGTCAGTTCTCGGTCATGATCGACGCCGGCCTGCCGCTCGTTCAGTGTCTCGAGATTCTTGCAGGTCAGCAGGAGAACAAGTTCTTTCAAAAGATCCTGGCGGGGACACGTGGCCAGGTCGAAGGCGGCGCAACGCTTTCCGCCGCTATGCGCAGTTCGCCGAAAGCCTTTGACGCTTTGTACGTGAACATGGTGGAGGCGGGTGAGACCGGCGGTATTCTGGATACCATTCTGCAGCGCCTCTCGACCTACATCGAAAAGAACGTCAAGCTGAAGCGCGCCGTCAAGTCGGCCCTCGTGTATCCGGTAGGTGTCTTGACCGTGGCTGGCGGCGTTATTATCTTGTTGTTGTGGAAAGTCGTGCCGATTTTCGCCACGTTGTTTGCCGGTCTGGGCGTGGACCTGCCTCTGCCGACGAAAATCGTCATTGCCATGAGCAATTTCATCGGCAGTATTTTTGGTTTTCTGATTCTAGTAGCCTTTTGCGGTGCCATTTTCGGCTTGAAGGTTTGGTATGGCACTCCTCAGGGGCGCTTCGTGCTCGATACTATCGTCTTGAAGCTTCCCATTCTGGGGATGCTGATGAGAAAGATTGCCGTTGCGCGGTTTACGCGAACGCTGGGTACATTGATCTCCAGCGGCGTGCCCATCCTGGAGGGTCTGGACATCACGGCAAAGACCGCCGGAAACGCGGTTGTTGAAAAGGCTTTGCAGAAAGTAAGAAGATCACTCGAGGAAGGCAAGTCGCTCACCGAGCCCCTCAAAGAATCCGAAGTTTTTCCTGGCATGGTCACGCAGATGATTGCCGTCGGCGAACAGACCGGCGCAATGGACGCCATGCTCTCGAAAATCGCGGATTTCTACGAGGAAGAAGTTGACGCGGCGGTGAAAGACCTGCTGACCGCTCTGGAACCTATCATGATCGTATTTCTCGGCCTGGTGGTCGGTGGCGTGGTCATCTCCATGTACTTGCCGCTGTTCTCGCTCATCGGCAAGCTGGCTAATCACTAGTCCGTTTTCGCCCGGACGGCGTTATTCTGTTAATGGAGGACAGGGGAACACCCTGTCCTCTACTACCTGTCATGACTCGGAGATGTCCGGATGCCGGGATTATGGCGCGGGCGTGCAATGGATAAGAGCTTTGCAACAGGGGAATGGCTAGACTGGTTGACGCGTGTTCGTCTGTTAACGATCACCCTCATCCTGACCGTAGGCGTCGTCTGGCCTCAATACATTCCCGGCTTCAGCACCAACCGTTTCTTTCTGCCGCTGATCGTCTTCTGGATTACCCTCGGAATTCTACACCTCATCCTTTTGCGCTGGCTCCCGCGGGCCCGGTGGCATGGCGGGCTGCAAGTCGCCGGCGATGTGCTGATGATTTCGCTGCTCGTCTATTCCACCGGCTTGCAGGAGAGCTATTTCATCTCCCTCTATCTGCTGGTGATTATCGTCGCGAGCATTTTGTTCTCGCGGCGTATCGCGTTTCTAACTGCCGCCACTTGTTTTCTGATCCTTGCGGAAATGATTGTGCTGGCATACGCCCAAAGGATCCCGCGAACTTTCTCCAGCCTGCCGACAGCGGAGAGCCTTCGTACCTGGCTGGTCATGAATCTCCTTGGGTTTCTGGCTGTGGCCTACTTGGCCAGCCTGCTCGCGCAGTCTCTTCGGAAAAAGGGCGTCGAGCTCGAAGAAAAGCGCGAGGAACTGCTCAGTCTCCAGGACTTTACCGAAGACATCATTCACTCCATGCGCGGCGGCCTGATTACCACGGATCTTGCCGGACGCGTCCTCCTGCTGAATCGCACCGGTGAAGAAATCCTCGGACATCGCTTTGCGGAAGTGCGCGGCATGAAGCTGCAGCAGCTCAACGACGATTTCTGGCTCCCCGGCCATTACGAGAATAGCGAGAGACTCTCCCTCCGCAAGGAGATCGACTTTCGCACGCCCTCTGGGGATGTCCGCTATCTGGGCATTAGTATTTCGCCGCTGCGCTCTCGCGATTCGGGGCGCGACGGCTACGTTTTCAACTTCCAGGACCTCACTGATCTTCGCCGCCTGGAGCAGGAGGTCGCGACCAAGGAACGCATGGCGGCCCTAGGGCGTCTTTCCGCAGCCATCGCCCACGAAATTCGGCAGCCCTTGTCCGCTATGGCCGGCGCAGTGAAGGAATTAGCGCGTCTTGTGCCCCTCGAGGAGGACGAGAAGCATCTTGTCAATATTGTGAGCAGGGAATCCGAGCGGCTCAACAATATCATCACGGACTTTCTCAACTATTCACGGGAGAAGACCTACGAGTTTCACCAAGCCGATGTTCGCGGGCTGCTAGATGAAACGCTGATGCTGGTGGAGAAGAAGCCGGAGATAGGCTCCAAGTACCAAATTGTGCGCGCATTCAACGGAAAGGAATTACAGGCGCGCGTGGATCCGAACAAAATCAAGCAGGTCTTCTGGAATCTGTGCGACAACGCTCTTCGGGCCATGCCCGATGGTGGCACCCTGACCGTCAAAATGGAGCAACGTCCGTTCTGGTTGCGCATTGCGTTTCAAGACACTGGGGTTGGCCTCGACGCAAAACAAAGGGCCAAGATTTTTGAGCCTCTGCAATCAGGTTTCAAAGGAGGCACGGGTCTTGGGCTTTCGATTGTCTACCAGATCGTGCAGGCCCACAGCGGGACGATTATCGTGATATCCGAAAAAGACCGCGGCGCTGAGTTTATCGTCGAACTCCCGCGAGTTGGATGAGGCGTTTATGCAGGGAACAAAAGCCGCAATCAAGGAAGCCGGACGCGAGATGCCCCATATCCTCGTGGTCGACGATGAGAAATCGATCGGCGAGCTCTTGGAAATCACCTTTCGCAAGGAAGGTCACCGCGTGGAAGTCGTGCACAGCGTGGAGGCCGCAAAGCGCAAGCTCGAATCACAAATTTTCGACATCATTATCTCTGATGTGCGGATGCCCGGTGAGAGCGGCGTGGATCTCCTGAAGTTTGCCAAGGAAATCGCGCCCGGATCATTCTTTCTTCTGATGACCGCGCTTCCTGCACTAGATACCGCTATCGCCGCGCTCAATTCCGGCGCAGACCGCTACGTTGTCAAGGGAGACTCCTTAGTTGATCAATTGCGCCTCGCTGTGCATGAGGTGTCTGAGAATCTAAAATGGAAGAAAGAAGCCCGCTACCTGCGGCGCGAAATTCGCCGTCTCACCGGTCTCGACAACATCATCGGACAAAGTCCCAAGATGCGCGCGATCTTCGACATGATCCAAACGGTCGCTCCTCAATCGAGCCGCGTTCTCATTACCGGGGAGAGCGGGACAGGCAAGGAACTGGTTGCCCGTGCCATTCACGAGAACAGCGCCCGGGCCCAGGCTCCCTTCATCACTATCAACTGTGGAGCGTTTCCAGAAACCCTGCTGGAGTCCGAGCTTTTCGGTTACATGAAGGGGGCGTTTACAGGCGCCAACGAAAACCGCCAAGGTCTCTTTCAGGCTGCACATGGCGGCACTCTCTTCATGGACGAAATCGGAAACATGAGCCTGACCATGCAGGTAAAGCTTTACCGTGTTCTTCAGGAAGGTAAAGTCCGCCCCATTGGCAGCACGGAGGAATCGGACGTGGACGTGCGCATCATTGCCGCCACAAACAAGGACTTTGAAAAAGAAATCGCGGAAGGCCGGTTCAGGGAAGATCTCTATTATCGCCTTAGCGTGATTCCCATACAGGTGCCGGCCCTGCGTGAGCGCAGGGAGGATATTCCCCTCCTCGCGCGTCACTTCCTTGAGAGTTTCCGTAAGACGATGGAAAAGCCCATTGAGGCCATCTCTCCGGAAGCCATGACGCGCCTGGAGTCCTACGATTGGCCCGGCAATGTTCGCGAGCTCGAAAACACCATGGAACGCGCCGTCGCGTTGGAGTCCAGCAGGGAAATTTCTTTGCGCGTGCTTCCAGAGCGAATTGTGTCTTATGCCGGGGCTACCCAATTTGGCGCGTCAGTCGCTCAAGCGGTTGAGTTCCCCGCAGAGGGGCTAGACTTTGAAAAGGAAATAGCTGACGCCGAGCGAAGGTATCTGCAAGCCGCATTGGAGAAGGCTGGTGGGGTCCGCACTCGTGCGTCTGAACTTCTGAAAATCAGCTACCGTTCTTTCCGCCATTACGCCAAGAAACACAACCTCTAGCCGAAGGGCTTTGTGCCGTCGGCCAGACGCGTCCTTTAAGCTCCTCACGAATGTGACCGATTAGGGCCCTAGATATGGACAAAAAATGTCGACGGAAAAGGTCTAATCTGGACAAGAGACAAAATGCCCCTGAGTCAAAGCCGACTGTTTCCATTAAGTTATGTAGTATGAATAAGATGCAAAGAGGAACACCATTTCCGTACTAGTTCATTGGATTGGCCTTCTGCTTGCCTCCTAGTACGGCGTGCTAAGGCACCATATGACTTCTCAAGGAGAAAGCATGAAGAAGCAAAAGGGTTTCTCTCTTATCGAATTGCTGATCGTCGTGGCGATCATTCTGATCATCGCGGCCATCGCTATTCCGAACTTGCTGCGTTCGAAAATCGCAGCGAACGAGTCTTCCGCTGTCGGTTCAGTCCGCACGATCGTCACTTCCCAGGTGACCTATTCCTCATCCTGGGGCACCGGGTATGCGACGACCCTGGGACGCCTTGGCGGCACGCCGGCAGCCTGCGCGGCGGGCGCGACTGCAGTTAATGCTTGCCTAATCGACCCCATTTTGAGCAACGGCGCAAAGAGCGGTTATAACTTTGCTACGATCGCCACTCTTCCTCAAGTCGTGGGCGCCGTTACCGTGCAAAACGGATTCGAAACAGAAGGCGACCCCGTCGCGCGTGGCACGACCGGCCAGCGCTCGTTCTGTGCGGACCAGTCCGGTGTGATTCGGTTTGACCCCGCGAACAACCTCATAGGCGTCGCGTGCAACACACTTCCGGCGGCCCAGGTTCTCGGCAACTAACTCCCAAGCCAGTTTTGGGATCAAGGGGGAGGAAGCTTTACTTCCTCCCCTTTTTTGTTGGGGAAATGGGAAGGTGTCAAAGCAAGCGGTCAACAGCATCGGGTACACATGAGTGCCTCTGATTGTGACAATCTACGCGCCTTTCGACCGACAAAAAGGGTCAATTCTAGGAGATTTGGAAAATCTGGGCACGTGAAGGTTCAAGATCTTAAACGGCCTTTCACCGATTATAGCTCTTATTTTCAATAGGATACGACGATCGTAACGCCTCTGCCCCGAGATTGGTACCCAGTTTGCGACAAGAACAGCGTGCCCGTGCACCACAAAACTGGTTTTCCAAGGAGATCTAGCATCATGAAGAAACAGAAGGGTTTCTCTCTTATCGAATTGCTGATCGTCGTGGCGATCATTCTGATCATCGCGGCCATCGCTATTCCGAACTTGCTGCGTTCGAAAATCGCAGCGAACGAGTCTTCCGCTGTCGGTTCGGTCCGCACGATCGTCACTTCCCAGGTGACCTATTCCTCATCCTGGGGCACCGGTTACGCGACAGCCTTGAATATTCTCGGCGGCACGCCGGCAGCCTGCGCGGCGGGTGCGACCGCACTTAATGCTTGCTTAATCGACCCCATTTTGAGCAACGGTGCAAAGAGCGGTTATAACTTTGCTACGATCGCCACTCTTCCTCAAGTCGTGGGCGCCGTTACCGTGCAAAACGGATTCGAAACAGAAGGCGACCCCGTCGCGCGTGGCACGACCGGCCAGCGCTCGTTCTGTGCGGACCAGTCCGGTGTGATTCGGTTTGACCCCGCGAACAACCTCATAGGCGTCGCGTGCAACACACTTCCGGCGGCCCAGGTTCTCGGCAACTAACTCCCAAGCCAGTTTTGGGATCAAGGGGGAGGAAGCTTTACTTCCTCCCTTTTTTTTCGGCTCGAGATGGAAAGCAGAATAGTAGACGCCGGACGTTTCTGTATTTGGCATTCCTCGTGCTCATTGTTAATATCGGGTAGTCTTTCTGTCGACGTCCAGGAGCCACCTCTTCAGGTGAGGTTATGAGCAGACAAAGGGGTTTCTCTCTCATCGAATTGCTGATCGTCGTCGCGATTATTTTGATTATCAGCGCGATCGCCATACCGAGCTTGCTGCGCTCCAGGATCGCGGCAAATGAATCATCCGCCGTGGGCTCGGTTCGCACCATTACCACAGCCGAAGCGACATACGCAGCGAGTTGGGGCACGGGTTACGCAGCGAACTTGGGGAACCTTGGGGGCACGCCGGCAGCTTGCTTGGCGGGTGTGACTGCTGCGAGTGCCTGTATCGTCGATCCTATTTTGACCACTGGTGCCAAGAACGGCTACGGGTTGGTCGCTCTGGGAAACAGTCCGTCGGCGGGTGTTAATGGGGGATTCGAAGTAAACGCCACCCCATTCGTCGTGGGTGTGACTGGTCAGCGCGCGTTTTGCGCGGACGAGTCGGGAGTGATTCGATACAACACTACGGGTGTGGCAATCGGAACCGGCCACGGGACATGCAGCGCCGTGGCAACCCTACTCTTGGGTAACTAGCTCCCCAAGGTGATTCTTGGCCAGGGCGTCGATTTTCCTTCTTCCTTTTTTCTCGCACCTGTTGGAAGTTAGGGCTGTCTTTCGGCTGGCCCAGACACCATGTAAGATAGCAACGTGATTTCTCCTATCCCTGCCGCACTAGGCTGTCTTCTTTTAACGCCCTCGTTCGTTGACACCTCGAATCATGTTAAGCGGCTGGAGGCCACGTATCGGGCCGCCCGTACCATGCAGGTAATTTTTCTTGAGCAGTACTCCGAGAATGGACGTGTCATTCGTATTGAGGCCGGTGCCGCGTATTTCCGCCGGCCCGGCAAGATGCGCTGGGAATACCAGTCACCCGAAAAGAATCTGTTTCTCGTCGACGGCAAGACAGCTTGGTTTTACGTTCCCGCTGACCACACGGTGACCCGTATTCCTGCGAAGCAGAGCACCGACTGGCGAACGCCCCTGGCTCTGCTTGCAGGCGAAATGAAACTGTCTCGAATTTGCGCACGAGTTGATTTTGCTACTGATGAGAAGCCAGACAAGGATGGCGACGTCCTGCTGTCCTGTCAGCTCGAGGGCTCGGAGAACATGGCCGATCCTGCCTCGAAGAACGGCGCTCCTCATGCGAAAAGAGATTTGCTTCTTCTCGAAGTCGCCCACGATACGAATCAACTCGTACGGATTGTCGTGCGAGAGGCTGGTGGTGTCGAGATCGAATTCAAATTCAAGGACTGGCAGTTTGATCCTCCCGTTCCTGACTCTTTCTTTCGCTTCGAAGTCCCTCCGGGAGTAGCCATTGTGAACGGTGAGTTGCCTTCTGAGAGCAAATCTCTAAACTAGACTAGAATAGAGCCAGCCCAGCCTGCGGGCGTTTGCGGCGAAAGAAACGGCCAACCATTGAGTCCTACCCCGCATATCAAGTAGATGAGGTAAACTGAGGGAGTTATGGGTCAATTCCTCTGCCGAGTGGCGGATGCCGAAGGACGTGTCTTCTCCCACGTGGAGCCCGCGACTTCTCTAGAAGAAGCACGCCAGAAGCTCGTGGAACGGGGGTTGTACGTCTATTCAGTGGAGTCCCGGGGCGGCCGCCTGGCCGGCTTGCTTCGCCAAAGGAGTGGACGCCAAATTGGCGGTTCGGAATTCGTCATTCTCAACCAGCAATTCAACACGCTTATCAAAGCGGGCTTGCCCATCCTGAAGTCTTTGGATCTTCTTGCCACGCGCGCTACCGCTCCTAAACTCCGCCCGGTCATCAGCCAGATTCGCGATCGGGTCCGGGAAGGGAAGTCGCTTTCGGAGGCGGTTGACGAAGCCGGCGTATTCTCCAAAGTCTATTCCACGGCAATTCTTGCCGGAGAGAAGAGCGGGAATTTGCCCGGAGTCCTGGACTACTACATCGCCTATCAGCGCGTCAGCACCGGCGTCCGCAAAAAAATTCTCGCTTCGCTCGTCTACCCCACACTATTGATTTGCGTGGCGGTCATTATCGTCACGTACTTGGTTACTGCCGTGATTCCAAAGTTTGCCCTGCTCTACCATGATTTGAACGTGGAGCTCCCCGGCCCCACGCGTTTGTTGATCGCCTTGACGGTGGATTACCGTTTTGTTTTTCTAGGAGTCGTAGCGTCTTTAGCGGTGGCTGCCGCCGTCATTTTTCTCTGGTCCCGTACGGAGGAAGGCGGAGCCGCCTTTGATCGCTTCAAATTCCGGCTTCCCGTAATTGGCGATACGCTCCTCAAATTTCAGGTCGCCCAATTCTCGCGCACGCTTTCCACACTGTTGACGGGAGGCACCCCTCTGGTAGCTGGACTTCAGACGGCCTGTGACGCCATCACCAGCAAATTGCTGCGCTCTACCGTCAGCCGCTCAACCCAGATGGTGCGCGAAGGGGAATCTTTGCACGGCGCCCTGGCCTCCAGCGGCACCGTCCCAGAGCTGGCGCTGGACATGATCGAGGTCGGAGAATCCAGCGGCGCGCTTGCCCCCATGCTGAACAGTGTTGCGGAATTTTATGAGGAAGAAGTCAGCCTGCGATTGTCCACCCTTGTTTCCCTCATCGAGCCGATTTTGCTGATCTTTATGGGATTGATCGTCGCTTTTATTCTGATTTCTCTGTATTTGCCCATCTTCTCGTTTTCCATGACGGGGGCGAAGTAAGGAATCTATGGCCACTACGGAACAACTGCCTCCAGCGCCCGGGCTTCCCGGCGACGAACAGCAAGAACGCGAGTTCGCACGTAAACTCGCGGAGCGATATCGCTTTGCCTTCATTGATCTCCGCGAGCAGCGTATCGATGCGGAACTTTTTCGTACCATCCCGGCCGACCTGATGTTCCGCTACAACTTCGTGCCCCTGGAAGTGCAGAACAATGTTCTGGCCATTGCCGCGGCCGATCCCGGCCAGGTGCAGATGAGCGACGAGCTGCCCCTTCTGCTGGGCAAGAAGCTCTTGATTCGCGTTGCTACTGCCCGCCAGATCGGCGACATTCTGAAGCGCACCGAGCAGTCTCAGCGAGTGCTCGAGCAAGCGACCGAAGCTTTCACTCTTCAGACTTCCAAGGAAGAAGACGAGAGCGAAGAGACTATTTCCGGCGACCGCTTGACCCGCGATAGCACCGCGAGCCCTGTTGTGCGCCTCGTGGAAACCATCATATTCACCGCGCTCGAGCGCCGCGCCAGTGACGTTCATATCGAAGCGCGCGACACGGAAGTCGCCGTCAAATACCGCATCGACGGGGTGCTGCAGCACGCCATGCAGCCCATTGCCAAGGAATGGCATTCCACGGTGCTCTCGCGCATCAAAGTGTTGAGTGATTTGGACATTGCCGAGCGTCGCGTCCCTCAGGACGGCCGCTTCCGTGTGAAATACAAAGGCCGCTACATCGATTTGCGCGTCTCCATCATGCCCGCCAGTCACGGGGAAGACGCCGTTCTCCGCGTTCTTGACAAGGAAACGCTTTCAGAAAAATTCTCCAGCCTTACTTTGGACGTGGTTGGTTTTTCTGACGAAGAGACTCGCCGCTTCCGCCGCTACATCCGCGAACCCTATGGCATGGTCCTGGTCACAGGTCCCACGGGCTCCGGAAAAACCACCACACTCTATGCCGCCATCAACGAGATCAAGAGCGACGAAGACAAAATCGTCACCATCGAAGATCCCGTCGAGTATCAGCTCCGCGGTATCACCCAGATTCCGGTGAATGAGAAGAAGGGGCTCACTTTTGCGCGCGGCTTGCGTTCCATCCTGCGCCACGATCCTGACAAAATCATGGTCGGCGAAATCCGCGACCAGGAGACCGCGCAAATCGCTATCCAGTCCGCCCTCACCGGCCACCTCGTTTTCACCACCGTCCACGCTAACAACGTGACCGACGTTATCGGCCGCTTCATCAACATGGGCGTCGAGCCTTACAACTTTGTTTCCGCCCTCAACTGCATCATGGCCCAGCGGCTGGTTCGCGTGATCTGCAAGAGCTGCAAGAAGCCCAAAAGGTATTCTCATCAAGAATTGCAGGAAGCGGGTCTCGATCCCGCTGTATGGGGCGACGTCACGTTTGCCGAAGGCGCAGGATGCCTGGAGTGCTCGGGGACTGGTTATCACGGCCGCACCGCGATTTGCGAATTGCTCGATCTGACTGACCGCATCCGGGAAATGATCGTGGATCGCCGCCCAACTTCAGAAATTAAACGCGTAGCCTGCGAAGAGGGCATGACGGCGTTGCGCGAAAGCGGATTGGCCAAGATTCGCGCAGGCATCACCACTCTGAAAGAGATTAACAAGGTGACTTTCGTTGAGTAGCGCCGCCACATTCCGACAGGGAATTTACCAGTTTCAGTGGGCGCGCAACCTGGCGCGCTGGCTGGATGCCTTCCCCAATGTTTCGTTAGTCCTCGAAGTCTCTCCGAATCGCGTGGCCGCGGCCCGTTGGAGCCGCACGGGTTCGCTGGACGGATACGCTGTCGAATCGTTGCCCCCTGGAGCCCTGGTTCCCTCGGCCGTCGAAATCAACGTCGCCAACAGCCCCGCCGTTAAGGCCGCAGTCGCAGCTGCCTGCGGCCGGTTGCGCGCACGCGACGAAGACGTTGCCATGATTCTTCCCGATACCGTCATTCGCGTCTTCGTGCAGCATTTTGAGGAATTCCCGCGCTCAGCGGAAGAAGCTGTCCCGATGCTGCGCTGGAAGCTCAAGAAGTGCGTGCCTTTTGAGGCCGACGAGACGCTCATTTCTTACATGCGGCAGGCTGCACGAGAAGCTGGCGTTGACGTTGTCACTGCGCTTGCCCGTCTGCGCATCGTCCGCGAATATGAAACGCTCGTTGAGGGCATCGGGCTGCTTCCAGGCGTGGTGTTGAGTTCTTCGCTCGCCGCGCTCTCCCTTCTTGACGATGAGAAGCCGACGCTCCTCGCGCGGGTGTCAGGCTCCTCCCTGACAACGGCAATCGTGCGCCGCGATGTCCTGTGCGGCTACCGTTGCACTGAGCTTCCGGCACACGGCCCCAACCTCACGCCGCAGATGCTTCTTGAAGAAATCTTCCCCGTGGCGGCGTATTATCAAGACACCTGGAACGAGACGATCAAATCCGTTCGACTTGCCGGGCTCGGCTCCCGCCTTCCCGAATTCATCAAACCCCTTGAGGAGGAATTCCGTTGCGATGTGCGTTCGCTGCTGAGCTCTGCGATTTCGCAGGGGCTCGTCAAAGAAGACGCGCGTCCGCTGGCAGACCGCGATTTGGAAGGACTAATCGGCTGGGTGCTTCAGCGGGGTTAAAATAGGTTTCCGGAGTTAGGCGGAAGAGGGCATGAAAGTTCGGCTCAACATTGCGACCAAGGCGTTGGAAACTCACCGCCGCTTCCTGGCCGGCGCGAGTCTCACGGCTTTTTTTGCCGCCGTGGCTTTTATCGGGCTGGGATGGCATGTGTATTCTGCCCGCAAGGCCGATGTTGAACTGCGCGCCCGCACCAATAAATCGCGCCATGAAATGGCCGAGCTGGAAGCTCAGCGCAAGGAGATCCTGCGTTATTTCGGCCAAAAGGATGTCGCGACTCTGCACGATCGCGCCGCCTTTATAAATGGCATCCTTGACGCCAGGAGCTTCAACTGGACGCTGATGTTCATGGACCTGGAGCGGACACTGCCAGGCGGCGTGCGTGTCATCAGCATCGCGCCAACGCAAGCAGGCGGGCACGTCGAATTGAAATTGACCGTGGGCGCCACCGACGACGAAGCCGAGTTGAAATTTGAGCGGGCCCTCGAGCAATCGAAGGAATTTACAGAGGTCCAGATCCAGAGCGTGCGTTCGGCTGACCCTACCGCCAGCAAGAGTGGTGATCAAAAGGTTGTCCAGTTGACCACAGTTTATTCGAGGAGCTGATGCGGCGCGATTTCACAGCGCGGAAACGAGTCATTCTCGGGGGCCTGATTCTTCTTGTCCTCGCGGATGTCGCCTTGGCGGCCTACAGTTGGCAGCTTTCTTCAGCCCCGCGCGGGCCCCAGCATCGCGTGCAGGAAATAACGCAGCAAGATCTCTTGCGGGCCGACATTCGGCGCGCTCAGGCGATCCGCGATAGTATTCCCGCCATCCAGAAAGATTGCGAACGTTTCGAACAATCGCTTTCTCCGGCAAGCTCAGGCTATTCCTCGGTCAGAGCTGAACTCGGCTCTATTGCAAGGAAGAGTGGAAGCCGCCTCGACGGCATTTCCTTCAAACCGACGGACATCGCCAACCGCGGTATGACGGAAATAGCCATCGATGCAACAGTCGATGGCGATTATAAAAGCGTGATTGGGTTTCTCAACGGCTTGCAGCGCTCCACCAGCCTTTACGCAGTGGACTCTCTGGCTCTTGCCCCCGAGAACACGAATCAGAACGCGATTCAAGCCCCCACGCATGTAATCAAAGTCGCGCTGCACCTCAAAACCTACTTCCGGACGGGAGCATGAAGCAAAAGAAACAGCTCGTCGTGCTCGCCTTCTTCTTGCTGATCGCGGGGTTCATCTGGTTCGTCTATTTTAACCATGACAAGCCGATTGTGACCGCGGATGCCATTCCCGCGCCCCAGAGCTATCCGCCGATCGGAGTGGATAATCCTCAGCTCCATAACGACGCAGTCGAGCGGGCCCGCAAGACCGAATACAAGGGCAGCGGCCGCAATCCTTTCAGTCGAGAACTTCCGCCTCCGACGAGACCCCCGCATCCTAAACCGGATCCTAAACAACCGGAGCTTCCGCCAGCTCCGGCAGCACCTCCTACTCCGACGGTATCCCCGCTGCCTGTGAAGTTTTTTGGATACGGCACCGTTCCCAACAGCTTGTCACGCCGGGCCTTCTTCACCGATGGCGAAGACGTTTACATCGTGGGAGAAGGCGAAGTTTTGCTGAACCGATTTCGCATTCTAAGAATTGGCAACGCCAGTCTCGAATACGAAGACATAACCACGGGACTTCGTGGGACGGCCATTCTCGAAGAACAGGCGGCGCCGCCAACCCCATGAACGGTGCGCGCCAACAAACAGCAGGGAAGCGCGGCGAGCGCGGCTATGCTCTCCTCCTGATCGTTTTCCTCGCCACCCTCTTGCTCCTCTCCACGATGGTCGTTGCACCGAACATTCTTACCGAAGGTCGGCGCGAAAAAGAGAAAGAGATGATTTGGCGCGGAAAACAATACACCCGCGGCATAAAACTTTACTACCGCAAGATGGGGCGCTTCCCGACTTCTCTCGACGATCTCACTAAACCCAAGGTGGGCTCTCTCCGCTTCATGCGCCAAGCCTACAAAGATCCCACGAACAAGGAAGACGGTTCGTGGCGCCTAATCTACGTTGGCGCAGCCGGCCAGTTGATTGGAAGCCTGAAACCACGCCCAAATCTCCAGCTTCCGCAAGCCGGCGGAACCGGCACACCTCCGAATGCGTTGAGTGGATCGTCTGCCGCTGGACAATCTGGAGCGTCGGGCCAACCGCTAGGACAGCCGAATGCAGGCGGGCAACCAGGTCAGGGCGGAACCCAGCCTGCTGGCTCGACTTCCGGCACAAATCCCCCCGCAACAACAGGAAATCCCGTAAGCGCCGACCAGGGCGATGCTCCGATTCCCACGGGCGACACGCCGACAATCATGGGCGGCAACATTATTGGAGTAGGTGGCAAGATCAATAAATCCTCCATCATCGTCTACGACAAATCGAAAAATTACCGGCTCTTCGAATTTATTTGGGATCCTTCGAAAGACACTTTCGCGGTGGGCCAACCGGGTCTGCAGACGGGAACAGGATTGGGCCAGCCTCTCGGCCAACCCAGTCAGAACCCAACCAATACACCACAGAATCCGCCCCAAAATCCCCAGCCGCCTCCTCAGAATCCGCCACTGCAACAGTAGTCTAATTGAGACTAGTTCTTACTGAGATTGAGATGTGCGAGGCGGCGTAGCCGCAGCGACTGGCCCGGGCGGAGCGGGCGCTTTGGCGGGAGCTTGCGATTTGCTTTTTTCGTAGCCGCGCTTGACGCGCTTCACGTAGGAAATCGTTTCCGCAAAGGGCGGGACGCGGCCGTAAAGCTGGACCTTTTCGGTTCCCGCGTTGTAGGCCGCGAGCGCCAGCGCCACATCGTTGTTGTACTTCTGCAGCAAGTCCCGCAGGTAGCGCGTGCCCGCATCGATGTTTTCCGCCGGGTCGTCGATATTTTTTACGCCGAGTTGCGCCGCGGTTTCCGGCAAAAGTTGCATAAGCCCGCGGGCATTCTTGCGCGACACGGCTTTGGGATCGAAATTGGACTCCACGGCGATGACGCTGGTGATCAGGTCGGCATCCACGTTGTAGCGTTTGGCCGCGGCTTCCACCAGATCGCGGTAAAGCGGCTGCGCGGCAGCCGGCGCGGCAGCGGCCGGCGAAGGTGTAAAAACATCTTCCGGCTCGATCGCCGCAACATCGGCGGCGGCGACCTCTAGCTTGCCTCCGGTCATTTGCAAGCGATACTTGTCTCCCACGAGCTGGTAGCCCGTGACGTGCAGGCGCAGCCCGGTGCGAAGCACAATGTATTCTGCGCGCAGCGACGGAGCAGCGAGCACACCGAGTATGAGCAAGAGTGTCGCGCGTCCCGTAACACCATTCGGGACACAAAAGGCGTGTCTCAGAGGCAAGGTGCAGCCTCCCGCAAAGCAAATTGTTCGATGGCCAAAGCTACTCCGTTTTCGTCGTTCGTACCGGTTTCGTGCCAGCCGTACGTTTTTAAAGCCGGCACGCTGTTTCCCATCACGACCGGAATGCCTGCGAATGAGAGCATCTCGAGGTCGTTGTGATTGTCTCCGATGGCCATCACCTCTTCGCGAGCGAATCCGCGCAGAGCGGCCCATTCCGCTAGAGAAGATCCTTTTGAACACACCGGATTGATCACATCGATCATGGCGAAGTCTTTGCTCTCGTAGCTGGTCACGGCAAGCGCGAAATTTTCCGCGAAAGGTGCACCGCGCAGAGCAGACTCGGCCTCCCTCATCAGTGCGACTTTGCCGGAGAGCATCACCTGGATGGGATCTTCGGTCAGGCAGGTTTGCAGCGGTTTCGCGATGCCGATGAATTCCATGTTTCGCGAATAGTAGGCGTAACGCATGGAATCGTCCGGGTCCAGGACTTCCAGCATAAGCTGGTTTTCAAGCGGCCGGTCGAAAATTACGGCCGCGCCTTCCCGCCACGGCTTGGTCAGTTCCAAAACTTGGCGCGCAATGCTTTGCGGCAAGAGATGCCGCAGATGCGTGCGGCCTTCTTTTGAGCGGATGAGCGCGCCGTTGTTCACGATCATGGTCAGGGGAGAATCCAGCTTACGGGCCACCGGCATAGCGAAGTCATAGCGCCGACCGGTGACCAGGGCCACCTCGATGCCGCGGCGCGTCGCTTCGGCGATAGCTTGGCGGTTGGCCTCCGGAAGCTGCCAGCGGCTATCCAGCAGGGTACCGTCTATATCGAGCGCGATGAGTCTCACAGCCATAGCATCATTCTACCTTGGATGCGGGGGACTCTCGGCCACATTGAACCAAGTGCAAGGGTACCCCACCCCCGGGTGTTTTTGCGTAAAGAGTGCGCAATCGTTTGAAAACAAACGAGTTGAGTTCTTGGTGAGTGCAAAAGAGTGCGCAAGGGTGTGAAAAGAAAGAACTTGAATGAAAAAGCGACTTCTCGTCGCCGAGACCGCAAGGTTTTCCAAAATGGGAAGAATACCCCCACACCCCGGCAGTTTTCGTAAGAATGGCAAACACAGGGGTTAGGGCATACGGAACTTGGAAGAGCATACGGAGAACCGGATTCAGGAGCGGAAAAGGAATGGAGAAGACAGGCCCACGAGAGTGTAGAGCGACGATCACGGGGAAGGATAGCATGGAAGTAGGGTTTGGCTAAGTGATTTGCAGTGGATGGTCGAAATTGGGGGTTGAACGGCCGCAGGTGGGATTAAGCTGCAGCCGGACGCGGGCGATGGAACAAAAACGAAGAAGCCGGACGCGAACCTGGTCCGGCCTCTTGCATTTCAAGCTTTGAAGTCTGCGGGACCTGACAGCATTCCGACTAGAATACGATTCGCAGGGCTACCTGAGCGCGCCGCGCATTGGTACCATCCGGGCTGGTGGCCGTCGAACTGCCAGTTCCGTAAGAACCGATCAAGCCGAGATTTGTGGTTCCGGAGGTCAAGCTGTACTCGTCCGTCCGGCGGCTGGTGTCGTATGGCGTGTTGAACACATTGAACGCCTCGAATTGGAGGTAACCCGTAACGCGCTCCGTAAAGGGAAGCTTTTTCACGAGGCGAGCATCCACACGGTAGATCCGATCGAGATCCAGATTGTCAACCGGCTGGAAAGGAACGCGACTGAATCCACCGCCCAGCCCGTTTAGCGATCCCGCGACGAGAGCTCCCGTAAACGCGTTGCCGCCGACGAGGGTCGTAGAGTTGACCGGCCTTGCCGACTGCAGCGTCGTGACCTGGCTGAGCTCCCAATTGTTCACCAGGTAGCGGGCCCACGCATTGGTGCTCTTCGAAAATTTCGGAGTCCAGATAGAACTGACTACGAACCGGTGACGGATATCGCTCGCAGCGGAGCCCTTTTCAGACCGGAAGTCGCCGTTTGCATAGCTCGTTGGCGTGGAACCAAAGAAAATGTTGTTATCGGCGCTGCTTTGATTGAAGTCGATGGCATGGGACCAGGTGTAGGAGGCCGACGCCTGGAATCCTTTGGAGAAGCGCTTGTTGACTTGCACTGCTAACCCGTCGTAATAGCTCATGCCGGGGTTATCGATTTGAGAAATCCGACGGTATCTGGGATCCGGCCGCGGTGTGCGATACGTTGGCGTCGTGTAGGTGCCAGCCGGATTGCCCGAAGCATCCTGAAGAGTGTAGGTGATCGGAGGCCCCAGAGGTCCGACGTTGCGATCCCAAACTCCGTATAGGCGCACGCCACGGCTCCACAGATAGGAAACGTTGAGGCTCAGAGTTGAGGTGAGTTCGCGCTCGACCCCAAGATTGGCCTGATAGGTGTACGGATTTCGCAGATTGGGGCTTGCGAAAACAATATCCACGGTTCCGGGAGGCGGCGTAAAAGATGTAGACGGCAGATTATTAGGGTAGACCGGCCCAGCGGCGAGTTGGGCGGCATTGGACCTATTGTAGGTGATCAATTGCTGATACACGTTGTTGTTCAAAAACAAAGTGTTGATCAAACCGGTTTGATACCGCGCAAAAAAGATGCCATATCCGGCCCGCAGGAGGGTCTTACGATCATTCGTAAGAACATAGGAAAGCCCGGCGCGAGGGGCGAAGTTGTCTTTGGTCGACTGAATCACGCCGGTTTGAGGATAGTCGGGATTCACGACGGTCGGTTGCGGAATTGCGGAATAGTCGTAGCGCAGGCCAAAGCTTAGCAACAGCCGGGAGTTGAAGCGGTACTGGTCCTGCCCATAGAAGCCATACGTTACCAGATTGATGTCGACCTGAGGATTTCCGAAACGCTGCGAGTAGGTAGTCCAGTTTTTGGCGCCCGAAGTGTTGCCACTGAAGTCCAAGGCAAACGCGTTCAGCGAGGAGTAGGAATAGGCTCCAAATTGCCTGATGAGCTGCCTCTGAAAGTCCTCCGTATGCGCGATGTCAATACCGAACTTCATGGTATGCGCGCCCTTGGTCCAGCCCAGGTTGTCGGCGAAAGAAAAGCGCGTCTCACTCGGATTCAAGCGGGGATAGTTCTCGGCGACGCCTAGGTTAGTGGTGCTGTTGATGGTCAGGGTGGCCCTTCCAAGTCCGGGGAACAAGAAGTCGTCACTGGCTGGATCGAAAAGACGGTCCTTGAACCAGCCAAACCGTGCTTCGTTGAGAAGGTTAGCCGAAATGATGCTAGTCCACTGAGCGCGCCCATAGGCGTTGCGAACCGTGGAGTCGGCATTGTTCCCAATTGCATTTCCAGTGTTGAACACGATTCCCGTCGCTTGTATGCCGTGAGGGGAGATCCAGCGCAGCCCGCTAAGACTAAAACTTAGGCTATTCCTGTCAGACAGATGGTAGTCGATTTTGCCAAAACCGAGGTCTTGGGTAACTGTCCGCGAAACCGTCCCGGTGTTGCGCGTGTTAAGCATATCTATCGCCGCTTGGCATTGCGCCGCGGTTGCCTGGGGCGCAGTCCCCGGACAAAGATTCGTGGTCTGGTTGACAGTGCCGGTGGTTGTGAATAAATTTGGCGTCGTTACGGAGGCAATGGCCGGAAAATCCCGGCGTGTCGCTTCGTAGTTGAAGAAATAGAACAGCTTGTTCTTGACAATTCTACCGCCGAGGCTGACCCCGGCCTGATGCCGTATATCTTGGGGATTGAAACTGGCATAGCGGTCGCGGGCATTTAAGCTGCGGTTACGGAAGAACCAGTAGGCGGTGCCGTGCAAATCGTTTGTCCCGCTCTTGGTGACCGTGTTGATTACGCCGCCCATGGCATTGCCGTATTCCGCGGAGAAGTTATTGGAAACCACCTGGAACTCTTGCACGGCTTCCTGCGAAATCTGGCTTTGAATACGGGTGCGCCCAGCGTTCTCGTTGTAGTACTGGTTGGTTGTATCGTTTCCATCCGTAAGAAAGGCATTGTGACCCGCGATACCGCGAAAGCTGAGCAAGCCAAAGTTACCGTCCGGCACAACGGCCGGTGTCAATAATGCGAACGAGTCCACGCGGCGGCCGTTGATCGGGAGATCGAGAATCTGTTGGGAGTTGACCACTTGCGAAACGTCGGTCTTGGCGTCTTCCACCAGGGGCGCTGCCGCGACTTCCACGGTGGCAGAGACGGAAGAAACCTGGAGGGTAACGGCGAAGTCAACGACCTGGCCGACTTGGACCTGGAAATCCTTGACTTCCCAATCGGCGAATCCCTGGCCGGTAACTCTGATGCTGTAGCCTGTTGCGGGGACCAGTGCGGGGGCGGAAAACACACCGGCGTCGGTGGTCTGCATCGTGCGCCGGACACTTTTGGAATCGTTGGAAACAACTACGGTCGCGTTGGGCACTGCCGCGCCTGAGGCGTCCCGAACCGTGCCTGCAACTGCGCCCAGCCCGGCGACCGCCTGCGCAAACGCGCCAAGGGGGTACACGAGCGAGAACAAAGCGGATAGCGCCAACATTGCCGCGAATGTCCCGGGCAAACAGATTCTGCTCTTCACGAAAGCCTTCTCATTTGCCCGAAAGGCGGCCCGCGGCAAAAGTAGTGTTCTGGACAAGGACGCGAAGCAAAATCTTACGACAGGGGATTGCCCCCCACGAGTGCTCATATTACCTTCTTTCCTTTCTCTTGTTCCCGACGGCTCGCGCACTTGGGCGCTGCCCCGGAATCCTCCGGGGTGGCGTGGAGGGCTTCCTCATTTAGAAAACAGATTGCAGTGGCGGCAAACCACTCTCAACAGCAACCAACATCCAAACTTGTGCTTATTTTCTATCATAGGAATCACCTGTATTGAAGCAAAACTCTGTGGAAAACTTTGGCGTGCGCAAAGCAATAAATTCAATGCACGCCAGCACCAAGAATGATGTCCAAACACCGAACTAAATCGTTGCGTGAGACTAGAGAATGCAGATTGAGGCTTTATGAACGTTTTGCTAATGGCGGGTCAGAAGCGCGCCTTGCCCGCCGGACACGTGTGCGCTAGAGTCTCGGTGCCACGAACGGGGAAGAGGATGCCGAAACGCAGTAAGGCGAGACCGAAAAATGAGACAGCGTCGCGGGAACGCGTCCGAGTGCTGATTACGGGCGGGCGGCTTCAAAAGCGCATTCAGGAGCTGGCGCAGGAAATCCGCAAGGATTTTCCCAACGAGCCGCTGCATCTGGTGAGCGTATTGAAGGGCGGAGTTTTTTTCCTGGCGGATCTGGCGAGAAATATTCCGGGAGAAGTTTCTTTCGACTTCATCGCAGTGTCGAGCTACGGGCAGAAGACGCACTCGTCGGGGCAAGTGCGGTTGACGCGAGACCTGGACTCCAGCATCGAGGGGAAAACGGTGATCGTTGTCGAAGACATCCTGGACACGGGAATGACGCTGCAATACCTCTTGCGGCTGTTCCAACAACGCAAGCCGAAGCATCTGCGCGTGGCGGTTCTGTTGGACAAACCGGAGCGGCGGATTGCAGCGGTGCACGCGGACTATATCGGATTCTCCATTCCCAATGAGTTTGTGGTTGGTTACGGGCTGGATTATGCCGAACGATATAGAAACTTGCCGTATGTTGGCGTGTTGCTGCTTGGCCCCGGTTTGAAGAAGAAACCGGCGGAAGCCTAGATTCGAGTCCGGCGCACGGCGCTCCCTCTTCACGGCCTGCTATAATAGTTAGACTTCATGAATCATACGAATGAACATGCGACGGTAACTGCGTTGAGCGGTGGAGCGGAGATCTCCGCCGAAGTCCTGTCCACACTGGCGGAAATCGGCGAAGAAGTGAACGCCTCGCTGGATTTGGACGAGGTCCTGGCGCGGACGGCAGCTCTCATCAAGCGGCACATCGACTACGAAATCTTTGGCGTGCTGATGATTGAAGGCGATGGAAGCTATCTGCGGCACAGGTTCTCAATAGGATATGCGCGCGAACTAGCAGAAAACTTGAGGATTCCGCTAGGACACGGAATTACGGGAACCGCGGCGGCAACCGGCCACTCCGTACGAATCAGCGATACTTCCAAGGACCCGCGGTACATCAATGCTATCGACAGCGTGCGGTCGGAGCTGGCGGTGCCGCTGATGCTGCAAGGAAAATGCGTCGGCGTGCTGGATATCCAAAGCCGGCATCTCGATTATTTTACAAAGGACCAGCAAAATATTTTGACGCTGCTGGCCAGCCGGCTGGCGGTTGCAATTGAAAACGCGCGGCTGTTCCAGAAGGTGCGGGCGCAGGCGGACACGCTACTGCTTTTGAGTGAAGTCGGGCGCGAAACCAGCGCGATCCTGGAGGTAGAAGAGCTGCTGCGGCGCGCAGCGGAACAGACCAAGCGAGTGATTGATTACCAGATCTTGAGCATCATGCTGTATGACGAGGAGCAGAAGATTTTTCGCCATCGCGTGGACATAAAGCATGGGCATCACGTGCAGGGAAAACTGCGATCAACTTCAAGCGACGGGATTGTTGGCGCGGCGGCAACACTGAAGGAGCCGGTGCTCGTTCCGGATGTGACGGTTGATCCGCGCTACCTGATGGTGAACCCAGAGACGCGTTCGGAACTGGCGATTCCCATGATCCACAAAGGGAAAGTGATCGGGGTGTTGGATTTGGAGAGTCCACAGCCGAATTATTTTTCCGAGGATCACGTGCAGACGCTTTCGATCCTGGCGGCAAATCTCGCCGTCTCGCTAGAGAATGCGCGCTTGTATGAGCAATTAGCGCGTGACGAAGCGAGGCTGGAACGGGATTTGCAGGCGGCGAAACGAATTCAAGGCGCACTGCTGCGGCCGGTTCCGACGGAAGACTATGGATTGGAGATGGCGGCGCGGTACCTTTCGGCGCGGGAAGTGTGCGGCGATCTTTATGAATTTTTGCGCTATGGACCGCAGCAATTGGGAATTGCGCTGGGAGACGTGAGCGGGAAGGGGACGGCGGCGGCGCTCTATGGAGCGGTGGCGATCGGGATCATGCGGAGTTTGGCGCCACAAAAGCTGCAACCCGCGGAAATGTTGAAGCAGATGAATCAACTGGTCGGCGAGCGGCGCATCGAGGGGCGATTTATGACGGCGTGTTTCGCCACCTGGCAAAAAGGGCGGCAGAAACTGCGGGTGGCAAACGCCGGGCAGTCGCAGCCGCTGCTCTACAAGGATGGGCGCTGCGGAAAAATTGAGCTAACGGGATTTCCGCTGGGCATTTTTGAAGATGTGAACTATGACGAATGGGGAGTTACGCTCGAAGCGGGGAACATTCTGGTGTTTCACTCGGACGGAATCCCGGAGACGATGAACAGCGAGAGCCAGTTCTTCGGCACGACGCGGCTTATGAAGCTGATCGAACAGCACCATGAAGCGTCCGCGGCGGAAATTGCCGATGTGATCCTGCGCGAAGTGGATTGGTTCACGCAGGGAGCGCCGCTTTCGGATGATAGGACACTGGTGGTCGCGAAAGTCCGATGAGCCATTCGAATGAGTCTTCTTCCCGAAAAATAAAATACGTGGACCCAGCGACTTTCACACCGCATTTCGCGTGGGAAAGGAACGGGGCGCGAAACGCGAGCGGCGAAGAAGTCGTGTGTGAAAGAGTGGCGCTGGCATCGGTCGCGCAGAAATTTGGCACGCCAACATACGTTTATAGCCGCGCGGCGATTGACGATGCCTATCGGGAGCTGCGTCGGGGGTTTGGAACGCTGCCGCACACGTTGTGTTTTGCAGTAAAGTCCAACGGGAACTTGTCCATCCTGAAATACCTTGCCGAGATGGGGAGCGGTTTTGACATTGTGTCCGGCGGGGAGCTGCAGTATTTGCAGCGTATTGGCGTGCGAAGTGATCGCATTGTTTTTTCGGGAGTGGGCAAGGACAGGTATGAGATTCGCGAAGCGCTGAACTATCGCGCGAGTAGGCGAAGCGGGCACGCGGGGATTTTGCTTTTCAACGTGGAATCGGCGGCGGAGCTCGAAATCTTAGTGGAAGAAGCGGCGCGGCTGGCGGGACGAGGAGGCAAGCCGCCTGCGGCGGCGATTCGCGTGAATCCCAATGTGCAAGCCGGTGGACACCCGCACATTGCGACGGGGCTGCACGAACACAAGTTTGGATTGGACTGGCCGGAGGCGAAACGGCTTTACCTGGCGCATCGCGATTCGAAATGGATCCGGTGGCAGGGAATTAGCGCACATATTGGATCGCAGATTACGACGCTCGCTCCATTTCGACGCGCACTACAGCGACTGGCGGGATTCGTAGGAGAATTGCGGCGGGCGGGAATTGATTTGCGTTACCTGGACGTTGGAGGCGGGCTGGGGGTGCGCTATTCCGACCAAAGGCCGCCGACACGGACGGAGTACGCGCGGCTGGTTTCGCAAATGGTGCGCAAACTCGGAGTGCACCTGCTGCTGGAGCCGGGGCGCTCGATTATCGCTCCGGCGGGCGTGCTTTTGACGCGCGTGGTGTATACGAAGAGGAATCGGGGGAAGACGTTTGTCGTGGTGGACTCGGCGATGAACGACCTGATGCGGCCGGCGCTCTACGGAGCGATTCACCCGATCACGAGAATTGCGCGAGAGGGAAGGGAAAACGACACGGCGCGCAAACGAGTCGATATTGTTGGACCGGTTTGCGAGACGGGCGATTGTTTCTTGCGGGATTGGCCGCTTGGGGATGCGAAGGCGAGCGATTTGCTCGCGATTTGGGTTGCCGGGGCGTATGGGATGTCGCAGGCGTCAAACTACAATGCTCGATGTCGTCCGGCGGAAGTGTTGGTCGAAGGCAAGCGCATGCGGTTGATTCGCCGGCGTGAGACTCAGGACGATTTGCTGCGTACCGACGTCCTTGGCTAGTAGCTCCCCATTCGACATGGATTATTCACGGGCAGCGGTAACCGTTCCGTGTTAGCGGCCGGAAAAGCAGGAGCTAGCTCCCCCACTCCAAAAGGCTACGCCTCGCCCCACTTCAGCTTGCTGCGCAAGATCTCAAAATAAGATTTCTTTGGCGGATAGATGAGCATCAACGGCTCTTTCGCGCGAGAGACGCGGACCATATCCGTTGGTTGCAGCGGGATGCCGCGTTGCCCATCGAGGGTCAGAAAAACAGACTCGGTATTACCGGATAACTTCATCACGATGGAGGAAGAATCGCGGATTACCAATGGGCGGTCACTCAAGGTGTGCGGACAGATGGGAGTAATGACAAAGGATTCCACCGCGGGGTGAACGATGGGCCCGCCTGCAGAAAGGGAATAGGCGGTGGAACCGGTGGGGCTGGCTATGATCAGGCCGTCGGAGCGATAGCGGCAGACAAAAGCCTCGTCAATATGGAGTTCAAGCTCGATCATGCGGGCAAGAGCGCCCTTATTAATCACCACGTCGTTCAACACGCGTTGCGTATCGATCACTTTGCCGGCGCGTTCGAGCTCGGCGCTGATCATCACACGTTCACTGAGCGAAAAACGGCCCTCTAAAGTGTCATCGAGGGCCGGATGGAGCTCTTCCAGAGTGAAACTGGTGAGAAAACCCAAGCTACCCATGTTGATCGGGAGGATGGGAATCCTGCGGGGAGCGGCAAGGCGCGCGGCGGCGAGCATCGTGCCGTCACCCCCGAGCACGAGGAGAAGCTGCGATGCGTCGGCCACGCGCTGACGAGGCAGACCCTTCGAACCATCCGGCAAACATTGAGCTGTCTCTTCGTCAATGAGAGCTTGAACGCCACGCGCGCTGAGCCATTTCAGCAATGGCGGAACAACGACGACGAGATTCGAGCGGCGAGGGCGAGAAATGATGCCTATGGTTTGGAAAGATTGTCCGGAGTACATGTGCGTAAGGGATTCTACTCCAGGGCTTTTTTGCGCGCGTGGAGAAAATACTCCTGATTGCCTTCGGCTCCCAGAAGGCGGCTCGGGCGGACTCCGAGGCAATCCAGATCAAGAGATTCAACGAATTCGCGCACGGATCGAACCGCCTGATCGTGAAGCTTTTGATCTTCCACGATTCCGCCGCGGGCGATCTCTCGGCGGCGCAGTTCGAATTGGGGCTTGATCAGGATGAGAAAATCAGCACGAGCTTTTGCTATGGTCACTGCCGGCGCAATGACCTTGCAGACTGAAATGAAAGAAACATCCATCACGACTAAGTCGACACTTTCGGGAATGTCTTCCTTATGCAGTTCGCGCGCGTTGCGCTCAATGGCGGTGACGTGAGGATTCTGACGCAGCTTCCAGTCAAGCTGCTCCACGTTTACGTCAACAGCATAGACTCGCGCTGCGCCATGTTGGAGCAGGCAGTCTGTGAAGCCGCCGTTCGAGGCGCCGATATCCAGACAAACGCGGCCGCTCGGGTCAATGGCAAGGTCTTCCAGTGCGCCTTCCAGCTTCATGCCGCCGCGGCTGACGAATTTCTGCGCTCGGCTGACAATTTCAATGCGAGCGTCATTCGCAACGGGCATGCCAGCCTTTCCCGCTCGCTGGCCTTCCACCTGAACCTCACCGGCGAGAATCATGGCCATAGCTTTCTGGGGCGAGTCGGCGAAGCTTCGCTCGACAAGAAGAAGATCGAGCCGTTTGCGAGCTGCTTTTGGTTTCATGACGCTTCGAATAATCAAGCGCGGCGAAGCACGAGAAATTCGGCAATCTCGCGGAGTCGGACGGCGCGATCCAAGTAGGGAGCGAGCTCGGCGATGGCTTTGGTCGCGAGATCATTGGCAATCTGGTGAGAGCGCTCCAAGCCATATACCGCGGGATAAGTTGCCTTCTGCTGGGCCATGTCTTTTCCCGCCGTCTTGCCGAGCGCGGCGGAGGATTCCTCGACGTCCAGAATGTCGTCCGTGACCTGGAACGCCCAACCGATGGTTTCACCGAAACGGCGGAGGCGGCTGACATCCTCGGAGCCTGCGCCTGCGCACAAGGCACCAGCAGTGATGGAAGCACGGATCAGCGCCGCGGTCTTCGAGCGGTGAATGTACTCGAGCATTTGCGGATCGACAGGCTTGCCTTCGGCTTCGATGTCCGCGACCTGGCCGCCGACCATTCCATTGATGGTCCCGGCGGCAGCCGCGACTTCTGAGAGGATGGCGGCACGGCACTCCGCGGCGGCGGGCGTCGCACCAATGGTTTCAAACGCCAGCGTTAGGAGAGCATCGCCAGCGAGGATGGCAATGGCTTCGCCGAATTTCTTGTGGCAAGTGGGTTTGCCGCGGCGGAGGTCATCATTGTCCAGGGCCGGCAAATCGTCGTGGATCAGCGAATAAGTGTGGATGAATTCGATGGCGCAAGCGGGATAAAGCGCGGGAATGATATCGCTCGAAAAGATGCGCGCCGTCTCGAGACAAAGGATGGGACGAATGCGCTTGCCACCGGCAAAAACACTGTAGCGCATAGCAGTATGAATGGATGAGGGCTGCGCCGTTGCTGCCGGAAGGAGTTTCTCGAGAGCGGCATCGACAGCTAGGCGGTTCTCTTCGAAAAATGGGGGAAGTTTCATCGCTAGAGGGAATTGGCGCGCAGCGAGCGGCCAAAGCGCGTCACGACTCGGACTCCTGCTCGGGATCGAACGGCTCGGCCGCAAACTTGCCATCGGCTTTCTTCAGAAGGATTTCCACGCGTCCCTCCGCCTCTTCGAGTTGCTTCTGGCACTCGCGCGAAAGCGCGACGCCTTCTTCGAAAAGCTTCATCGCGTCGTCCAAAGAAAGCTGCGGGCTTTCTAATCGCCGGACGACTTCCTCAAGGCGGGCGAGCGAACGCTCAAAATCCGGCTTCTTCTGCGGTTCCGGTTTCTTGGGAGCAGGTGAATTCACGCGATTGGCCTGTATCCTTTAGTTGGCAATGGACGCCTACTTCTGGCAGCGCCCGCAATAGTAAGTTGAACGGCCGCCCTGCTCCCTGCGCCGGATCGGCTCACCGCAGCGCCGGCAGGGTTTTCCTTCGCGGCCGTATACGCGGAGAACCCTTTCGAGGCCCTGAAACCACCACTCCGGATTGCGAAAGTCGGGCGCCGGATGCAGACAGCATTCTAAGGCACGCGCGAGAACGGACACAATTGCTTTGTGCAGGCGGCGAGCCTCCTGCGATTGTAGGGTGTTGGCGCGGCGGCGCGGATTGAAGCGGGCGTGCCACAGAGACTCACAGGAGTAGATGTTGCCAATGCCGGCGACGTACGATTGGTCCAGTAAGAAATCCTTTAAGGGACGCTTTGACGCGGCGAGCAATTGGGCAAGTTGGCCCGAGGTGAAATCACGCGAGAGGGCGTCGATGCCCAGAACGCTGAGCCCGGAACAATCTTCGCCGGATTCCCAGAAATGGACCCGACCGAAATGGCGGCGGTCGGCGAAACCCAGAACACCCTTGTCCAGTTCAAGAGCTACATCGACGTGCACGTTGCTCTTGTTCTGATTGGCGCGTTTCAGTAGTTCTTTACCGTTTGCAAACCACAGGAGTTGGCCATCGAGGCGAAAGTGCATCGTCAGGAGGCCATGGCCCAGGATGAGAAGCAGGTATTTGCCTTTGCGATCGACGATGAGAATGCGCTGTCCTTGAGCATGACGCGCGACATGCGAAGCGGTTTGCGGTTTTGTGGCAATGGGATGAAAGACGTGAACGCAACGGATTCTTCGACTCTGGACGAGAGGACGAAGCGTGCGGGCAACGGCTTCCACTTCCGGAAGTTCGGGCATGGCTGCAGTATGGGATCAAGATCCCGGCTTGAGAGTGAGCGTGTGTTTTCGAGTCCGCTCTTCAGCAGCATCGCTGAACGGCGCGAAAATGGGTTTCCCCTCGTACCAATAGGAAAACTGATCGGAGTAATGGCTGCTACCCGGCTGGCCAGACTGCCCCGCGGTGATGAGCATGATGGATTCATCCCAGTTTTTGGGATTGCCGACGAAGCGCATCGCAGGGCCGTGAGTCTTCGAGGCGGCGCGCACGCTATATTGCGTTCCCGATTGAGGTTTGTCTGTGATGCTAAGAAAGCGCTTCAACAAACCCTCGTGTCCAATTGGGTGGAACATGTCGAGCGAATTGAAACGCTTCCACGCCCAATCCTCGACGCGCTCACTCTTGCTCTGTTCGGCAAGCTTGCTCGCAGCGAGGTCAGCAGCGGCGGCCAGGAATTCGTCATACGTTTTGTAGGACACAGGCAGCCATTTCGCGCGTCGATCCGTGAGGATTCTTTGCAGAAACGTGGTGCTCCGCCACTGATAAAGATTTGTATCTTTTCCGAGAAACGGCTCGAGAAGCAGGTCGATGGCCGCCCGGCGCGCCGCGTGAAGAAAAGAAACTTCTGGAGAATCGGCGTCGGCGATTCCGTTCCAATCCTTCAAACCATCGATAAGTTTTTGAGCGCGCGCATCTTTGGGCTTCACGGTTCTCGCTGCCGCCAATAATTGATCCGCGAGGAACACGTGAGGATAACTGTACGTGTCGGTTTGGACCTTCAGCATGTCTTCAGGCCGCAAATCGTGGCGGTCATGCAATAAATCGTAGATGCGCGCGGTGCGATAGGGCTCTTCCCAGCGGTCCGTTAGATACGGCTTGTAATTTGGTCCCACCACGCGGGCGTTGGCGGTGATGATCAGGCCACTCTCCGGATTGAGCGCTTGCGGGAGCCGGTCAAACGGAATGTAGCCGGTCCATTCATAGTCGTCCACGTCGCCGGGAACGGGAATCTCGCCGTGGCCCTTCTTTCGAACCGGCACGCGCGCGGCCATCACGTATCCGATATTGCCGTCGACGTCTGCGTAAACCGCGTTCTGCGCCGGGCCCCAAACGCGTTTCATGTTTTCGCGGAATTCTTTCCAATTGCGCGCCTTGCCAAGCCAGGTGTAGCTGCTAGCGAGGCCGCCGGGTTCCGTGGCAGTCCAACGCAGCGCATAGGCTTTGTCTCCCTCGCGGTGAACAATGGGGCCGTGGAGTGTCACGGTCACCCTTAGGTGCTCGTCGGGCTGACCCTTAACGTGAATGGTCTCGTCGAAAATTTGGGCCCTTGTCCACGCGCCTTTTACACGATACTCATCAGGCGAGGAAGGGTTGAACGTCTCGACGTAAAGATCCTGAACGTCGGCGCCGTTATTGGTGAAGCCCCAGGCGATGCGGTCGTTGTGGCCGATGATGATCATCGGCGCGCCGGGAAGCGTGAATCCCTTAATGTTCCAGCCCGGCGCCGTAAGGTGAATCTCGTACCAGATGGAAGGGATCATCAGCTCAAGGTGCGTGTCATTGGCAAGCAAAGGCTTGCCGGTGGCCGTGTGTGCGCCACTCACGACCCAATTGTTGCTGCCAAGGCCTTGGCGAATATCATTTTTTGATTCGGCGAGGAAAGCTTGAACTGATTCTGCGAGCGCAGAGGTCAGGTCGGCGTCGCTTTCACTTATCGCCATGTTCGGTGCAACACTATTGCTAGCTTTCAGTACGGTATCCGGCTGCATATCGTCGTCATCATCGTCATCCTCCGAATCTGCTGCGGAACGTTGCGAGCCGTCATCGATAACCTTGGGATCGCCGACAACGAAATGATCCATTGCGGCTTCTTCCGAGAAGAGATCCTTCGCGCGGTCCGGCCCTGCGCGTTCCGCGACTTTGGAGCGATTCAATTCTCTTTCCCAAGTATTCGTCAGAGTGCGATACATGTAGCCCGAAATGGCTATTGTGTCGGACGGCTGCCACGGTTTGGGCTCGTAGCGGAGAAGCGAGAATTCAAGAGGAAGATTTTTCTTATGCTGCGCGATAAATTGATTCACGCCCCGGGCGTAGGCTTCCATCACCTTGCGAGACTCGGGATCGAGAAGCGCGGCGTCGCGTTCGGCGGCGCGAGCAAATCCGTTGGTGCGGAACTCTTTGTCGATGGCAAGCGTTCTGGGACCCAGAATCTCAGAAAGTTGCCCGCGGGCGACGCGGCGGAGCAGGTCCATCTGCCAGAGACGATCTTGCGCCATGACGTAGCCCTGCGCCTCGGCCAGATCTTCTACTGAGGATGCACGTATGTGCGGAACGCCCCAACGATCACGTTCGACGGTGACCTCGTGCTGAAGACCGGGAAGAGAAGTGTTTCCATCGATTTGTGGGAGCGGGCGGTAGATGAACCACCAGGCTAAGGTGGCTGTTGCGATCACAACAATGGCGAAGGTCCAGTAGAAGACGCGAAGAAGGGTCCGCAAGTTTGCTCCCGCCGATTTGGGCAAAAAATGAGTTTAGAGGAGGCGCTTCACGCATGCAACCGAGCTCGGCGAGGGGTCCACACAGGATAACGCTTGCAGCAAACTTGTGAATTGTGACCAGATGCCGCCCCGATTATTGCAATATTACTTTTTACTGGGCGGAGGAGCGGGCTTCAGAGCAGCGGCAACTTTTTGCAATTCAGTGACGGACGAAGCGGTTAGCTCGTAAAGAGCGGGCTCGTCTTGGCGCTTGGCGACGAAATTGTCGCCATTTTTTGAGATGAGGACCTTTTCGATGCGCTTGCCGGTATCCGAAGTCACGGCCAGATCTATCGTCGACGCGGCGAATCCAGTCTCGGGGAACTTGGTTGCCGAGAGATCACGGATTTTATCAACGAGCGCCGATGCGGTGCCTGGATCCATCTTTGCGCCACTGGAAAGCCAGTCGCTGCCGCTGTGAGTCAGGAGATAACTCTTGGCGCCGTCATGGAGTTCGATTTTGTCTGGATCGGCAAAGCCGAAATCAAAAAGCTTCTTGTTCCGGAAATCGTCGAGTCCCTTATCCAGGGCAGGCCCGGTGCCGCTTGAGATCTTATAGATGCCCGAGACGGCGCTGGACTTTGCATAGTAATCGTCTTTGTTCTTTCGCACCTGCAGCTCGTGCGTGCCGGAGACGTCCGTGACGCTTGCCCCTGCAAGCGGAGTGCCGGCGCTGAACGCCGCGGCGGCTTTCTTTTCATCTTCACTTGCGCCCAGATCCATTTTTGCATCGCGCAAGGTCCGCAGCAGCTCTTCCACTTGAGAGCGATCCGCGCGAAACGGTTTCGGCTTTACGATCTGCCACTCGTCTTTGCTGCGCCCAAATACGATGGTTTGCTTCTTGGCCGTCAATTCAATGCTGGAAACTTTGTCGGAATCAAAGGTCAGCAAGCGTTTGTCACGCAGGTCGTTTGTGGACTTGTCGAGGCTGCTCTTCTTGTAGCTCGAAAGGGCAAAGACGCGCGGATCGCCGGTAATCGCGGCATAGACCGCGGTGCCTGCGGGAGTGTCGTCACCGACCAAGAGCTTCGAAGTTTTCTTATTCTTATCAGTGATTTCCAATTCGATCGCCGGCTGAATGAGGCCGTATTGTTCAAGGCTCGTGGCTTTATCCTCGATGGTGCGATCGGAGCTGAGGGAGGAAAGCGTCGAGAGCATGCTGGACACAGCGTCCGCATCGGCTGGGAGAGATTTAGGCGCAGTGATCTGCCACTTAGAATCGTTGCGTTGCAAGCGGACTGTCTCTCCGGAGCGGCGCTTGATTTCAATTTCCTGCAATTGGTCTTCGGGGATACCGACGAGCTTTGTGGTGGTGCTCTTGATGGGCTCCTTGTCAGCTTTGGCTGCTCTTTTGTTGGACCACCAGAGGACGCCGGTAAGCAGGAGCAAAAGAAAGCTCGCCGTCAAGAGGCCCTTGGATTTCATGGGCTAACGCCGCCTCCACCACGTAACCAAGCCGCATCCGATCACAGCGAGCGGGAACACGACGACGCTGAGCCAGAACGTAGCATTTAACCGGCGACTGGTCATATTAAGCGGGCGATCTTCGGGCGCCTTCGGGCGGATGGAGATTAGATCCTCATCAGAGGAGAGCCAGTTGACGATGTTGACCATCAGGTCGCGATTGCCGAGCGAACGCGATCCAGCGATGGAGTTTTGCGCGGCGAGCGACGTGCCGAGAACAACAAAGCGGCCCTGGGAGGAACCACTGAGAGTACCAGCGACCGCCAGAGTAAGCGGGCCCTTCTTTCCTTTTGATGGATCGACGGCTCCGCGTGCGCTTATGGACGTGGTGGCGATGCTGGCATCGGTAGTGTCGACCAACTTTGATAGCGTTGCTTTCCCCGTGGATTTGGTGTCCAACGATCGGGAAAGAGGATAAGCAGTCGGCACACGCGTGAGCGGCTGGGTGATGGGATGCGACTCGTAGCCTAGTATCAGCGGGACTTCAGGTCCCAGGCGGAAAATCTGGCCAACTCCGCTGAGATCAAGAGCCAAGTCTTTGTTTGCAGTGACGCCCCAATCTCCAAGCAGTTTCAGCAAATCTTCATTTTCCGTCGGAGGATCGGAATTGCCCAGGCGAAGCGGGGTATCCAACAGGAAGAGTGCCCGACCGCCGCCTTCCACAAAAGTCTTTAAAGCGCTGACGACAGGAACAGGGTAATCATTCTTCGGGCCAGCGACGACCAACACGGTGCAGCTCTTAGGAACTTCCAGTGAGGAAACTGTCGGCGCTTGGCCAAGCGTCAGGGATTTATTATCGCCTGTCGCCACAGGGCGCAGAGTTTCGGTGCGAACCTTGTAATTGTCCCGCTCCAGGAGCTGTTTGAACAGGGAATAGCCGGCTGCGTCGGAGTCATCTATGGAGTGTTCGCCGGCAGCGGAAAGCGCGCATACGGTGCGTTCCTCGGACTTGAGAGAGCGAATGAGAGCGCCGGTGAGTTCCTCTTCGGAGAGACTCTTCGCGCTCTCGCGCCGTGCGCCGCTGTCGACGATAGCCGTGGAATCCGATCGGTATCCGGCCGCTTTTGCGACTTGCGGTTTTCGGTCAGGATCGATGTAGGCGACGTGCAGTTTGGGAGACAAGCTGGAATAGCGGTCCAGTGTGTCGCGAGCAGTGCGGAATTCGTTTTGGGCGCCAAAGTAGTTAATCTGGACGTCTCGCTTCAAGCCTTTAACCACTTTGATGGTTTGGTCGGATAGGCTGAACTGCTTATTGGCTGTGGAATCGTATGACTTGTCGTACCGATTTGCGAGAAAATTCACGACGACCAGAACGGCGAGCACAACGAGGATATAAACGCTAGCGTACCCGGTGTAACGAGTTTGCCTTGCACTGAGCCATGCGGGGGCCATGCCTAGGATCTCCACCGCAATGATTCCATCTGACGAGCGGTCAAGAATAAAACCAGGAAAATGAATGTTACGTAGAAGATAGCGTCTTTCAAATTGAGGATTCCTTTACTGAAATTCTCCATGTGCGTGACGATGGATACGTAGTTCAGCACTTTCGATGTATTCGTGCTGTCGTACTCCGTAAACCAGCTCAACATATACAGAAGCAAACTGAAGAAGAATGCCGCTCCTCCCGCGACGATTTGATTGCTGGTCATGGCAGAAATGAGCGCTCCCAGGCCAAGCAGACAGCCGCCTTGTAAGATGAGGCCAAGATACGCCACCAGCACCGGTTTCCAGTCCGGCTTTCCCCAGGCAAAGAGAAAAGCGAGGTTGGGCAGGGACGTGCCCAGAACGAGGAGATAGAGAAACATCGCTCCGAGCCACTTACCCAGGATAATGCTGAGGTCTTGGACCGGGGAAGTCAGCAGCAACTCAATTGTGCCGTTTCGTTTCTCCTCGGCGAAAAGGCGCATGCTGATCATGGGGATAAGGAACAAGGAAACGGTCCCGGCAAAGCCAAGCAACGGGCGAATAATGAACTCGTTGACATTCATGGGGGGCGCGCCGCCCATCATCTGGGAACGAAACGTCATATTGACGAAATCGCGCGTGAATATAAAAAAAACCAAACCGAAGATTAGCGCAAACAAGGCCATCACCGCGTACGCGATGGGAGAAGCGAAATAACTGCGCAGCTCTTTGCGGCAAATTACCCAAACGTTCCTCATTGTGCAGTTTCCTTTGCTGGCATGCGTTCCTCTGGCTGCGCAGCTTGGTTTCCCGTGAGCTGCAGGAAGACTTCCTCCAGGCTCACTGCCGAAGTGCGCAGCTCATTGAGGTCCCAGCCCGCTTCCACGACGGCACGAGCTAGATCTCCGCGAACAAATTTGTCTTTCAGGCTTTCCACCTCGAATGTGGCGCCGCCGGTTTTTTTTTCCTTGAATGCCACGCGGCCCACGCCTGCGACCTTTTCGAGCTGTTCTTGTACTCTGGCGGAATCCAGCGAGCCGTTTCGTCCGGCCACTTCGACCAGCACCAATTCGGCCCCGCGCGCCCGGCTTTGCAAATTGTTCACCGAATCCGTAGCGACAAGCTTGCCCTTGTTGATGATGATGACCCTTTCACAGGTCTGCTCGACCTCCGGCAATATGTGCGTGCTCAAAATAATCGTGTGGTCGCCGGCGAGACTCTTGATCAGGTCGCGCGTCTCGTTGATCTGTTTAGGATCCAGTCCAGCAGTCGGTTCGTCCAAAATGAGCACGTCTGGATTGTGAATGATGGCCTGGGCCAGCCCCACGCGTTGGCGATAGCCTTTCGATAATTTTCCAAGAAGCTTTCTCTTTACGTCTCCGATCGCGCATCGCTCGCAAACCGCATCCACGCGTTGTTGCAGATCAGTGCCGGAAAGCCCCTTCAGCCGGCCCACAAACGTCAGGTATTCCGCAGTTCGCATCTCAAGATAGAGTGGAGGCGCCTCAGGGAGATAGCCGATGCGCTTTTTGACCTCGAATGGCGCCTCCAGGACATCAAATCCCGCAACCGTCGCGGTCCCCGAGCTGGGCGGCAGGAAACACGTTAGCATCCTCATCGTGGTTGTCTTGCCGGCGCCGTTGGGCCCCAGAAAGCCGACGATCTGGCCCTTTTCCACCTCAAACGAGATGTGATCCACAGCCGTGTTGCGAGCGTACCTTTTGGAAAGATCTTTTACGCTGATCATAGAATTTTCTTTTTGAGTTGTAAGACTCTTCGTCTTGCCGCAACCTAGCTAGCCGAAAGTTCTTCGTGATGTTCGACTGCGAAACAATATCCTAAAAACGTCCCACGCGTCATGTCAATATCTGAATCTGGGCGGAATTTTTGATTCATTCCCGGCGTTCAGGCGCAGGAGTTCGCCGTTCAACGGGTCCATATAGTAAGACGCACGGGCCATAGAACGGTTGCCTGTGCCTCACAGCAGTACTGCTACAATGCGGCTGGGGGGGAAGATTCCCGGTATGATTGCCGTGCGCCTGATCGCTGTCCTAACGTTGGCCGCGCTGAATGGCTTTTTTGCCGCAACAGAGTTTTCGCTCGTTGCCGTGCGATTATCCCGCGTGCGGCAGCTCGTCGCCAAGGGAAACACTCGTGCGCGCGTCGTCGAAGTCCTCGTCAGCGATTTACACCGTGTTGTTTCTGGCGTGCAGCTCGGCATAACGCTGACAAGCCTGGCAATCGGCGCGCTCGGCGAAGCCACTTTGGCGAAAGTTTTCCAGTCCATTTGGGCGGGGAAGCCCGGAACGCACACTGTGCTGTTTGCGCACGCGATCGCCCTCGCCGGAGCTTTCGCGCTATTGAGCGCACTGCACGTAGTGATTGGAGAGTTGGTTCCGAAGACGCTTAGCCTTGCCCGCGCTGAACGTGTCGCGCTTCTGGTGGCCCTGCCTTTTCAGTGGTTCCTCAACACTTTTCGCTGGGCGATTAACCTGCTTGATAATGTCTCCGGCGTCATCGTAAAGGCTCTGGGAGTGACGTCGCCTCAGATTCATGGAGTTGCGCATTCAACGGAAGAGCTGCAAATCCAGATTCAACAAGCTCGCGAGCGCGGCCTGATCGCCCCCGGCGAAGAAAAGTTCATTCTCAGCGCCATGGAACTCGCGCAGATCCAGGTGCGGGAAATCATGGTGCCGCGGCCGGACATCCACACCCTTCCGGTGGAGGCCGATCTGGACGAGGTAATGCGCGCTTTTGCAACAACCCAGCGTTCGCGTATCCCGGTCTATCGCGGCACTCCCGATCACATCCTTGGCTTTGTTCACATCAAGGACATGATATGGATCTTGCTCGATCGCGAACGCCGCCTCGAGGAAAACCTCTCACCGCCGCCTTTCGATCTGCGCCGCGTCTTGCGTGAAGTGCTCATCGTGCCGGAGACCAAGCCCGCCAGCGAACTACTTCTTGAGTTGCGCGCCCGACGCGTCGGGATGGCCCTGGTGGTGGACGAGTTTGGCAGCATCCTTGGTTTGGTGACCATGGAAGACATCCTCGAACAAATGGTCGGGGAAATTCACGACGAGTTTGACGTCGTTGAGCGGCCCCTCACGCTCGCGGATGGCGCGCTTATTTTTGACGCCGCCCTCAATGTGCGCGACTTGGATACACAATACAACATTACCCTGCCGGAAGATCCGGCCTATGCAACCGTGGGTGGATTCGTTCTCGACCAACTAGGGTTCATACCCAAGGGAGGCGAAAGCTTTGAATACGACAACTTCCGTTTCTCCGTTGTGGAAATGGACGGAAAGCGCGTTGCGCGGGTGAAGATTCAGCGTGTTCGTCCGGCTGAAAATGAAAGCAAGACGCAAGTCCCTCAGGAAGCAGTATTGCAACCGGCCAGAGACGCGAAGCTATCGCGGGAGAACTCATAAGTCTTTCACGGCAAATGCTGCGCCACTCCTCAAACGATTTCTCCTTACCCTGCCGGCCCTCTGGCTCGTTCTCGCGCTCGTTTTTCTGATGATCCATATCGTGCCGGGCGATCCCGTCGAGCAGATGTTGGGCGAGGGCGCAGCGCCTGGGCAACTGACTCAATTGCGTCATACGCTGGGACTGGATTTGCCGCTTCGCACGCAGTATGGAACACTACTTGTGGCAACTTGGCCACGGCGATCTTGGGCAATCCTTCAAGTTTCAAGCGCCTGTGCGCCAAATTATCTTTGAACGTTACCCTGCGACTCTTCAACTTGCATTCCTCGCGCTGCGTGTTTGCGCTGCGATTGCCATTCCTGCAGGAATGCTCGCCGCGGTCAAACCCCCGACCGCGCTGTTGGAGCGTGTGCTCGTTCAGGATGATTGATGACACTGGGCAGAGTGTCAGGATGGACAACGGAAGGTTGAGTCTCGTGAGGCTCCGGTAGACAATGAAGGCGTGAGTCCGCACAAGCACCGGCTCGCCGATTACCTGCGGCCCAAAACACTGGCGATGTTGTTGCTCGGGTTTTCTTCAGGCCTTCCCTTTTTTCTGGTCGGCAATACGTTCGGCTACTGGCTGCGCGATGAACACACCTCCCTGACGGCGATCGGGTTTCTTTCCTGGGTGGGCATTGCATATTCGCTGAAGTTTCTGTGGGCGCCCTTAATGGATCGCGTCGACTTGCCGTTGTTCAAACGGCTTGGACATCGGCGCGGATGGATGATGTTCTCGCAGATCGTCATCGGGCTGGCGCTGTCCGCCATGGGCGGAACTGGCACGAAAGCCGGGCTCGGCCGGCTTGGCGCTTTTGCGCTTGTCGTCGCGTTCGCCTCATCGACACAGGACATTGTGGTTGATGCCTGGCGCATTGAATCGGCAGACGACGGAGAAGAACAAGGCCTCCTCGCGTCTGCCTATCAGTTCAGCTACCGCCTCGCGCTCCTGACTACGGATTCCGTTATCCTCATCGTGGCAGCGGCTGTGGGCTGGCGCATGTCCTACGGTATCTACGGTGCATGTATGACCGTTGGAATGATCGCCACCTGGTTTGCGAAGGAACCGGAGCGCGCGGATGCGGTGATGCATGAAAAAGAGCGCGAAGCGCCGCTTTGGACGCCGCGCGGTTTCTTCGACGCTGTTGTCGGACCGTTCATCGCTTTCTTCCGTGCACATGGCTGGCTCGCGCTTGTGATGTTAGCGGCAATCAGCCTTTACCGGGTGCCGGACTTCGTCATGGGCCCGATGTCGAATCCCTACTACCATGACCTCGGTCTTTCGAAGGAAACAGTCGGAGCGGTGCGCGGCTCAATCGGACTCATCGCTACGTTTGCAGGCATCGCCGCGGGCGGATTCTGCTCGCTGAAGCTTGGCCACATGCGCGCGCTCGTCATCGGGGGCATTTTGCACTCAGTCGCGGTTGCCGCGTATGCCACTCTCGCGTTCGTGGGCGCGGGCATTCCTCTCTTCGCCCTCGTCATGGCAGGTGACAACTTCGGCATCAGCTTTGCCGGCGTTGCACTTATCGCGTACATGTCGAGCCTCACCAATTTGGGATACACTGCCACGCAGTATGCGCTCTTGAGTTCAACCTATGCCTGGCTGGGAAAGATCTTGAAGGGATTTTCCGGTGCTGCCGTCGAAAGCCTGAGCGCCACGCACGGCCTCATTCACGCCTACGGCATTTTCTTTATCGTTTGCGGACTGACCGGCGTGCCTGCGGTCCTTCTGTTCGCGGCATTGGGTTACTGGCACAGGCGGAAGCAACCGGCGCCGGCCGCTGCCTAGGAAAGTCTTCGCTCCTGCGAAAATAGCCGGCTATCTCCTTGAAAACAAAGCCTTGTTCCCCAGGCTCATTTCATCCTACGCTGTGGCTCCCTGAGAGACATGAGCTACTCGTAACGCAGAGCCACTGCCCGGTCGACGCGCGAGGCACGCTGAGTTTCCTGGGATTCGTCGTGCTCGCGCCGATTCCAAGCTGGGGCGCGATGCTCAATGATGCCGCGGCGATCTTTTCGACGCGCCGCACATGGTAGCTTTCCCGGCGCTGGCAGTAATGACTGCATTGCTTTCGTTCAATCTGATAGGAGATGCGTGGCGCGATTGGCTCGATCCGCGTACGCGTTCGCAGGAATTTTCGCGTTGAGCAATTCTCCGCGCGTCAAGAATCAAATGCGCGGTTGCGAGACGGCAAGTTTTTACTTGGTCAGAATCACGGGCGTGCCGCGGCCCAGACTCAGCGTACGCGCCGCGCTTCCCTTGTTCACCCCAATCTCCAGATATCCGCTTGAACCCACATAGGCGATGGGCTCGCCGTTATTCCCGCGCGCAAAGGTATCCACCAGCCGCGACACCTGATGAGACCCCACTTGAAGGTTGATGGCGCCGCCGTTCAGCGCCGATTCTGGCAAATCTTCCGAGCGGAAATTGGTGATCAAATTCCCGAACGCGTCGGTGCGCAACACGGCGCCCTTCAAAGCCCCATCGGCATCCTTGGGGCGGGGAATCGAGAACCGTTTATAGTCGCTGATCTCATCGCCCATGCTGGGTGTCTGCCAGCCTTTTGAAAGCCACGAAGCAACCGGTGCGAAGATGTCGCGTCCGTGAAAGGTCTTGCTCACCGGCTGCAAGTAATAGTGTTCGACGTTCGCGTGACGGACGACAAGGCTTTCCACTTCGCGTTCATAAACAACAGACAGCACGCCGTTGTCGGGCGCAACAAAATACTGATTCTGAGCGCTGACCAGCAAGGGCCGGCGCTCCGTTCCCACGCCAGGATCCACCACGACTACATGGATTGCCTTCGGCGGAAAGTAAGAATAAGCCGAGCCGATCGCCAACGCCGCGTCAAGCAAGTCGAATGGCGTAATGTTGTGCGTGATATCCACGATGGTGACATCGGGATTGATTTTCAGGATTACGCCCTTCAGTGTTCCGACCAGATGGTCGTTGGTGCCGTAGTCAGTCGTGAGCGTGATGATCGCGTTGGGCAAGGGGTTCTCTCACCTGGGAAATTTGCGCATGGCGCGCAGGCGGAGGATGGTGTCACTCCGCATATATTGACGCTAGCGGAGGCGCGCGCGTCCGTCAAGAATTCGCGCGGCGGCTGCTGTGCAATCGCCAACGGTCTGGCGGGGAAGCCAACCGCCGCTGCTCAGCTTTCGCCCTGCTCCGGGGCACAGGGATGCCATTCCGGATCAGGGAAATGCGACCTACAAAACCACAAGCCGCATCGTTCACAGAAGCGTTGGCCGGGCTCATCGCATGGCTCGTCCATGCGTGATACACCGTGACAGAGTTGTCCCTTGGTTTTTACGCCTGCTGAACTCATCGCGTCCTCCAAATCACAGAAGACGATTCTCGCGGAAGAGGGACGTCAGCGAGCGGGTTCCACAACTCCCACTTTATTGACGCCGCTGCACGCAATATACACCCGGCCGTCAGAAGTTGCCGTCATATTCCGTACTGTCCCGCCGCCGGAGGGGATGCTCGCCCGCGCAAAGCTCTCCGTTTTCGGGTCGAACCGGACGATAGTGTTCGGCTTCACCCCGGACTCACTGTACCAAACCATTCCATCAGGGGTAATCGTGATGCCATAGGGAGCTGACTTCGCGCCGCTTGGCGACGCCCACATCTTTACCGCTCCGGAAGTCATGTCGAGCCGTCCGAGGTGGCCTTCGCTGTAGTCGGTGAAGTAAACGAGGTCGCCAGCGTCAATCGCCATTCTTCGCGGCCTCGCGCCTTCGGGCAGCATATATTCCGTGATCTCCATCGATTGAGGATCGATCTTTGCCATTTTGTTTGTCGCAAACTCGCAGAAAATGGGGAAGCCCTTGCTGTTGATGGCGATTCCATAAGGATGCGAATTCGCTGTCTGCACTTTTTTCAGGTCGATTTTTCCAGTGCGCGGGTCCAGTCTGCCCACCATATTGGCCACCTGGAGCGTGAACCACAGCATCCCCTGGCTGTCGAATACCGCCGTGTGCGGGTCCTCGCCTTTTGGATCAGGGATCTTGAATTCTGTCACCGCTCCTGTCCGCGGATCGAGCTTTCCAACGTATCCCTTAAAATTTCCCGTGAACCAAATGTTCCCGTCGCGATCCGCGACCAGCCCGTGCGGGCCGGAATCTTCCACCTTGAGCGGATATTCTTTGAACGCGCCGCTCTTCGGATCCAGTTGCCCTAGCTTGTTGGCCATTTGTTCCGTGAACCACAGTGCGCCATCCGGCCCCACAGCAGGATCATGCGGATGCGCGCCCTTAGTGGGAACGTCCCACTCGTGGATCGTGACCTTCAACTCGCCTACTTCCGAAGCTGGGGCTGCCCCGCGCGATGCTAGAGCAAGTCCCAGTCCCAGAATTACACCGCCCAGAATAATCAGGTGTCTGCTTCTCATCTGTACCTCCTTGCCGGAACTCATATTCTCGGAGAGCTGAGGCGTTCATTGCTGGTTTCACGGAATGAAGACTACGGTAATCTACCCATTGCAGCCTCCCTCCGCAATCTGCTAGCTTAATCTTCTGGGCGGGCGTCGTACAATGGCAGTATAGAAGCTTCCCAAGCTTCGGACGTGGGTTCGATTCCCATCGCCCGCTCCATAACTCACGATGATCCAATTGGTCTTACACGGCTAAGCTACCTGAATCCAGCATAAAAATGGACGTTTTGGACCCCAAATGGACCCCACTGGGTTCAATTGGACCCCGATCTTTTCTTGCTCACGCCTTGCTGTGTGAGCACGGTTCTACCTAGGGAAGAGAGATGGCTTCAATTAAGACTCGACTGCGAGTGTTGCGGGCGGAAAGGGAGTGGTCCCAGGCGAGGCTTGCCGCAGAAGTCGGGGTAACGCGCCAGACGATCAACTCCGTTGAGAAGCTCAGGTATAACCCGAATCTGCGACTGGCCTTCAAGATCGCGCGCGCTCTTGGCAAGCTCATCGAGGAAGTGTTTGTCTACGAGCCCGAATGAACAGTTCGACTACTTGACCACATACCTGCGCCCCATCTGCCCGCTCTGATACCGATGCTCTATCACGGGCATAAACGAGTGCTTCCCTTCAAGGCGGCGGCCGTGTGCCTGCCACTCTATGGTGTCATCCAACGCCACAATGGCGAGACGCGATATGCAGACAAAAAAGAGCTAGCCAAGGGATTTAGTTTTGGCACGGATGTACGGGTCATTCTTACAGGCACAGCAAGCGACCCACCCTTGGAACGCTGGAGGTCGTTGGGAGCACAGCGACGTGAAAGGATCCGAGATCTACGCCATCTTGGTGTCGCTCTTGTGACCATACCCAACTACAGCTTGTTCGTAGACCAACCGCGATGGGACGATCTGCACAGTCTGAAGCGGATCGCGATCGTACATGAGGAATTTCTGAGAGAAGGCATGCCAGCGGCATTGCACCTGAATGCACGCACGGATAGAGACTGGGAACGGTGGACTGAGTACATTACGGCGCGCCCGGAAGTAACGCACATCGCCTTCGAGTTTGCGACGGGAGCGGGCTGGGCGCTTCGGACGCAGTGGCATTTGGGGAAACTTAGCCGATTGGCTGAAAAAGTCGGGAGGCCGCTGCACCTTGTCGTGCGTGGCGGGATTAAGTTCCTTCCGGCGCTCACAAGGGACTTTTCCGACGTCACATTGCTGGAATCTTCTCTCTTCATGAAAACGAAATCGCGGCAACGCGCCACGCTATCCGCCCCGGGCAGAGTGACCTGGCGTTCTTCGCCGACAAAAAAACGAACACGCTAGACTTGCTGCTCGCGCAAAACTGGAGGGTCGTTGCCGACGCATACACACCAATACTTAGCCAGAGGCCTCTTCATCTGCGACCATGCGGAAAATACCGACCAAACCGCTCACGTTCAGCGCGGTTGATGGATTGGGTTTCGCCGCGGCTACTGGCTCGCTCGATGCCGCGCATAGGAGCGCGCCGTATGCACCTCACAGCCTCGGCCCACTTCTCGAACTCTTGCGCATCGCGGCTTTCGGTCAACTGCCTCCCCCTCCGGGCGGCGCTTGGACGGCAAAAAACGGCGCTGCTCCGATGATAGATGCACTGAACGATGGGCGCGAGTCTTGGGTGGATGCCGATGGCCATCGAACGGGCTTCGTCCGAGCCGTACGTGCTGAGCCAGACGGCGACGCAATGTTGACGAAGTTTCTGATGGAAGCAAAGAGAGCGGCGACCGAGATCGCCCGTTTGCCTGGAACGGAACCGGGGGAGCTTGTAGCAGCAATGGCAGAACTGCACGACAACATTCACGAGCACTCAGATGCTCCGGGCACTGGCACTCTGGCCTTCCGCGCGACACCAGGTGTCTTTGAATTTGTTGCCGCGGATCGTGGCATTGGAGTTCTTAGGAGCTTAACGCGCTCCAGAAGATTTGCCGCGTTGCCAAATCATGGAAAAGCTCTCGAAAGGCCGTCGCCGATGGAAGCTCACGCTTCGAAAGCGATGGCAGACGTGGTCATGGATTTCGCCCCATTTTCCTTGGTCTCATGAATTTGTACGGATCATTACGATTCCGCTCGGGAGACTATGCTCTACTCATGGATGGGACCAGCCCCGGTCCTGCGACTGCGCAGGTTGCGCAGAAGCCGTTTTTTGGAGGCTTTTTTGCGAGCATTCGGTGTCACTCTGTTCCAACTTTCTGTGAACAGGAATTGAAATGGTAGAACCGGATTTCCGTAGCATCGCGCTCTTTCGCCAGGGAATTGAGTAGTGAATCAAACGTCGTATAATCTCCTGCGCGCAACTGGGGAGCAGAACATATGAACGTACAAGAACAAATCAAGAAGTATATCACCAGCCAGCCGGAGCCAAAACGCAGTGACATGCGAGAGTTGCATCGGCTCACACTTCAAGTGTCACCAGAATGCAAATTATGGTTCTTCGATGGTAAAGACAGCAAAAATCATACTGTTTCCAACCCTACGATTGGATATGGATTTCACACAATAAAATATGCCAATGGAAAAAGTAGAGAGTTTTTTCAAATTGGTGTGAGCGGAAACAAAACCGGAATCTCTGTCTATGTTCTTGGTCTCAAAGATAAGAAGTACTTAGCCAAAACGTATGGAAAAAAACTAGGCAAGGCGAGCGTGACCGGATATTGCATTCGGTTTGAAGCTCTAAAGGATATAAACATCGATACGCTTGAAGCGGCAATACGATATGGGCTTGCATCTCAGAATGAAAAAGGCAAGCTGACGAAATAATTCCACTGTTAAAGGCAAGCAGTGGTCGATGTAAAGGCGCTCCAGTATACGACCCCTACAGCCCTGACCCGCGCCACAAAGCCATTCTCTATAAAACGGGTCTCCCGCAATAGTCGTGCGGCTCTCTGTCAGCGCTCCTTGCCTTTCTCTGTTTGCCGTTGCCCACTGCGGAAGTATCACGGGCAACCCGGAAGTAATCCCATCGGAATCCGATTCGCTCCAATTACTTCGGGTTGGCCGACGATCCGGAATTTAAATGGGACGCCTAGCTATGCAGCAACTGTCCATTTTTAGCTCCCGATCAGGTGAAGCTGAACTGCGGCAGTTCTTGACGGCTCTTTCCCTTAATGCGCAAGCCGTCAAAAACAACTGCTACCGAAGTCTTGTGCCACGCCGAAGCTGCGCAAGCCGGAACTTGTGAGGCCAAATCAATTGTGAACAGGTTGCGGCGGAGACGGTGATTGACGCCGTTGGGCGACGAAGCCGCCGCATGCACCACCTACGAGTTTTAGCGCGTGGGCCACAATGTATGCCGCAGGTTCAGGCTGCGCCCGCGTCAGGGCAACGTAGATCAGCGCCGCGACCACTCCGACCAACGTCCCATGCAGAATGAAATGAGATTCGATCCGCCGACACACCCAGAGTGCTCCCAGGAAGCACATGACAAAGGACCGGGGGGAGCAGTGTAGTGCAGGAAATTGTCGCCGAGACGCAGGCCGAGGGGAACGATCGCGAGAATGAGAGCTACTTCCGCGAGCAGCCCGCCGAGCAAGGCTCGCGCCCAGTGGATTGTTGTGCTACTCATTTTCCTACCCCGTGCCTCACGAGTGCGTTTGTCGCGCGCTAGTGTCTAGTGTGCGAGAGGGTCTGTGCGAAGCTGGAAATGTAAGACCTTGCTCGACGTTCCTTTACCCCCTTCCGCATGGAAAGGAGTGCGAGTGCCATACGTAGCCCACAGGCCTTTTCCCTTCCAGCCTGCTTTCGGATCGTCGATCCGGCCGTCCATCCCCTTCGCATAGAATCCCATGGGGTACGGGACACGAAGCACAACAAACTTCCCGCTATCGGGCAACAGCGCAAGTAGCCCGTCATTTCCGTTGCCGGTGGCAATCGGCACGTTCTTTCCGAGTCCCAAAGTGTCGAACTGATCCACCCAATCGTAATAACTGGCCTCGGCGCTGCCTGGATCGGTGACCCCTTGCAACTGCGGCCCCGGTAGTTGATAGAGCGTCCAACCCTCAGGGCAGTGTTGCCCTGTCGCTGTCGGTCCGGTAAGTGGCCCTTTGCACTTGCGCCGGTCAAAGCTTGCCAAATGCCCGCTGGCAATCACCGTCCACACAACACCATTACGGTCGATGTCGAGCCCCCGCGGCGAGAACCCGTGAACGGGCGCCTTTGGATCGTTCCATGGCAGTTCGTAGATTTCTGCAAGGACGGTTGCGGGGGGATTTGGTCCGGGATTTAACCGAACGACCGCGCCCGGGAATCCCAACACCGTTCCCCAGATCGACCGATCCACTGGACTCACGGTGACGCCGTAGAAAGCAGCGTTGATGCGCTTGTCCTTGGTGGCATCGATGGGCTGATCAGGCTCCACATATTCATCCCGTTTTCCATTGCCGTTGGTGTCGAGGATGAGCGCCGTCCAGCCCTGCGACTTCTCTTCATCGTGGGTCTCATCGAACATCTTTGTATTCAGCCAACCTACCGCTCCCCCGCCGCCACCGCTGCTTGTCCACAATGTATTGTTTGTATCCTCGGCAAACACCAAATGATGCGTACCAAAACAGGTGTTAATGAGCGTGACTTGCTTCGTCTTTGAGTCGTACACCGCCAGTTGTCGGCCGCTAGTCTTGAGGGGAAATAAGACCGCCGAAGGGTGGCCCGAGCCTTCTTTGCAGAACGCTGGATTTTCGCTCGGGCGGATTCTGGAGGTAATCCAGACTCGCCCCAGCGCATCGAACATTGGATTGTGGACATTGGCTTGGCTGTGCCAGATGGCTTCATCGCCCCAGTACGGCGAAGGCGCCGCAATCTTGTCGTCGGCGCTTGATGGAGTCTTCGGATCGCGAACAGGCAGCTTCACTTGACTCGTCACGGAGTTCACCGAATCAAGAACCGGCAGGTAGTCCGTGCTGAGTTCAGTGGCTCCATAAATCAGGCCGTTGGCATTGAGAGTTGGGTTCCGCTTGTCGGTCGCGATCTCATCATGGAGATACGCCTTGGGGTCCGCCCAGTCCCATTCGGTGATGACCACGTTACGCTCGACACCTTGCGGTCTCGGAGGTGTGGACGGCAATTCGCCAGCAGCGATGCGGTCGGTCCAGTCCGCGAACATCGGCAACGCTCGCTCGGGTCCTAGCTGGCCGAGGCCGTTGATCATGTTGTTGCCGGCTTGTCCCGAGAGTAGACGTCGCGCCCAGGCCGCGGTCGACAAGTCAAAATGGCCCAGGCTCTTAGGAATCTCGCGCGTGGCCTTATCCCCCATTTGATGACACGACCAGCAGCTATCGGTTTTTAAAAAATGCAGCCATTGACCCTGGCTTTTCATGTTTTCCGGGATGCCGTTGCCTTTGGGCCCAGTGCCGGGGAACTGGCTTTTGTCCGGCACACGGAGCAAGGAAAACCAATAAATGGCCGGGTAGTATTCCGCTGCTGCACGCGAGTTCGGCGCCACTGCCGCAGTCAGATTGACAGCCTTGCCGGGAGTCGCCTGCACCAGGAGCGAATCCACGAGCCCGTAGCCTCGCACCCATACTTTGTAGTTCGCCTTGGGAAGCTGCGGCAGTAAATAGCGCCCTTTGTCATCAGTAACGACAATTTTCACGAATTTGGTCGGCAGGTCGGTCGTCTCCGCGATCACCCAAACGCCCGCCTCCGGGCCATTGGTGCTCGTCACCACGCCGCCGATGTCGTCGCTCCCGATCGAGATCGCTTCCCCAGAGGACTGCTGCCCGTTCAGCCCCCTTAATGAGACTAATAGGATCAATCCTATGGCGATCAGCGGATACAAGACTCTCTTGGCCATAATGTTCATCTCCTGTGGCGACATTACTCGCAGAGTCGAAATTGGGAATCTTTCAGCCTCAGAAATGAAGCGCGGTCGAATCGTAAACACGTCGAATCGCGTTGTCAATTGGCTCGATTTGGCGAAAGGACGGATGACGGAGGATGCGGAAACTAAGCGAAATTACTTCCGGCTTGCCGGCCATTTGGGAGTCATCAGCTTTCGGCTCAACAGTTAACCACCCACCAATTGCAGTCTCAGCTCAGTGGGTATGGAACAGCGCCTGAAAGTCGGCGCGGTCTCTTAATGCTGCGAACGCGGCATCCGACTGTATTGATGTCGGCAGAAACTGTGGCGGAATCGTTTTGAGCCAAACCATCGCCGCCTCCGGATCATGGTCGAGCGCACATGCCTTGGCCGCAGGTAAGCCGAGATCCCGCGCGCCGAGGCCTCCGATCATTTTTGCTCGATCGAATCGTGCGCGTGCCTCTTTGTATTGCTTCGCCCCGCTCAGAGCGTTTCCATACGCGAGCAGCAGGCGAGCATCCTGCGGATGGGCGGCGACGAGCTCGTGATAGAGGGCCCCCGCCCTGGCAAGGTCTTCGGTGAACATCGCCCCTGCCGCGCTCGCTTCGGCGAGTCCACCATGCAAGGCGGATTGATGAGAGCCTGAGATTGCAAGCTGCGCGAAGCGGAACGTCTCCTCGATAACTTCGCGAGACAGTTCGTTATCGTCTAAAACGTCAAAGCCGTGGTGGCCGCCAGAATAGTTCAGTACAGTCCAGGGCGCGTTCGCGGCGATGCCCGCAGCAATCCTCCTATCGAAAGATAGATTTGTTAATGGCTGATCAAGGCCCGCGCGCACAAAAAGAACAGGCAGATCGAGGCGGACCTGGGGCACATCTGCCGATCCATAATAGATCACCGCGGCTTTGATGGCTTTGCGTTGGGTGTCCTCGACTGCTGGAAGCCCTGCGGACACATTGCCGGACCAAGCGATAACCACAAGGCGGTCAGGGTCGATACCCAGATCCTCAGCGCGCTGCCTGAGGTAGATGGAAAGCGAGTCAAAGTCTTCGGCGGCGTGGTCGGCCGTAGTTTCGGCCGTGATCGCTGCGAACCCATGTGCGGTCGCGGCTTTCGCCCAGCTTTGAGATTGCGCCGAGTCCCGCATGAACCCACCACCAAAACCGTTGAAAATTACAAACACGGGCAATGGCTTCGAGCGAGCGGAGTGGCTGGGGAGAAAAAGGTCCAGAGACAACCCGGTCTGGCCGCTCTGCTTGTAGACCAGATTGCTTTGAGTAAAGTCCGTCGGCGCGGGTACAGGATAGACGAACCGCAACTCCTGGGAGCAAGCGATGGACGCGAGGAGGACGACCAGGACGACGAGTATGCCTGATCTCATGGAGTTTTTGACGATCTTCGCGGAAGAACGATAGCTCCTGCGAGACGGTCCCCAAGTCTTTTCCCAGAACGCCGTTCAGGATAATTTCCGGGTAGCCGACCAGGACTAAGCCGCTGGCGCGGCGGACGCTACGCGTGGGGCGAGCGGAAAGTTTCGGGAGCTGACGTAGTGTGGGCCACGGAGAAAGGAGACTCCTGTGACCCGTTTACGCAGGATGATGTTGGAGGAACTCCAACGTCGCAACTACTCGGCCATCACGACGCGGAATTACCTGCGAGTCGTGACCGAGTTCGCTAAGTATTT
>Ga0209239_1000052_pt1 | contig 68056 bp, 50 predicted proteins | sample GraSoi013_2_20cm_FD_185824 | JGI IMG/M metagenome (GOLD analysis project Ga0209239, IMG submission 185824) | Grasslands soil microbial communities from the Angelo Coastal Reserve, California, USA - Sample 10_02_2013_2_20cm (SPAdes) (version 2) | ecosystem: Environmental > Terrestrial > Soil >...
TTTGCGCGCATAACCAGTCATGAACGCGATGGGCAGAAATATAATCACCAGCGAGAGAGTCGTGGCCATCACCGCCAGCCCAATTTCCTTGGTGGCTTCGATCGCCGCGCGAACGCGATCTCTTCCCTTCTCTTCCATGAATCGGAAAATGTTTTCGAGGACGATGATGGCATCGTCGATCACGATTCCAACGGCTAGCGTCAACGCCAGGAGCGTTATGTTGTTCAGGGAAAAGTCCATGCCGCGCATCAACGTAAAAGTCGCAATGATGGAAGCGGGAATGGTTACGGCCGCAATCAGCACCGCACGCCAATTTCGAATGAAGAGCCAGACAACCATGCTTGCCAGAACGCTGCCAAAAATCAGGTGTTCAATCAGCGAATGCACGGAAGCCTTGATGAAGTCGGAGATATCGTGGACCACTTGAAGTTGCACGCCGGGCGGCAGCTGAGCACGCAATTCCGTAAGCTTGCTTCTGACGTCGTCGGCCACGCGCACAGTGTTGGCGCCCGATTGCCGCAGGACCTGAATGGCGACAACGTCTTGTGCCGCGGCGCCCTTTCGAAAAAGTGCCGACCAGGTTCGCAGTTCCTGTGCGCCGTCTTCGACTTGCGCTACATCGTGGATGCGTACCGGCGTGCCGCCACGTGTCCCGATCACGATTTCGCCGAATTGTTCCGCGGACGTGACTCGCCCCAGAGTGCGCAGCCCCAGTTCCTGAGGACCGGTGATCATGCGCCCGCCCGGCGCTTCAATGTTTTCGCGTTGCAACGCTGACCGAACATCAAGGACCGTGAAGTTGTGCGACGTGAGTTTTTGGGCGTCCAGCAGAACTCGGATCTGGCGGCCCTGTCCGCCATTGAGATCGACGCTGCCAACTCCATCCACGGCTTGAATGGCGCGACGCACCTGCTTGTCGGCAATTTCGGTCAGCTCGCGTCGGCTCATAGGGCCACTGACGAGAAGCGTCATGATCGGATCAGACTGCGGATCCAGCTTGGTGATAATGGGAGGAAGAGTGTCACGCGGCAGCCGGTCAATCGCTCCGGCAACTTTTTCACGGATGTCCTGCGCAGCGCCCTCGATGTCCCGTTCAAGGACAAACGTGCAGGTAATATCGGCGAAGCCTTCGAAGGAATAGACGGTGATTTCGTCAATGCCGCTCACAGAAGAGATGGCATCTTCCAGAGGCAGGACCACACCTGTAACGACCTCTTCAGGGGTCGCTCCCGGCAGCCTGACTTCCACGTTTACTGTTGCGGGGTCGGCTTTGGGAAAAAGGTCGACGGCCAAACCTCTGTAGGAAAACACGCCAAGCGTCACGAGGAACGCAATCAGCATCACCGTGAAGACGGGATACTTTACGCAGGTTTCGGCGAGTTTCATCGATTCATCAGTTCATCTTTGCAAAATGGACGTACTTACTTTTCACGCTGGGGTTACTTCGCAGCCGGTGCTGTCCCTTCAGGCTGTTCTCGAACGATGGAGCCCTCGCGCAAATCACCGGAAATGGCCACGGCCACCTTGTCGCCCGGCTTCAGCCCCTCGGCGACCTCAAAACGGCGCCCATGTTCGTCTTCGGTCTGGCCCGCGGGGCGAATCTGATGCTCCGAAACGCGATTGCCGTTCAGCAGAAAAACCTTGTAAACGCCGTAGCGATAATTCACAGCTCGTTCGGGAAGAAAAATGGTTTTCTCTTCTTTCTCGCTGGGAATGGACGCTTGCAGAAAGAAACCGGGTTTCAGCCTTCCATCGAGATTGGTTAGGAGCGCCTCGGCCTCGAAGGTGCGCGAATCCTGCTCTACCACCGGATTGATGCGCGAGATTTTTCCCTGAAAGGTTTCGCCGGGAAACGCTTCCACGTGCAGATCGACCGTGGCGCCGTCCCGCACCCACCCTGCCCACCGTTCCGGCACGGCCAGACGCGCGCGCAGGCGGTCCGTTCGAACCAGCACCATTACCGGACTTTGCACTTTCACATACTCACCGGCATGCACGTTCCGCGTTTTGATGGCGCCGGGAAATGGCGCGCGAATGGCCGCGTCAGCGAGCTTTTTTTCGGCCAGCTTCTCGCTGGCTTCACTGGAAATCAACAGGGCCTTCAGCCGATCGACTTCCTGTAGGGCAACGGTGTAAGTTGCCTTGGTGCTCTGGAAGCGGCTCGCAGCTTCGTCAAGTTGCTGCTGCGAGATCAGATTGTCTTTGTACATTTGTTGCGCGCGGCCGTATTTGTGATCGGCGTCAAACAAGTCCGCTTCCGCGCGTTGCACGGAGGCAATCTTTTTTGGATCAGTCGGCGGGGGATCGTTCGGGCCGATGCCTAGTTGCGCGCGCACTTGGGTTACCAGGCCCCGCTGGCGGTCCACTTCAAATTGCAATTCTTGCGGGTCGAGTATGATGAGCGCCTGGCCTGCTTTGACATGGTCGCCCACATCGGCAAGCACTTGGGCCACGCGGCCTTCCACTTGCGAACTCAGCGTGCTCTCTTCAAACGCGTAGAGCGAGCCCACCGCCTGGATGCGCCTCCGCGCTGTCTCCTCAGCTACGGTGTAGAAGTGAACGGGGGTAGGGTGCGCCGCATCCCCCAAAACGCTAGTCGTATGGGCCTTCGAACACCCACCGGCTAATACCGCAGCCAACACTAAGGAGGGAACGAGGTAGCTTAGCCCTCGCCGAGAATCACGCCTTCGGTCTATCCTCCGCAGCACAGTGGCTGGCAATTTCCCGCCTTTAGCGTTTTGACGTGCGCCCATGGCCGTCGTCTCGGCCTATCCACAACACCAAGATTGTACCAGCGCAGGAGTAGGAATCGACACTACCAATGCGGTTCCGGCGTGAGCAACGCGCCTCTCGTAAGCGCAACAGAGCGTTAAAGCTCTCTATTTCACAAACTAATTGGGTTGCAAACCAAGAATGAACCACAATTTCGCATCACATGCCAGCTGCAGTTCCGGCGAAGAAGCGAGTTGAGGAAGTCAAGAGGGAATGATGGTGAACCGGGGAGGACTCGAACCTCCAACCCGCTGATTAAGAGTCAGCTGCTCTACCATTGAGCTACCGGTCCAGGGTGACAGTTTGGAATTTTACATGGGACAAACAATTTTGTCGAACAGCAGGAATCAGGCGTGGCTCCGCGAAATGTGTTTTATTATGCGCGCAGCGTGGACGCCAGGCCGCGTGCAACTTCGCGCGCGCGCTGCAAATCACCAGGTTCGAACGAGATTGCAGAGACGCGCGGATGGCCCCCGCCGCCAAATTTTTCCGCGAGTGAAGCCAGGTTCTGATTCGCGGCGGCCTGATTCCACGGGTTCGTGCCCAGCGAAACTTTCGCGCGCACCGCGGAAGCGCTAACGCTGACGGAATACACGCATTCCGGGTGCAGCAGGTATGGAATGAACTTGTTGTAGCCCTCAAGATCCAGGTCGCTGACGTCAAAAAAAATAACGCCGTCGCGAGCCTCGATGCGCTCACGCAGGATTTCAATCGATTTGCGATGCCGTTCGAGAAGCGGTCCCAGATGTTTGGCCACCAGCGGCAGCTTCACCATTTCGCTCAGCGGACGGTACGCCAGTTCCGGAATAATCTTTGCCGGCAGGCCATTTTCCGGCGCCGCTTCGATCACCAACGCCAGTTGCGTCGCCGGCTCCGCGAGCTCGACGGCTGATTGCGGCGTGGGATATTGCGCGCCGTCGATGATGTCTCCCCAATGAATCAAGTCCGCAAGCGGTTTGATATCGAACCCAAATTTTTTCTTCGCGATGGTGGCAATCAGCTTGGTGCAGGATTTATAGTCCGGTTCGTAAAACATGTGCGGACCAGGCTGTTTGCGGAATTGTTCAGCGTCGGCCGGCGTCAGAAACGCGCTTTGATGATGGTCGAACCACCACGTCACTTTCGGTGAATTAGAAAACTTGAAATCAACAATTACATTTTCGTCGCCGTCGAAGAGGCCTGCTTCCCAGGGCTGCGCCGCGCGGTGCGTCATCCCAGTAAAACCGAAGTCCGCTGTCTGGTCAAATCTCTCGCGATAAAACCTGTAAAAGAGAGCGGCCGAAGCGGTGCCATCAAAACAGCGATCGTGAAAACAGAGCCTAACCTTGGTCATAGGTGAGCGAGTTCGCCTCTTCGACTCCACACGATTCGCATGGAAGCGCGACGAAGCCAACCAAGATGTACGTGGCCGGCGGGATTGTCAAGAGGAAAGGATTGCTGCCATTTCATTTCGACTTCGTGCATTTCCCGCGACGGACTCCATGGCCAATTAGGCGCAGCCGATTCACTTGACTTCCAGCGCGGAATGGCTTTACTAACTCTATTACCCCAGCAATCAAAAGTAATTTGTGTGCTTAGGAGGCCGCATGCCCGAAGAAAAGAATTTCTTTGCGGGACTATTCGATTTCGCATTCCATCATTCGCTCCTTCGCAATCTCGTCAAGCTGCTGTATGTGATCGGCATCATCGGCGGTGGCATCTTCGTCGTCGCTCGCGTGGTGCTCGGTTATCAGCAATCTCCTGCGGATGCGCTAATCAATCTCGTCGCGGGAATCGTGTCTTTGTTCGTGGGCATTCTGATTACTCGCTTGTTCCTCGAGCTGGCGTTGCTCATTATGCGAATCGCGGAAGGAATCGAGCGCGCCACGCGCACCGGCGTCTAGCGACTAACCGCGTTTGAAACGCAGGGCGCCAGCCGGCATGTTCAGATGCCGGCGACGCGTGCTTGCATCCGTGTGCCGCCCGCCCGCAGCGTAAATTTCTGTCCGAAGTACGGCGCCTGGGCCAGCGCCTTCTGAAGGTCTAGACTGTCCGCATACCGGCCCTTTGGAATTCGCCGCGCCAGAATGCTGATTTCCAGCGGATCGCGGCGGAAAGGATAGGGTTCCAGCGTAGCTCCGTTATTTTCCTCCGGCTGCAGATCCCAATCCACTTCATTGCCCTGGTAATTGGCCGGCACAGCGTCGATCGTGGCCGGCCCCAGCGGGCCCAGGCAAAAGTAAAGGGAGAGGCGGTCCAGCGCTTCGAGCCTCTGCGCGTTGGCTTGCACCCATTTTTCGTCCGCAAAATCTTTTGTCGCGGGGTCCGCCCGCAGGTCCACTTTTAGCCGCAATTGTTGCAGCCGCAACCTTTGCAGGAAATCATTTACAACGGCGGCTTCCTGCGTCTTTACATACTTCGCCGAGAATCCCGGCATGGTGGCGCGCGTCCGATCGTACAGTCCCGCGCAGTGCATGCTGACGAGCAGGCCGGCGTAACGGTCCACTTTTACAACGCGTTCGATGCCCCGCTGATAGAGGTCGATGTGCTCCTGCGTTGGCACCGACATGAAGCTGTACGGCAAGAAGGTGACGGGATCGATGCGCGGCTGGAGTTCCCACTCGTTCCACCCATTGTCGTGCTCGGTGGCGGCAAGTTGGAATGATTCCAGGGGCTCGGGCCGGGCAAAATTCTCGTTGCCTGCTTCGCGCGCAAAATACCCCGACAGAATCGCGTGGTCCGTCTGGCGAATCACGATCAGATGATCGCCTTGCTCTTGAATGATCATGCCGCTGCCCTCGTTCGCAGCGTCGGCTGGAGCCCGCGCCTAGCATCGGCGCATCGGCCTGGCGAGAGACTGGCCAAGCAGTTCTACTCTCGACGACGGTATTATGCCCCTACCCCCTCGTCGAATCCAGCACCAACACTTGCCCCTTCGCGCGGCCTGCTACCGGTTCTAGTGTTTCATCCCGGAAATTCGTATCAAAACCTCCCAGTTTTGTAGCGGCTGGCTCCAAATCCCATTGGAGCTCCGCATCTCAAGCTTGTAGAATAGAGCCACCACTGCGGGAGTGGCGGAACTGGCAGACGCGCAAGACTTAGGATCTTGTGGCCGAAAGGCCGTGGGGGTTCAAATCCCTCCTTCCGCACCAAGACTTCGCTGAAAGCGAAATATTCCCCTGTCGTATCGACTTCATCAGCTAAACGATTTCCAGTTCTATACAATGTCGCTTTTGTATCGGATGGGAATATCCGTCACCGCCCGTAAACCAACACGTGAAACGTCCCTTGAATCGGCGGGCGTGACGGGTGCGGCCGATCCGCAGTAGGAGCAGGAGCCGGACCAAAGTCCGCTGTGTCTAGGAACAGGTTGTGGGTCTTGGTGTCGAGCCCCATGGTTTTTGCGCCGAACTCGGTCTTGATGGTCTCAGCTTCGCTGAATTTGTCGGAAGAGTCTTCGTGGAATACATGGACCATGCCGTCGCGCGTTGAGACGAAAACCAGCCCGGTTTCGGGTTCATAGGCCGCGGCATCCGCGCCAGCTGAGATCGGGAATGACTGCAGGACTTTCCCGCTGTCGGAGTCGAGCACCACGAGCATCTGAGGATTGCGGCCGGCGCTGAAGAGCCGGTGGTGCTGAACGTCCATGGCGAGGGCTGTGGGCGTTCCCGCGGGAGCGAGCGGCCAGCGCGATTTAATCTTTAGCGACTGCGAATCAATGCCGACAAGTTCGTTTTTGTCTTCCAGATTGACGTAAACCGTTCCCTTACCATCAGCGACGGCAAACTCGGGCCCGCCGCCAAGATCGATCGTCCCCACCACGCTTCCGCTCTTGGCATCAATCACCGTGGAGCTGTGGGGATCGCCATTCATGACGAAGACACGCTTCGAGAAAGGATCATAAATGATGCTGTCAGCATCCTTGTCAGCTTTGGCTTCGCTGGTCACTTTGAAGGTCTGCAGATCGAAAATGATCGCCTTGCCTTCAGCCCCATCGCTGATAAAGCCCTTGCCAAACTCGCTGGCCAAGGCCACCCCGTGAGTTTGCTTCAGACCGGCAATGTTGGTGATGAGGACGCCGCTGTCGGCGTCAATGACCTTGATTTCCGTGCCATGGGAAAGATAGACGCGCCGTGCGGCAGAATCGACGGTGATGTAGTCGAAGTACTCGCGCGTGCTTCCCTCGGCCGCTCCGAAACTGTATTTCTTAAGCAGGTGATAACCGTTCGTGGCTGCCATCGAGAGTGAGAACGTACCCAGTAAGATCACCAGCATGCCACCAGCAAGACGCCCTAAACGATAAGACTTCATGCGAACCCTCCCTTGCGATTGAAGAAATTCCAACAACTCTATGGATGTCCTAGCGGTTGTTTGGAGAGCTTGGCTCTCCATCACGGAAGAAGCTATCGCGTCAAGTCTAAACAGAAGATAAACTCGCTGCAGGTCAGGTCAATTCGGTGGAAGTCAGATCAATCGAATGCGATTTGTCCGTCGCTTCATCCTGAAGTTGACTGGCTATTGGCGGACAGGCTGTTTGTACCCCGTCTGTTACCCACAGATAAGCGCCGTAGGCGCGCGACAAGTTAGCCCAAGCCTGTAAGGGCTGGGCTAAGTAACAAAAAGAATTGCCAGCATCGTAGGTGCGGCACCTCTTTATCAAATGCCTGTCGTTCAATCGTGGAGCGGCTTCAGCTTGGCGATTACTTTTTGTGCTTCTCCGGCGTCAACCTGCAGAAGCCTTCCGCCTCCACGCCAGTTCCCCGTTAGAATCACCATCTGCACGTATGTCGTTTGGCCCGCCACTGTTTCGATTACCGTCGACGGTTCGTTCTTGGCGCTGGACTGAAGTTCGTGTTTACCCGGTTGGGCCTGGACTGAGAACCAGCGGCCGTTAACAAGGCGGTCCATTTCTTTGCCGTCCAAAAATATGGAAGGCTTCAGCGCAGACCCGGTAAAGTGATGCTCCCGGAAGAAGACAATCGTTGAGTCTTTACCCTTGTCCACGTCAGCTTGTGCCGAATTGGGCGACGCCTTGGCCACGTCAGTCGGGGCTTGGGCTGCTGGGTTGGCCTGCGGTTGCCGCGAGCTGGCAGGAAGTACCGCTAAGAGTCCGATCAAGAGAGTTGCCGCTAGGAAGGTTCGCATGGGGCCTCCAATGTTTTTTTGCTTCTTGTAACGATCATAATCGGAGCAGCAAGTGGGGAGCGGACCTTTTGCGATGAGTGGTGCCCAACTACGCACCTAACTCACGAGAGTCAGAGCCTCGTCTACTGCCGCAGCGAGCGCCGGGCGTGGCGCTTATTAGGAAAACTTGAAGTGAGAGAGGAATGGCCGATTCGTAGTCCACCTTGATTGGAAGAACTCCTTCAATCTTCATCCAGAATCTCAAGTGTGAATCGCTTGTGCAATTTCATTCCGGCTGCGCCCAATAGCGTGCGAATCGCTTCCGCTATGCGCCCCTGCCGCCCGATCACTTTGCCCAAATCTTCCCGATGAGTTTTCAATTCTAGGACCGTGACTTGAGAACCTTCTACCTCACTGACTTGCACTCCCTCGGGATGGTCCACGAGTGCTCTAGCAATCTCCGCTACGAGCTCTTTTATAGCGGGTTCCTTGCTTGACAAATTGCTTATAGAAGCCATTAATTCAGGCACATTTTCTACATTGAGCGAAATTGAACGCGGTCACCAAAATATCAGCCTGACGAACATCGGCAAAATCGCACGGGCATTGAAGGTGAATCCGAGCGAACTGTTCAAGGGCGTTCATTGATTTACGGAATCACGTCCTGCTCACCCCATTTAACCGTGCGACCCTGGAATTCTACGCCCACGCAAAAGCGATCCCCCGCTTTTGGCACACAATAAATCACCCTTCCTACCTGTGGAAATTCCTCCGTCAAAGGGCTAATAAGCGACCCTTCACCAGACCGCCAGGACCGCTGGCTGATTACGCGCGCACCCTGGGAACTGATATTTTCAGTAAATGTTCGCTCCCGAGCGCGCGGTTCATCTAGGCTTGCGAGATAGACGGGAACTGACGTAGGAAAGCGTTTCTCAATCCTGCCATTCATCGCTGGCTCCCTCGCGGGGGAGAGGGTGCCCCACAGCGCGTCCTTTGCGCTATCAAGAGTTTCCCACGACACACTGAGCCGTCAATCGGCAGAAGACCTGTAATCGTTGCGAAATTCCCTGTAGGCTCGATAATCGGTTTGGGTCGGCGTTCGCTAAGAGCAGTGCGCTGGTTGTGGATGCCGTGAGTATTTCTCGAACAGTGAGTTTCTTTTGGTTTTCAAATCGTCCCGTTTTTTCTTCCAAACACATCGGAAGCCGTTGACGTATCGTGGTCCATCAGCTCGCCGCCCAAACGGCTCATGTTGCAATGGGGACATCTCCAGAGGCGGAAGCCGGGTTGTTCCAGCTGCACTTCGAGCAAGTACATCGGATAGCGGTCATGCACGCAGTACTGATGGGGAGGAATCGCGCATCGCTTGAGAACGGATTGATTCTGCGTACTCAGGAAATAGCCATCCGACCTGCTGTAGGTCACGAAACAATCAGGTTCCTGGCAGGCGTAGCGCACCCCATCTTCGCTTGAGGAGGACTCACGAACCGTCATCTCGCAATGATGTTTGTAGCAGAGCGGATGTCTTCTGTCTAAAAGTCCTGTAGCAGGCAACAGTTCGCCCTCTCTGATTTGAAAGCTACGAGAGCGTGGCGGGGTTTGTCTGTTCAAAAGTGAACACCAGACAGCCACCGCTCACGGGGTCGGGCGCTTATACTCTCTTCTTTTCAATCCGCAATTTCAGGGCTTCAAGCTCCTGCTTGGTCATGCCCTGCAGAGCCATCGCAGTGGCCAGATGCAAGGCGGGAACGTGTTTCATTTTGTTGCCGAGTTCTACCTTGCGACGGAGTTTCTCTACTTCCGGGTCAGCGCCCACTTTCAAGAACACTTCATACGCATCGGAAATGGGCAGGTTTTTTTCAATCAGGCCATGCTTGACCAGAATGCGATGATACGAAGGTACTGCCGAAGCGGATGGATGAGTCTGCGGAGCGCGCCTGTTTTCTCTTCGGTGTTTCATTGCACTATGCTGACGCGCGGCTGGTCAATCTGCAAGTCCATCCAGGACCCTGCGGAGGTATTTCTTCCTGGCGGAGCTGTCGCTGTCCTTTCGGATAGGAAGCCCTTGGCAGCTCCTAATTCCTCAACGACGACTTAGAACTTTGCCCATCCCCCAATTGCATTATTCACCCGCTTGTCGGGCAATTGCGCTAGCGCTATCCCGAGGTGTACCGCGCCGTCGCCAAACAGGTACAACGGGCGTCGTAGACGGCGGAGCGTTTTTTGAAATGATTGACAGTTGGACGAAGCAATCGCCGAGCGGCAAAACCGTGACCTTCAAGATTGAGGGGGACCGGAAGTCCGGTTTTGTGTACTCCGCGAAGATGGACGGACGGGACATCAAGGAAATCAAAGGTTTTCGGGAGGAGCTTACACGCGAAGGTGTGGAGGTGATGTTCGCTAATTACGTCGCTGGAAAGTAGCCCACGCTCCATTACCGCAGGCCGTAAACCGGAGCAAGGGGCAAATCAATGCCCAGCTCTCCTATCCACGGACGCCGCCGATCCAGCCGGATCGTTACGAAGAAGCGCGCCAGCCTTGTCATCACTCTCAGTGGAATCCAGAAAATGTTTCCCTGTCTTATCGTCGATAGGTCCCAAGAGGGATTTAGATTGCGTGGTAACTTCAGACTGAGGCGCGGACAACTCGTTGAACTCGTCTTGGATGACCCCGTGGATTCAGTTCGGTGCGAAGTTGTATGGACCGGCAAAACAGAGTTAGAGCAGGTGGGAGACGTTGGGTTACAAATCGTAGGCAAATGAGCTTTGGGCTAGACTCCAACGTCACTTCTTTGGGGCACTCACGGGAGCAGCGGATCGTTTGCCTTGCCAGACCCGAACAAATTGGGTACGTCATTAGCCCGAAACGACGTTGTGCTTCTCATTTCTTGCTTATGAGCTGCCCACCTTTCCGGTCCATCTTCTGAGTACACTCCGCAATTTCGTCATCGATTGTTTTGATTTCTACCGCAAGGTGAACATCATGCGGATGTTTTGAGTATTTCTCGAACAGTGAGTTTCTTTTGGTTTTCAAATCGTCTCGTTTTTTCTTCCAAACATCGGTAGTCGTTAAAGTATCGTGGTCCATTGGATCAGTCTGCGCTCTTTTGTCGGTCATTGATACGGCATTCAATCCAGAATCTCAAGTGTGAATCGCTTGTGTAATTTCATTCCGGCTGCGCCCAAGAGCGTGCGAATCGCTTTGGCTATGCGTCCCTCCCGCCCGATCACTTTACCCAAATCTTCCGGATGAGTTTTCAATTCTAGGACGGTGACGTGGGAACCTTCTACCGCTCTGACTTGCACTCCCTCGGGATGGTCCACGAGTGCTTTCGCGATCTCCGTTAAGAGGTCTTTTATAGCGAGTTCCTTGCGAGACAAATTGCTTGTCGGAGAAGCCATGATTCAAGCACATTTTCTGTATAGGCCCTTGAGAATTTTCAGGTCATCCAGTGCAGTCAAGATATTTTCGCACTCTGATGACCCGTCCCGTGAAATTGCCGTTAGACGCCAAAGGCAGACGCTTATCGCCAGATTGACCTTGACCAGCCGAGCGGTCTTGTCACCAGTCTCGCAAAATGCGCCGTTGTACAAATCACGCCAAAGGTTCAGGCCGGTTTGCAGGTACATATTCTCGCCTCTCACTATAATCGTTGGGCGAAGGAGAGCTGGTGCCTTGATCCTACATCTGTTTAACAGAACAAAGCCAAAAATTGAGGCTACGTCGATGGTGAAGAACCGGAATCAGGGAAATACCTCAATTCACGGGGGATTACAGCGGAGTCAGGTATATTGTGTCACGATCGGAAGCCAGTTTTCCGGACCGTTGATTGTGACGTTGTAATCCGCATTCAACAGTTGTTGATGGGGAGCGTTCAAGGCAAGGATTTTGACTCTTGGGTATTTCACCCTAATCCAGTCAATCATTTCTGTCCTGGTCTCTTCAGGTGCTGCATGCCCGACCATAAAGAAGTCGTAATGCTGAATCGAAGTTAAGAGAACTCTTGCGGGATCATTACCAATCACCGAAATTACGCCATAACCGAGTGACCTTAGCAGTTCAGCTCTTCGAAGACCTAATTGCTCGTCGTAAGCGATTTGAAAAATCCGCTTGGTCGCTCGCAACTTTCCCGGAGACACATTCACTTGTGCCACAACTCGCTTCGTTCTTGCATCCGCGACAAAACATTCGTTCCTCGTACGTTTCGCCAGCTCCTGAAGCGCCAAGTTGGCAAATTCTAGGCCTGATACACGGCTGAACTTCAACGTGGAGCCGTCCGGTAAGACCTCGAATATTTCGTACACGCTGTACATAAGGGCCGGCCTTTTTCCGCGTGCGTTGGTGGACACCCCTTCTACGCCGAGCCATGCGCGACTGCAAATTTCTGCTTGCTATCTAGCCCCACCGTACGCCGGGTCCCCCCGTGTGTCAAGTTGAGATCGTTCTTACTCATGCAAAATCGGCGGCTTTGGCAGGGCTAGATGACGGGCGTGGGGGTGGCTCAAGCGGCGTGGCTTTCCAGTACTTTGATGTCCAAGCTCAGGTGTCCGTGAGGCAAGTAATGCACCGCTCCGTGACGCCGCAGAAAATTCAACGCTGTTGAGACTCTTTCCCGCCGGGCGGCGACCATCTGCGAAAGTTCCTCCTGGGTAAGGTACTTATGAATCTCAACCGCCGTACCAGACCGCCTGCCAATCTTCGTCGCCAGTCTCAGTAACGTTTTCGCAACTCGTCCAACTGTATGGTCGGTGGCCAGCGTGTTGACCTGCTCGTAGGCTTCTACCAGTGCACGCCCAAGAACGTCTACTAGCCGCGAAAACAGATCCGGCCGCTGTCTAAGTATTTCCATAACTTCGTCGCGCGGTACTGCGACAGCTTCTGTATGCTCAAGCGCCACGGCGCGATCCCTCCGATACACATAGTTCACCAACCACATCTTTGCCGCTTCGCACGTCATAGATCAGCTCACGGCCTTCGGAAGTGATGGTTCCTACTTTTACAAAGCCAGCCTGAAGAAAGAAAAACGTGCGGTCCTGGCCGCCTATTTCATAGAGAACTTCGTTACGTTCGAAGGCGGTTGCTTTCCGATTGGGCAGAATCGCGTCGCAAAACTTCCCGCGAAACACCGTGACAAGAGCGGACGAAACCGCCGCCTGAGATATGGCGAGATCATCGGAAATAAACCATGGTTGATTTTCTTGTGGGGGCGTTGATTCTCCTGTGCCGCTTACCGCTAACGATGAAGCGTTGTCAGGATTCATTTCGGTTCTCTCCCAGGGAATTCGGCGTGGGTAAACGGAATGCATCCACCGGCATGGATTCGACTCCCAGCTCAAAGGCGCGATCTGGCGTGGGCTGGGTGGACTGGAAATGGTTCCAAGAACGACGGTAAGCCGAGGCGCTCGCGAATGGTACGACCGAGAGTCTGACCCAGACCAGACAAGACTCCGTTCCCCATCGCTGACCTCTACTTTACAGCGACTTCAAATACTCAACAAGGTCGTGCACTTGCGCTTCGCCTAACCCCAGACTCATGCAGCCGTCATAATGTTTCACGACTTCCCCAAGTGTGGCAAATCGCCCGTCGTGGTAGAAACCGCCTTTTGCGTGACTGAAGAGTCCCTTGAGGGGCGCCGTGCGATAACGGCTATCTGGTGCGCGGTTGGCTTGAAAATCATCCACACACACTTCCGCGGGCGTATGCATATTCCAACCGGGCTCTGTAAAAAGCGGAGGGACGTGGCAAGTGGCACACTTCGCGGGGCCATGGAACACCTCTTTCCCTCGTGCCGCTGCGTCAGCGTCAAAGCTTCCCATCGGTGGCTTCGGCGCAGGGATGCCGAGCTGATAGAAATGCAGCGGCCCCAATTTTGCGGTGATTAGATCTGGTTGATTGCGCGCGTTGGCAAAGCCCGCGCGGGCAGCGACCGCAAACTTGGCGACGTCATCAAGCCATGGATCAAAGAACGTCCCTTTACCATGCATTTCCAGGTTTGCCACAAAAGCATTCCAATATGTTACGGAACCCCAGCCGGTCCAGGTATGTAGGTTCACTCCCGCAAGACCAAAGGCAGGCGGAATTAAGGTAGCACCTGTCTTTCCATCGGGACGAAACGCTTTGCCGTCCATCGGTAGCTCGGCGTCGAAGTGGCCGGGACCCCAGCTATTGAGCACTGCGCGTACAGTAGCTTCGTCTACTCCCAGTAGGTCAGCAATTGGCTTCACGTTCGGCGCCAATGCCACAATCGCCCCTACATTCAAGTCACGGTTGGCCCATCCATCCAGCCTGTGACCGATTCCAGGCGCAAGTGAGCCGTTCACCGTCGAATGGCAAAAGGCACACTGAATACCAATAGACCGGAGGGTTCCTTGTTCATTGAAGAATCCCGTTACGCCGACAACAGAGTTCAGCTTCAGCAGCGCAAGCTTGGTCGCTGGGTCGTCTAAGTTGGCCTGGCCGTGTTGAAGTGCCTGCACAAGTCCAGAGGGAAGCGCGTCCACGTCAACCTTCAACCCGACGGCTAGGGCCGCCTTCGGGCTGACTCCCGGTCCGACTCCACCGAGTTTTGCGCCTTCCAAGGCTTGGTGAAGCTTTAGCGTGTCGCCCCACCAGGCTTCGTCCCCGAACGTGTCGAATCGAAAGATTCTCCTGCCCTGTTTCATCATCATTTCGGCGTTCTTGTCGATAGCGCTGTCAGTTGGCGATGTTTTGGTCCCTTGTTCGTCTTGGAGATAGGAATTCGCCGGGGTTGAGCTGCTAGCGAAGACGGAAAGTACATTGCGTGTTTGGTCCGTAGAAGAGACAATTGCTATTGTCGCGATCGCCAGGAGTACGAACAGGGCTTCTGTTTGAGTTCCATGCCAGCCTCCATCAAGTGGGCAAACAGAGTGGCTGAGCACACTCCAGTCGGACTGGTTAACACGCTCGTCGAAAACGGTCAGTTACTTGAGTAACAGATTCGGTGGTCAATTTTGCCTTTCCATTTCTTAGGGTGATTACCTGAGAGAAAAACTTTGAACACACAGATTATTTGCGCCTCTTCTGCCCTTCCTGCTATAAGCCTGCGCCTGGATTCTCCGCTTCCTCTGTTAGGGGTTTCTCGCTCTGCTCCGATGAACGTAAACTACGCGCCTTTGGCAACGGGTGGCCGACCCGTTCATCAATTCCTCAACCACCATCCTTTCAACACCTTCCCGTTCCATTCGAATGATACCCAACAAATAACTTGACACTCATCGAATTTTATGCTATTTTGGCGTGTGTTGAATCGCACTGAGCCTGGGCCGCATTCTTTCCCTTTTACCGGAACCTCCCCCGTCTGCTCCCTCGCTACCTCCTTGCGTCCTTACTTGCTTTTCCCTAAACCCTTTCCTGTCATATCATTTGCCGACCCCGACCCTATAACTGCTTTGGAATCATATCGTTTCAAAAACGGTGCGGGGAGGCATTCCCGACATTTCTAATCCCCTTGCCCCTAAACCCTTACGCTTCAGTCCTTTTGCCGGCCCCCACCCCGTAACCTCTGTCACCTCAATCTTTTACAAAAACAGTGGGGGGATGGGGGAGGCATTCCGTACGTTCCGATATTGGAAACTTTCAGTCGAAGGGGGAAAACCCCCGGGTACTCTCTTTGCCCTTCTCCCCAACGGCGTTTCGAGGTATGACATGACAATCAAGGCACCCTGGAGCTTCACATGGAGCGAAACGTACGAGACCTGCTGAATCTCTACAATCCGAGTGATCCGCTGGATCACGCCTGGACGATTCCTTCCCCGTGGTACTTCCACGCCGGCATCCACGAACTCGAGCAGCACAGCGTGTTCGCGAAAACTTGGCAAATGGTGGGCCGCGCCGATCAGGTGAAGGACAAAGGCAGCTTCTTCACCGCGGACCTCGCCGGAGAGCCTATCGTCGTCGCGCGCGGCGATGACGGCCAATTGCGCGCCTTTTACAATGTCTGCCGGCATCATGCCGCCGCTGTGGTCACCGAAGCAGAGGGCTCCGCAAAGCAGTTTCGTTGCCCGTACCACGGCTGGACGTACGGCAACGATGGCGCGCTCAAAGGCATGGTGGAGTTCGAGGGCGTTTGCGATTTCGATCGCGCAAAAAACGGCCTCGTGCCGGTCAAGGTGGACACCTGGGAGAATTTTGTTTTCGTCAATCTGGACGGACGCGCCGCACCGCTCCTGGAATTCCTCGGAAAGGTTCCGGAGCTGGTCGCGCCGCTGCAGTTAAAGAAAAAACTAAAATACTTCGAGCGCCGCGTCTACACGCTGCACTGCAACTGGAAAGTCTACGTGGACAATTATCTCGACGGCGGCTACCACGTTCCGCACGCGCACAAAGGATTGAGCAGCGTGATCGAGTACACGAAGTACACCATCGAAAACTTCGAGCGCGCTTGTTTGCAGTCCAGCCCGCTCTCTTCGGGCGCCAAGTCGGAGTCAGGTGTTGCGGCCACGCGCCAGGGCCGCGCGTTCTATCTCTGGATTTATCCGAACTTCATGATCAACGCCTACGAAGGCGTGATGGACACCAATCTTGTTCTGCCTATGGGCGTGGACAAATGCACCGTCATCTTCGACTACTACTTCGCGGATACCAGCAAGAAGGCTTTGGCAAAAAATAAGGCCAGCATCAAGGTTAGCGAAAAAGTGCAAGAAGAAGACGAGGCCATCTGCGACGCCGTCCAGCGCGGGCTCGCTTCCCGCGCGTACGTGGCGGGCCGCCTCTCTGTCCGCCGCGAAGCCGGCGAACATCTCTTCCATCGCTTGCTCCACGCCGATCTCACAAATGCGCTGACTCGGCCCGCGGCCGCGGATTAGTTGACGGCCGATGCCATCGAAGGGAGATTTGCGGGCCGCGTGTAGTTAATCCAAATTTCCGCCGCGATCGTTTGCAGCGTGAATCCGATCCAGAACGCCGTGCCGAAAAATTCTTTTGGTTCCGGCGCGTGCCCGCGCAGCACCGCTGCAGCAAAGAACGTTCCCATGATCGGCCGGATGGTCGCGACAGCAAGCCCAATGGCGTAGCCGCGGATCATCCACTCGCGGTGCTGCGCGAACTCGCGGCGTAGCGCATGCCAAAGTGCTTTCGCCAGTGCGATCAGGAAAAAAGTTCCAAACAGCGTGATCGCCGCTTTTTCATCGATGCCGCCAATCGTTTTTCCGAACGCCATGGTCAGCCCGGTGACTCCCACGACGGCGCTGGCGGTCAGAAAAATTCGTCCTGACCTGCGGTGAACCTGCGGATATTTTGCGCGCAACCCGCGTACGAATTGCAGCGGTCCAAGCACCATAAAAAGCATGGCCGGCAAAATGTGCGAGAGAGTCAGAATCGCGTGAATCGCGAAATGAGCGTCCAACTGCACTGCCGGGTTCTTCGCGGAGCTCATCGCTGCCGGGTTCAGCAGCACAATCGTCCGCCGCGTAGCGACCGCGAGCCCGATGAACGCCAGAAAAATCACCGCGGTCCACAGGAATCGTACGAGCACGCGATTCGGATTCATGGCCTGCGTGGCCTCCTTCTGTTCAAGCGGCGTTCACACTTTATTCATACGCAGGCGCGCACAAATTTATATCCGCCGCTAACTCCAAGAGTTCACGCTGCTTGCACAATTCGATTTAAAGTGTAATGGCGGCAAAGCAACGCGGTGTGCGGCGACAAGCCTCTATAGTTGTAGCCAGTCTGATTGCCTCTTATAAAGAGAATCACCTTTTGTCGGGGATTCACCCGACCAAGGATGAAGGAAAATACCTGATTTTATAGCGCCCACGGCTTGGCGCAAACTAGCGCGGAATCGGGCCCCAGTAAGAAAATTCAAAACTAGCGTACCCCCAGCAGGGAGTACCGTGCATGGCGAAGAAAATCCAGGACTGGCTGGAAACGGATGTTCGGCCCTACTGCGAAAAACCCATCAGCTGGGTTTCCCAATTTCACTTTTTTCGTGACCCTATCCGTCCTACATATTCGGATCTGAGCTACTTTTTTTCACCCGCCGACGGAATCATTCTCTACCAGCGGAAAGTTCATCCCGGCGAATGCATTGTGGAAATCAAGGGGCGTCCTTATTCGTTGCGGGACGCGATGCGCGATCCGGGCTACAGTGCGGAGAGCCTGGTGATCGGCATCTTCATGACTTTTTTCGACGTGCACACCAACCGCGTTCCCTACCCGGGGACGGTTTCTTACGCCGAGATGGATCCCATCGACACGTTCAACCATCCGATGCTCGACGTGGAAAAAAGCATCTTGAAAGAGCTTCGAATTTCTTCCGATTCGCTGGATTACCTGCATCACAACCAGCGGGTTCTGAATCGCATCTACTCCGTGCATCTGGGGCAACCGTATTATTTGCTGCAGATTGCGGACTACGACGTCGATTGCATCGTTCCCTTCAAGCTAAAGCAGAACCAGCCGGTCGTGCAGGGCCAGCGATTCTCGCAAGTCCGCTACGGATCGCAAGTCGATTTGATCGTTCCGCTGTCCTCACGGTTCGAATTCGAGCCAGTGCAGAATGACGGCGACCACGTGGAAGCGGGAATCGACCCCGTGATTCGAGTGACCGAAAAATCCATCTGCTGACGCGGCGCCACCTGCGCGCGCCAGATGCACTGTGATTTCTCCCCAGCCGGGCCACCCCAGCTCATTGCAGTAAAATCTTGCTCGTATAAAGGAGAATGAGTCCGTGAACACGCTCTCGAACGCAGCCTTGACCACCTCAATCCCAATCCCCGCAAGCGAAGGCAGACTCAGCCGGCCCGAAGCGGTTCCGCCGTGGAAGAATCCAACGCAGCTCGAGCGGCCTTCGTATCTTCTCAGCTTTCCCTTTTCACTTTCGACCGAGGTTGCCAACAATCCCTGGATGGAAGACCTTCCCGGAGACCGGCGATGCCCGAATTTCAAACGGGCCTGTGTCCAGTTTCTGGAGCTGTATCGTTATCTTGCCGGTGAAGCGCTGGTGTACATTCTGCCGACTCCGCAAACGGCGGCTCTGCAGGACCAGGTCTACACCGCAAATCTGGGAATCGTTTTCGCGCACGTAGCCGGAAGGAACACCGTCATCATTTCCAATTTTACTTCCGAGCCGCGGCGCGGCGAGACACAAGTGGGAGTCGAATTCTTCCAGCAAATGGGCTACAACGTGTGGGTTTCGCCGACGAAGTTCGAAGGCGAAGCCGAGCTCAAGCATCTGTATGACAACGTTTACGCCGGCGGCTACGGTATCCGCTCCGAACGCGAAAGCTACGAGTGGATGGAAAAAAACTTTGACATGCACGTCGTCAAGCTGCGGCTAACCGACCCGTACCTCTACCACCTGGACTGCCTGGTTTTCCCGATCACCAAGGAGAGCACGATTGTTTGCACCGAACTGCTCGAGCCGGACGAGATCGCAGAGCTCGAGAAGTTCACCAACATCATCGATGTCTCGGTTGACGAAGCGTATTCAGGAATCTGCAATTCCGTGCGCATGCCCAAAGTCGTGTTGAACTCCTCGCACCTCTACGACCTGAAGCCGGGAACCGAGGATTACCAGCGCGAAATCCAGAAAAACCGGAAGCTCGAGGACATCGCCTCGAGATTTGCGTTGGAAGTCAGCTACATCAATCTCAGCGAATATCACAAGAGCGGCGCGCTGCTTTCATGCATGGTCATGCACCTCAACCGGCAGGCTTATCAGATTGCCCTGACGGATTGAGATGCGGGACCAAAGCCAGCCCGCCGGGAATCGAAGCGATACTGGTGTATCCCGATGAGCATGAGCAAGCTTTCCCGCGTGGTGTGGAAGGTCTCGCTGCCGGTCATCTTGGCCGGGGCCAGCGAGAACCTTCTGCACCTGATTGATACGATTTTTCTGGCACGCGTCGGAGTGGAGGCAGTCGGCGCGCTGGCGATCGCAGACTCGGTGCTACTGCTGTTCCTGGTTGTGCCGCTGGGATTGGCGGAAGCCATCCAGATCCTGGCGTCACGCCGCGCCGGCCAGCGACGGCCGGACGCAGTGGGAGCCACGTTCAACCAGGGATTCTTTGCAGTCGCATTGATTTGCGTTGGGGCCATGGCGGCGCTCAAAATCCTCTGGCCGCTTGTGGGGAAGTGGTTTGTCGAAATGGGGCCGATGGGGAGCCTCGTCGACAGCTATTTACAGATCGCCGCTTACGGCATCTTTTTTGTCGGAACGAGTTTTGCTTATAGCGCACTACTCATAAGCTCGGGAAAAACGCGTGCGCTCATCCCGGCCGCGATTATCCTCGCGGGCACCAACATCTCCTTCAACTACGTTCTTGTCTACGGAAAGCTTGGATTTCCGGCGATGGGCATGCGGGGAGCGGCGCTTGGGTCGCTCGCTGCGGAGGCCGTGGCGTTTCTTTTCTTGACGATTTATGTGTTGCGTGCTTTCGAGAGTAAGCATTACAGACTGTTTCGCATTCACGGCCTCGAGCGGAGAACGTTGCGGTTGCTTGGCCGCCTCTCCATGCCCATCGTGGTGCAGAATTCGCTGGAGACGCTGCGATGGCTGGCGTTTTTCCTGATTTTCGAGCGAGTGAGCGAAGCTGCGCTGGCGATCGCCAACATCGTTTACACGTGTTACGTGGTCTTTTGGATTCCCACGGAAGGATTCGCGGAGACTTCCTGTTCCATGGTCAGCCGGTTCGTGGGAAGAAATCAGCCGGAGCGAATCGGGGCGCTTCTTCGTGACGCAATCGGCGGCGCGCTGGTGGCGACCTTCCCGTTTCTCGCGCTGGCCCTGCTGATGCCCCGTTGGTTCTTTACATTGTTCGCGCCGGAATGGGTACTTCTCTCGGATGGAAGCGCCAGCCTTCGCGTGGTAGCCCTGGCGATGTTGATTGTGATCCCCGGGGAAATGTGGTTCGTCGCCGTCACCGGGACGGGGGACACGGCCGCGGCGCTGGGCATCGAACTGGTCCTCACGGGAACGATGCTTGGCATCGCTTACCTGATCGCTATCCCGCTAGCCTGGCCCGTCGAACTGGTGTGGCTTTCTTTGCCGATCGCCTGGCTAGTCTGTCTGGTGATTTCGTATATTTGGATGAAATCCCGGATGTGGCAGAGATTGCAAATTTGAAATTGTCGCGATTCGCGGCGCTTGCTCCTCGTTGACATACGTTCAAACCAAGGCCAATGGAAAGGGATCGTTCCCCTTGACATTCTACTAGAAGCGAATTACTCTCCCACCTAGAATGACTGCTAAAGAAGAAAAAGAGCGCATTGAACTGCTGCAAGGGACATTGGACCTGCTGATTCTTCGCACGCTGCTGCTGGGGCCGGCGCACGGCCACGCCATCGCCAAGGCCATCGAATTCAATTCCGACGATGTCTTGCAAGTAGAACAGGGGTCGCTTTATCCAGCGCTGCACCGGTTGATCAAGCGCGGGTGGATTTCGTTCGAAGAAGGCACTTCAGAGAACAATCGCCGGGCCAAGTTTTATCGTCTAACTGCCAAAGGCAGGAAGCAACTGACGCTTGAGACCGGCAAATGGGACAAATTGGCCGGAGCGATCGCGCGGATTCTCCGTCCGGCTAAGCAGGGAGGCAAATCATGAGCCACCGCAAACGCGTGTTGGAAGACCTCGATCAGGATATCCGCGACCACATTGAAAAGGAGACGCAGGACAATATTGAGCGCGGCATGCCCCCGGAGGAAGCGCGCTACGCGGCCGTGAGGAAGTTTGGCAACGTGACGCGAGTCAAGGAAGAGACGCGCGAAGTGTGGAGCTTCGTTTGGGTAGAGCAGCTCTGGCAGGACATTCGCTACGGGCTTCGCATGCTCACGAAATCTCCAGGCTTTGCGGCGGTGGCCATTCTTACGCTGGCATTGGGCATTGGCGCAAACACCGCTATTTTCAGTTTGATCGACTCGGTAATGCTGCACGCGCTGCCGGTCGAGAATCCTTCGCAGTTGGTCCTACTTAAATGGGGCGCGCGGAATGCTCCGAACATTCACGGGTACCACACTTCCGGAGACTGCCCGATGAATGTAATGCCTGGGGCAAATCCCTATGGCTGCTCGTTCTCGGAGCCCATGTTTCGCGAAATAGCACAAACAAATGTCTTTGCGGCGACGACGGCTTTTGCCAACTCCGGCCGGTTGAATTTGACCGGAAACGGCCCAGCGACTGTTACCAATGGCCAGCTCGTTTCGGGGGACTTCTTCCGCACGATGGGTCTGAAGGCCGCCGCAGGCCGGCTATTCGACGCTGCGGACGACAAACCGTCCGCCGCACCCGTTGCAGTACTGAATTATGGCTACTGGCAGAGCGCCTTCGGAGGCTCGCGCGACGTGATAGGGCGCACACTTGAACTGAATAACGTTCCCTTCACGATTATCGGCGTCGTCGAGCAGCGATTCACCGGGATTACTCCGGGCAGTGATTACGATGTTTGGCTGCCGCTGTCCGATGGGCAACGCATTACCGATCCGATGTTTTGGCGAAACCGCTCTAGCGACGTGGGTGACTGGTGGCTCACGATCATCGGCCGACTCAAACCGGAGACACCGGTCGCGCAGGCGCAAGCGGCGGTTAGCGGACTGTTCCGAAATGAAATGCTTCACGGTGCGGTGCCGCTTTTCCATGGCGGCGAGAGCCCGATGCGAACTGGAGCGTCTGCCGGGCGCGGGGTAGTTAGCAACCGAACGTTTCAAGGAGCTATGCCGCCGCCGGCTGGCGGCAACGGTCCGGCGAGTGCGCGCGCACTAGTACAGCAGGCACCGGGGAGTCCGGTTCAGGCTCGGAGGGAAGCGGGTAGCGCGCCGATGCCGCAATCCGCGGGCAACAGGCCGATTATCATGCCAGCACCGCAAGAAGCAACGCTGGCAGGCCCGCATCCATCCGAAATGGGGAGCGAGCCGAAGACATTATCCTCCGCCGCCGATAATCCGCAAGTGACGCTTGTACCGGCGCAATCCGGCCTGACGGGCGCACGCACTCAGTATTCCAATCCGCTCTACGTCCTGATGCTCGCTGTAGGCATCATTCTGCTGATTGCTTGCGCGAATGTTGCGGGTCTGATGCTCGCTCGCGCAGCCGCGCGGCAAAAGGAAATGGCCGTACGGCTGGCCCTGGGCGCGGGCCGCGCACGCGTAGTGCGGCAGCTTTTGACAGAAAGCGTAATGCTCTCGGTGCTCGGCGGCGCGCTGGGGATTCTGTTCGCGTACTGGGCAGCGCACGCGATCATTTCCTTCGTATCCAGCAATCAGACGCGTCCGTTGGGATTCGCGACCGGTGTTGACCTTCGCGTTCTCGGATTCACCGTGACGATCACGCTGCTGACCGGAATTCTTTTCGGGATCGCGCCAACTTTTCGCAGCGTGCGCGTCAATTTGACGCCGGCCCTTAAGGATGGCGAGGGAAGCTCGGCTAGTTCAGGACATGTGGGGAGAAAGTGGTTCAGCATTGGCAATGCGCTGGTGGTAGCGCAAGTGGCGCTTGCAATCGTCGTTCTGGTAGGCGCCGGCCTATTAGTGCGTACCCTGCAGAACCTGCGGAGCATCGACGTTGGATTCGATTCGCACAATATCTTGGTTTTCGGAATCGATCCTACATTAATCGGGTACAAAGGCCCACAGGTGGACGCCTTCTATCGCGACCTGCAGGAGCGTCTAGCCGAAACGCCCGGCGTGAAGTCCGCGAGCTACTCGGTTCTGCCATTGTTGAGTGACCGGCTGGGGATCATGGGCTTCCATTGGCCGGGAACGCCGCAGGATCAACGTTCCGATGCGGATGCGCTTGCAGTCGGGCCGAATTTCTTTGCGACCATGCACATTCCCTTTCTCGCTGGTCGCGATTTCAACGCTTCCGATTACATGGTGTCCGCTGCAAACAGCGGAATGATTCCAACTTCAGCGCGGACCCCGGTGATTGTGAATCAGGCTTTCGTTCAAAAATATCTTGGAAAAGAAAATCCGCTCGGAAAACAATTCGGCGAGGCAGACGCGGCCGAGAACCACCCGGCGCTTTCCGGTTACGAAATCATCGGAGTGGTGCGCGACGCGAAATACAACAGCCTGCGGCGGGAGATTCACGCGATGATTTATACGCCGCAGAGCGCTGGGGGAGCGTCCTTTGAATTGCGTACGGCGGCCGATCCACAAGCTCTTCTTCCCGCGATACGCGAAGTTGTGGCGCAAGTGAACACGAATTTGCCGCTCTTTGACGTGAAAACGGAGTCGGAACAAATCGACCGCTTGCTGTTTCAGGAGCGGCTGGTCGCGCGGCTATCCGGCTTCTTTGGCTTGTTGGCGCTGGTACTGGCGTGCGTGGGACTGTACGGACTGCTTTCGTTTGAAGTTTCGCGGCGCACCCGCGAAATCGGAATTCGCATGGCCCTGGGCGCACAATCGGAAAGCGTGCTGAAGCTGGTCTTACGGCAAGGAATTGTGCTTGCGATTGTTGGAGCTGCTGTGGGCATCGGCGTGGCGCTCGGAGTGACAAGATATTTGTCCGCGATGCTCTACGATGTCCATGCCAACGATCCGCTAACAATAATCGCCGTGGCAGTGCTGCTGACGCTGGTGGCGCTCGCCGCATGCTACATTCCCGCGCGCAGAGCAACGCGTGTTGATCCCCTGGTCGCGCTGAGATACGAATAGTCACCGGCATGAAAGACCCTCAATGTTCCTTAGGACCCACGTTTCACTCGAATTGACGATGCAGGAAGCCTCACCTATACTGAATATTCGAGTTGCAGGGTGGATTCTCGCCTGATTGGCCTCTATAGACAATGAACGCCTGGCTTGGACGTACCCGCAGACCAGGCGCATGCCGCCGAGACCCGCAACCGTTTCATCGCGAATCTGAGCGTTTTCCCGGGAAAGGATTGCTGTATGGCTGAAGCAACGTGCCGCCGCGAGCTGGAATTGGAGATTCCCGCCGAAGAAGTAACGAAAAAGATTGAGAGCGTGGCGAAGGAGTTCGCACGGCTGGCGAACGTGCCGGGATTCCGCCGCGGCAAAGCTCCAGTTTCGCTGATCCGGCGAAAATTCGCGGAGGACATCAAGGGAGAAGTGCTGCAATCGCTGGTGCCGGAGCGCGTGGAAAAAGCGGTTGCCGAACAGAAATTGACGCCCGTTTCGCAGCCACAAGTGGACAAGCTCGATTTCAACGAGGGCCAGCCGCTGAAGTTTCGCGCTGTTTTTGAAGTGCTTCCGGAATTCGAGCTGGGCGATTACAAGAACCTGGCGTTCGAAATGCCCACGATGGACATCACGGACGCGGACGTGACGAAGACGCTTGAGGAGATGCGCGAGCGGGCCGCCGCGTTCGCGCCGGTGGAAGGGCGGGCAATTCAAGATGGCGACTTTGCCCAGGTGAAATTGCTCGGGACTCCGGAAGGCGGGGGCGATCCGCTGCAAGCAGAGAGCGTGCTCTGCCACATCGGCGCGGAAGAGACGATGGAGCCGTTCAGCACGAATTTAAGAGGTGCGAACGCGGGCGATCACAAAAACTTCGACGTGGAGTATCCGGCAGACTATCCGGACCCGAAACTGGCGGGGAAAAAGTATCACTATGCAGTGGAAGTGCTGGGCATCAAGACCAAGAAGCTGCCGGAAATAAATGACGAATTCGCGAAAGACGTGAGCGACGCGGCTTCCCTGGATGAACTGAAGAAGAAGGTTCGCGAAGGATTGGAGCATCAGCGCGACCACAAGCACAAGGAATTGCTGCACGAAAAAGTCCTGGCGGAAATTGTAAAGCAGCACGACTTCCCTGTACCCGAAGCGCTGGTCGAGCATCAAATGGACGTGCGGCTGGAGCGCGTCGTGCGGTCGCTGGCGGCGCAAGGCGTTGATCCGCGAGCGGTGAATGTTGACTGGGTAACGCTGCGGAAGCGGCAGCAAGAGCGCGCCAAGGATGACGTGAAGGCAGAACTGATTATCGACCGCATCGCGACGGCGGAAAACATTGATGTGACCGACGAAGAGCTCACGCATGAACTCGAGCACATGGCCGGACATAGTAACGAATCAGCCGAAGCAATTCGGGCTCGTTTGACAAAGCAAGGGACGCTCGATAGGATGAAAGCCAAGCTGCGCAGCGACAAGACACTCGATTGGCTGGCGCAGAACGCCAAAATCAAGACCGTTGCGGCAGCGAATGCGGCGACGGATGCAAAGTGAAACACCCCGGCCCAGTGCCAGCGACATTTACCCAATGAAAAATTTCGAAGAACCAGAGTATCGCGGTACAACGCTCGTACCGATGGTGGTCGAACAGACCAGCCGCGGCGAACGCGCCTACGACATTTATTCCCGGCTCCTGAAAGAGCACATCATTTTTATTGGGACACCGATTGATGACCACGTTGCCAATCTGGCGACGGCGCAGATGCTCTTCCTGCAGGCGGAAGATCCCGAAAAAGACATTCAGCTGTACATCAACTCGCCGGGCGGTTCGATCACCGCGGGATTTGCGATTTACGACACGATGCAATTCGTGAAGCCGGACGTGGTGACGACTTGCGTGGGACAAGCTGCTTCGATTGCCGCGGTGTTGCTGGCGGGCGGAGCGCCGAAAAAGCGGTTTGCGCTGCCGAATGCGCGCATCCTGATTCACCAGCCGTGGATGAGCGGCCTCGGCGGCCAGGCGACGGATATCGATTTACACGCAAAAGAGATTCTGCGCATGCGCACGACGATCAATACCCTGCTGGCCAAGCACAGCGGGCAGCCCGTTGACCGCATTGAGAAAGATGTCGACCGCGACTACATCATGAATCCCGAGCAAGCCAAAGAATACGGGATGATCGACGAGATTATTTTCAAGCACCGCTAGTTTCGCGCGGCGGAGCGCTTTGCGGTTTGAAGCGGGGGAATTCACAGGGGTTCCAAGAGGTTAGCAACCCATCGACTTTCTCTTTTGTTCCGGGGAATAATCGGCCTAGAATAGTGGCTAGAGACTCCGTCAAAGCTCAGCGGAGACGAGGCCTTCATACCAGTGAAGAAATTTAACCCAGACGAACCGCTGCGCTGCTCCTTTTGCCACAAGACACAGGAGCAGGTCGAAAAGCTGATCAGTTCGCCTTCGGACTATCCGCGCGCGTACATCTGCAACGAGTGTGTGGGCGTTTGCCAAACGATTCTGGAAGATGAAAAGCGTGAACAGGCGGCTGCGCCGACGAAGCGGCTTCCGCGCCCGCCGGAGATCAAGCAATTCCTGGATGGCTACGTTATTGGACAGGACCGCACGAAGAAGAAATTGGCGGTCGCGGTTTATAACCACTACAAACGGATTTTCCTGAACAAGCAGCCGGGCGACATTGAGCTGAGCAAGTCGAACATTTTGCTGATCGGGCCAACCGGCACGGGAAAGACGCTCCTGGCGCAGACGCTCTCGCGCATGCTCGACGTTCCTTTCGCAATTGTCGATGCCACCACGCTGACCGAAGCAGGCTACGTAGGGGAAGACGTCGAAAACATCATTTTGAAGCTCCTGCAAGCGGCGGATGGCGACGTGCAGAAGGCCCAGCAAGGCATCATCTACATCGATGAGATCGACAAGATCGCCAAGAAGGATGAAAACCCTTCCATCACGCGCGATGTTTCCGGTGAAGGCGTGCAGCAGGCGCTGCTGAAAATTCTCGAAGGCACGGTGGCCAATGTGCCTCCGCAGGGCGGGCGCAAGCATCCGCATCAGGAATTCACGCCCGTGGATACGACGAACATTCTCTTTATTTGCGGCGGAGCCTTCGTGGGCCTCGAGAAAATCATCGAGAAGCGCGCCGGACGGCGCTCGCTGGGTTTCCACACTGATGCCGCGCCGACCACGCCGCAACGCCGCAACACGGAATTGCTGGAGCAAGTGCAGCCGGGTGATTTGATTCGCTACGGCCTGATCCCTGAATTTGTGGGCCGCCTGCCGGTCGCCGGCGTCATGAACGATCTCGACAAGGGCGCGTTGATGAAGATTTTGACGGAGCCGAAGAACGCGCTGCTGAAGCAGTACCAGCGCCTGTTCGAATTCGAGAACGTGCGCTTGCGGTTTACGGACGACGCGCTTGAGACCGTGGCGGAGTTAGCACTTCAGCGCAAAGTTGGCGCGCGCGGCTTGCGTATGATTCTCGAAGACCTCATGCTGGAACTGATGTACCACCTGCCTATGCAGCGCAAGGTGCGCGATTTTGTGGTTACGGCGGACATGGTCCGCACGCGCGAGATCAATTGGAGTTTGCTCGAGAAGGCCGGATAAGCCGCTCGCTCGAATTTTACGATACGGCCTTCCCGGCGCCGCATGCGCGGAACTCAGGGGACTGAATGTTTACTCGCGAAAAACAAGAAATGAAGCGCGTGCCCATGATGCCGGTGCGCGACATGGTCATCTTTCCGCAGCAGATGACCCCGTTTATCGTCGGCCGCGAAGCGAGCGTGCGCGCGCTCGAAGAAGCGCTGGCCGGCGACAAAAAGATTTTTCTATCCACGCAACACGACGCGTCGGTCGATGATCCCAAGCCGGAAGAAATCTATGCTGTGGGGACACTCGCCAACATCGTGCAGAGCGTCAAGCTTCCCGATGGCAATATCAAAGTCTTGGTGGAAGGCGTGGAGCGCGCCCGAGCGCTTTCGATCGCCACGGAAGAGGGGTTTTTCCGCGCCACCGTTCGGCTGCTTGGCGCACGCGTCGAGCCTTCGCCACAAGTTGATCAAACGGTCCAAAAAATTACCGGGCTTTACGAACAGTTCATCAAGCTTTCCCAAAGCCTGAATTACGACACGATGATCGCCGCAGCGCGCGTGGATGACCCGGCGCGCCTTTCGGACACGATCGCCGCGAATCTGCAATTGCCGGTGGATGAAAAGCAGGATTTGCTGGAGACCGTCGATCCGGTTGAGCGGCTGAATCGCATCGGCGACATCCTGGAAATCGAGCTTGAAAAGCTGAACGTCGATCGCAACATCAACACGCGCGTGAAGCGCCAGATGGAGCGCGCGCAAAAAGAGTATTACCTGAACGAAAAGCTGAAGGCCATTCAGAAAGAACTGGGACGCGGCGAAAAAAGCGAAATCGACGAGCTGAAAAAGAAAATCGATACCGCGGGAATGTCCAAGGAAGTCCATGAAAAGGCCATCCAGGAGCTGAAGCGCCTGGAGCTGATGCCGCCGATGTCCGCGGAATCCACGGTCAGCCGCAATTACCTGGATTGGCTTATCGCGGTGCCCTGGAAGAAAAAGTCGAAGGAAATTCGCGACATCAAAGCCGCGGAAAAAATTCTGAACGAAGAGCACTACGGCCTTGAGAAAGTTAAGGAGCGCATCCTGGAATTCCTCGCCGTCCGGCAGTTGGTGAAGAATCCAAAAGGCTCAATTCTCTGCTTCGTTGGACCTCCGGGCGTTGGCAAGACTTCGCTGGCCATGTCCATCGGCCATGCCACTGGACGCAAGTTTGTGCGCGTATCGCTTGGCGGCGTGCGGGATGAAGCCGAAATTCGCGGGCATCGCCGAACCTATATCGGCGCCCTGCCCGGCCAGATCATCCAGATGATGAAAAAGGCCGGGACGGTGAACCCGATTTTCGTGCTCGACGAAGTGGACAAAATGTCCACGGACTTCCGAGGTGATCCGTCAGCGGCGCTGATGGAAGTGCTCGACCCGGAACTGAACGGCTCGTTTACGGATCATTACCTGGACGTGGAGTACGACCTGTCGAAAGTCATGTTCGTTTGCACGGCGAACGTGCTGCACACCATCCCGCAGCCGCTGCAGGACCGCATGGAAATCCTGCGCCTTCCTGGCTATACCGAGCAGGAAAAACTGGAGATTGCCAAGCGTTTCCTGGTGAAGCGTGCGCGGGAAGCGACTGGGCTGACCGACAAGAACCTCAAATTGACGGATGAAGGGCTTCTCCACATCATCCGGCACTACACGCACGAAGCGGGAGTTCGCAGCCTGGAGCGCGAAATTCAGAACATCGCGCGCAAAATGGCGCGGAAAGTGGTTACCGACGGCGCGAGTTCGACCGTGGAAATCACGTCCACGAACGTGAACGACTTTCTGGGTGTGCTGAAGTACCGCGAATTTTGGCTCGAGAAGCAAAATGAAATTGGCTTGACCACCGGCCTGGCGTGGACAGAAGTGGGAGGCTCGGTGTTGGCCACGGAAGCCACGCTGATGGAAGGCAAAGGCCGTCTTACGCTTACCGGTAAACTTGGCGACGTAATGCAAGAGTCCGCGCAGGCAGCTATGAGTTACGTGCGTTCGCGCTCGAATCTGCTCGGACTGCCCAGGGATTTCTATCGCACGATTGACATTCACGTCCACGTGCCCGAAGGAGCCATCCCGAAGGACGGCCCTTCCGCGGGTATCACCATCTGCACGTCCATCGTGAGCGCGCTGACGAGAAATCCCGTGCGCCGTGACGTTACCATGACCGGCGAAATCACGCTGCGCGGCAAAGTGCTGCCCATCGGCGGCGTCAAGGAGAAGCTCCTGGCCGCCCATCGAATGGGCTTGCGTACGGTAGTGCTTCCGAAGGACAATGAGAAGGACCTAGCGGAAATCCCGCAGGAGATCCTCGCCACTCTTACGATGCATTTTGTAGAAACGATGGATGAAGTGCTGCAGATTGCGCTGGAGCGGCCAACGGTGCCGCTCGAGCATGCCGCAGTCGCGCCCGTAGCAGAACCGTTCGTAGCCGGCGCCGAGAAAGACAAGAGTTTGACCAACTAAGCAGCGTTGTTTTGGGCCCGGCCCTTCCCGCGAGTTGACACCGGCATGGCCGATGTTACGCTTGAGGAACTCTCTGGTTCGCCGCGTCCCCGGCGCTGCCTCCGGTTGCAGAAAGTCTGGTTTGCCTATCTCGGCAGGTTTTCGCGTCTTCGGTTATTGTGACCGCGGAGCGGTCGACGGCCAGTGCGGGGCGCCACCTCAAAAACAATCCGGATTCCCAGGGTCAATTTTCACAATCAAAGCTAAGGATATATGCCAAAAGAAACAAACGTTGAAGGAAGCAATCAGATGAGCATCAGCCTTGCCGAGCTGAAAGAAAAGAACATCACCGACCTCGCCAAGATCGCCAAGGACTTGAACATTCCCGGGGCGAGCGGCATGCGGAAGCAGGAGCTGATCTTCCAAATCCTCCGTGCGCAAACCGAAAAGAACGGATTGATTTTCTCCGAAGGTGTCCTCGAATGCCTTCCCGATGGGTTCGGATTCCTGCGCGCTCCGGAATACAACTATCTTCCCGGGCCGGACGATATCTATGTTTCGCCGTCGCAGATTCGCAAGTTCGACCTTCGCACCGGCGACACCGTCTCCGGCCAAGTGCGCCCGCCGAAAGACGGCGAGCGCTATTTCGCGCTGATCAAAGTCGAAGCCGTCAATTTTGAGGACCCGGAAGTCGCGCGCAACAAAATTTTCTTCGATAACCTGACGCCGCTGTATCCCCAAGGCCGCTTGAAGATGGAAACGACCAAGGAAAATATGACCGGCCGCGTTCTTGATCTTCTCTGCCCCGTCGGCAAGGGCCAGCGCGGGCTGGTCAATGCCCCGCCGCGCACCGGCAAGACCATGATGCTGCAAGCCATGGCCAACGCCGTGGCCACCAATCATCCGGAAGTCGCGCTGATCGTGCTGCTGATCGACGAACGCCCGGAAGAAGTCACGGACATGCAGCGTACGGTGAAGGGCGAAGTCATTAGTTCGACGTTTGACGAAGCGCCCCAGCGCCACATCCAGGTTGCCGAAATGGTTTTGGAAAAAGCCAAGCGTCTTGTCGAACACAAGCGCGATGTCGTCGTGCTGCTGGACTCCATCACGCGCCTGGCGCGCGCTTACAACGCCGTTACGCCACCCTCCGGCAAAGTGCTCTCCGGCGGTATTGATGCCAACGCGTTGCAGCGCCCGCGGCGCTTTTTCGCCGCTGCTCGTAACGTGGAAGAGGGCGGCTCGCTCACCATCATTGCCACGGCACTGATCGATACCGGCAGCCGCATGGACGACGTAATTTTCGAAGAGTTCAAGGGCACCGGCAACATGGAAATCTACCTCGACCGCCGCCTCGCCGATAAGCGCGTCTTCCCGGCGATCGACATTCAACGCTCCGGCACCCGCAAGGACGAACTGCTTCTCCCGCCGGAAGAGTTGAGCCGCGTTTGGGTGCTGCGCAAGGTTTTGAGCCCGCTCTCGACAGTCGAGGCCATGGAGCTGCTGATTAGCCGGCTATCGAAGTCGAAAGCCAACATGGAGTTTTTGAGCTCGATGTCTGCCCCGGCCTGAGAAATTCTCAATCTTCTTATCTCACTTACCGCAAGAAAAAAACGCAGCGAATGCACACCCTGCCGCATCCTGTGGCGCCATGAGCGGCGTCGCGGCATTTTCTAGCGAGTAAGGCGTAGCAAGTTTTTAGTGCGCCGCTTGCGAGTCCATCCACTGCTTCATGTGCGCTTCCAGCACGCTCAACGGTACAGCGCCATTTTCGAGAGCGGCATCATGAAATTTGCGCACATCGAACTTCGCGCTGAGCTTCTTTTCCGCTTCGGTGCGTAATTCGCGAATCTTCAGTTGCCCGATCTTGTACGCCAGCGCCTGCCCCGGCCACACAATGTAACGATCCACTTCGACGGTGATGTCCTGATCGGTCTTTCCGGTATTCTCGCGGAAGAAATCGATGGCCTGCTGCCGCGTCCAGCCCATGGAATGCATTCCGGTATCCACCACGAGCCGAACCGCGCGCCACATTTCGTAGCTGAGTTGCCCGAATTTTGAGTAGGGATCTTTGTATAGGCCAACGTCTTCGCCCAGGCTCTCCGAGTACAGGGCCCAGCCCTCGACGAACGCCGAGTAGCCGGAATGCTTTCGGAATTCCGGCTGCCCTTCCTGTTCCTGCGCGAGGGATATTTGCAAGTGATGCCCTGGGACCGATTCGTGCAGGGAAAGCGCTTCCATCTCCCATTTCGGCCGCGCGCGCAGGTTGTAGGTGTTCACGAAATAACAGCCGGGGCGGCCGGCGCTCGGGGCGCCCGGTTGGTAGTACGCGGTGGTTTGCGAAGGAGCTTTGAAATCAGGAATGACGCAAACGCCGTAGGGTAGGCGCGGCAGTTTGCCAAACAGATGCGCAAGTTCGGGATCGATTTTCTTTGTGATGATACGGTAGCCGTTCACCAGGTCGTCCGTTTGGTCGTAGAAAAAACGCGGATCCGTCCGCAGAAATTCCGTGAAGTCATGGAAGCTGCCCTTGAATCCCGTCGAAGCGATGACTTTGTCCATTTCCGCGCGGATACGCTTGACTTCCGAGAGTCCAATCTCGTGAATCTGTTGGGGCGTCAGATTCGTGGTGGTCTGCCAGCGCACGTGAAATGCATACGCGGCGGCGCCATTCGGCAGCGCCGTCGCGGCAATGGATTCACGGCACGCCGGGATGTAAGTTTTCGCAACGTAGTCATGCAATTTCTGAATTGCAGGAACAACCACGCCGGAGTAAAGCTGTTTCGCGCGCTCCGTCAATCGAGCTTTTTCGCTTTCGGGAAACCCCGCGGGAAATTTACTAAACGGCTCCAGCAGAGGGCTCGCCAGCGCATCCGCGGGAATCAGGCCGGCAATCTGCTTGGGCACATCGCGCAGCATGAGTTTCGGCGGCGAGTACCCCCGCTTCAATCCTTCGCGCAGCAGTTCGATGTTCTGCTCGACGTTTTTCGGCAGCGCTTCCAGCCGCGCCAAGATATCTTGGTAGTCCGTCACCGTCTGATGCGGCATCGTCGCCAGCGTCGCCGGCATTCCCTGCTGAATTCCCCCCATCTGCGTCATTGGCATCCACAGGCTATGAGGCACTACACCGTGGAACGGCATGGGGTCGTCGCCATACTGCAACCCCTCTTCCACGGTTTCCAGCCGCTCCCGGTAAAGGTCGTAGTTGAGTTGCTCGCCGGCAGGAAGCGCATCGCGCGAAATGGACTTCAGCTTAGCGAAGCTCTCGTGCAGATGACGGATTCTCGCCTCGATGCCCTCTCGCGAATCATCGCTCCACCGGCGATTCTGTCCAGGAAACCCGGCGGAGGTCGCGGTTTCGGGATATTCCTGCATCCACCGTTTCCAATCTTCGTCGAGATACTCGCGGAATTTTCGAGTTGCTTCTGCTGGGCTGGAACCCGTTTGCGCAAATGCCAGCAAAGGCATCACAAACAGCGCGCTCCCTGCCGAAAATGCCAGCATCAGCAATGTTCGAATCACGGTTTTCCTCCGGCGGCTCCGGCCAATTCCTTTTCGCGTTCCTGGGCGAGCATGACAATCAATCGCGCGGTTTCTTCGATGCCCATTGCAGTGTTGTCCACAAGCACGGCATCGGCGGCGCGCACGAGCGGCGAAACTTTGCGCTCGCGATCGCGCCTGTCGCGCTCGATCACTTCGTCGAAAACTTCCGGGAGCGTAATCCGGTCGCCTTTTTCCTGGTGCTCTTTCCAGCGGCGTTCCGCGCGCACTTCCGGTGAAGCGTCCAGAAAAATCTTCAGCTCGGCCTTGGGAAAAACAACGGTGCCGATGTCGCGGCCTTCCATTACGATTCCGCCGCCGGCGCCGGCGCGTTGCTGCTCGGCTACGAGCACGTGGCGAACTTTTGCAATCGTTGCGAGTCGCGAAGCTGCCTGCGCTACCTCGCTCGTCCTAATCTCGCGAGTGACGTCAGCACCATCCAGGAAGACACAATTTTTCGCGCCAACTGCTTCGTGCTCTGCTGTGGGAGCGCGCAGCTCGATGTGTGTTTGCTTCGCGAGGGCCGCGAGCCGTGCTTCATCATCCAGCGGGACGCCCTGACAAAGAGCCTTGAGCCCAATTGCGCGGTACATCGCACCACTGTCCAAATACAAATATCCCAGCATCGCCGCAACGCGGCGCGCCACACTGCTTTTGCCCGATCCTGCGGGACCGTCGATGGCGATCGTGAGTTTGGACATTCTTAGCAGCACAGCGACTCTTGGCTGCGCGATTCTACTTTGAGTCACGCGCAAATCGTGCACAGGCTAGAGTGCCTGTGCTACTCAGAATCCCATGATGTTGTAACCGCAATCGACGAAGATGGTCTCGCCAGTAATGCCGGAGCCAGCTTCCGAAAGCAGAAATGTAGCGGTCGCGCCGACTTCTGCGGCATCGATGTTGCGTTTCAGCGGGGCGCGCTCCAATTGGGTTTTGAGCATGTCGCCGAAGTTTGAGATTCCCCGCGCCGCCAGCGTTTTGATGGGCCCCGCGGAAATAGCGTTGACGCGTACGGCCTTCGGCCCAAGGTCGTTCGCCAGGTAGCGGACCGTCGCTTCCAGCGCCGCTTTCGCCACGCCCATGACGTTGTAGTTCGGAACCACTTTCTCGGAGCCGTAGTAGGTCAGCGTGACCATCGCACCGCCGGCGGTCATGAGCGGCGCGGCGCCGCGCGCTACGGCAATCAGCGAGTAGACGCTGATGTCGTGTGCGATGCGAAACCCTTCGCGCGTCGTGTTCAGAAAAGGATTCTTCAGCTCCTCCGGCGGAGCAAACCCCACGCTGTGCACCAGGCCGTGCAGAACGCCGTATCGCGACTTCAGTTGATCGAACAATCGCGCGATCTCATCGTCTTTCGTAACGTCGCACATGAATCCCGCGGCGCCCGGCATCTCCGCGATCAAATCCTTGGCTTCAAGCTCCAGCCGCTCGTTCTGGTAAGTAATCGCCAGTCGCCAGCCGGCCTGGTGCAATTTCTGGGCGATGGCCCAGGCGATGCTACGTTTGTTCGCCAAGCCGAAGATCACTGCGGTCTTTTGCGATTCGCTCATTCAGTGAGTCTCCCGATGACCGGACTAAGGCCCGGCACCTGCAAAAGTCAAATTCTGTGAAACGCTTTTTCAATTTCTTTGATCGAATACCGCAACACGACCGGCCGCCCATGCGGACAGCTCATCGGACAATCCGTTTTCGCCAGCGCGTCGAGCAGCCATTCCATTTTCGATTGCTCCAGCGGCATGTTTATTTTGATAGCTGCATGGCAAGCCGTGGATGCCGCAATTTTCGCCTGCAACGTTTCAATCGAAATTGCGGCATTCTCGCGCTCGATGCCGTCGAGAATCTCTCGCAGCAGTTTTTCAGCGTCGGGAGCGATCACTCCCGCAGGCACGGCCTGGATGGCCACGCTCTTCGGCCCCATGAGTTCAACTTCGAAACCGTTCGCCCCCAATTCTTCTGCGATTTTTTCAAAGGTAACGATCTGCCGCGGCGACAGTTCGATGACCAGCGGCATCAGCATGCGCTGTGCTTCGATTTTTCCGGCGCGGCGCGCTTCGAGGTGCTGTTCGAAGAGCACCCGTTCGTGCGCCACGTGCTGATCGACGAGCCAGAGGCCTTCGCCATTCACGGCGACGATGAAGCTCGCGCTGACTTGCCCCAGCGGCTTGAGGTCGGCAATTTGTTCCGGGTGCGGGAGGCTCGCGGGAGCGTCGGCGCTTGGCGCAGCGAGATTTGCGGCCCAATTTATACCGGTGGAGATTTGCGCCGGCGCCGTGCCCGGTCCCAATGCCGTTCCTGAAGTGAATGGAATGCGCTGCTCAACTGGCCGCATCGGCGCGCCTGTGAGGTCGAATGCTGCACCAGAACCATAGTCCGAGCCGACGCCAGAGCCCACGCCGATTTCTTCCATCGGCGGAATGATCGCGCGCGGGACGCCGGACTCCACAGGTGCGGGCGTGATTCCGCCGGACAATGCTCCGTTCGCGGCGCCTGCCGTTTGCGGCGCGGCAGCAGCAGCAGCGGCAAAACTGGCGATCGGCCGCGCGCCCATCAGCGCCTGGCGAATCGCATCGCGCGTAAAATCATGCACGAATTGCGAGCGCCGGAAGCGCACTTCGATTTTTGCGGGATGCACGTTGACGTCGACTTCTTCGTAGGGCATTTCCAGGAAAAGCAGCGTCGCGGGAAAAACGGCCGGCGGCAGAATGTTGCGATAGGCTTCGTGAATCGCGTGCAGGATCAGCCGGTCGCGCACCAGGCGGCGGTTCACAAAAATGTAGATGCCGTTGCGATTCACTCGCTGAATGTCGGGCCGCGAGGTGAATCCGCTGACGGTTAGCGACGCTTTCTCTTCTCCCGGCTCGAGTTCCGGCTCGGTAATAGCGGCGCGGAAGGGCGCGGAAGCCGCCGGGATTTCCACCAGCTCTTCCAGCGCTTGACGTCCGAAGAGCTGATACACGCGGTCAGCGAGTTTTTCCGCGGGCGGACAATTGATGATTTCCTGCGTCGGCGTGGTGAGAATGAATTGTTTCGCGGGATTCGCCAGGGCGTAGTGCGTGACCAGCGAAGCAATGTGGCCCAGCTCTGTCGTATCGGATTTAAGAAATTTTCGGCGTGCGGGAACGCAATAGAAAATGTCGGCGACGCTGACCGTGGTTCCTGCGGGAAGTCCCGCTGGTTTTACTCCCATGAGTTTTCCGCCCGCAAATTCGATGCGCGTGCCTTCGGCTTCCGTTTCGTCGCGCGTTTCCAGCAGCAGCCGGGAAACCGCGGCGATGGTCGGCAATGCTTCGCCGCGAAATCCCAGCGTGGCAATCGAGAGCAGGTCGTCGGCGGACTTGAGCTTGCTAGTGGCGTGGCGCTCGAACGCCAGCAAAGCGTCGTCATGCGACATCCCGTGGCCGTCGTCAATCACGCGGATCATGCGCTTGCCGCCGACTTCCACTTCGACGCGAATCGTCTTCGCGCCCGCGTCGATAGCGTTCTCAAGCAGCTCTTTCACCACCGACGCGGGCCGTTCGACAACTTCGCCCGCGGCGATTTTGTTCGCCACCGCCTCCGGCAATATGCGTATGCGGCTCATATCACTCAGCGGCTTTTTTCTTCTGCTTGATGGCAAGGCCGAGCTCGTCGAGTTGTGCGGCATCCACTTCGCTTGGCGAATCGGCCATCAAATCCTGTGCGGCGGTGGTTTTCGCGAAGGCGATGACTTCGCGAATGGATTTTTCGCCGGCGAGGAGCATTACCACGCGGTCGATGCCAAGAGCGATGCCGCCGTGCGGCGGTGTGCCGTACGTCAAGGCGTCGAGGAAAAAACCGAAGCGCCGGCGCAATTGTTCTTCGCTTAGGCCGAGCGCTTTGAAGAGGCGCTCTTGAATGTCCTGGCGATGGATCCGGATGCTGCCGGAGCCAAGCTCGTAGCCGTTCAAAACGAGGTCGTAGCCTTTCGAGCGCACTTCCCACGGCGCGGATTCGAGTTTCTCCAGGTCTTCGTCAACGATGCCGGTGAACGGGTGCTGCGCGCTCACCCAGGTCTTATCCGTCTCGCTCCACTCGAAAAGGGGAAAACCGGTGAGCCAGAGAAATTTCCACTGAGATTTATCGATCACGCCGAGGGCTTCGCCAAGTTGCAAACGCAATTGTCCGGCGACGAGCGCAGCCGCTTCGGTGCCTTTGATTTGTTCCTTGGCGGAAACGGCGACGACGAGATCGCCGGGTTTCGCGCTGCAAGCTTCGGCGAGCTTCTTTACGTTTTCCGGGCCGATCAGTTTTTCGACGGTGGATGTGAGTCCTTCGGGCGCAACTTTCACAAAATAGGCGCCGCGCGCTTTGAGCGCTTTTGCTCTTTCCGTAAGTTCGTCCAGTTGCTTGCGCGAATAGCTTGCCGCGCCGGGAGCGGCGAGCGCGAAGACATTGCCTTCGATTTGCAGCTTTTGCCTGGCTTCTTCCGGAAAGCAATGCGTCACTTCGTGCAATTCCATGCCGAAGCGCAGGTCGGGCTTGTCGCTGCCGTATTTGCGGATCATGTCTTTGTACTGCATGCCCGGAAAAGGCGCTTCGGCCTTAATTCCGGCGACGGCGCAGGCGCGCACCATCACTTGCTCGATCACGTGAAAAATATCTTCCTGACGCGGGAAAGACATTTCGAGGTCGAGCTGTGTGAATTCCAGCTGGCGGTCGGCGCGCAAATCTTCGTCGCGAAAGCACTTCACAATTTGAAAATATTTGTCCAGCCCGGCGATCATCAGGATCTGTTTGAAGATCTGCGGCGATTGCGGCAGCGCGTAAAATTGTCCGTGATGTACGCGGCTGGGCACAAGAAAATCGCGCGCGCCCTCCGGCGTCGAGCGCGTGAGCATGGGCGTTTCCACTTCGACAAAGCCCATCTCGTCCATGACTTTGCGGATTTCGAGAATAATTTTGTGGCGCAGCGCGAGGTTGCGGTGCGGCTTGGGGCGGCGCAGGTCGAGATAGCGGAAGCGCAGGCGCGTTTCTTCCGCGGCGTTGATTTCGTCTTCGATGGGGAATGGCGGGGTCTTGGCGTTGTTGAGAATGTGCAGCTTCGACGCGACCAGCTCGACTTCCCCGCTCGCCAATTCGGGATTGGCTTTTTGTCGCTTGAGGACTTTGCCTTCCACCGCGACGACAAATTCGCTGCGCGCCTGTTCGGCTTTGGCGTGCGCGGAGGGCTGCGTCTCTCTGTTGAAGACCACTTGCACGATGCCGGTGCGGTCGCGCACGTCGAGAAAGAGAAGGTTGCCGAGGTCGCGGCGCCGCGCTACCCAGCCCATGACGATGGCGTCGCGACCTTCGTCCTTGGCGCGCAGTTCGCCGCAGTAGTGTGTGCGCTTCAGATTGCCAAGAAAATCCAGCACGTCTCTTCACCCTGTAGCTCGGGCCTTCAGGCCCGAGGAAGTTTGCTTTCGCTATGCCGCAAAATCTCCAGAGAAAAGGCCTCACCCCTAAAGGGGTGAGCTACAGATGCTTCTTCAGATGTTCCAGCAAATCGGGCTCAGTGAACTTTGCTTGCGAGCCGTTGGCCAGGGTCTTCAGCGTCCACAAGCCTTCAGACACTTCGTTGTCGCCGAGGATCAGCGCGTATTTCGCGCCGAGTTTGTCCGCGTGGCCAAGAGCTTTGCCAAATTTTTGCTCCACCGGCGGCAGCTCCACGCTGAATCCTGCCTTGCGCAAATCTTTCGCTGCGCGGATGGCTGTCGCTTGCGCGCGCTCGCCCATCCACGCGATGTACACGTCGCGGCCTTGCTGAACAGGCGCTTTCCCGCTTTCCTGCAGCGACAGAATCAAGCGGTCTTCGCCAATGGCAAAGCCGATACCCTTGGTTGGCGGCCCGCCCAACAATTCTACCAGCCCGTCGTAGCGCCCGCCGCCGCACACGGCGTTTTGCGAGCCGAGTCCCTGCGCGGTGATTTCAAACGTGGTACGCATGTAATAGTCGAGGCCGCGCACAAGTCGCCAGTTCTCGCGGTAGATTACTCCGCGCATTTCGAGTTGGCGCTTCAGGGCGGCGTAGTGCGCCGCGCAACCAGTGCAAAGATAGTCCGTAATACGCGGGAGTTTTTCAATGTAAGACTGCTCGGATTCAAGCTTCGAGTCGAGGATGCGCAAGGGGTTCGTCGCGATGCGGCGTTGGCTGTCAGCCCCTAGCTTACCTTTGATTTTAAGAAGCTCGTTGTAGAGTTTTCCCATGTAGACACTGCGACAATCGGGCCCGCTATGGCCGATGGAGTTGATGTACAAGGTCGTGCCCGCGAGTTCTAACTTCGCAAAGAAAGTCATAAGCATTTCAATAACTTCGGCATCGATCGCCGCGTCTTTTCTTACTTCCTTCTCCCAGTCGTGCTCTGCTGCCTCGCGCCGAACGACCTCCAGCACTTCCGCACCGATTTGGTAGAACTGCCGGTACCTTCCCTTCTGCGGCCGCTCACGCCGAAACATCGGCCCCATGTAGTAGAGCTTTACGGGCTGCGGCAGTTGCTGCATGTTGTGCTCGATGAACGCGCGGCAGACGCTCGCCGTCGCTTCCGGTCGCAGGCTGATCATTTCGGCTTCTGACAGCAGCGTGTCCGAAAGCATGCCCTCCGTCCTGCCCTCACGAACCATTGCGGCAAGGCTCGTTGGATTGGTAAACGTGTACATTTCCTTGGAGACGATGTCGGTTTCGCCGCCCACGGCGCGTGCGAAGAGCTCCGTTTGCTCGAAGATGGGCGGGCGAATCTGCCCGAAGCCGAAAGTCTCGAAGACTTCGTGGGCGGTTTGCTCGACGCGATTCCAGAGCGCGGTTTCTGGAGGCAAGAGATCGCGCGTGCCGCGGATGGCTTGAAACTTGCGCGGCTTCTCTTCTTTTTTGGCTGCGCCTTCGCTCACTCCGACAGCTCCTTAAAAATGGCGGCCTAAAGGCCGCCGCTACGTAGTCTCGGCCCGATAAATATTCTTGTACTCAACGTAGCGTTTGACATAGGCGTCAATCGAGGCTTTATCGATCTCCGTCAGCGCGCGCTTTACTTTTCCCGGCGAGCCCATCACCAGGCTGCCCGGGGGAATCGCGGTGCGCTCGGTGATCAGCGTGCCCGCCGCGACGATGCTGCCCGCGCCAATCGTCACGCCATTCAAAATGACCGAGCCCATGCCGATCAGGCAGCGCGACTCGATGGTGCAGCCGTGCAGCGTGACGGAATGGCCGACGGTCACGTCATCGCCAAGAATCAGCGGATACTCATCGCGCATCACGTGCAATACGCAGCCGTCTTGAATGTTCGTCCGCGCGCCGATGCGGATATAGTGCACGTCGCCGCGAATGACAGAGCAAGGCCAGACGCTCGAATCCTCGCCAATCACCACGTCGCCGATGATAACAGCGGCAGGGTCGATATAAGCCGAAGACGCGATTTGCGGCCGCTTCCCGCGATAGGGCCGGATGTCGGGTTGTCTAGCCAGTTCGATCAAGCCTTTTGTGGCGGAGTTTGAGCCAGAATTCTGGTTAACCATAACCACAGCCTCCCCCCTAGTTTTCTGTAAGTGTTGCATCTAAACAACTTAGCTTCACCGTAAGTCCTTTAGATGCAACACTTATGAGACGCCTTGGAAATGTTGATTATAAAGGACTTAAACTCACATGGCGGCTCATTGTTGGCCGGGGCTCCAAGGCCGGGCACTCGACCAAAGCAGGTCCAATGACCAGCCACTACACCGACTAGCTGCAGCCCCAAACAAAAAAATGCGGCAACACGGTTGCCGCAACGCCCTGCCCTGCGTAGTTTGTCCCGAGCGGCATTATATCATGGCCTGAACCGCGTTCAATGAAAAAGGGTTCTCTAGTCGATCTGGACCGACGGGCCGCTGGTAGTGCCGGCTACTTCCGCGAGGCGATTGGCGACGGCGCGCGCAACGTTGTATAGGCTCTTTGCGCCCGCGCCAGCTTCACCAAGGGACGCGACCGGCTTGCCGGTATCGCCGCCAACGCGGATGCGCGGATCAATTTCAATTTCGCCGAGCACGGGCACGCCATAGGCGATGGCGGTTTTCGCGCCTTCGCCGTGGCCGAAAATGTCGATGGCCTTGCCGCAGTGCGGGCACGCAAACGTGCTCATGTTTTCGACCACGCCGAGCACTTCCACATTCACCTGGCGGAACATTTCAATGGCTTTGCGCACGTCGGCCAACGCGACGGTCGAAGGCGTCGTGACCACCACCGCGCCGGTGACGGCGACGGTCTGGATCAGCGTCAACTGCACGTCGCCGGTGCCTGGCGGAAGATCGATGATCAAGTAATCGAGCTCGCCCCACTCCACGCTGCGCAGAAACTGCGTAATCACGCTGTGCAGCATCGGCCCGCGCCAAATCATCGGCTTGTCGCCGGGATTGAGCAGGCCCATTGAAATCATCTTTAGCCCTTGCGATTGCACGGGAATGATGCGCTTTTCGGCGGTAGCCTGCGGCTCCTGCAAAGTGCCGAGCATGATCGGCACGTTGGGCCCGTAAACGTCGGCGTCGAGCAATCCAACTTTATTGCCAAGGTTTGCCAGCGCCAGCGCGAGATTTACCGCGATCGTGGTTTTGCCGACGCCGCCTTTTCCGCTGGCGACGGCGACGAGATTCTTGACGCCGGGAATCGGCTGGCGTTCCGGCATTTGCTGGGGTGCTGGAGGCATTATTTCTCCTAAGAACGGGCGCTATTTCATTCCATTGTAGCTCAGGCCTTCAGGCCTGAGGGCGTTTCCCCGATGGAAGCACGGGCGAATGGAACGGAAAAGCCTCACCCCTAAAGGGGTGCGCTACAGCGGCTTCGGCAAAGAAGAGACAGACAGGAATGTCTGTCCTACTCACGCGCCGTGACACTTCTTGTATTTCTTCCCGGAACCGCAGGGACAAGGATCGTTCCGCCCCACTTTCGCGCCAACTCTCACCGGCTTTGGAGCTTCGGCTTGCGCGGGCCCGGTCTGATATTGCAAATCCTTTTGCTGACGCTGCTGGCGGCGTTCGATCTCGCGCGCCACCGCAGGCAACTGCTGCGGTTCACTTGCACGCGCTGCTGCGCTTGCGGCCGCAGCGGCCGCGCTCTGCGGAGGAGTCCGAGGCGGCTCGGGCCGTCTGGCCTCGGGCGGCTGCTCGCCCTGCTGCATCTGAATGTGGAAGAGATAGCGGATCGTTTCGTTGTCGATGCGCGCCATCATGTCTTCGAAGAGGACGAATGCTTCTTTCTTGAACTCGACGATGGGATCTTTTTGCGCGTAGCCGCGGAGGCCGATGCCCTCTTTCAAGTGGTCCAGCGAGAGCAGGTGGTCTTTCCATTGCGAATCGACCACGTCAAGAATGATGCGGCGTTCGAGCCAGCGCATCAGGTCCGCGCCAAACTGTTTTTCTTTTTCCTCGTAGCGCTTCTTGACAGCCTCGACCGCGGTGTCAGCAAGCAGGTCGTGCGCCAGCTTGCCCGGATCGGCGCCCGCGGCCTTCATGTCGATGCCGAACTGCGCGTTGGTCTCCGCGAGAAATTGCGTGGTGTTCCACTGGCCGGGATGCTGCTCGCGCGGACAGAACGTTTCGACCAATTCGCGCACGACGTCTTCCGCGATGCCCAGAACGTAGTCGCGCTGGTCCTTGCCTTCCAACGCGGAGCGCCGAATGGCGTAAATCGTCTCGCGCTGCTTGTTCATCACGTCGTCGTACTCGAGAAGATGTTTGCGGGCGTCGAAATTTTGCGCCTCGACGGTTTTTTGCGCGTTCTCGATGCGGCCTGACAACATCTTCGATTCAATCGGTACGCCCTCGGTCATGCCCATGCGGAACATCAACGCTCGAATACGCTCGCCGCCGAAGATGCGCATCAAATCATCTTCGAGCGAAAGAAAAAACCGCGAAGAGCCCGGGTCGCCCTGCCGTCCTGCGCGGCCACGCAACTGGTTGTCGATGCGCCGCGCTTCGTGGCGTTCCGTGCCCAGGATGTGCAGGCCTCCCAGCGCGACGACTTCGTCGTGTTCCGCTTTGCACTGTTCGGCAAACTGGTCGTACACCGGCTTCCAGTGATCGGCCGGGACTTGAAAGATTTTTCCCTCGTGCTGGAAGAGCACCATAGGAATAGCGGGCTGATCGCCATTGCCGCTGGTAGGATCAGCGCCAATCACCGCCGGAGCCGCCGCATAGGGCATAGCCAGCTTGTTTTTCAGAAAATGGTCGCGCGTCATTTGCTCGGGATTGCCGCCCAGCAAAATATCCGTTCCGCGGCCGGCCATGTTGGTCGCGACAGTGACCGCGCTTTTGCGCCCGGCTTGCGCGACGACACGCGATTCGCGCTCGTGCTGCTTGGCATTCAGCACCTGATGTGGGATGCCGGACTTCTTCAGCAATTCCGCGATGGCTTCGGATTTTTCGATGGAGATCGTGCCCACGAGCACCGGCTGGCCCCGTTCGTGATAATGGCGGATGCCGTTCGCGAGCGAGTTGTCTTCCTGGAGGATGCCGTTGACGACCGCTTCAAACTTTTCTTTTTCTGTGCGGTAAACCACGTCCGGAGCTTCGATACGGATGAGCTTGCGGTTCGTCGGAATCACGGTGACGTCCAGATTGTAAATCTTGCCGAACTCCGCGGCTTCCGTTTCCGCCGTACCGGTCATGCCGGAAAGTTTTTTGTACATGCGGAAATAATTCTGAAAAGTGATCGTCGCGAGCGTCTGATTTTCTCGCTCGATCTTTACGCCTTCCTTGGCTTCCACGGCCTGGTGCAAACCGTCGGACCAGCGGCGGCCGGGCATCTGGCGGCCCGTGAATTCATCGACGATGATGACTTCGCCGTCTTTCACCACGTAATCCACGTCATTCTTGTAGAGCGTGTGGGCGCGCAGCGCCTGGTAGACGTGGTGCATGATGTCGATGTTCGCCGGGTCGGACATGTTGGTCAGCGAGAGAAGCCGTTCGCATTTGGCGAATCCTTCTTCCGTGAGGGTCGCGGTGCGGTGCTTTTCGTCGAGCGTGTAGTCGATGTCCTGAATAAGTTTAGGAATAATCTTGTCGATTTTGGCGTATTTGTCGGTGGACTCTTCCGAGGGACCGGAAATAATCAGCGGGGTGCGCGCTTCGTCGATAAGGATGGAGTCAACTTCGTCGACGATGGCGAACTGGTGGCCGCGTTGCACGCAATGGGCGAGGTCGTACTTCATATTGTCGCGGAGGTAGTCGAAGCCGAATTCGTTGTTGGTGCCGTAAGTAATGTCCGCGCCATACGCCGCGCGGCGCTGGTCGTCGTCGAGATCGTGGACAATCACGCCGACGCTCAATCCCAGCGCGCGGTACAGCGGGCTCATCCATTCCGCGTCGCGGCGCGCCAAGTAATCGTTGACCGTAACGATATGCACGCCGCGCCCCGCGAGCGCATTCAGCACCGCAGGAAGAGTGGCGACGAGCGTCTTACCCTCGCCCGTCTTCATTTCCGCGATTTTGCCTTCGTGCAAAACGATGCCGCCGATGAGCTGCACGTCGAAATGCCGCATGTTCACGAAGCAGCGGCCTGCTTCGCGGACCAACGCGAATGCCGGCACAATCGCGGGCTCCAGCGCTTTCTGCAATTCCTCTTTGTAGCTTGGCTCGGCGGGGTCGGCGTCCTTCAACTGCTCCTGGACCTGGGTGCGAAGCTCCGCAAAACGCGTCTTGAGTTCTTCATTGCTGAGCGCCCGCACTTCCGCTTCGCGCGCGTTGATGGCCGCGATGACGGGCTGCAATTTCTTGATGTCGCGCTCGTGCTTGGTGCCGATGAACCTGGCTACCACGCGGTCTAGTATTTGCGCTGCTTCCATGGATGATTTCGCAGTCTCCTGAACGGTTCTGCGCGTGCCCGCTTGCACTGGGCAGTCCATTGCGCCAGTACAAACATCTTATTCTAACTGGTGGGACGCTCCAGCGCCAAAAAACACGAGATGGCTCACAGATTCGCAGGTTTTCGAAGACTAAGGGAAAACTGTTAGCGGGCTGCCAGGCTTTCCACGGGGACAGCCGTGGGATCGGTTTCGGCCGCGCTGGGATTGCGGGAAAGATTGTCGGTGAGCAATCGGCGGTACTTGCCGCGTTCTTCGAGGTTCATGTCCACGATTTCGAAGGCCATATCCTGGGAGCGGTAGTCGCGCATCAATGCGGTGGCCTGCAGGTTCCTCATGCCGACGGAGAGCCTTAGCTGCACCTGCGTGCCCGGCGCGAGGTGGCGGCTGATGGTGGCCACACCGCCGCTCAAGCTGGCGGTCTTGATTTCCAGTGAAAAATTTTCTTTCAGGTTAGTGCTGACGGCGCGGACAGGCCTCCGCAAACGAACGCGCGTGTGCCGACGCTGCCGCACGAATTTCGACGTGAGGGGAACGTCCAGCGGAGCAAGAGCGTACTCTTCCCTTTCGATTCCGCTCTTCGGCAAAAAGTCGCCTACCCACTCCGGGTCCAATTTCTCCAGCGCTTGCAGAGCGGCAATCCGCAGCTCTTGGGGATGAAGCCATCCGAAAACTTTCTTGGACTCCGCGATGCGTTTCAACGTGCTGACCGACTCCGGCGCATTGATTCTTCCCAGCGCTTCGACGGCTTTGACGCGCAGGTAAGGGCCGCCACCGGTCGGCAAGTCGCCGTCGGCAATGGTCAGCAGTTTGCCGAGCGCCTCGCGATCCGCCGTAACGCCGATCTCGTCGATCACCAGCGGCGTTACCAGCGGATCGACGTGATCGAGCAGCTCGAGCAGGATGTGGCAGCGCCGGGCCGCTCCGCTGGCGGAAATCTGCCGCACCATGCGGTCTTGCGATGACCGCGCAAAATCTTTCATCCGCCCCGGCAGGAATACCATGACCGATTCCGGGTCGAGCCGGCTCAACAGCCCGGCCATCTCCACGGCTTCCGCGATTGGTCCGCCGCGTACCGTGCTGCGGAGATACTGCACACCCTCTTCGCCCAGGTCTGCCGCCAAATTCGCGACATGTTCGGAATCATCCCGGAGGCTGCAGCGGTTGAAGCGCGCCGCGAGGTGCTCCATAGTCGTTTGCGGGAGCATCTTTAGAACGTTGGTCAGTCCCGCGGCTACCTGACGCGCCTTCAGGGCTTCCTCGACAAACTCCGGGACGCGCTCTTCAATCCCCATTTTCCCGCGCAAGCTGCGCGCGATTCCCGGACGCTGCGTTTCCACTCCGGCGATAAGATCGAGCGCCTGCTGCATCGCCGGGAAATAGTGGCCGGTAGCGGCCTCCTGGCTCAGGCGCACAAATGCCGCGCTCACCAGCCCCTGCAACTCCGCGTCCTGCTCAATGCTCAACCGCAAACCTAAATGCCGCAAGGCTTCGCCCAGCAACTTTGGGTCGGCTTTGGCGTACAGTTCCGCCATCTCGGAGAGCCCGGCAGCGGTTTTCTTGCGCGCTTCAGCCTCTTCGCTGTCCGCGCAAGCCGCATAATTCTGAAGGATGCTGACGGCATCGGCGATGTCGCCATTCTTGATCAGGTCGCCGACGTAAGATTGCACGTTGCGCGCGGGAATGCACCAGGCCTCTTCAGAAAGCAGCACGGCGCGCTTGCCGCTATCCGGCACTGCCGCCCAGAATTGCCGGTCGAGAATCTCGCGGTGCGACTCTGCCAGGATACCTGCGTCGGTCATCTTGTCTTCGTGAGCGCCCAGAATCTTCCGCAAATTCTGAATTTCCTGGTTCATGCGGTCGAGCATCTGGCGCACGGCGTTGACTTTCACTTCGCCGCGCTCGAAGCGTTCCAGCGCGAACCGGATCGCCAGGTGTTCAGCCAACTGCACAATCACGGAATCGTCTGGCTTCGTACTGGGCGCTTGTGCGGCCAGGCTCGCGAGCGCCTGCTTCAACATGTCCTGCGCGCGCCCCGGCAGCTCGGCCATTTGCTCCTGGAAAACGCCTGCCGCGGCCACTCCACCGTGACCCGTCCCCACGCTCCCGAAACTCGTCAGCGCGCCCAGAATCGCGTAAATCTCTTCCTCGCTCGGCTCGCCACGGCCAATTCCACCTCTTCCCGGCCCTCTTCCGCCGCCAAGCGACCCTGGGCCTCCTCCCGCCAGGCCAGCCACCACATCGGACATCTGGACGCTTCCATTGCCGCCGCTCGTCCAAAAGCTCCCGACTGGCGCCGCCGTCTGGCCGGTTCCAATTCCGCCACTCCCTACACCCCCTCCACGGCCGCTTGGGCTGCCTTCAAGGCCGGGTCCAATGCCGGAACCTGAACCACCGCCCGTTCCTGATTCCCCTTCGCCACTTCTCGCCTCGGCAGAAACTCCGGTACCCGTCGGCCCTCTGGACCCAGCAACACCCCCACCCTTGGCCCCCTGCGCCGCCGCAATCAGCTCCAGCAGTTTCTGTGGATCGTTTAGCCACTTCTTGAATTCATCTTGTTCGCCGCCGAGCGACGCCGCCGCAAGCTGAGCGGCCATGCTCGCTTCCTTCAGTCGCGAGTCCGTAGCCACAAAGCAAATCTCATTGATGCGGATTCCTTGCGCGCCAGTGAGCGCGTCTTTCAGCTGCAACGCTAGTTCCGCGGGTTTGGCTTTGCCGGTGGGAAAGGCGCGCGCAAATCGGCCGATCTCTTCTTCTGTAATGCAAGAGAAAAACTGAATGCTGGCGAGTCCTGCCGCTGAGAGCAATTGCGCGAATTGTTTTTCAGCAGGCGAGCCTTCCAGGGGCACGCCATCGAGCAAAAGCTGTGAATTCGTCGCTCCGAGCAGCAGCCCCGCCTCCGTCCCCAGGGGGATGGCGGCACGAAGCTCCTGCCAGGCGATCTGGAGCTGTTCAATAGTCCGGGTATGCTCGTAGCCGTATAGGCGGGCAAACTTCAAGAGAATGTTCAGGCTTCTTACGAATGCGCGTCCGGACGCTGCTTTTGGATCTGCTTTCATCCTGCGCCGACTTCTTCCTTCAATGGGACTCCCTCACTAGTACCGTAGGGCCAGCGTCCGTTCGCCGCAATGGTACAGCCGGTCTATGTGTCCCCGCGGTCAAGCCACCAAAGGACGGGTGGATTCCCTGACCAGTCGTACGGGCACACCGAGAGGGAGGACAGGTGGGAAAGGGCGTTCTCGTCGGAAAAAAATCAGTTTTGCGCGAATCTAGCTCTTCGCCAGCGCCACTCGTCCGCGGCGGCGGGTGCGATTCGTGACTTGCGCGACCAGGGGCAATCCGCCGAGCTCCAGCAGCAGTTTTCGCAGGCGGTAGCGCTCATCCAGGTCCATGTCCACGAATTCGAATGCCATTGCTTGCGGCCGCGCTCCGCGAACGATCGCTTGCGCCTTGATGGTGCGCACGCCGTGCGAAAATTTCAGTGACAGCAGCGAACCCGGAGCCAGATGGCGCTCCCCGGAGCCGATTCCACCGCCGAGATTCAATTCGGGGATGGAAAGCCTGAAATTCCCTCGCAAATTCGTGGTCACCGCAATAAGGTTGCGCGCCAGCTTCAAGCGCGCGTAGCGCCTCTGCCGGATCACGGAGGCATTGGCCTCTGGGTCGCTTGGTTCGAGCGTCAATTCCTTGCGGTCGATCCCGCTGGCGGCGATCTTTTCCATGCCCATAGTGGGTTCGACGCGCATCAGCGCCTGCGCTGCGGCGATTCTCAATTCGTTCGGATATACCCAGCGCCAAACCTGCCGTGTCTCCAGAATGTGTTGAAAAAGCTGGCTGGAACCCGAAGCGCGCAATCGGCCGAGCGCCTCTACCGCTTTCAGTCTCGTAAAGCCTGGAGTTGCATCGTTCTGCACCAGTTCGATCAATTTAGGAATGCCACTGGCCTGCCCGCTCATCCCCATTTCGTCGATGGCCAGCGGGCGAATCAGCGCGTCCAGCGAGTCGTAGACGGCAACGAGCAGCCGCGCTCGCTCTTCCGCCGGAGTGGCGGAAAGTTGCCGGACGGCGCGGTCGTGAGAGGAGCGCGGCCATTGCGAAAGCCGTGCCGGCAGAATCTTCTCGACGCTTTCCGCAGAAAGCTGGCTAACCAACCCGATGGCTTCCACGGCTTCCGCCGCCGGTGCCGTCTGCAACGTTTCGAGAAGGCGTTGCGTGGCGTCCTCTCCAAGGTTGCGGATGATCGTGGTTAGCAGTTCGCAGTCCTCGCGGAATCCGCAATGTCCAAATCGATTCGTTACATAGTGGATCGTGGCCTTGGGCATCAGGTTGAGGATTTCCATCATTCCGTCGGCGATGTGGCCGCTGCGCATCGCTTCTTCGATGAATTCCGGCAGCCGCTCCTCCGCGCCGATGCGTGGCCGGAGGCTCTGCGTCGATCCCGGCCTCTGCACCTCCACACTCTCCAATGACGAGAGTGCTTGTTGCATAGCCGGGTAGCAGCGCTTAGAGGCCGCTTCCTGGCTCAAGCGCACAAACGCCGCGCTCACCAACGTCTGTAATTCCGGTTCACGCTCGATGGCCAATTGGTTGCCGAGCTTCTTGATCGCCTCCATCAGCGCACTGCCGTCGCCGCTGCCGTACAATTCACCCAAATCCGAGAGCCCGATCGCCGTCGTTCGCCGTGCTTCGGGCGCTTCCAGTCCCACGCACGACGCGTACTTCATCAAAATTTCATTGACGGTCTTCAATTCCCCGCGCCGTAGCATGTCTTCCAGGAACGCGCGCACGTTTCTCGGCGGCACGCACCACGCCTCGTCCGACGTCAACACTTCTTTCTTGTTCTCTTCCGGTACCTGTTCCCAGAATTCCTGGTCCAACAACTCCGTGTAGGACTGCACCGAGAGCCCGGCCTGCGACATCATCTCTTCTTGCGTCGACAAAATCTTCCGCAGCGCTTCAATTTCTGTATTCATGCGGTCGAGCAGTTGTTTCACCGCGTTGACCCGCAACTCGCCTTTTTCGTAGCTGTCCAATGCGAAGCGGATCGCCACGTGCTCCGCCAGCTTCAGCAACATTGGCTTGTCTGGTTTGGCATCCGGCGCCTGCGCCGCCAGCCCCGCGAGGGCCTGCTGCAGCGTGTATTGCGCCCGCACCGGCATCGCGCTCAGGCGCGATTGGAATGTCGGCACGTCCATGCGGTGTTCGGTGTCTTTTCGCGATTTCCCAAGTTGCGCGAACAATCCCAGCATCGAACGAACATCTTCTTCTTCGACGCTGTACGCCCCTCCGCCTGTCCCAACTCCTCCGCCGATTCCGGGTACGCCGCCTACTCCTGCACCGCCGCCTGCGTGTAACATTGCTGACGCCGTCCGCCATTTTCCAAGCGTTGCACCTTCCATTCCCGGAGTCCCTACTCCGCCGCCGGCTCCGGTCCCCCCGCCGCCACTACCCCCAAATCCACCTCCGCCCGCCCCGCTACCAGCGCCGCCGGTTCCTGATCCTCCGCCGCCGTATCCGCCGACCCCCGTGCCGCCTGTGCCACCAGTTCCGCTTCCACCACCAGGCCCACTAGCGCCAGTCCCGGCACCGCCGCCATATCCGCCACCACTACCCGTTCCCCCTCCAGTTCCGCTTCCGCCACCTGGGCCACCGGTTCCTGGTCCCGTGCCGCTGCCACCGCCTGACCCGCCCGACTCCCACAAGCTGGAGCCTCCGCCACTTCCTAGCGCGCCAGGGCTACCGCTCCCTCCGGTTCCGCCGCCCCCAGTTCCTGCGCCGCCTGAGCCTCCACCACTGCCCATCCCGAACCCAGGTCCCGCGCCTCCGGGTCCGTGTCCTGGTCCACCCATCCCGCCACCACCACCGCCGGTGGCGCGCATACTCTCGGCAGCCAGGATCATTTGCAGCATCTTGTTCGGGTCTTCAAAGAAATCCCTGAATTTGTCGCCGGCCGCGCCGAGCACTTTTTGCGTAAGCTGCGCGGCAACCTTGATCCCCGCTACGGATGAATCTTCCGCCACATAGCGGATTTCATTCACCTTGATGCTGGTGTCTCCCGCCAAAGCGCTTTTCAATTGTTCGGCAAGGGAAGAAGGCTTCGCGTTTCCGCTGGGGAAGGCGCGCACAAATCGCGCAAATTGCGGCTGTGTGAGTGTGGGAGAAAAATGAATGCTCGCGATTCCCGATGAAGTAAGGAGCTGCGCAAAACTTCGTTCGCCCGCGGCCGATCCAAGCGGGACTCCATCCAGCAGGATCTGTGTTCCCGACGCTCCCAGCAGCACACCGCTGCCGCCGCTGTCTTCCAGCGCATTGCGCAGCTCTTTCCAGGTCGTTTCAAACTGCTGCCCCGTTTTCGCGTGCCCAAACTCGTACAGACGCGCGAATTTCAGCAGAATGTTCAGGCTGCGGACAAACGCCCGCGCCCCGCCTCGTTGTTCCTGAATCATAGCCGTCGGCGCTGGAACCCTGCCCCTCCTTGCACTTCTCTTACAGTAGATTTACCGTGGTCCTGAGACAAGCCTCCTGCATTCTCCTGTACCCTTCTCAATAACAGATTCCCGTACCATTTTGGGAACATTGTTGCCTTGGCTTGGTCTATCGCGGTCTTAGCACGTCGAATCTCGCAATGGAATAACCCAGCGCCGCCCCAAGGAACACATCCGAAGGGAAGTGCGCCTGCGTCGTCAACCGAGAAAATCCAATCGTGGCGGCTACGCCGTACGCAACCCACGGAACCCAGCGATGCTGGCGATAACGATGTGCGAACACTGTGGCAATGGAAAACGCCGCCGCCGCATGTCCCGAAGGAAAGCTCGTACTTGTGCCGCTGAAACCCTTATGACTGTTGAAAAAAGTATCGGAGAAATTGCCGTTGGGCGCGATATCCGAAGGACGCAGCCGCCGCGTCGTCATCTTCATTGCCACGTCGACGATGGCGCTGTCGGCGTATGCTTCTCCCGCCAGCAGCGCGGTGTGTTCCGTGAAGGAATCGTGCCGGAAATATCCCACGACCAGAAAAGCCGAAGGAACACCCGCCATTATTGCTGACGTGTTGCGCCCGGAAAAAACTTTGTTGAAGCCGTCGAATCGCGCGGTACGGCGGAAGTACGGCGTGTCGTGCGGATCAGCGGCGATCAGTCCTGCTGTCACTCCCGTTACCGCCACCGCAGGCAGCCAGTGCCGTCCCTCCGCGAGCCGCACCGGAAACAACCAGATATCTTTCTGATCCAGCAAAAAGTTTCGCGGCAGAGTGCGCCAGGAAACTTCGCGTTCAACCCCTGCTGGCGTTGAGATATGCGTCGTCGTTTGCCCCGTGGAGATTTGCGTCGCTTCCTGCGCCCCAGCTAAGGGACACCAGGACGCAATTCCCAGGCACGCCGCGCAGCACAACTGCCAGCGTCGTAGAACTCCTTGACCCCGCAGCGATTCGGTACAGCAGCTCACTCTTCTCCACATGACACCTTCAAGCGTACTCGCGCTTGGGAGTCGTCATCAACTTTCTACGCAGGCCAATTGTGAGTTCGGTTGGCCTGACTTTGTTTTTCGGTTTCCACTTTCAACTGCCGGTTGTCAACTTTCTGCTCTTTGAGTATAGAATCAATGCTCAGCCAAATGACCGACCAGCCCCCATCGGACCGCTTCAAATCCGAAATGCCGCAAATTCCCGGCGTTTCCGGCTCGCGCGCAACTACCGTGCCGAATCCTGCGGTCAAGCTTGTTATCGGACTTCTCGCCGTGCTTCTCATGATCTTCCTGGGAGCACGAGCTCTTCGTCCGAAGCGTGTAGCGCCGCAAGCCGTCGACCAGCAGCCTCAAATCGAAGTTCCCGCGCCGGCGCCCGATCCGAGCACGCTCTTGCCTCATGCGACCGATGCGAACCCCGGCATCGCCAGCGTTACGGAGATGGCCAAGCCGTGGTCCTCGAAAGAATTTTTCATTCGCAACCGCCTCAACGGCGAAAACATTTCGGGGCTGCTCGTTCGATTGCCGGGGGGCTCTCCCTCCCATGCGAGTGGCTATTGGGCCTTCGCGCAAAAAGCACCTTTCGGCGATTGCCAGCTCGAATACGTCACCGACCTTGGCAAGCTGAAAAACGACTACGGTTTTAGCGCCACCAAACATCCTATGGTGGGAAACCCTTGCAGCCGCACGGTATATGACCCGCTCAAGTTGAGCAATCTTCCGGGAAGCGTTTGGGCGCGTGGCGCCATTGTGCAGGGGTCCGATCTGCGCCCGCCCCTGGGCATCGAAATAAAAGTGGAGGGCAAGAAAATACTTGCTGTAAGAGCTGAGTAGAGCTGCCCAACCTCAACTATTCTGTACGTTCGGTGCAGATAATTGCGCTTCCCGTCTTCCCTTTAACCTCCCCGTTACGCATACCTGAATCTAAATTAGATAAACCATCTAGAAGTATCGAATTTTAACTTTTCGACGGTCCGTTTTGCCTCGTAAGTCATAGAAATGACAGCACGTTACTCCAGTCACGCATTGGCGAACAACCTGCACCTCGAAGTGTAATCCTGATGCTGGCTATTCCCATTCGCGTGAACGGTCACGCCGGATAGCAGCCTCAGAAATATGGGACAAATCAAAGGCAGTTCGAATTTTGAGGGGGAAATGATGAAATTTGATAGACGCGTGCATGATGGGCTATCTGGATTCGGGCTCAGCAGCGTGAGAGGTTTGCTTTACTCTGCGTTGATTTTGGGATTGGCGTTGGTTCTTTCGATGCCAATGGCGGCGCAGAGAATTACGGGAACGCTGCGAGGCCAAGTCTTGGATCCTTCCGGCGCAGCGGTTCCGGATGCGCAGGTAACGGCGACGAATCAGGAGACGGGTGTGTCGGTCAAAATCACGGCGACTTCGGCGGGAACCTACTCGTTTCCGAGCCTGATTCCCGGCTTGTATAAAGTAGAAGTGGAGGCGAAGGGATTCAAGAGTTTCGTAAAGACGGATGTTAACGTCGTCGCTAACCAGGATAACGTGGCGGATGCCCACGTGGACCTGGGCGTCGCAACGGAGGTAGTGGAAGTTTCCGGCGGCAGCGTGGCCATTCAGACAACGTCATCGGAGTTGAACAACACATTTGACTCGCGAGCCATGGACCTACCGAACGGGGCAGGAACGCTGAACGGCAGCCCGCTCAATCTGGCGGTGCTGGCACCCAATGTTGTGGCACAGCCGGGCGGCGTCACGGGAATCGGCGGTTCTGTTGGAGGAACGCGTCCACGCGATAACAATTTCACTGTGGACGGAGTGGACGACAACAACCTCGGAGTAACGGGAAACAACTCGACGGTCATTCCCGATGCGGTTGGGGAATTCAATCTCACGACGAATCAATTCAGCGCGGAGTACGGACACTCCGCGGGCGGACAGTTCAGCCTAGTCACGAAAACCGGGACGAATAGTTGGCATGGTTCCGGCGAATGGTACAACCAGAACCGCAACTACAACTCGCTGGATAACCTGACAAAAGGTTCCATCTTAAACAAATCGCTTCCAGGCCAGCCAGCATTCGACAACAACCGGTTTGGTGGCACGGCCGGCGGACCAATCATTAAGAGCAAATTATTCGTATTCGGCGCCTACGAATATACGACCCTCCATGGCCAGGGCGCGCCCACCGCTTTCACCGCGCCCACGGCTGCTGGAATGACGACTCTCCAAGCCCAGGCAGCCGACTCCGCGGTTACCGATCTCTTAAAGAACTTCCCGATTGCCCCAGGCAAGATTCAAGATGCGAGCAAGTATCCGCTCGTAAATGGCATACCGGTTGAAATCGGCAACATCACCATTTTCAGTCCGGTTTTCCAGCGCGAGCATGACGTACAAACGAACGTCGACTACACGATGGGCCGCCACCAATTTGGCGCGCGGTTCCTGCTCAACCAGGAGAACTTCATCCTGCCGGTGAATTCCACTCAAGCCATCTTCAACCAGGCTGAGCCCATTCACAACCGCAAGATTGCCCTGAACGACGTTTGGACCATTAACAGTACGCTGGTGAACGACCTACGCTTGCAGTATTCGTACTTCTCGCTGGATACCCTCAACCCTTGCACAACGTGCCCGCAGGACATCACCATCAACGACCTGCTCGGCGGGGTGACCGTGGGGCCGGGCGACAACACAACGCAGAAACAAAACACGTATCAAGTTGCTGATACCTTTTCCTGGTCCAAGGGAAAGCACACATTCAAGTTTGGTGGCCAGTACAATCACTTCATTTATCCGCAGTTCTTCCTGCCCCGGAGCAACAGTGACAATCAGTACAAGACGGCAAACGCCTTCATCAACGACCTGCGGCCGGACAATCCTGGAAGAACACTGCGCAACGCCGGAACGGGGAGTTTCCTTGGCACCCAGAGCTTGTTCAGCTGGTTCGTGCAGGACGACTTCAAAGTCACGCCTCGGCTCACCGTGAACTTGGGCCTGCGGTACGAATACTGGACGAATCCGGTCGGATCGAGCACTCAGACCCTGAACGCGATTTCCAACGCGCCGGGAGTCATCACCTTCGGCGACCCCAAGACGGACAAGAACAACTTCGCTCCCCGCGTGGGTTTTGCGTATGACCCAAGGGGAAATGGCAAGACTTCGATTCGTGGCGGATTCGGGATTTCCTATGATGTGAAATTCCAAAACTTCGCGTCGATCACTCTGCCTCCGCAACTGCAGAGTGAACTCGACCCGAACTCCGCGTGCACGCTGGCGCCAAAGCCGGGCTGGTGCACCACTCCTGGCAACGCGGGATTTCTCCAACTTGGAGGATTGCCGCAAACCTATGTTCCTCCAACCGGACAAGCAGGAGCTCGCGCGCTGACCACCAGTTTCATCGACGATACCGTCATGCCCAAGATTCTGACCTGGTCTCTGGGCGTGCAACATGAACTAGCACGGAATACCTCGGTCGAAGTTCGCTACCTGGGCACGCGCGGCTTGGAATTGCCGGTACAGTTCCGCCGGAATCGAGAGAGTGCATTCGACGCCGGGATTGTTCCATTGCCAACATTCTTCAGCGCGTCGGACATTCCAACATCATTCACGGCCAGCACGCCAACAGACACGCCCTTCAACAACTTCAACTCGAACATTTATTCTCAGCTTCCGTGCACAACAGGGGGAGGCATATGCCCCTTCACCGCGAACGTTACCTCCGATCCCCCGTTTGGGAGCAGCATTTACCATGCGGGCTCAGTCAACTTCACGCAGCGGGCGCGTCACGGCCTTACGTTTAATGCAAACTATACTTACGCTCATACCATCGATAACTCGACGAATGAATTCTTCACCAGCCTGCTGAACCCACGCCGCGCCCAGGACACGAACCGAATTAACGAAGACCGCGGGAACTCGGACTTGGACGTGCGTCATAAGTTCGCACTTTCGCTCATCTACCAGGTGCCCAACGTCAAGTCGGACAGCCGCTGGGTCAAAACTCTCGTTAACGGGTTCAACATCGGCTCAGTCTTCCTTGCACAGACTGGACAGCCGGTGACTCTCCAGTCCGGAGGAGTCGACTCAAACGGCAACGGCGATTCCGCCGGCGACCGCGCGTCCGTCAATCCCTTGGTATCGGGAAACATAGGGTCAGACGTGTTCCCTGTCTGCGAGGCAACAGCGTTTACCGGTTCCGGGCATCCAGTTGGAAGCGTCTATGTCGGTTCGACGAGTGTCACCAACACGACGACAACAAACGGGTGCGCACTTAACTCAAATCCTAACACGACTGTGAACCCATTCGGCTTCGACCCGGCCATTGGCTACACGCCAGTGAGCGCCTCAGCCAAATATCTAATTACTGGACCGGGCGCGAGATCGAACCTGGGGCGAAACAGCTTTACGGGTCCGGGATTCGGTGTACTTAACCTGGCCGTCGGCAAAGATTTCCATTTTACCGAAGGAAAATACCTGCAGGCCAAAGTGAACATTTTTAATGTTCTCAACCATCCCAACTTCGCGCTCAGCAATGGCAACGTCTTTAGCACCACAGGCGTGACTACAGCCACCACCACACCGGGATATGTGATTCCGACCGATTCCAACTTCCTGGCGGCTAGCACTCTCTTCAGCGGTGGATTCCGGTCCATGACGCTGGGACTGAAGTTCGTGTTCTAGACGTCAGTTCAGATCGTACATTCCGGGAGGCGCTCGTTGAGCGCCTCCCGGTTTTTTTTGCGAGCCGCTTCGGCAACGACGGAACAGCTGAATTGCATTTCTGGCCCGGTTCCCGCACAATGCTAATAAAGGCAGCAGATTCTCCTTCAGCCGCACCCTACGGAATGCGGCACGTCGTGCACGCTGGTGCATGCGGAAGGAACGTCACTTGGGGCTCCCCCAGTCCTCCCGAGCATTTTGAAACTGCCGACGCGGAGGAAGAAATGCCCAAGAATAAGATTGGTGTCCTGGCTTTAGTGCTGGCGCTTACGATGAGCGTGTCCTGCTCGCGCGTCGGCAAGCCAAGCGATGACGCGATCACCACGGACGTCAAGGCAAAAATGTTTTCTGAGCCCGCGCTGAAAGCGGCGACCGTCGATGTGGTCAGCAAACAGGGAGAAGTAACCCTGACCGGACAAGTGCCTGACGATGCGGCGAGGCTGGCGGCTTACAAGATTGCTTCGGAGACCAAGGGAGTGACCCGCGTAAATGACCAGATGAGTGTGGCGACGGCACAAATCTCGGTGCCGCAAGCTGCCGCGCCAACTCGCGAAGCCGCGCGTGCCAAGCGCATCGCAAAAGCGAAACCCTCCCCCAAGGCGGAAAAACCACGGCAAACTGCCGCTGCTGCGCCAGCAAGCTCGATGGCGGAGCCCACGCCCGCGCCCGCTGCTGCGCCTCCCGCAGCGGCGCCGGCACCTCCTCCCGCGCCCCAGCCAGTGACCGTGACGGTGCCGGCGAATACGATTGTGACAGTTCGCACGATCGACAGCATTGATTCGAAAACGAACCAGGCTGGGCAGATGTTCAAGGCTTCGCTCGACGCTCCGATCGTGGTGGATAACAAAGTGATCGTGCCCGCCGGCGCGGACGTTTATGTCAAGCTTGTGGATGCGAAGTCCGCAGGCCGTGTGACGGGCCGCAGCGAGCTCGGACTGGAGTTGGTCAGCATCGCCTTTCAAGGAAAAACGTACGCCGTGGTTAGCAGCGACGTGAAGCAGTCTGGAACTTCCCGAGGCAAGCAGTCCGCGGAAAGAATTGGCGGTGGGGCGGCGCTTGGCGCGTTGATTGGCGCAGTGGCCGGCGGCGGAAAAGGAGCGGCGATCGGCGCTGCCGTCGGGGGCGGAGCCGGCACAGGTGTGCAGGTCTTCACCAAAGGACAGCAGGTGAAGATCCCGTCGGAAACGCGCCTGGACTTTACGCTGCAACAGCCGCTGGACATTACTTACTTGCCCGAGAAGAGGTCGCGGCAGCATTCGAATGCGAACCAGGCGCCTGCTGATCCGAATTCGCAAGACCCACCGGCGAGGTAACGCAGCGTGAAAGCAGTCGAGGGAGGGACGGAGTCGATTCTGTCCCTTTCCTCTTTCTGGTGATTCGATCTGCCTTGACAAGCTGCGGTCCCGCCAGATAAACCTCTTCCCTGTCATGCACAAACTAAAACAGGAACAGAGTTACCAGACTTCACGACGCCAACTTTTGATGGGTGTCGCGGCTTCGTCCGCGCTGGCGCTGACTCCGGCGGTGCGCGCCGAAGATAGGGACACGCCCAGTGGGCTGCCGCAAGCGTTTGCAGGACTGAAGCCGCTTGGAGGACGAGTGCGGCCAATCACGGCTGATGAATTTCACGGGCGGATGGGGCACGCACAAAAATTAATGTCGGAGTCGGCGCCGAAATACGATGCGCTATTTATCGCGCCTGGGACCTCGCTCTACTACTTCACCGGCATCCGCTGGGGAATCAGCGAGAGGCTGCTGGCGCTAGTGCTACCTCGCACTGGAGAACCAATCGTGGTGGTACCCGCATTTGAAGAAGGACGAATGCGGGAGAAGCTAACGTTCGCCGCGGAAGTGCGGGCGTGGCAAGAAGATGAAAGCCCGACGAAGATTGCGGCGGCGGCGTTGGAGGACCGGGGAATTCGAACGGGACTCGTAGGTGTGGAAGAAACTGCGGCGTTCACGTTTTTCGATCATTTTCACGCGGCGGCTCCGGGGTTCCAATGCGTTTCCGCCGATCCACTGACAATCGGGTGCCGGGGACGAAAATCGGATCACGAACTGGAGTTGATGCGGCTGGCCTGCGAGGCAACGTTCGATGTCTTTCGGGCGGTGTTTGCATCGTTGAAGGAAGGGATGTCACAAGAAGACATTGCCAAGCTCGTGGAAGCGGGCTTCTCGAAAATGGGTTTACACGGCGGTGCGCTGGTTCTGCTGGGCGCATCCGCGGCGCTGCCGCACGGCACGATTAAACCGCAAAAATTGAAAGAGGGCGACGCAGTGCTGATCGACGGAGGCTGCGCCGTGGATGGCTACCAATCGGACGTGACGCGTACGGGAATTTTCGGCAAGGCGCCGGAAAAAGTGGCGCGCGTTTACGAAATCGTGCGCAAAGCGCAGGACGCGGCGCTCGGTGCGGCGCGTACCGGGCGGCTTTCCGGCACTGTGGATGACGCTGCCCGCAAAGTGATCACTGACGCCGGTTATGGACCGGACTACAAGTTTTTCACGCATCGTCTTGGCCATGGAATCGGACTCGACGGCCACGAGCATCCTTATCTGGTGCGCGGAAGCAAGACGGTGCTTGAGCCAGGCATGACTTTTTCGAATGAGCCGGGGATCTATATTCCCGGCGAGTTTGGCATGCGCTGCGAGGACGACATGGTGATTGCGGCGGAAGGGCCGGCGCGGCTTTTGACGCAGGGATTTGCGGTGTCGCTGGAAAAACCGCTGGGATGAGGTTGCGATCAGCGCTTCACTTGCATTCTGCGATGGAGGCGCAGAAATCAACAACGCGCTGCTCCGCCCAGAAGCGCTCGCTTCCCGCATGCCTCGAAATGAAGCCGCAATGGCCTCCGTGCCGGGGCGCGACAAATTGTATCGCGGGATTCTCGCTGATTTTGGCCGCGAGGAACGAAGCGTAGGGGACGAAGGGGTCGTCCTGCGCGGTGATCATCAGCATGGGCACGCGGACTTGAGCGGCGACGCGCTTGGCGCCGACGTTTTCGTAATACTCTTGCGCGTCTCGATAACCGAATTGCGGTGCGGTGATGACGTCATCAAATTGACGCACGGTTCGGACCGGCGCGAGACCGCGAATCGGGTAGCGCTCCGGGAACAATTCATGCTTTCTGGCGTAGCGGGACATCAAACCTTTCACAAAGCGGCGCTGATAGGGATAGTTGTCCACGCGCTCGAGGGCGTCGGCGCAAGCTGCGAGGTCAATGGCAGGGCACACGGCGCACACGCCGCGCAAAGCCTTCGGCACTGCGGCGCCAAACTCTCCAGCCATCTTGGTCACCAGGTTTCCGCCCATCGAGTAGCCAGCGAAGAAAATCTGATCGAAACCGTCGGAGTCTGAAAGCTCCTCGAAGACAGCGCGGTAGTCCGCGCTCATGCCAGAGTTGTATAACGTGGGCGTCAGGGCTTCGGTGCCGCCGCAATTGCGCTGGTTCATGCGCACGACGTGGAAGCCGCGATGGAACGCCTTCTCCGCAATGCCGCGGACGTAGTTTCCATCGCTGGAACCCTCAAGGCCGTGAACAATGACGATGACGGGCGCGTCCTTGCGCTTCCCGGGCTGCCAATGGCAATGAGCGAGCAGGTGGGACTCCGGGTCGACCTGAAAGAGCCTAGCTTCGGCGGACGGTATGTCGAACCGCCTGGGGACAAAAGCCGAGATGATAGTCATGACGTGGCCATTTTTGAGCAACGGATGCGGTTTAAAGGGCGGGAAGGAGAAATCCACATTGGAAATGTATTTCACGGGGGGAGGACAGCACAAGTGGAAGCCGGCAAGACGAGAGTGATCTGGTCGTAGCGGTCCAAGGTGTCTTGGAAGGGGCAATTTTGGCTACCCACTCAGATATGAATTTTCGTATATTTTAGCGAGTTAGTTCCCGAAATCCATCTAAACACTCCCTCAATTGCTAAATATATTGTTTATTATCAGTGATTTACATCGACTCAATATTGGCATGGCAATTGCGCCTGTGAGGGAGACAGGCCAACGATTTGCGTTCAATTTTCAGGGAGTTGAGCGCGATTGCTCCGGTCGCTGAATCGGTTTGTCTCAAACCTAGCAATCAACGAATTGTGCTCAATTCCAGGGAGTTGAGTTCGGTTTATGAAGAGTTGGGCCAAGTTATCGCACTTACTAGGGTTGAGCTAGAGGGTGCTTCCCGGGATTGTTGGGGGAGCGTCGCCATGTTTTTCTCAATGCTTCTTACTGGCTTGGGCGGCTCTCCAGCTCAATCAAGCTCGCAAAAATGGGGATGAGTTCATTCGGCAGATCGGCGTAAGGAGAGAGTGATTGCAGCTTAGCTGCATCAGGGGGAATTGAAAAATGAGAAAGCTTGTGCAGGTACTTTTGGTTGGGCTTCTGCTTCTTAGTCTAGGGAGCGGGAACGCATTCGCCCAGGCAACGGCGAGCGCCACGATCCAGGGTACTGTCACGGATAAGTCTGGTGCCGTGGTGTCCGGAGCTCAGGTCGTGGCAAAGAACAAGGCTACCGATGTGTCGCGAGCGGCGACTACGTCGGACGACGGTTACTACAAGTTTGAATTGCTGCCGGTAGGCACTTACACCGTGACCGTCAGCAGAGCTGGCTTCGGGACAGTGGCACAGACGATCGAAACTTTGATCGGCCAGACCGCTACAGTCAACGCTCAACTGAGTCCCGGCGCGACGAGCGAAGTGATTGAGGTGACTAGCGAGGCGCCGCTCGTAGACCAGTTAAAGACAAGCGTCAGTCAGAACATCACTCCAAGTGAAGTTGAAGAACTACCGTTGTTGGGCCGCGACGTCGCAAACCTGGCCTATCTCGCGCCGGGTGTGAAGGCCACGGATTCGTACGATCCGACGAAGAACCGTTACGCGATTCTCTCCGTGAATGGTCAAAGCGGCCGCAACGTCAACGTGACCGTCAATGGCGTGGATAACAAGGACAACACGGTCGGTGGCCCCGTGATGCAGCTGCCTCTGGAGGCTGTTCAAGAATTTGTGATCAGCACGCAGCGCTTCTCCGCAGCTAATGGGCGCTCCGAAGGCGCCGCGATAAACATGATCACGAAGTCAGGCACCAACAAGTATCACGGCTCGGCGTTTGGATTCTTCCGCGAACAGCAGTTCAATGCGGAAAACTTCTATGAAAAGCAGCCGGGGGGACAAAAGGGTCCGTACAGCCGTCAGTTCTTTGGCGGATCCGCTGGTGGCCCGATCGCCAAGGACAAACTGTTCGGTTTCTTCGCATTCGAGCGGCAGCGTGAACATACCAGCATATCGGAAGATTCTCTGGCCCTTTCGCAATTGCAAACCGCCCAGGCCGCAGGACTGGCCGCTCAGCCTTCAGCAATCATCCCAAGACCATTTTTCGAGAATCGGTATAACGGCCGGCTGGACTACAGGTTCAACGACCGTGAAACTGCCTATGTCAGTTACACTTCGCAGGCCAACGACAGCTTGAACGATCAATCAACCCAAACGGGTGACCTGACGGAAGGCAATTTCACGAAGAACCACCTGCAAGCGGCCAACTTTACGTTGAATTCCGTTCTTTCCAATTCGCTGGTGAATAGCTTCCTAGTTGGGTACCAGTATTGGAACAACGTCATCGACAGCACCATCAAAGTCCCCCTAGTGACTTTCCCAGACGCTTCGTTCGGCACCAACGGGAACGTTCCGCAACAGTCGTATCAGCGCAAATTCCAATTCCGGGATGACATCACAAAGACCTACGGGAGACATACCCTCGGGGCAGGAGTCGACTACATTTACAATCCGAGGCTCGGCGGATTCTTCGAATCCAACTCTACGCTGGAAGTCGATTTTAAGGATGACCCGACCCTGATTTTGTCGCATCCAATGACTTGCGGACCTAATAAGAATCAAGACTGTTACCCGAATGGATTCGCGACACCTGGGGCGGTGATCGGCATGTCCGCCAGTGCGGGGAATCCTTACTTCGATATGCCCGGCGGCACCAAACAGTTGGGCTTGTTCTTCCAGGATGATTGGAAGGCCACGAGCAGACTCACTTTGAACCTGGGAGTGCGCTGGGATAAGGATTTCAATTTGGTCGGCGCAAGCGCTATCGCCAAGAGCAGGACATACCTGGAACTCTTAGCAATTAACAATCCCTACGCAGTGCTTTCTCACGACGACAACCATGACTTCAGCCCGCGTGTTGGCTTCGCCTACGATCTCACTGGTCACGCCAAGCACATCCTGCGCGGCGGGTATGGCCTGTATTTTGGCAACATCTTCCAGAACATACCGCTGTTCATGATTCAACAGGCCAACCCCACTATTTATCAGGGCTTGTTTTCCCTCACCACGCCAACCGACACCGTCCCCGGGACCGGCATTGCCCTAGGCAACTGGCGGTATGGCGTGGACCCGAATCCGACAATTCCACCGCCGCTGACTTCGCTGGTCAGCGGTGCGACCGGTCGGCTGATGGACCCGAAGTATCGCAACCCGGTTTCCCAGCAATTTAACTTCGGGTATCAGTGGGCCGCTACGAAGAACTCTGTTGTGGAAATCGAATACGTCCACGAACTTGGCCTGCACGAAAACAAAACTGTCAACATCAATCCGCACATCGCCGTTTTGGGCGTCGATAGTTCGGGTAACCCGACCATTGTGAGTGATGCTCGCCCTCTTTCGGCGGCTTTTGCGGCAGCAGGAGTGCCTGATCTAGGCCGAGTCATGGATGAACAATCCGTTAATCGCTCGCGCTATGACGGATTAAATCTCAGCTACCGACAGCACATGACGAAGCACTTCAGTCTGAATGCCAACTACACTTTGTCCCGTGCCATGGGATGGGGAGTTGAATCTGGTAGTCCGGATGCAACTTCATCTTTCCGGAACTACCCGCATGATCCGCTCAATATCTGGGATCCGCGGGACTTCGGGCCGACAGATAATGACGAGCGCCATCACACCTCGCTCAGCGGCATCGTTCAGTTGCCCGCGGGATTCCAACTGGCGCCGATCATCTCTTACGGCTCGGCACGCCCCTATGACCTGCGATCGGGTTTCGACGTCCTGGACCGTGGAAGTGGCTATTCGAGGCCGGTCATCGTACCGAACAGCGCTCCGACCAACTACACGGCGATTAGCGATGCTGCTACTGCATTGGCGTGCCTAGCGGCGGCTACCTGTCATCAGGTGGGTTACGACACGGTTCGAGGCGACCCATTCTTCCAGATGGATATGCGTATTGCTAAAAACATCCGGGTGCGTGAGGGTTGGAACCTCCAACTCATCTTCCAGGCGTTTGACCTGACAAATAAGACCAACTTCGGAAGTAACTTCCACAACACGAATACATCGGGATCGTTCATGAAGCCCGAGGGCTTCATCAACCCGAGCAGTTCGTTTACTCCCCGTGCCTTCGTCGGAGAATTCGGCGCGCGCTTTACATTCTAAGGGGACAGCTTAGCCGGAAACAACTAAAACCGGGGCCGACCCACCTGAGTCGGCCCCGGTTTTTCTTTGGGAACCCTGAGATGTATCGGGCTTGGGGCGAGGGAATTTTCGGGCTGAACTGTCGTCGTTGGAAGATTTGGCCGGTCAACTTGACCGGATTCGCGTTGCCGCTTAGAATTAAAGATTCACGGTGATTCATTTTTTCAATTGGTGGAATTGTGTGACAGCCCAGCGGGCGCCCGCTGGGCTGCGCTGCTTTAAGGCGCCCGTTTGCGCGCCCAGTGTTTTTGTGTGAGGCTGGGATGATGGACAGTGCTATTCCCGAAGGTCTTACGTTTGACGACGTGCTGCTCTTGCCGGGGCGGTCAGCCGTCCTGCCGACCGACGTGGACACCACCACGAAGTTCGCGCGCAAGCTGACGGTGAACATTCCGCTGGCGTCGGCGGCCATGGACACGGTGACGGAATCGCGGTTGGCCATCGCCATCGCCAGACAAGGCGGCATCGGAATGGTCCACCGCAACATGCCCATCGACCGCCAAGGCGAAGAAGTGGACCGGGTAAAGCGCTCGGAAAGCGGCATGATCGTCGATCCGGTGACGATTTCGCCGGACATCACGCTGCGCCAAGCGCTGGAAATCATGAACAAGTACAAGATTTCCGGCCTGCCGGTGACTCGCGGCTCGCGGCTCACGGGAATCCTGACCAACCGCGACCTGCGATTCGAGAAGAATCATGCGCAACTGGTCGGCTCGGTGATGACGAAAGACAATCTGGTGACTGTCCCGGTGGGCACCACGCTGGAAGAAGCCGAGCGCATCCTGCAAAAGCACCGCATCGAGAAGCTGCTGGTCGTGGACCAGGACTTCAACTTGAAGGGCTTGATCACGGTCAAAGACATTCAGAAGAAATTGGAGTATCCCCGCGCAGCGAAAGACGAACATGGGCGATTGCGCGTGGGCGCAGCAGTTGGCGCGACCGGCGATTTTCTGGAGCGCGCCGTGGAAATGTCCAAAGCGAAGGCCGATGTGCTGGCCATCGACACGGCGCACGGGCACTCCGAGCGAGTGATGGAAGCGATCAAGGCCATTCGTCACCGCTTGCCGGAGATGCAGCTCGTCGCCGGCAACGTGGCTACCTACGAAGGCGCAAAGGAATTGATTTCGCTGGGCATCGACGGGCTGAAAGTGGGCATCGGACCGGGCTCCATCTGCACAACGCGCGTAGTCACCGGCGCGGGCGTGCCGCAACTGACTGCGATCATGGAAGCCGCGAGAGCCGCGAAGGGCATGGACGTGGCCATTATTGCCGACGGCGGCATCAAATATTCGGGTGACATTTCCAAAGCGCTCGCGGCGGGCGCGTCGTGCGTAATGATCGGCAGTCTTTTCGCCGGCACCGAAGAGTCTCCTGGAGAAACCATTCTGTACCAGGGCCGCACGTTCAAGTCCTACCGCGGCATGGGTTCGACCGGAGCGATGGAATCGGGCTCGGACCGCTATGCACTGGTGCAGGATTCCGGAGAGCGCAGCAAGTCCGTTCCGGAAGGCGTCGAGGGGCGGGTGCCCTACAAAGGCCAGTTGGGCGCGCTGACCGACCAGCTCGTCGGCGGGCTCAAGAGCGGCATGGGTTACGTGGGAGCGGCGACGCTAAAGGAATTCACGGAAAAGAGCCGGTTCGTTCGAATTACCGCGGCAGGATTGCGCGAGAGCCACGTGCATGACGTCATCATTACGAAAGAAGCGCCGAACTATCGTATGGAATAAATTGAATAGGGCTCATGGAATAATGGCGCGGCGAACAAAAACGCGCGAATTAGCAAGAAGAAAGAGAAACAAGGAGCCAATTCTTAGTGGCGGAACTCCAACCGTGGCGCAATCCGCGCCCTGCTCCCCAATTGCAAGAGATTCAGGCGCGCGTGCAGCCGCCGCGAATGCCCGAATGGGTGCGCGCGTGGTGGCCCGTCGCGATATGGGCATGCTTCATCTTCACAATGTCCACAGACAGCTTTTCTGCGGAACACACCCGCTGGTTCTTTGAACCGATCCTGCGCTGGCTGGATCCTTCACTGACGACCCCTCAATTCGAATTCATCCATCACATCATCCGCAAGTGCGCGCACTTCACGGAATATTTTATTTTCTTCCTGTTGCTTTATCGCGGCGTGCGCGGGGACCGCAAAGGATGGCGCTGGACGTGGGGCATTGCGGCACTTTTCTGCGCCGCAGGATATTCGGCGCTGGATGAAATTCACCAGGCGTTCGTGTCCAGCCGAACTGCCTCGCCTTACGATTCTCTGCTCGACTCGATCGGCGCTTTTGTGGCCTTTATCGCGCTGTGGATATGGTTCCGCCGACGAGCTGAAGGCCAAGCGAAAGTATCCGCAATCGACACAACGGCTTCCTGATAGAAACTCCGCTACGCACGAATTCACCGAAAAAACCGCAAAAAACGGCATAGGGGGAGCGGTCGCCCGCTCTCCCCTGCCACACCACCCGACATGCGGGTCCGCATCGGGCGGTTCAGAGGGTTACGCAAGACCAGCGAACAGCCGAGGAAGCCCGAGAGAGTCGAAG
>Ga0209239_1000055_pt1 | contig 66050 bp, 64 predicted proteins | sample GraSoi013_2_20cm_FD_185824 | JGI IMG/M metagenome (GOLD analysis project Ga0209239, IMG submission 185824) | Grasslands soil microbial communities from the Angelo Coastal Reserve, California, USA - Sample 10_02_2013_2_20cm (SPAdes) (version 2) | ecosystem: Environmental > Terrestrial > Soil >...
GTCCGCCACGCTTTGCGCCGTCATCGTCGCGATTGCTGGCGAAGGGAGGATGCGCGGCGCGGTGTAGGTTCCCGTCGCGTCCACTGAACCGCATCCGCTGGCGCACGCCGGTCCCAAAAGGCTCCAGCGGATTGAAGTGTCGGGGTGCGCGCTGGTTGTTAGTGCGGCTTGAAACGCTTGCGTCGCGCCGAGCTCGACGCTTGCGGGATTTGGCGTCAGGCTTAACGCGATGTCGCTGGTGATCACCAGCGTGCCGGTACCGGATTTTGTCGAATCGGCATGGCTTGTGGCTGTGACTTGCAATGTCGCGGGAGATGGCATGTCAACGGGAGCTGTGTACACCCCGGCAGAAGTGATCGTTCCCAGCGTGGCGTTCCCGCCCGGCACGCCATTGATGCTCCAACTGACGGCGGTGTCCGATGTGTTTGTAACGGTGGCTGTGGATGTCACCTGGTTTCCTAATAAAACTGATGCGTTCGTAGGATTTACGGTGACCGCTATCGGTGGGGGAGGCGAGGGTGATGGCGGCGAAGGTGAAACACTTCCTGCAGTGCAGCCGAGCGTCCACGCAGCCTCGGCAAGAAGGGCGATAAACACAAGCGTCCTGGTTTTGGATCTTTTTTCGTTGCTTGGCGAGAGGGACCGCATGCCCTCGCAAAAGCAGCCGAAGGGCCAGCGAAGAGAGAAGGTAAGAGGGCTCAGGTATTAGTGAATAGGTGCGCGGTGACTCTGACAAAGAAACTGTCTTGAATCAGTATGTTGTCGCAGACTAGGAACGAACGATTGCGCTGCATTTCGTGATGCTTGACCTTTCCGAGTGAACCGGTTTGGTTCCGTTTCGTTCTGATTTGGAACCGAAGAGGCGCAGCGTTGTTTCAAATCGGGATTCCGTGCGCGAAAATTCCAGCGTTGACTTCCCTCGCTTACCCTCCAATAATCCGCGCATGCCTCGTCCTGATGCCGTACGCCGCGTCAAGAGCTACTCCGCCGCTGACGGCTACGTGTATCAGTATTATTTTTTCGAAGGAAACCGCGCGCAGCGCGGCGGCAATCACGGCGGCGAATTTACTTACGTGGTCACCGCCGACCGGCACACGGCATTCCCCTTCAAGATATTCGTCATGCAATCCGCGCTGGATTCCTGGGCAAAGGTGAATGGCCGCCCGCTCTTGAGCAGTGAGGAATACGCCGTTGCGAAAATGCGCCTCTTTCAGGCCTTCGATGAGGGAGCCGTCCAGGCTCCGGCGGCGGGAAAGCCAGCTCGGGAAGTGATTGTCGACGAATCCAACCTGGAAGAGCTGCTTGGGCGGCTGGGGATCTGACCTGGAGTAATTCGATGGCCGGAAAGGTCCTTCCGCAGTGAACCTATTTTCGGGCGGCGGCGTCTGGTTAGTTGCAGGCAAAGGACGGGCGTTCGAAGCTCGCGCAGGATGGCAAATGCAGGAGCTGGTTCTGGTCCAACCAGGTAGCACGTCCGGCGGCCTTGCGGCCGCGCATGACAAGGAGGGGGAGCTGGCGGACGAGGCAGCCCAGGCTGACACTCGGCGCGAGTTCGAGGAGCGCCTCGCCGAGTGCGGCCCGCTTGCCTATCGCGTTGCCCGCGGCGTTCTGCGCAATACCGCGGATGCGGAAGACGTAGCTCAGGAAGCTCTGTTGCGTGCGTATCGGCAGTTCGACCGACTTCGCGACCGCAGCCGCTTCCGCGCCTGGCTGGTGCGAATCGCGTTTCGTTTGGCGCTGGACCGTTTGCGTTCTGGGGAACGGCGCGAACTGCGCGACACGCTTTGGTCGCAGCCGGAGCAGCAACTTCCAACGGCGACCGCCGAAGACCTCGCCGCTTCGAATGAATTCCAGGCGCATCTCGAAAATGCCCTCGCGGAATTGCCGGAGAAGTTGCGGCTGGTCCTTTTGCTTGCGGCCATGGAAGGCCACACGATTGAGGAAATTGCCGGAATGTTGGGCATCTCCACGGGTACGGTGAAGTCCAGAATTTTTTATGCGCGAAAACAGTTAGCGGAGAAGTTGCGATGCTATGCGAACACTATAAGGAAGCGTTGATCGAAGCCGCAGCAAGCGGTGCCGAACCGCACGGGGATCTGCGCGCGCATCTCGATGGCTGCGCTGGCTGCCGCGCTGCATTCGAGCAGGAACAAGCGCTTTTCGCCTCCATTGATGGTGGCCTGCGCGTGACGGCGAACGCGGACGTGCCTGCTTCACTTTTGCCACGCGTCCGGGCTCGCCTCCATGCAGAGACCGCGCCCACTCGTACTTGGCTTACGAACTGGCTGGTTTTGGCGAGCGCCGCGGCTGTTATTGCCGCGTTCTTCGTGGCACGCGTCGTGTGGCGGCCGGATGCGCCACAAAATCCACAGACCAACTCCACGCAAGAAGATCCATCGAGTCCGGTGATTCCCCCTGCACAAGAACCCGCGCAAGGACCCGGGCAGTCCGCAAAAGACAGTTCGCTTCCGTCCCCGCATTTCTCCATGTCCACGAACTCCCCGCAACACGGCGTGCAGTCCGCTCACAATGCGTTTCCCGAAGTGCTGGTCCCCAGAGATCAGGAAGTCTTACTCACGGAATACGCCGAGCAGTGGCGTGCTCACAAGCACTCTCTGCTTCTCGCTCAGGAGTTCGACGCTACAACTTTGACGCCTCTGCAAGTTGCTCCGATCCAAATTGAAGAGCTTGACGTCAAGCTCTTAGCGGAAGAGAAGTCGCAGTGACTTCCGTAGAAACAATTCGGCTTAGACACCGTTCGCATCGCCCAGGAGGAAAAGCCATGAAGAAATTGTTCCATTTGATTCTGCTCGGCGCCCTCTGCCATCCAGTGGTCCAACTGTGCGCTCAGGAAAAGCCCAAGAGTGAGGAGCGCGCCAAAGTCCCTACTCCCATCAAGGTGCAAATCATTTTTACCGAGTATGACGGCGACAAGAAAGTTTCCAGCATGCCCTACACTTTTACGGTTATCAGCGATGAAAAGGTTGGCGGCAATTACTCAACGAGGCTTCGTACGGGCATCCGCGTTCCTATCGAGACGGAGGGTAAGGACCAGAAGATGACTTACATGGATATCGGCTCAAATATCGACTGTGGCATAAAGACTGAAGACGATGGCCGCTTTCATCTTTACTTGATTTTCGATCGTTCGGCGCTCTATCCCAACAAGTCCACCGAGGGCGAGAGACTCGTAGCCAATCCCGGTGGCCAGCCGGTGGTTCGCCAATTCAGAACTGACGAAAACCTGATCCTGAAGGATGGACAAACTTCGGAGAATCTGTTGTCCACGGATCCACTCAATGGCCATACGTTTCGCGTGTCCGTCACGATTAACGTGCAAAAGTAGGGCAGGATTCCGCCTAAGTCTTCGCAAGAATTGCTGACAGGGCCGAATTCAAATCCGGATGCAAAAACCGGTAGCCTAGTTTTTCCAACGCTTGCGGTGCGACGCGCTGGCTGGATAACAGCAACGCGTCGGCCATTTCACCCAGCGCGAGGCGCAGCGCAAACGCGGGAGCAGGGAAGAGCGCGGGGCGGTGCATCGCCTTTGCAATCGCTTTTGTGAATTCCGCGTTTTGCAGCGGTTGCGGCGAGACAATATTAATGGCACGCCTTACCGGCGCGGCGTTAATAGCGCTCGTTACGGAGGCGACATTTCCGGCGCCCCTCACAGAAGCGTTTTCGATGGCGAATCGCAAGATTCCCACGACATCTTCGAGCGTGACCCATGACATCCATTGTTTCCCACTACCCAAGCGGCCACCCGCCCCAAACCTGAAAGGCAACATCATCTTCGGCAGCGCGCCACCTTCGCGAGCCAAAATAATCCCAAACCGTGCGAGCGCTACGCGGATTCCCAGCGCCTCGGCCTTTAATGCTTCTGCTTCCCACTCTTTTGCCAGGCTGGCGAGGAAATCCGCTCCAGGCTTGCTCTCCTCCGTCAGAGTTTCGGCGCCGCGGTTGCCGTAAATCCCAATCGCGGACGCTGAGATCAGAACACTCGGCCGCGCATTCATTCTCGCGAGCGCGTTCACCAGCGCGCGGGTCGTATCGATTCGGCTAGAGCGCAGTAGCGCTTTCCGCTCCGCAGTCCACCGCCCGTCTGCAATCGAAGCGCCGGCGAGATTCACAACCGCATCGGCGCCAACGCCCGCGCCGCCCAATTCTTCGCTTGCCGGATTCCAAGCCACAGCGAAGCCTTCTTTCGCGCCCTCACCGCCTGCGCTCTGCGGCCGAACCAAGCGGCACACGGTATGCCCAGCTGAGGCCAAAGCTCTTGTCAGCGCTGTACCAACCAGTCCCGAGGAGCCGGTCACCAGAATCTTCATCACGTTCCTCTTTGCTCTTCTTTGTCCGCCGCTGACAAAATACGAGTCATTTGCACGCTACGCATCCCGTACGCCACGGTCAAGCGATTGAATTTTTCAAATACTACTTTTCGTACGGAACGCTTGAATCTTTCGCCGTCTGACAGGGATCGAGTCCTGCAATGTTCCTTGATCGCACGCGGCAAAGCCCAACTACTAGCCCCTTCCCGCACCGCGGGTTACAATTCCCCTGTGCCACCTGTCTCACAAACGATTCGCGTGGGCGTCCTGTTTTTCGGCCGCCTCAAGGACGTCGCAGGCCACGCCGCGGATTCCGCCGAGGTCGCAGATGCCGCGACGATCGAGCAACTCTTCGCTCTCTATGCGGCGCGTTATCCAGAGCTCGCAAAATACCGCTCGTCGGTGGTTGCGTCGCGCAACCAGGAATTTGCCGCCTGGGATACGCCACTCCGTTCCGGCGACGAGGTTGCATTTCTCCCGCCCGTGAGCGGCGGCTGAAACATCCACATGGTGACACTCCCCCACGATGACATCTACCAGTTGGTGCGCGAACCCATCGATATGGCTGCGCAGATCCGCCTTGTCCGCGCCCCAGAGGACGGCGCCATTGTCACCTTCGACGGCTTCGTGCGCAATCAATCCCACAACCGCGCGACTCTCTATCTCGATTACGAGGCTTACGAGTCCATGGCCCTCGCCAAGATGCAAGAAATCGGCCTTCAGATTCACGAAAAATACCGCATCCATCGCGTTGCCATGGTCCACCGGCTCGGGCGCCTCGAAATCGGCGAAACCAGCGTATTTATTGCCGTTAGCGCGCCACACCGTGCCGCGGCCTTTGACGCTTGCCGGTTTGCTATCGACACGCTCAAGAGGACTGTGCCGATCTGGAAGAAGGAGTATTTTGAGGATGGAGCAGTCTGGGCCGATGGCGAACTTCCTCCCGCGCCTGCGGCGACGCCACGCGCGAAACCTGCATCTTAACTCCCAATGCTGATGACACCCCTTCGCCCCCACTCCACTCTGTTCGTCGTTTCTGCGTTGCTCCTCGCCGGTGTAGCGTTTAGCCAGGACAAGCCGGACCGTCCTCCGTGGGCGCAGAAGCGCAAGTCCACGGCGAGTGGAGACCCAACGTCCAAGCCAGGCAGCACTTCCACGTCTACTACGTCCCCGTCCTCGGCTCCGGACGGCGAGCCCGGAAAAACTGTGCAGCCGACGCCAGGGGCTCCAAAGGACGAATCTCAGGATGCCGCCTCACAGCGCGGCCGCATCCGCGTCAACGTAAACCTGGTCAATGTGCTTGTCAGCGTGCTCGACGAAAAGAACCGCCCGGCCCCGGACCTTCCCAGAGAGGCTTTCCAACTTTTCGAGGAAGGCGTTGAGCAGAAAATTGACAGGTTCGAGCCGGAAACTTCGCAGCCGCTGGACCTGGCGATCATGATCGACTCCAGCATGAGCGCTCACAAGGAAATCACCTTCGAACAAGAAGCCGCTGCCCACTTTATTCGGCAGGTTTTGCGCGCGGGTGACCGGCTGGCTGTTTTTTCGTTCGATGAAAACGTGACGCAAGTCGCATCGTTTTCAGACAACGTCGCCGAGCTGCAGTCGGCCGTCCGCAGGATTCCGCCAGGCGCTGGCACTTCGATTTACGACGCCGTGCTTCTCGGTTCGCGCGCGCTTGGGCGCCGCGGGGATGACCGCCGCCGCGTGATCATCCTGGTGACCGACGCGGGCGAAACCACCAGCCGCGCCGATTTCGACGCAGCTCGCAAGGAGGCGGTCCTCTCCAACGCGCTCCTTTACACCATCGTCATTCGCCCGGTGAAAAACGAAAGCGGCCGCAACACCGCCGGTGAGCACGCCCTGGAAACCATGACCGACACTACCGGCGGCGCCATGTTTTATCCCGACACGCCACAGGAGCTGGGAGCCATCTTCGATCGCATCGACCGCGAACTGCGCACTCAATATCTGCTGGCCTACTATCCCACCCCGCGCGGCCCCGCCAACACCTACCGATCCATCGTCGTCACAGTTACGCCCGCTAACTACCAGGTCCGCCACCGCAGGTCCTATCTCACTGGCCCGCAATAATTTTTTCTGCTGCAATCGTGGTGTTTCAGTTTGTTCTCTCGGCTTTTTTCAGCCACCACAGTAATATTGTTGGGATGAACGTCTCGGCTTTTTTCATCCACCACAGTAATATTGTTGGGATGAATGACTCCTATCTTAGCGCCGCGATAGAAATCGCCCAGGATGCGGGCAAAATACTTATCGAAGAATTGTCGCGCCCGCTCGACATTCGCTACAAAGGAGACGAAGTCGATCTCGTCACGCAGGCGGACAAGCGCTCGGAACGGTTTATCGTTGAACGACTGGCAAAATACTTTCCCGACCATGCCGTCGCGGCGGAAGAGGGAACGGGGCACGAGAGCCCATCGGCTTCCGAATTTCGCTGGCACGTCGATCCGCTTGACGGCACCACCAACTATGCGCACGGGTATCCCTGCTTCAGTGTTTCTATCGCGCTCGCACAGCGAGACACGCTGCTCGCCGCGGTCGTTTTCAATCCTTTTTACAACGAACTGTTCACAGCCGCCAGGGGCGAAGGAGCGGCGTTTAACGGCAAGAGAATTCACGTCTCCAAGGTCGCCAAGCTTTCGACCAGCCTCCTCTGCACCGGTTTTCCCGTGCGAAACCGCAAAGCCAGCGCCAATCTTCAATACTACGGCGACTTCACGCAACGCTCTCACGGTGTACGACGCGATGGCTCCGCCGCGCTCGACCTCGCCTCTGTCGCGGCGGGCCGCTTCGACGGCTTCTGGGAATTTGGCCTCGCGAAATGGGATACTGCCGCAGGCGTTCTGCTTGTCGAAGAAGCCGGCGGCAAAGTCACAGATTTTGCCGGAAATCCTTATCAGCTTGGCGGCCCGGTCATTCTCGCCACCAACGGGCTGATCCACGAAGAAATGCGGACCGTCGCGCTGGAGATCTCCCGCCGGTCCCCGGCAAATGTTTGAACAGGTTCCGGTTCGCGCACTAATCTCATCTTTATCCTCCGCTTACGACTTCCGTACGTTTGAAACGCTAGCATTCTGAGGCAACGAAGAAGCATTCTGCGCCTACCAAAGACGCACTTTGATCCAGTAGCAATCCGTTGTAATGAACTTTGTGGGGAGACAGGAATGCCCGCGTTCGAAAAGAATAGAAGACCTCTGAGGATTCTCTTTGTGGGGTTGCTCTTTGCTGGCATATTCCCGACCCACATTGTAGCCGACAACAAAGAGAAGAACCATTCTCCCGCAAAGTCTGCGGCAGCCGAGAGCGATTCCTCGGCTTTCGAATTAATTGGGAGCGGGCGCCTGATCGTCGCTCATGACGAACAGTCCGGCGACTCCCCGCAAGAACCACAGTCGCAAGCGGTAACCCCGCAACCAAAGTCGGAATGGCATTACGGTGGCTTCTTTGATTTGGGCTGTCTGCTCGACTTCAACCATCCTTCGAATCACCTATTCCGAAATCGCGGCACGACACCGCGGGTAAATGAATCGGATTTGAACATGGCGGCCGCTTACCTCACCAAAGATGCCACTGCGAATTCGCGCTGGGGCATGGAACTGGAGGCACAGGCGGGCGAGGACTCCAAAATCTTCGGGTTTTCCGCAACGGCGCCGAATCTCGGCGGAGCTAACTGGCTGCGACAGATTGGCAAGGCGAATGTCTCCTGTCTCGCGCCGGTCGGGAAAGGGCTTACGGTGCAAGGCGGAATCTTCAGCAGCCTGATTGGATACGACTCTTTGTATGCCAAGGATAATTTCACCTACACGCGGCCCTGGGGAGCCGACTACACGCCATACCTGATGTTTGGCGTGAACGCCAGTTATGCATTCTCCAAGAAAGTCACAGCAACCGTGTTTGTGATCAATGATTATTTTCATTTGGCGCATCCCAACAATGTTCCAAGCTGGGGAGGGCAGATCGCCTATACCGTTACAGAACATCTCACGTTCAAAGAGATATTCCTCTACGGACCACACCAGTCGGACACTGCGCTCGAATTCTGGCGGTTCTTTTCCGACAGCATTGCAGAATGGAAACGAAATCCGGTGACGGTCGCTTTCGAATACCAAGCCGGAACAGAAAAATTAGCCACGGTTGGAAACCTGCGTGCCTTGTGGAGTCTGCGCAGATGCCTATTCACTTGACCGTCCGCGGGCCATGGAGCGTGACGCTTCGTCCTGAATTTGCCTGGGACCGCGATGGCCGGTGGACGGGATCCGCGCAGACCATCAAGTCGGTCGCGACCACGCTCGAATATCGCGTCCCATGCCGGCGGACGAATACGATTGCACGGCTGGAATACCGCTTCGATGATTCGCGGGGAAAGGGAGGAGGCTTCTTTCGTGGCACTGAAGTTTCCCCTGGAATCGATAGCTTGACACCGTCGCAACACCTGCTCGCTTTCGGTGTGATATTCACCTTCGATTCACATTGATCAAAAGGAAGCGACGGCAGACCACAAACCGGGCTTACTATAATCACGAACATGAAGACTACTAAAGCCAGAGCCCGACCGTTGTCCGCCAGACGAGGTATTCGTACGGCAAGGCCCGATAGTCGCACTTATTCGGACGCCGTTGCAGACTTGGTGGAGATTGGAAAGGGCTTCTACGCACGCGGCTGGGTGCTGGGCACGAGCGGAAACTTCAGCGCGGTGATTTCCCGCGAGCCGCTGCGCCTGGCAATTACTTCGACGGGATTGGATAAGGCGAGCCTTGCGCCGCAGCAGTTTCTGGAGATGGACGAAGCGGCCAACGTCGTGCGCGGCGATGGCCGCCCGTCCGCAGAGGCCCTGCTGCATCTCGCTATCGCGCGAGGCGTGGATGCCGGCGCTGTCCTGCACACGCATTCCGTTTGGAGCACGGTCCTTTCGGGCTCGCATGCATCACAGGGCGGTATCGCGCTGGAAGGATTTGAAATGCTCAAAGGGCTTGAAGGCGTTCGAACCCACAAGCACCGCGAGTGGTTGCCGATTCTGGAGAATTCGCAAGACATGATCGAGCTGAGCGAGCGCGTTTCGAAAATCCTGGGCGAGACTACTGGAATCCACGGTTTTCTTTTGAAGGAACATGGGCTATATACTTGGGGTGGGGGCTTGCAGGAAGCTAAGCGCCATGTTGAGATTCTGGAGTTCCTGATGGAAGTGCTGGTTCGCTCCGGCGCCGTACAGGGTGCTTGATTCCGCGCAGGCCGGACTTAGGAGCTGATTGTCGTGGCTGTGCTTCGAATTCCCGATGAAAACCGTTCGCTCCGCGAACACGACGAGGTGCGTGATTACCTTGCCGGGATTGGCATTGACTACCAACGCTGGGAATCTCGGGCGGACTTGCCTTCGGATGCTTCCGCGGATCAAGTGCTGAGCGCCTACGGCGAGCAAGTCGAAAAGCTCAAGCGCGAGGGTGGCTACGTTACCGCGGATGTGATCGACGTCAACGCGAATACTCCCGGGCTGGACGCTATGCTCTCCAAATTCAATATTGAACATACTCACGATGAGGACGAAGTCCGCTACATCGTCGCCGGGCGCGGGCTATTCCATGTCCACCCGCAACAGGGTCCGGTGGTAGCGATCGAGGTGGAAGCCGGCGACTTGATTCGCGTTCCGCGTGGAACACTCCACTGGTTTGATCTTTGTGGAGAGCGGCGAATACGCGCCATCCGTTTGTTCCAGGACAAGTCCGGCTGGACACCACACTACACCGGCAGCGGCGCGGACCGGAATTACGAGCCTGTTTGCCTGGGTCCCAGGTACATTCCGCCGCAAACGGTGGCCAAGTAGCCGGCGTGCCACAGATCGACGAGTCTCAGATCCGCGTCATTCTTCTGGACATCGAGGGCACGACAACACCCATCGATTTTGTCTACCAAACACTTTTTCCTTATTCGAGCCGCAGGCTGGAGTCTTTCCTTCGAGAACACGCCCATGATCCTGAAATTCAGTCCCTGATTCAGGAGTTACGCGGTCAGCACGTGACCGATGAACGCAACGGCCTTGAGCCGCCGGCATGGCAGGACCATCCGGAAGACGCGCAGCTGCCTTCGAGCGTGACTTATGGCCAATGGCTGATCGCCCGGGACAGCAAGTGCATGCCTCTCAAGACTCTTCAAGGGAAAATCTGGCAGCAAGGATTCGCGAGCGGCGAATTGCACGGAGAAGTTTATCCCGATGTGCCCATTGCTTTTCAACGGTGGCGTCGGCAGAAGAGAATGATTTGCATTTACTCATCGGGAAGTACCCTCGCGCAGCAAAACCTCTTTCGCACGACCGCGTCAGGCGACTTGACGCCGTACATCACCGCTTTCTTCGACACCCGCATGGGGGCCAAGTCCGAAGTAGAAAGCTACAAGAAAATCGCCGCTTCACTTTCGTATGAGCCTAAACAATTTCTGTTCATTTCCGATGCCCCGAAAGAAGTCGAAGCGGCGCGATCCGCGGGAATGCAAGCTATCCTCTGCGAACGGGATCCGGAATCTTCTTCCTCTCGCTGCCAGAGCGATGCCATCCACAGTTTCGAGGGCCTTATTCCGGACTAGCGTCCCAAGCCGCCGAAGTGCTGCTTACCACGTCGCCGCCGGAGCCCTACTTTGCTCCCCATTCCGCATACAGCTTCGTAATTGCTGGCGCAATAGAAAAGTCCCAGACAAAAATGCCGACGCTCTTGTACTTTTCCGGAACAACGTAAAGATCAGCAGCTTCAGCCGCAGGCACGCCAGCCTTGTGCATTTTCTGCGCCTGGTCTTCAATATCGTCGAAAAGCGCACGGAACAGCGCGATTCCTTCCTGGCCACAGACCGGCCCATGTCCAGGCACAAAGACCGTGTCCTTGTCCCAGGAAGCGAACGTCTTCAAAGTTTGCCTCCAGCCCGACACCGTGGCTTGCGGGTCGAAGCAAACTGGATACAATCCAGAAAAGAGCAGATCCCCTGTGTACACCACGTTCTGTTCCGGAACTCGAACGATGATGTCCGTTCCGGAATGTCCCGGATAGCTCTCGATCACCGCAGTCAACCCGCCCAAATCCATTTTCATTGGCAACTTCGCTGGATCAATCGGATGATTTGGCAAAGCCAGTACGGTGCCGTTCACAATATTGAAAATGTTCGTTACCATGCCGAGATTTTCCTCGCGATGTTTTCGAGCCAGGTCCGTTTTGGCATCCTTGATCGCCCTTTCAAGCGGAGCCAGCGCGACCGTTTTGTCAGCTCCCTGCATTGCGCCATAGCTCTCCACGATGCGCTTCGCCGTGTTCACATGGGCCCACACCGGAGTCCCATTGCCGGCATAAAACCCATTTCCCATGGAATGATCGAAGTGGTAGTGGGTATCCAGCGCGCCCCTCACGGGAACCTGGCTCACCATCCGCAGTGCGTCCATCTGGAAAGTGGCGCCCGCCGCACTACCGAACCCTTCGATCATCAGCGCGCCATCCTTGCCCGCTAGAAAGCCTCCGTTGCAGAGGGTCTGGTAGCCCTTCGAGGGATCGGAAATTGTGGCGTACAGTCCTTCACCCACTTTTCTGACTGAGGCGAAGCCTTTGTCCACAATGGGAGTCTGCGATACGCGCGAACCGACGGCCATCTGGGCTGCCAGCGCCGGCAAGGGAATCAGCTTCGCCGCGGCATAAGACGCACCGAAATAGGAGGTCTTGGCAAGGAAGCTCCGCCTGGAAAAAGGCAGAAAGTTGGCAGCCTGGCGATCACTTCCGACACCTGCCGTCTCGCGGCCTTTTCTGGTAGAGCCGAGCATGACTCCTCCAATCGAATTGAGCTGCATTCGTGATGACTCTCTTTGAAAGCAGATTATTGTAACAGAGCGGTAAGTAATCCGTGATCTACCCACACAACGAAGCGCGTGTCATTCACAACACGCCGGTCATGTATGTATTGGATATAGGCATTCTTCTTTCCGTACCATGGAACATGTCAGCGATAACTCTTTCCTAAGCTACTCCTCCAGAGTCCATCGCTCCTTGAAGGAGGTGCGTCAACATGATCAAAACGAGGGGTACGGTGGCATTGGCAATCGGGCTGTTTCTTGCCCCATCCTGGCAGGCCCAGGAGAACTGGCGGAATGACTGCATTCGGCGGTGTGTCACTCAGCCGATGCAAGGAGATCCGGAAGTGGAGAGGCAGGAGATTGTCAGCCTCGAGAGAGAAGCCGGGCGCGCCATCCAACTAGGCAGCGGCACTTTCTTTCATCGTATTTACAGCGATGACTTCACGGGGGCGCTTTCGCATGGCCAACTGATCAACAAAGACGAGTGGATTGCGGCGATCGGGTCTCCCAATGTGAAACGTGAATCGTTTGTTGTCTCGGATATCAAGATCCGGATTTTTCAAGAGACCGCCGTCGCCACTTGCCTATGGTCGACACGGTTCATTCTCAAAGGCCAGCACCTGAGCACCCAGTTTCGCGCGATACATGTCTATGTCAATACGCCCAATGGCTGGCGTGTGGTCTCTGGCCAGACAACCAGTTTGCCTCCGGACGTGCAGCAGGTGCTGTAGGATTCCTGCACGCCCATCGCGTTGCGTTGCGTTGCGTTGCGTTGCGTTGACGCCCCCTGAAGCGGATGTTACGCTCGCCGTTCGATTTTCAAACGCATGCGCGCCGTCGACCTGATCCGCAAAAAACGCGATTCCGGGGAACTCTCCCGCGAAGAAATCAATTTTCTAGTTTCCGGTTATACGCGCGGCGACATACCTGATTATCAGATGGCCGCATGGTTGATGGCTGTGTGGATCCGCGGTATGAACCGCTCCGAGCTGGCGGCGCTCACCGAAGTGATGCTTCACTCCGGAGAAGTCCTCAACCATTCCGAAATCCCCGGGAAAAAAGTGGACAAGCACTCCACAGGTGGAATCGGCGACAAAACGTCTCTGATTCTTGCACCGGTTGTGGCGGCGGGCGGACTTACAGTTCCGATGATCAGCGGCCGCGGCCTTGGCCACACCGGCGGCACGCTCGACAAGCTGGAAGCGATTCCCGGCTTCAACGTAAACCTGTCTCTCGGTGAGTTTCGCCGCGTTCTCCGCCAATGCGGCATGGGCCTGATCGGGCAGACCGCGGAGATTGCTCCCGCGGACAAGAAAATTTACGCGCTTCGCGACGTTACGTCGACGGTAGAGAATATCGGCCTAATCTGCGCCTCAATTATGAGCAAGAAACTTGCCGAAGGTATTGACGCACTAGTTCTGGACGTCAAGACAGGTTCCGGCGCGTTCATGAAGAAAGAGGAAGATTCGATTCGCCTCGCGGAAGTCATGGTTGAAACCGGCCAGCGCATGGGCAAAAAAGTCGTCGCCCTGATCACCGGCATGGATCAGCCGCTGGGCCGCATGGCCGGGCATTCGAACGAAGTCGCTGAATCCATCGAAGTCCTCAGGGGCCGCGGGCCGACCGATCTGCGCGACTTGAGCCTCGCCCTCTCTGCGTGGATGTTTTATCTCGGTGAGAGAACGAAGACCGTTGAAGAAGGCCGCCGCCTCGCCGAGACCATGATCGCCTCCGGCCAGGCGCTCGAAAAATTCCGTCAAGGGATTCGCCTGCAGGGCGGCGATGAACGCGTCATTGACGAGCCGGAACGCCTGCCCATCGCGCGCTTGAATTTTCACGTAACGAGTTCTGCCAGTGGTTTTATCAGCGGCACCAACTGCGAGGGATTCGGCATCGCGCTCGCCATGCTTGGCGGTGGACGCGAAAAGAAGGAAGACAAGATCGATCACGGCGTCGGTCTGGAATTCCACAAGCGAATCGGAGATCGCGTGGAAATCGGCGAACCGTTGGCCACGATTCACTACAATAGCGACGCAAAACTTGCCGAAGCGAAAGCACTTATTGCCTGCAGCTATTTCATTGGCGAAAGGGCTCCGCAGGAAAAACCACCACTGGTGCGCCGGATCATCGGCGCGTAGAACGATTGCGGGAGGATGGCTCATGGGAAGATGGACGGGCGTGCTCGGCATGGCCGTGATTCTCGGCTTGGCGTGGCTGTTCTCCACCAATCGCAGCGCGATTAAGCTCAAGACCATCGCTTGGGGACTCGGGCTCCAATTGGCGCTGGGGTTTTTCGTTCTACGTTCCAGTGTGGGCAGTTCGGTATTTGGATTCCTCGGCGCTGGCGCCAACAAGCTGTTGAGCTTTTCCTACGCGGGTTCCACATTTGTTTTCGGCGACCTCGGTCTGCCCAAGGAACTCTCTCGCCTCGGCTTTTCGTTTGCTTTCCAGGTCCTTCCCACGATCATTTTTATCGCCGCATTCTTTGCGGTTCTCTATCACCTCGGCGTGATGCAACTCATCATTCGTGCAGCAGCCTGGATCATGACTCGCGTCATGGGCGCCAGCGGCGCCGAATCCCTCAACGTCGCTGCAAGTATCTTCATGGGCCAGACGGAAGCGCCCCTCACCATTCGCCCCTTCCTTCCCAAACTTACGAAGTCCGAGCTCATGGTCGTCATGACCAGCGGGATGGCGCACATTTCCGGCGGCATGATGGCAGGTTACATCCAGGTTGGCGGGGCCGATCCCAAGAATCTTTTGACCGCGGTGATCATGACGGCGCCCGGAACGTTGCTCATGGCCAAGATGCTTGTGCCGGAAACGGAGCAGCCGCTCACGGCCGGCCGCGTCGAAATGCCACCCATGGAAAAAGAAACCAATCTTCTAGGCGCGATTGCTCGCGGTACCATTGATGGTATGCATCTCGCGCTTAACGTCGGTGCGATGCTCATCACCTTCATCGCCTTGCTGGCGCTGCTCAACGCCATCATGGGCGGCATTCACAATTGGCCTCACATGGCCTGGTTCCCGGAAAGTCTGCAAACTGTTTTCGGCTGGATCTTCGCGCCGGTGGCGTGGCTGATCGGCGTGCCCTGGCATGACGCGGCAAAGATCGGCAACCTGCTCGGGACGCGCATGGTGATCAATGAATTTGTCGCGTTTGGCCAGCTTGGCCCCATGAAAGGCACGCTCGATCCGCGCACTTTCGCCATCGCCACCTTCGCTCTCTGCGGCTTCGCTAACTTCAGCTCCATCGGTATCCAAATCGGCGGCATCGGCGCGCTTGCGCCGGAACAGCGTAGCCAGCTCGCAAGATTCGGCATCCGCGCCATGCTCGCTGGCACCATGGCAAACCTGATGTCCGCTTCCATCGTGGGGATTCTTTCGTGAGCGCAAAGAAAAGCTCCAAGAGGAAAACTTCGAAAACCGTGTCGCCGGGGAAAATCGCCGCTAAGGCCTCCGCCAACAGCGCGGATGGCGAGTTCGAACGCGCGAGTAAAGCCGCCGACTTCATTTTTTCTCAAACATCTCTTCGGCCTCGGATTGCACTCGTTCTTGGCTCCGGGCTTGGCGCATTCGCCGATGAATTTGCCGGCGCCACGAAAATTCCGTACGCAAAAATTCCGCATTTTCCCCAGTCGACGGCCATCGGGCACGCTGGAAAGCTCGTAATCGGTAAAGTCGGAGCTATTCCCGTCGCGGGCATGCAGGGCCGCGTACATCTTTACGAAGGCTATTCTGCGAAGGAGGTTGCGTTTCCCATCCGCGTCTTCGCGCGTATGGGTGTGAAAGCCGTGATCCTCACCAACGCCGCCGGTGGCATCAAACGCGAATTCTCTCAGGGCCGTCTCGTGGTCATCAGCGATCACATCAATTTGCAGGGCGTCAATCCGCTCACCGGCGCGAACGATGACCGCTTCGGCCTGCGCTTCCACGACATGACCGCAGCCTACGACAAACGCTTCCGCGAAATGACCGTCGGCGAAGCAAACCGCCTAGGCATCGGGATGTACGAAGGCGTGTACGCGGGTCTCCTCGGGCCGAGCTACGAAACGCCCGCCGAGATACGCTACTTGCGCACGATCGGTGCTGACCTCGTCGGCATGTCCACCGTACCCGAAGTAATTGCCGCGCGGCACAGCGGCATTCGCGTGCTGGGCATCTCCTGCGTGACGAATGCCGCGGCGGGAGTCCTGGATCAACCGCTCAATCATCTAGAAGTATTGGAGACTGCCGAGCGCGTCAAGGGCCAATTCATTGGCTTGCTGAAAGCGGTCATTCCACGAATTGCCGAGGCCATTGCATAGAATTCTCCGCGGCATACCGGGAGGCGTTTGCGTGAGCGAAAATGAGACTTTGATTTCAGCCGCCAACCAGGCGAGAGAAAATGCTCATGCCCCATACTCGAATTTCCGCGTGGGCGCTGCGCTTCGCGCGACTTCTGGAAGAATCTTCGGCGGTTGCAACGTTGAGAACGCCACTTACGGCCTCACCGTTTGCGCCGAGCGCGTCGCCATCTTCAAAGCCATCAGCGAAGGCGAGCGCGGCTTCGACGCCATTGCCGTCGTGACGGACACTGACATCTTGACACCTCCGTGCGGCGCGTGCCGCCAGCTCATCTGGGAATTCTGCGGCGACGTTCCTGTAATCCTCGCTAACCTCAAGGGCAAGACCGAGACCATACGGATGAAAGATCTCTTCCCCAAACCCTTCGATTCCTCCAACCTATAGGACGAGGAAACTCTAAAATGAAGTCCCAGAACTTATGCCAGCGAAGTTTGGTTGTTCTCGCGATTCTTGTCCTGGAGTTGCTTTCGTTTCAACACCTTGTTGCAGCGCAGGCGCCGGCTAAGCACAAACAGTCTCAGAAACCGGCGAAACAGAAGTCAGCGCCGGAACCCATCTGGGATTTGGTGGTCGCGGGCGGTACGGTTGTAACGATGGATCCTTCGCATCGAATCCTCGAAAACGGAATTGTAGTAGTGAAGCAGGGAGATACGATCTCCGCCGTCGAGGCCTCCACCCCCGCAGCAGTCAATAAATATATGCATGAGGCGAAGCAGCTAATCGACGCGAAGGGCAAGTTGGTGCTTCCGGGGTTCATCAATGGCCACACCCACGCCCCCATGACTTTGCTCCGGGGCCTGAAAGATGACGTGACTCTGGAAGAATGGCTTACGAAATCCATTTTTCCCGCCGAAGCCAAGAACGTGAATGAGGAATTTGTGCGTTGGGGCACGCGCCTCGCCCTGGCGGAGCAAATCCGCGGCGGCGTCACCACTTTTGCGGACATGTATTATTTTGAGGATGGCGTCGCCGAAGAAACGAAAGCCGCCGGTGTGCGCGGCGTGCTGGGCGAAACCATCCTCGACTTTCCCGCTCCGGATAACAAAAACAATGACGCCATGCTCGAGTACACGGAAAAATTCCTGAAGCGCTGGCAGGGTGACGCGCTGATTCACGCTGCTGCTGCGCCCCATTCTATGTACATCTGCTCGGAGAAGACGCTTCAAGATACTGCGGCGCTGGCAAGAAGATACAACGCGCCTATCCTGATTCACGTCGGGGAGACTAGGAAAGAATTGAATGATAGCCGCGAGAAACACGGCACCACGCCGGTGCAGTATCTCGACAAACTCGGGATTCTCGGCCCAGACGTGCTCGCGGCGCATTGCATTTACGTGGACGACACGGACCGCAAGGTTCTTGCGCAGCGGCACGTGGGGTGCGTTCACAATCCTTCCAGCAACATGATGCTGGCGAGCGGCGTTGCTCCGGTGATCGAAGAGCGTGCCGCGGGCATCGCCGTGGGCCTTGGCACCGACGGCCCGGCTGGCAGCAACAATGACCTGAACTTGATGGAAGAGATGGACCTGGCCGCGAAGCTCCAGAAAATCACCAAAATGGACCCGCGGGCGCTGAGCGCGAAAGCCGTCGTTGACATGGCTACCATCGAAGGCGCACGAGCGCTTCACATGGACAAAGAAATCGGCTCGCTCGAGGCAGGGAAGAAAGCAGACATTGTCTTACTTGGCCTCGATGCTCCCAATGCCGTGCCGATGTTCGATGTCTATGCGCAATTGGCCTATGCGTTGAAGGGAAGCGACGTCGAGACGGTAATCATAGGCGGTCGGGTCGTGATGCGCGACAAGAAACTCCTTACCGTGGACGAACCGGCGGCGATTGCCAAGGCCAGGGAGTTCAAGTACAGAGTCGAGGCCTCGTTGAAGTAAGCCAAACAGCAATGAACTTCTTGAGATAAGAAGTCCGGGCTCTCAGGACTTCGAGTAGCAAACTCCGCAACGGAATCGTCTTTCCTTCTTTAGTTCCTCGACGTGAACGATCTGCCCACGCACAAATATGGCGTGTGCGCCCGGAGAATACGGCGCGGCCACTTCGATGTCCGTTTTCGCGGGATATTCCTTCCGGCTCTTAAAGCACAGTCCGCCGCGAGACATGTCCTCGCATGTCACGACATCTTCGCCGAACGTGTAACTCCGGACGCACGCCTTGAAATTCACCTTCGTGCGCACATGTTTGCGTCTGTTTTCGACGTGCGGCGCCGCTTGCAACGCTGGCCCCGGATGCGCTGGAGCGGGCGGGGGAATCTCGACGGGCTTCTCTCTTTCTTCAGATTCCGGTGCGGCCGTCTCCAACCCAACCGGTCCACCCTCGGCGTCGTCAATCGGCCGCCTCCAATACGTGGATGTCCCGCAGTTTTTGCAAGCGCGAACAATGGTTTCGTTGACCCGGTATACATCCGATTCCAGATCGCTCTGCTGCACCATCTCGCGGGTCTTACAGCCGCTGCACTGCAACATCACCAGGCTAGCCTGTTTTTCAAAGTCCGTCATGCCGGGGAATGGGATGTCCCACAGGTCCGTCTCAGGGTTCAGGAAGGCCACGCCGTAAGTGTAGGTTTTGCCTTGCGCGCCGAGATTGCCCACCACGCGAACCTCAGCCTCTTTGTTGGTGTCGAGCCTGCGGAGGATTAGCTCTTGTTCCGCGGAGAGTGCATATTGCGAAACGATGCCGGCGCCGTGGCGGCTGAGCAGGACCGTCTTGGTCTGCTCGGAGAACATCTTGCCTTCCATGTCGCTGCCCACCAGCAGAATCGCGATCTCTTTTGCGATTCGGCTGCTGCGACGTACGCCTTCTGGAGGCATTTCCACCCCACGCTGCACGATGGTACTTGGATTTCTCGCGCTAAGTCACCGAATTTTGCAGACGCCTGCGCCGCTGCGCTCAACGGGCTCGGCTTGTTCAGGGCGTTGATGTGCGACGGGAGAAGAAACGGAAGCCCAGGATTCGCTAAATCCTGAAGGATGACCAAGACGGGAGGTCGCTTTCGGGGCGCAAACACGCCCCGATTGGCCGAGCCGTGAGTCGTTCTGCTGTTATTGCTTATCCGACTTGCGAACCGCAGGCTTGCGCTTGTCCTGAACTGCCACGGCGTCTCGTGTTGCCGGATTCGACACATCCCGCACCGCGGCAAGTTGAACGTTTGCGCCCGACCTAGCCTTTTGGCTCTGCGCTTGAAGCGCTCCTGATTTCTGCGCCGCCTTGGCTTGCGGAGTCATTGGCTTTCGCGCGGCAATCTCCCAAGTGTCCGTCCCATCGAAGTGGTCGGGATTCACTTCCGATTGCGCCTTGCAGGCGGGTGAGAAGAGCAGCAAAGCCCCAAATCCAGCCAACAATACCGGTAACTTCAACAAACTAAATGATTTCACAGGTGCCTCCGATTCATCTTGCTCCCGGAACCTAGGGGTCAGCACTCCAGAGAGGGGGAGCCTTAAGGACCAGATTCTCTGAATTGAGTTGATTCTCTCGTCCGCCTTAGGTCGCGTCGATAGACCGGGAGTACCATCGTGTATCCGGTTCGCCAACATCGAGAACCGCGTGGAAATGGGAAGGATATAGAATCGCTAGCCATACCGGTCCCTTGGAGCTACAATGTCCCTGTCGTTCCCGCCCCCGACACCCATTCACTCAGTTTGCGCCTTACGGTCTCCGGGTGTCCCATGGAAGCAGTTTCACGGCGGTTGGAAGAACGCACTCACCTTACAGTACGAGTGGATCTCTGCAGCCTCGACATTCGCAATCGTACGCACGAGGGCCTGACGGATAACATAAGCACCCACGGTGCGCGCGTGGTTTCAAGCGATCCTTTGAGACTCAATGAGCGGCTGAACTTGTGGTCGCTACCCGGGGACTTCCGGGCTCGAGCTCGAGTCGTTTATTGCGAGCCCCTCGGGCACAATTCGTTCGCCATCGGTTTGCAGTTGCTCGCAACTACTGGTGATTGGAAATAGCGTCTAACGAAGCGCCTCGAACGGCTCCTACCTTTGAAGAAATCCCTTGAGTATTAGCGCGAAAGCGCCAACAGCGATTCGTTGAGCTTGGTCAGGTCGGAGTCGAGCCGGTAGTAGCCGGGTCGCCAGCCAGCCGGAGCTTCATTGGGAGGCAAGTTAAGCACGGCAAAATCGTTCGCCGCCGCTTGCTCGCTCCCCAGCTTCGGGAACTGTTCTCCTACGTATGTGGCAGGGTGCTGGCTGACCACTCGCTCACATTCGTTGACGGATAGAACGGCGCGAAGAATGCCTTGGTTTTTGGCGTGAGGCTGGCAGAAGTAGAGAGTCGGCATATTTCGGCATCATCGGCCAATCTGTGAAAAACAGGAATAGTACTTTCGGCCCACCGTCCAGCTTTCGCACTAGATGCTCAAAAACATTCCCTTGCCCATAGTAAGGAACTATGTTTTCAAAGACTTAAGGAATTGTTTTTTCCTCCTTGCACTCCGCAAACGGTAACTAAAAAGAACGCTTCCCAAAATAAACCACATCAAAGCCAATCTCCAACTCCTGCTTACGGCGCAAAGCGCTTGGGGCAATGTTGCCAAGCTCGGAACTTAGGCTTGTTTGGTAAGGCTGGGGCAGGAATGAGAATTGAGACGCGTGCAATTAAGTGCGCATTAATAGCATATTGAAGCGGTGGCTTCCAATCCCAACAATGCGTAATTCTATTGCATCAGTTCGGAACGGACTCCGAAGTAGACGCCGACGCATTGCCCGCCGAAAACCGACTTGGTCTGGGGCGATATCCGTTGCGCGTCCGGACGCGATACTTCTTCAAGCGCTCGCCTATTAGCTGTACTTTGATCGAGCGCCATCCACGATTGGGATTCGGCTTGGGATAATAGCTGAACGAATAAAGATGCGCTAAATCGTCTCGGATGGAGGCAAACGCTTTCTTTTCATCCCGCCAACTCTTGGCAAAATAGGCCTTACCACCAGTGGCCGCGCTCATACGGTCAAAAACAGCGGTAGAAACTGGCTCAAGCTGGGCCTCAGTCGTGCTTATCATGTAGATAGGTATGCCTGCTGATTGGGCCAGCTCGGCGACATCCTCAGGGGGCACCATGCTGGAATTGTCGGGGCCGTTCGAGAACACCACAATCACCTTTCTTCCCGGATGCTGGCCGGCGTCCTGCACCGTCAACAACAGCGAGTTATAAAGCGCCGCATCGTCCCCAGCCACGCTCGTGCGCACGCCGCGCACCACCTCCGACCGATCGGAGGTTAAAGCCGCGGCCCGGTAAAGGTCACGGCTGTATGAATAGAAAGCTATTCTGTCCGCTCTTTCCAGGGAGCGAACAAAATCGGCGATGGCATCTTGCGCGAAGACGAAGCCCCGGTACATGTAATTGCTAGTATCGAACAAAATGAAGACATTCGCGCCCGCGATGGCCGAACTGAGCGTTTCGGGAGGGCTTTCTTGCATGCGAGCACTCCCTTGCGCCAAAGCAGACTCGTCCCCACCGTTCTTGCCAACGTCCGCAGCAACGTCCAACAATCTGGTTGTGGGACCATTCCCTTCTTCAAATGTGGCAATGTTCTGCGGAATGCCATCTTCGGTGATCGCGAAATCCTGAGGATGAAGACCGCTTACATAGTCGCCCTTATTGTTGGTCACGGCCACATTCAACTGCACCAGGTTGACCACAACACGAAGGCGCGTCGTGTCTTGTTGCGCACCGGTCCGAAACGTGGAAAGAGGCACCAGTCCCAAAAGAAGTGTCAAGATCAAGAGATATCGTTTTTCCATAGGTTTGTATGCCATATCGCACCGTGTTGTTTTTTCCCGGCAGTAACGGTCCGGTGAAAATTGAGCCAGCCGAGCTCGTCTAGGGCTGGGAAAAACTGTCATCTCTTGACAAGGCAACGATTTTGCCCTGCCGGAACTCTTCACCGGTTTCTCGAGCGGCGCGCAGCAGCGCCGGCCAATCCGCAAAATCAGTGGCAAAAATCTTCTCGACCATGCGACGCGTGAGTTCGGGAACCAGGCGGTTTAGCATCACCGGTGAATAACCTTTTTCGTCGGCCAGCCGGGCCCAGTATAGGTTGTTGGAGTCCCAGGTCTCAGCCAACAAGCGGCTGGAGTAGCCCATGAAAACCGGGGAAGGCGGCAGATTCAGCAGCTCACGCGCATAACTCTGCGCCAATACGCGGTGTGGCACTCCAAAGTCTCGCGACAGTCGTTCCCAGTTGACTTCGTCAGGATAGCGCTTAGAGAGGGTTGCCAGCTCGTTACCGGCTGGTCCGAAGGAATTGGGCTCTTGCGGAAATCTTCGTTGATATTCAGCCGTCAGATAGAAAGTGTCCGCAGGCATTAGCTGCAAAAGCACTTCGGGTAAGTGCCCTGAACGCAGACCCTGCGCCACTCTTTCGGAGCGCTGCGGGATCATACGATCGGAGAGAATACTCATGACCTTATTCCGCACTTCGTCACTGTCAGCGGAAGCGGCCAAAAGCTCCTCGCCGCACTGTTGATACAGGCTGACAGCGTGAAGCTCATTTTGGTTCACGTTCCACCATCGCGGCACGACGGCGTTGGTCATAAGGCCAGGCACCAACTCTCGCCAGATCAGCGCCTGCACATTTTGTGGTGCGATGAAGTCCTGCTCCGCGGTTGCAAGGAGGAAAGGTAAATCGGCAAGCGATCCGACCAGGTGGGCGCCACCGCCCGCCGGGGAGCCTGCGCCGAACAACTGAGGCGCTTGCCAAAGTCGTTCCAGGCCTATGACGCTTTCTCCGGCAAAATCATGCGAGCGAACGAAAAGAGGATTATGGTGGAGAATCTGGGCGCCGGGAGGTTCATAGTAGGCGTAATTGAGCCCTACGAGTGTGTCTCGCAAAAAGGGAGCGAGTTGGCCGCGAGCTTCCATCAGTTGTTGGGAAGAACCCGGCGACTTAATTATCTTCGCCAGGCTCGTGTGCATCTGCAATTCCGTATGACGGTTATTGTAAATTCCCGAGGCCCACTCCTCTCTCTCGCTATTTCGGAAAATTGGCTGGGGCATCTCGAATTCCCTGAGTTCCCCGGCCAAAGGAAGTAAGCTATTGTTTGAGAGGGTTCCTTGGGCGACCTCACGCAGGCCGTCACCCAGGGCCAAGAGCGTGTCGAGAGAAACCAAGCGCTGCCCATCCAAAACGGACCGGATTCTGTTGGCGATCCGTTCCTGCATGCGCTGCGCTTCCGTAGCTGACTGTTGTGGACCCGCAAGCAGATTGACGATTTTGTCTTGAGAAACATCGGCTTTGCCGGTTGCCGCGAGCAGCAGCTCTTTCAGGGCGGTGCGGCCTGCCTCGAAAAGCTGCGTTGAAGAGCCGATCTTGCCAAATGGCCCGATCAACTTTTGCCAAGAATCGTTTAAGGCGGCGCCAGGTATTTCACATTGACGCGCCAATATCTGCCAGAGTCCCACGCTAGCCTGAAAGGTTCCGAAGGCATTGCCCCGTAGAGTGTTCTTGGGAATACCGTTGAGGCTAGTCATAACCTGGAGGAAGGTGGCAATGGAAGCATCGTCCAAATCTGGAAATTCTGAAAAGAGCACATATTGGTCGCTGAACTCAGAGAACTTATCGGCTAGCAGGGCCACCGTTTCAGGCCTAAGGCGATGCCCCGGAGAGCGCCTGCCGTCGAGTTCACTAAGCATCAAATAACTTTGCAAAGGGCCTGTGTAGGTGGGCTCGCGAGAAATCGCGAACAGGGCTTCCAACAATTGACCTGGGTTGTCCCAGTGTGCGGCCCTGCGGCCCCAGTCGCGGATAATTTTGGAATCCGTCTTCTGACGAAAGACTTTCTTCCATACGTCGAGATTTCCAGGAATGTATAGATCGCCGCTTGGCCCCCACCGCAGCCGAGTCACCAGAAGAAACAGACCTGCGTCCCGCCGAAACACGCCCCTTCCAGCATCTGAAGAGTCTTTTCCGTGGAACACCTCATATAAATGACGCAGCCGGCCAGGTTCGGCGAAATGAGCTTGCTGTGATGGGGGTACACTCGACAGGTCGTCAAAATACGCCGCAAGCCAGCCGGTGTCCTTCGCGAACAATTTGGGGATGAAGTCTCCCGGAGAGTCAGGACTCGCTCCGACCAATTCTTTCCAATCGGGCCCCGCAGCAGATCCTCCAGGCACAACCACTCGCCCAGATCGCACGCAGATGTGGCTGCCGAAGAAATCCAAGGCTGCGGCTAGTGGAACCATTTTTTTTAGCATGTGCGATTGCTGCAATACAGATAAAGTCTCGGCATCCATTCGCGCCAGCGCCCAGTAAAAGCGCGCCAACTCCGGATCGCGTAAGAGCAGGTCAACTGCGTCAACTTTTTTTCCTTCCTTGGTCCAGTCCATCCCTACGGGCGGCGCAGGCACGTACGACATCGAGAAGGAATAAGTGAAAGCCCGGCCCTCTTGGAGACTCTTTTCAAGGTCCGGCAGAGGGAATCCAGAGTCGATGGTGAGAAACGCTCTCTGGGGGTCGGCGGTTTCCAAAAAAGTGCTCCGCTGCCCGCAGTCGGCCCGGGTTCGATAACCCAGGATTTTCAGCAGAGGTTTCGCCTCATCGCAAGTAGAAACATGAATGACCCCATCGGGACCTGCCATAGCTGCCAATTCTCGCGCCTGCTGCACATAGCGGGTCAAGAGAATAAGAAATTCCGAGGGCCGGCCCTTAGGAAACTGCCCCTGATAGCCCAATATGAATACGTTGCGAGCCAGCAAAGGCATAACCTCTTCAGGCAAAACCTTCTGGCTGATCCCTGCCATCCGTAAAAAGGAGCGCAACGGGCCTGGGATCGTAAGATTCGCCGATTCGGGTGACCCGGCCTTGGCGTCGTCCGATGGAAAAGAATTAGAGGGAACTGTGCAGTGAGCGGTAGGAGCGAGGCACGAACCAAGGGAAAGAGTGATGCCCAGAATGCAGGTAAGGCGGAAGAGAGACTTAGCCCATCGTCCCGCTGGTAAGTGGGTTAAGAGGAGTGTGCGGGCCTTCAAGATTTCCTCCCCGAAGTGGGATCGAGCCTAAACGACACAGTACAGGCGTAGAGAAAAAAGATTTGGACCCAAACGAACCAAATCTAAAACGCGAACCCGCGACGACTGATCGCTTTTCACGACGAAGTTCACAACGAAGTGAGTGAACTCATGGGAGCCATGCACCGCGCAGGGGGGACGGTGACATTCCTCGGCATCAAGCGCACACAGGGTAAACTCGTCCTTTCATGCCCTATTTATGCCGTAAGTGCGCTTATGTCAAACGGAAATTGTGAAACGTACGTTTTTGTCGGGCTAAACCAAGTATTTGTCGGTTCTGGAGAGTTCATCTAAGGAGAGCTGTGGCCAGCACACTGTAGTACACCCAGGTATGCACTCCACGGCCCGACAGTTTCCCTATATTGATGAGCCATAATCCTTGAGATTTGGTGCAGATGAGTTAAGTCATGAGCCGCCCAGGTTGCCAGCAGCTCTGAGAGAGTAACGACTCCGAGGGCAGGGTGTCGTCCACGCCGCGCAAGGTCCTCTTTCCGCAGATTCAATGTCTGCAGTTCGCCCAGGTTTTCCGACCGCAAACGGGCAAATTCATCCAGTAGCTGCACCAACGATTTACCTTGGCTCTCTCGCTCTTGTCCCCGGCGGTCAAACGGCTCAAACGGCTGAGCCTCGCCAAATTGCAGCACCATCTTCGCCCGCGGCATCCAGTCGGTGCGTTCGCCGTGGATCAGATGGCCCACGACATCGAACGCGCTCCACGTGTTTTCACCTTCATTTCGGTACGTCCACGCTTCCGGCAGGTCACGCAGAAGCGCATTGAGTGCAGCGGGGGTGCGAGTGAGAAGCGATATTGTGTGCGCCAGGTTATGCTCCATAGTGTTCCTTAATTCGTGACCGGTGATTTTCGAGACTCTGATTCTGTGCAATGGTTCCAAAAGAATAAGCTGGGCTCAAGGATGCATCATTTCCGCGGCCGTTAGCGCATAGATCGCTGCGCAGTCGATTATCTTTCTCAGGTCGACGTATTCGTTCGGGCCGTGTGCGACCGACAGCATCCCGGGACCATAAGCATAAGCCGGGACGCCCTTTGCAGCGTAGAAGCGTGTCTCCAGAAGCCCGGGACACAACTCAAACCGCGGCACTTCGCCTGTAACGGCTTGCACACTTTGGGCTAGCACTTTGCCGAGCGGCTCTTCCTCAGAGCATGCCGAGGATCGTCCTTCCTGGAAGACTTCCCATTCGAGTCGAATACCTTCGCGCCTGCAGCTTTCCAGCGCGGCGACTATCTTTGACTTTTCCTCCTCCATGTCTTCCTCCGGATTGATTCGCCGGTCGATGGTGAACCAGCACTCCTCCGGCACCACGTTGAAGTTTGCGCTCCCGCCGCTCTGTCCTCCAAGCATCAGGATGGAATGCCGTGCTTGATCCGCCCCGATGTTATAGCCGGTAGTTTTCTGCTCCACTTGTTGCTTCAGTTCCTGTAACCCCTGAACGACCTGAACCATCTTTTCGAAAGAGTTTTCTCCTTGGTGCTGCAAACCAACATGCGCGGATTTCCCCAGCACCCGGACGTGAAGCGAAATCGCACCGCGGTTCGCGTTCCACATCACACCGCTGGTCGGCTCCGCCAAAAGCATCCCAATCCCGCCACGGCCCAATCTTCCCTGTGCCGCCAGCCACGCCGAGCCGCCCTCGCCTCCCGTCTCTTCATTGGGAACCAGCGTTAAAGCAATTCGCCCGTTCAGCTCGGCGCCGCAGTCTTTGAGCGCGAGAATGGCGTACAGCATGGCCGCAATCCCGCCCTTCATGTCGCAGGATCCCCGGCCAAACAAGAAATGGTCTTTCCTCGAAGGCTTGAATTGCTCCCTAGATTGCGCCGGAACTACATCGTAATGCCCATGAAAATAGAGAACGCTCTCTCCCCGCCCGTGGCTGGCAATCAAGCAGATGGGCTTCTCGCCGGAACCTTCTCTTGGCTGATCCGCCTCCAGCCGCTCGCATTCCAGGCCCACTCGCTGCAATGTCTTTTCAAGAAAATCAGTGCAAGCGCGATAATTCTTCCCCGGTGGATTCTCCGTGGGTATCGCGACCAACTCGCTCAGCAGCGCGGCCATCTCCTCCTCGCGCTGCCGGAGCCATTCCATCAGCAGGCTGGCTCTTGCCTCAGCACTAAGCATTGGTTTGGTCATGCCGCAGCATGTTAGGAATTCAAACGGATAACGCCAAGCTCCATTTTGGTGCCACGCGAGGCATCAATCGTTGCGTTAGGATTCAGCGCCTGTGGTAGGCTGTGCCGCAATGCAACTCTCAAGCGGAGAAGATGCGTGATCACCGCTGCCAACACGTTCCCGGTACTACGCTGGGTCGGACTGCTTTGGACGATCGTGTGGCTGCCCGCCTACATTCGATTTTGGGGCTGGGCCAATCTGTTGCATTTGTGCGATGTCGCGGTGCTTCTGGGATGCGCGGGATTGTGGTGGGGGAGTTCCTTGCTGATTTCCAGCCAGGCGGTCAGCTCAGTGGCGGCCGGAATCCTCTGGTCCATCGATGTTGGCTGGCGCCTCGTCACCGGACGCTTTCTCGTCGGCGGAACCGAATACATGTGGGATGCGCGTGTACCGGTCTGGGTTCGGCTGCTCTCCACCTTTCACCTCGCTCTCCCACTGGCCTTGCTCTGGGCCATGCGCAAAATTGGATACGATCATCGCGCCCTCGCGTTGCAGGCGGCGATTGCTGCGGGACTTTTCATGGCCTCGCGATTTTTGCCCGCGGGCTTCAATATGAACTATGTCTATCAAGACCCTCTCTTTCATCGCTCCTGGGGACCTGCTCCTGCGCACCTCGTAGTAATCTTTGTTGGAATAGTTGCGCTGCTGTACTGGCCGACGCACCTTGTCCTGGGCTGGCTGTTTCCCGTGGCAAGCGTCGCCAAGTAATTTGAGGGACCAAAGAAGCCTGGAGCCGGAGAAAATGGCAAGGGAGAAAGAAAAGAATCGCGATAAATATCTCGCCATGCTGAAGACAGCCATCGAAGAGGCACGTCTCGGCCTCAAAGAAGGAGGAATTCCCATCGGCGCGGCGCTATTCGATCGCGACGGAAAGCTCTTAGGACGCGGCCACAACCGCAGAGTCCAGGAAGGCGATCCTTCCGCGCATGGCGAGACGGATGCTTTTCGCAAAGCGGGCCGGCAGCGAAGTTACCGCGACAAAATCATGGCAACCACGCTGGCACCTTGCTGGTATTGCAGCGGCCTGATACGCCAGTTCGGCATCGGCACGGTAGTCGTCGGCGAATCCGTGAATTTTCGCGGCGGCATTGACTGGCTCCGCGAAAACGGCACCGAAGTCTTCGACGCCCGTTCGAGCGAATGCATCCAGATGCTGGCGAAGTACATCGCTGACCACCCAGAAATTTGGAATGAAGATATCGGTGTGGACTGAAGGCCCGGCGTGGCTCCTTCCAAAACTTCGATGCATGGGAAACTGCCTGAACACTTCAATTTGGCGTCTCATTTTTTGGATGCCCCGGCTGCGCTGCACTCCGAACGCGCCGCCATCGTTGGCGAGCCGCGCGAGGTAAGTTACGGCGAACTCGCCGCGCTCGCGAATCGTGCGGGGAACGCGCTGCGTGCGCAAGGCGTTTCTCGCGGCGACCGCGTCCTGATCGCGCAGCCGGATTCAGCGGAATTTATAGCCGCATTTTTTGGCGCCGCAAAGATTGGCGCCCTGGCCGTGCCCGTGAATCCTTTCGCGAGATCCTCCGATTACATTCATTACCTCGAAAATAGCGAGCCGCAGGCGGCGATTGTCCATGCCGAGTCGCTCGCGGAATTTTTGCCGGCTTCAAGCGTGCGCCCGCAAATTCCGATTGTCGTCGTGGGCGAGAAAAGAATCGATTTGCACGGCGTGTCTTGCGCCAAGTGGAAGGGTTGGATAGGACCGGCCAGCGAGCAACTCGCCGCCGCGGACACTTCGCCGGGCGATCCGGCATTCATGCTCTACACCTCTGGCAGCGGCGGCGCGCCCAAAGCGGCGGTGCACCGTCATGCGGATTCGCTGGTCGCCAGCGCGAATTATGCACAAAACGTTCTTGGCCTTTGCGCGGACGATCTGACATTTTCCGTTTCCAAGTTGTTTTTCGCGTACGGCCTGGGAAACGGAATGTATTTCCCGCTTTCCGCCGGCGCCCGGATGATGCTGAATCCGGAGCGCACCAGCGTGCCGCATGTGATTGACCTGGTGGCGCGTCACCGGCCGACCATTTTTTTCGCGGTGCCAACTTTTTATGCCGCAGTGTTGCGGGAAGCGGAGCGATCCGATCATGGCGTCAATTTTTCTTCGGTGCGCAAGTGTGTTTCTGCCGGCGAGACGCTGCCGGCTGAAATTTTCAACGCTTGGAAGCGGCGATTCGGAATTGAAATTCTCGACGGCATCGGCTCCACGGAAATGCTGCATATTTTTATTTCCAGTGTTCCGGGAAAATGCAAGCCAGGCAGTTGCGGTTTCCCCGTGCCTGAGTACGAAGTCAAAATCGTGGACGACGCGGGAGAACCGGTGCGTGACGGCGAAATCGGCACTTTGTGGGTGCGCGGCGCGAGCGCGTTCTCGGAATACTGGCGCATTCCCGAACTGACGGCGCGCACGAAACGCGGTGATTGGGTGGCGACCGGCGATAAATTCTTTTGCGATTCCGAGGGCTACTACCATTATTGCGGGCGCGCGGACGACATGCTGAAAGTCGCGGGAATGTGGGTTTCTCCGATGGAAGTGGAGAACGCGCTGCTGGGGCATCCCTATATTGCCGAGGCCGCGGTGGTTGGCGCGACCGATGAGCGCGGACTCTCGTATTCCGTCGCCCACGTGGTATTGCGTGGGAATGCGCAAGGATCGGAAAAGCTGGCGGCGGAAATTTGCGAGCACGTCAAAGCGCGGCTCGTATCGTACAAAGTTCCGAGAGAAGTGCGATTCTGCGCGGAGCTGCCGAAAACCGTAACGGGAAAAATCCAACGCTTCAAATTGCGCGGCGCGTGAATGAATTTGTCCAGAGACATGCCCACGCCAAAATGCCGCCAGGGTCAAGCCCGCCGCTACGCTTTCGGAAAATGCATCACGGAGAATCATTGTAGGCGTCGTAGGAAGAGGCGATGGCGCGAACTTCGGCGAGAGTCTGGTCGCGCAACAGCCTGCCGTCTTCGAGAATTGTTTCAAGAGCGTTGTTGGATGGAATAGGAGCGCCTTCGACGATTTCAACGGTGGCGAACTCCTTGCAGTTTTGAATGAGGTTGAAGCGGCCGCCCTTGCTGGCCTTTGACGGATCCGTTTTCGGATTCTTGTAAACGTTGTGCCATTGGCCGTTGCGGTCGATGGCGGAACATTTCAATGCGAACTTCAGCGTGTCGCGGTTGATTTGCTGCAGCAGCGCGCCGCCCATGCCGTAGCTCCAGATATCCTGCGACCAGCCTTTGCGGGTGAGCTGCGCGGTGATGTTCTGGATGGTGTAGAAATTCACGCCATCGCCCTGGATGAAGCGCACGCACGGAACAGTCGTCTTCCAGCCTTTGCGATTTACTTCGTAGCCGAATTTCTCGCTGACGATTTTGAAGAGTTCCTCGAGAACGCTGACAGCGTCGCCGGAATCCGGGCGAATCACGAGCACGCCCTTTCTTTGGAGAACTTTGTCGCGGAGCGCGCCGCCCCACAGATTGCGGACGGCGTTGTAGACATCGTAGGAATCGCTGACGCAGGCGACGATTCCTTCCGGGCAATTTGCGAGGATGTTGGCGTAGGCGTCGAGTTCGTGGGCTTCGCCCCACGCGGTGATGGTGGAATGCTCGGATGCTGGGATGCTGTAAGCGGCGCAGTCGAGAGGATTCCGCGCGGTGAGATCGGCGGAATAATACTGATTGAGAAGCTGAATGGCCGCGAGAGTGTCCGTGCCGAGAAAATTCAGCAGGTGCGCGGCGCCACCGATGGCGGCGGATTCCTTGGAAGAGACGCCGCGGAATCCGAAGTCGTGCAGCTTGAAGGGAAGAAGCGAAGGATCGCCGGTGCGCACAAGGGCCTTGCCGATGATTTGCTTGATGGCGCGAGAAAGAGTGGCGACGGTGATGGGGTACCAGACCTGGACGAGCAGCGTTTCCGCCCAGTTGGTGAGCCAGTAGAATTCCGGATCGGTGTTTTCGATAGTGATGAGGGCGTTGTGCGTCTTGACGACCGTGCCTTCCTTGACCGCGCGGATGCGCAGCGGCAGGCGACCGCCGTGCTTGGCATAGAGAGATTTGAAGCCCTCGTAGTTAAAAGTTTTCGGGTGGCCGGAGAAGTGCGCGCGAGCGATGCGGCGGGCTTCTTCGACGTCGTCGAACGTGAAGACCTGGCCGGCGAAATTGGATTTGATGATGTATTGCAGCATGGCGAGCATGGTCTCTTCAAACATGCCGCCGCGCGATTCGAGGTAGGAGTAGATGTGGCGCGTGTCCGGAGGATATTGCCACCAGTGCGTGAGCTTGTAGGAGTCCGTGTTGAGGATGGGGTTCAGGCGCAGCGACTGCATGGGGCTCCTCGGAAGATGGCGAACCAAGATGCAAGAATCCGCACACTGCAGACCCGGCGGTGCGGCATCCTGCCTATCGCTTCTGTCTCATAGTGAGAGACTTTCCCATGTTTCTTATTAACCCTGGGACTAGTCGTTCGCTTGATCCAGCAACGATGCATGCTGCTATCAGGCCGAGAAACGGGTGCGTTAAAGAATGAAATACGCCGAGTAGCAAGTCAGCCTTGATGGCGACGGCCACGACAAAGCCACCGACCATGCCCACCAATACTCGAATTGCGCCTTCGAATCTATGTATCTCTGGACCAGCAACGGCTTCCAAGTGAATCATCTCGCTCCTACTTGTGATTGAGAGTAAGGCTCCGACGCTCCCCATCATTGTGCCGATCATTATCTCAAGCGAGTTCAGCCAGGTAGCGTTTGCCGTCGTGTTTCGCACCAAAAAGAGAATTGCCGCTGCGGCCAGAGCTGCCAAGGAAACGAACAATACCCCTTCCAAGTACCAACGTCTGGCGTTTTCGCCCCCTCGTGCGTCCAGATATGAGTGGGCTTTGTCGAGCGCCTCCTCTGCTTCCTTCTCTTCGCCACCGCCAAGAATCCGGGCCATTGCCTCACCTAGTAGGCGGACGAAAGGCTCACGTTGGGTCTTAGATAGTTGAGTGATTGAAAGTGTTTCTAAATGACCTATTTGGTTAGCTATGCTGTCAAAACCATCCGGTGACTTCCCCTGGAACCGGATGTACGCCCATTCAACGTAAAAGTCTTCGTCCAGATACACTATATGATCCTGCGTGGAATCGATCAGAGCGTTAATCTTTTTATTGAGCCTTGGCTCAATGTCCCCCTCACAATAGAACGCAAAGTTCTGGACCGGCTTTCCAGAACCCTGGGTTTGTGTATCCGTCTGCTGATCCATCGCGATGATTATGCTTGAGTGTAGAGCGTTGGCATCTAGATATTTTCGTCCCACAGGGAACTGTCTAAGCGTCGCTGTCTGGGAGTTGTGGCTTATCGTGCGGGGACTTCCAATCACCGCCGAATACCAGCTAAGCGAGGGTGCGCCCACGACAACGGGAAAAGAGAGATGCCGCCCTAAAGGGACGGCCCTACGTAGGGAAGGGGGCGGACTGAGGTCGGCCCCTGGACAGACAGGGTAGATCTATGCAGCTTCAACACTTTTCACCACAAAGTACTTGACAATGCCAACTACGCGAAGTAGGCTGACGAAGCGGCGGAGAGAGACGGGACACAAACCACCATGTTCAAGCGGATTGCGGCGATTGCTTTCATTTTTGGATGTACGGCGGTTGCGTGGGCCATTCTAGGGTCCACCATTTTCTACAGGACGTACAACGCGGAGTCCGGACTATCCGGGCGCGTAGCTTCCACGTGGGGAGCGCCGCAAGCGCAGGCGCCACCGGCGATTGCGCGGGAATGGAAAGAAGAAAAAACCGTCGAGGTGGAAGAGAAGGGAAAGAAAACTACGCGCACGGTAAGCGGCAGACTCATTTCGGAGCCGGTGAAGATTGACGCGAGCCGGGTTGCGGCGGCATTGCACATCGATTACCGGCAAAAAGGGCTGCTGTGGTTCAGCACCTACACGGTGGATTTCGACGGAGCGTACACATTCCAGAATCCCACGCCGCGGGAAGAAGAGTTTGTGATTCAACTGCCATTTCCCGCGCAACAGGCGGTGTACGACAACGTGCAACTGCTTCTGGACGACAAGCCGCTGGCCGTGACGTTCAGCGGATCGCAGGCGGTGGCGCGGACCCGCCTGGCGGCGAGCGCGAAGTCCGTGCTGCATGCGGCGTATCGCTCGCAAGGGCTGGATAGTTGGCGATATTCGTTTTCACGCGCGAATGCAGATGGTTCAACGGCGCGTGACAATGCGGACGGAAGCGGAAAGGAAATCTCGCAAGCGCGCGACTTCCATCTGCTGGTGAAAACGGATTTTTCGGGTTTCGATTTCCCGGACAATTCGCTATCGCCGACGGAAAAACGGCAGACAGCCAACGGCTGGGAGTTGGAGTGGAATTACCAGAATCTGGTGTCTGGATTCGACATCGCGTTGAAAATGCCACAGAAGCTGCAACCCGGGCCGCTGGCGGGGCGAATCAGCTATTTCGCTCCTGTGTCGCTGTTCTTCTTTTTCTTTTTGGTGTTCATTCTGTCCACGCTGCGCGGCAACGATCTGCATCCGATGAATTACTTTTTCCTGGCGTGCGCGTTCTTTGCGTTTCACCTGCTGCTGGCGTACCTGGCGGACCATATTTCGATCCATGCGGCGTTCCTGATTTCGTCGATCGTTTCCGTGGTGCTAGTGATCAGCTATTTGCGCCTGGTAGTGGACCCGCGATTTGCCCTGGTGGAAGCTGGACTGACGCAATTGATCTACCTGGTGCTGTTCTCGTATGCGTTTTTCTTTGAAGGGTTCACGGGATTGACGGTGACGATTGGCTCGATCCTCACTCTGTTCGTGGTGATGCAAATGACGGGACGAATTCGCTGGGAAGAGAAGTTCAGCCCGGCATTGGCGCGCAAGAGCGCACTACCCGCGTGACGTGCGTTGGTCGCTTTGCAGCGTCAAGCACCTGTCAAACTTTGCGGGCACGAAAAATACCGAGAAATGCGGCGTGGCCAACTCAGTTCGGCCGCGACCCTGTGAGCGGAGGGGAAGCTAAGAGTTCCAGGTGACGCGGGTGAGCTGCTTTTTACGCGATTCCCATTCGGCGCCGGAAAGGATGCGCGGGGCGACTTCGATGAGGCGAGGAGTGAGCTTAAAGACTGCGGCTGCGTTCCAGGGGCGGCCGTCGCGGGTGCGATATTCGCGGACGTTAAGCGCGTCGGCCATGCTGTTGAAGGAAATGTCCTGGACGATCATTTCGGCGACGAAGCGGAGTGTCTGCATCTCGAGCGGGTCGTCTTCCAAGTGACGGCAATCGGAGCCAATGCGCAGGCCAAAGGGAATCTCCTCGGAGGCGGCGGGAAGCTGTTCTGGCTCGGGGGCCGACGAGGATTCCACTTCGCGCTCCCATTCCAGGGCGATCAGGGTCCATCCGGCGTCGTGCATTTTGGAAAGGTAAGTGGAAGTGGGGAGGATGCTGACCCGTTCACGCATGCGATCAATCTTTTTCACGGAAGCCTCCGAGGTGAGCTTTAGTTGGATGCCGGGGACGCAGTTTCCCGTTGAAGAATGGGGCAATCTTCATGCCGTGTGAAGGAAGTATGGAAACTATAGATTCAAAAAGACTTCTTGCGACGGACTGAGGGTTGGCCTGCTTGGGGGGCGTCCGCTGGCGGGATGAAAGTGTCGCGTTGCCGGACACTTCGGGAGACGCGAGGGAGGCGGCCCGGCCGACCAAAAAAGTGGGAACGAAAGGGCCTGCACAGAAGGTAGAATCACAAAGCAAGTATTCCTGCGGGGGAAAAATGCCGAGAAAACCGACGATTGATGATGCGAGGCTGATACTGGAACTCTACGACCTGCGGCGCGAGGTGGAAATGCGCAAGGCACGGCAATGGTGGCTGACCACGTTCTGGCCCAAATGCGCAGACGACTTCGTGAAAGTGGCGACGGCCATGGGGACGGAAGAGAATAACTGGCTGAGGCAAGTGGGCGGGTACTGGGGAATCGCCGTGTCCTTTGTCCTGAATGGTGTGCTGAGCGAAAAGCTGTTCTTTCAAGTGTCATTTTGCGGCGAAATGTACTTCATTTTTGCAAAGGTGAGGCCGTTCTTGCCGGAGCTCCGCGAGAAGATGAAGAACCCCGAGATGTTTCTGACGATTGAGAAAGCCATCATGGGATGGAAGCTAGCGCGGGCGCAGTTTGAAAAAGTGGAGGCTCGTGTGGCGGCGATGCGGCAGCAGAAATGAAATCGCGGGGCTGGCGGGAAATTCGACTTCGGCGGATGAGACTTGCCATCGTGATTTTGGCAGCAGGCGCCGCGATGGCTCCCGCGGAAGTGTTGGCTGACAACGCGAGGACTTGCACTGCGGGAACTACGCTGCGCTTGAGTGCACCCGAAGCGAGCCAGGGAAGTTTGTTGTTGATCGAACTGAAGAGCGCAAAGCCACTGGCGGGAGTGCAGGGCGATTGGGGCGGTCGGACTGTCCCAATGTGGCGGGAGGGCACCGACGAAGCGAAGCGCAGAGGCTTGCTGGGAGTCGATCTGGAAAAGGCACCCGGTGAATACGAGCTAAAGATAACGGGAGAGACGGCGAGCGGCGAGAAAATGAGTTGCAGCGTCAAGGTGCCAGTGAGGCAAGGCCGGTTTGCGACCGAGCGATTGCAGGTCGGGAAAGAGTTCGTCGAGCCTAGCCCGGAGCAAGTCAAGCGCGCGAATGAAGAGCGCCAAAAGTTGCGCGACATTTTTGACAGTGCGACGCCAGAGCGGTTGTGGGACGGTCCATTTCGCATACCGCTGGATGGGGTGACAACGGGCTCGAATTTTGGGAAGCGGCGGATTCTGAACGGGAATCCTGGGTCACCCCATGGCGGCGCGGATTTGCCGGGCGTAACCGGAACGACGGTGCACGCAGCGCAGCGCGGGAAGGTCGCGCTAGCGGAGGAATTGTTTTTTTCAGGGAACACGGTCGTGCTGGATCACGGACTCGGGATTTACACGTTTTACGGGCACCTTTCGGAGATTGACGTAAAAGCGGGCGACGTTCTGGAAGCGGGCACGGTGCTGGGAAAAGTTGGGGCTACCGGGCGCGTCACGGGACCGCACTTGCATTGGGGACTGACGGTGGAACGAGCGCGGGTGAACCCGATGCTTCTTGTGAAACTGTTGGTGAACTCCCCCGAGGTCCCGCCAAGGAAAAAGTCCTCCAAGCGGAGAACAAGATGAAACGATCGCGCTGGCCGAAACACTAGAAGGGGACAGGCTGGCTGGGGCTGAGGAGGGCGTAGGGGGAAAGAATGCTATGTCCTTACAGTTGTTTAAGATAGCTGAATTACGAGGGATGCTGGGGTTCGGTAGCCTGGATGGTGGAGCATTGGAGAAGTACGAGGGTACTGTTTTGGAATAGGATTTTGTGGTACCGTTCTGCCATTGTCCCGGGAGAAGTATGAAGGCAGTATGGGGCTGTGTGGGCAAGGTTCGTGCTAGTCACTTCCGTTCTCCTGTTCTTTCGCTTTAGCACCCTGCTGGCACGACTCAGTAAGCGGACACTCCTCGATCGAAGCTAGTCGAAAGCGCCGCGCGTTCCCAAATAGAGTTTGAGGTCGAAGCCGAAATGTCCCTGCTTCACTTTCGTTGCAAAGAGCGCCGGCGCACGCTACGAGTAGCACTGACCGTGCCGCTGACGGTCCACGGGAAGGCGGACTCGGGTGAAAAGTTCAGTGCGCAGACGGTTTCGCAATCCGTGAACCGGCATGGGGCGTTGTTTCAACTGGAAGAGATCGTAAAGATGGGGCAGACCGTCGTATTGATGAACGACCACACTTCACAGTCGACAGAGTGCCGCGTTGTTTCGATTCATCGGGCCCGCGACGGCAAGCAGTATGTCGGGGTGGAGTTTAATTCACCCGAAATGAATTTCTGGCACATGCAGTTCCCGACTCCGGGCGCAAAGCCACTGCGCCGGATAGTTCCCAACAAAGTCAGCGCATAAAACCCACCGCAGTATTTCTTCCGCTCCACTTTCTTCTCCGCGTTAGGATTTGCCTATGCCAAGTGGGGTAACACGAATCGGACTGATTTCGGATACTCATGGTTTGCTGCGTAAAGAGGCCGTGGAAGCCCTGCGTGGGTCGGAGCTGATCCTGCATGCCGGAGATGTGGGCAAGCCGGAGATTTTGGAGGCGTTGAAAAAGATTGCGCCGGTGGTAGCGGTGCGGGGCAACGCGGATATCGAGCCGTGGGCGCAGGCGTTGCCGGAGACGGCTGTGGCAGAAGCGGGCGCGGTCTTGATTTATGTCCTGCATGATGTGAATGCCCTGGATTTGAATCCTGCGGCAGCTGGTTTTCAAATCGTCGTTAGCGGCCATACCCACAAAGCGGGAAGGCTAGAGCGCGATGGAGTGCTGTACATCAACCCGGGAAGCGCGGGCCCACGAAGATTCCAATTACCCGTAACGGTGGCACGTCTTCAGTTGGGGCGAACCGCGTATGAGGTAGAGTTTGTGGACCTGGAGCGCCCAATACCTAAAGCGCCGCTTTCCACCATATTTAGCGGGAAGCGCTGACCCAGACCATGCCATCGACGCCGGGAGTGAGGTCGATCGGCGGCAACAATTTCCAGGAGCGCACGTCGAGCACGGCGATCTTTCCCGCGCCTGTCCCACTGACATACGCGAGTTCCCCGTCCGGACGAATCAGGATTTCCGACGACCTCTCTGGAGCTTCAAACGAACGCACCACTTTCAGCGATTGCAAATCAACCACGAAGAGTTTGTTCGCAGTCATACTGACTGCCAGCAGCCAACGGCCATCGGGAGTAGACTCCGACGCATAGGCGACGGCCGGCAATTCGATCCAATTCGTAATTTTATTTGTGGCCGCGTCGATGACGGCGATGCGAGGCGCGTCCTGATCATGGGTAAAGATGCGGCGGCTATCCGGCGAAATCGAAATGCGCTGAACGATCTTGGCCACGGGAATCGTGGTAATGAGACTGCGCTTGGCCAAGTCCAGCACGCTTACGCTTCCGGCGCTGACGTTGGCGGTGTAACCGCGCTGGCCATCGTTCGATAGAACCAGCATGTGGGATTGCGGCTCACCGGTGGGAATTTCCGCGAGGACCTTGCGGGTTGAAGGATCGATGACGTCGACGACATTCGCTAGCTCGGCGGTGACGTAGAGTAGCCCGTCCGGCCCGAATTCCGCGCGGTGCGGGCGGAGCGGCTTGCCCAAATCGATCGTGGCGGCTAGTTTGCGCGCTTGCAAATCAATGACGTCAATCGTACTCCCATCTGTCCCGGGCCTTCCAACACCGGAGTTTCCGTAAATCGGAACGTACGCGAAGCGGCCATCTTTCGAGGCCATGACTTCATGGCCGTTCACGCCGACAACGATTTTTGCGAGTTCGCGGCGATTGTCGGGATCGACCAGGAGCAGGGTGTGCTCTTTTTGATTCGCGACGACCAGCAGACCACTTGCGGGCGGAGCCGGCTTTGCGACTCGGAGCACCCCCGAAGTCAGGAACATCATGAAAGCAAAAAGCAGTGACAAGCGTGCGAGCATGGTTCACCTCGACGAAACATCTTTCTCTTTCCAACGTGCCGAAACTTAGCGCAGTATAACTTCTCCCAAAGTCAGCGGCTACGCCTGAGTTTCTTCTTCGCCGTGTTTTTGCCCCGAGCCTTCCGCCTTACTGGCTCTCCCCTGGACACCTTATCGCGCGCTTTCTTGGGGAGTTTCGCAAAAACCATGTCATACGATTCGCGCAGCAAGCGCGCCAGTTCTTCCGCCGGCAAAGCATCTCTGGTTTGCAGCGCCACCCATTGGGCGCGAGCCAGGTAAGGAGCAGGAATTATGTTGGGCCGCTCCGTGAGTTCAGCAAAATTCTCCAGAGAAGCTTTGAACGAGAGGCACACGGGAGCCGGTTCCAGCGGCGTCACGGCGAACATTTTGCCTCCGACTTTGAAGAGCAAGTCGTAGCCCCACTGGATCTGTTCCGTGGCACCGGGAAACGAAAGGCAAACCTCACGCAGCCGATCGACGTTCATGAGCACAATTCTAGGACGAAGAGGACGCCGGTCTCAATGAATGAGATAGCAGGTTAAGCGGCCTTGCGCACGAGTCATCCATCCCAGGCGATTTCCTTCACCGGACCGATCACAAAGAAATAAGAGAGGGCGGCGAGCATCGCGATGATGGCCATAATCACAAAGGCCATGAAGAAACGTCCCGTGAAGTCGACCACGAATCCGGTTATGGTCGGCGCAATAATGCCCGCAAGATTCCCCAGAAAATTTTGGAAACCAGTCCAGCGGCCGGCCATTCGCGGTCCCGCAATCGTTTGGGTGATGGCCCAGATATTCGAACCACACATGCCTCCAGTTAGGAACGCCAGCAATAGCAGAATGACGGCAGTCGCTGGGCCCGCCAGAGCACAGCCGAGGAGGAGCAGTCCCGCGCTTCCCGCCCCCACACCAGCAATTGTTTTGCGAACCAGCGTAGGCGTTCCACCGGCGGCGATCCAGCGGTCGGAAACCCAGCCGAAGATTGTGGCGCCTGCTGAATAGCACAAATATCCGACGCCAACGATTTTAACCATGGTGGCCACCGGAAAGTGCCGCTCTCGCTCGAGGTAGTAAGGCAGCCAGGTAATCTCGAAATAGAGAACATAGTTTGCGCCAAACAGGCCACCGCAGGTTCCCCACATGGAACGCTGCTTCAGGAGTTGGAGAAAGCCCGCGCCACGTTCCGTCACAGGCGAGACAGTTGTCGCCTTGCCCCCCGGCATCCAAGCAAACCAGGGAATCAGCCAGGCCATGCTGGCGAGGCCCAGGACAATGAAGAAGGGGCGCCAGCCGTAACGCGCCATTAATGTCCCGCCGAAGAAAGTTCCCAGGGCGGGGCCACATCCCACTCCCGCGGCGATGAGCGCGTTTGCGAATCCGCGGCCCACTTCCGGAACGTGGCGCACCAAAGTCCTTGCGTAGCAAGGGTAGGCGACGGACTCCCCCATGCCCAGAATAAGCCGTGCAGCAAGCAATGCCGCGAACGCGTGCAAACTGCCGGTCATGGCCGTTGCGCCGGACCAGAGGGAAAAGCCAAGAGCCATCACCCATTTGGCATCAAAGCGGTCCGCCAGCCATCCGGAAACGGGGAGGAAGAGGGAGTAGGTCCAGAAAAACGAGGACAACAGGATGCCGAGCTGCGCGGCGGACAAGTTCAGTTCGTCCTTCAGCAAAGACGACGCGATAGAGAGATTGCCGCGATCAATGTAGTTGATCAGAGCGGCCAGCGCCAGCAACGCGATCACGCGGTTGGCGGTGCGCGAAGCTGGGGTGCTCTCGTTGTCAAGTGGGGAGGACAAGTGTGGTTGGCGGACATTCTCCATGCCGGCATGGGATGTTGCAAGCGGCTTCTTCGCGGACAAGTTCAGTTCGTCCTTCAGCAAAGACGACGCGATAGAGAGATTGCCGCGATCAATGTAGTTGATCAGAGCGGCCAGCGCCAGCAACGCGATCACGCGGTTGGCGGTGCGCGAAACTGGGGTGCTCTCGTTGTCAATTGGGGAGGACAAGTGTGGTCGGCGGACATTCTCCATGCCGGCATGGGATGTTGCAAGCGGCTTCTTCGCGTAGTGGCTCTGGTTTTCCGAAATGGCAAGGCGAGGAAGGGAAGTCGTGGGAGCAATGCTAGCGAGAGGGCCCGGCTGCTAAAGCCGGGCCCTTCACCAGGTTAACGAGGTTACCTGCCGCCCCAGCGGTAGGCGATGCCCGACTCGATCCGGGCATTATTCTGTCTGGTGCCTGCAAAGTGCGTGTAAAGGTACTCGACTTGGATCAATCGCAGGGCGACATGCTCCGTCACCTTGTAATCAGCGCCGCCTCCCAGCGCCATCGCGAATGAGTTCGCGGTGCCGCCGCCGGTGCCCCCGAAGTGCTGCCCGCCGAATAGGACATGGGCGAACGGAGTCAAAGAGCCATAGGAACGATACGTCACTCTGGGCCCGAACATATAGTTGACCGCGTGGGCGCTGACGCCGGATGGCAGGCCGGTCACTCTGCAGTACCCGAAATCCCCGGCCACCCCGAGCCAGTTGCTCACGTTGGCGGCAGCCGCGCCGCCAAAACCCTGGCAGTTCGTGCCGCCAGGATTAAGCCGAATGTACTGATAGCCGCCGAATACCTCGGCCTTGGGGTACTCCTGAGCCCTGACTGGTACTACCCCCACGGCGAGGATAAATACTCCAAGAATCAGTAATTTACGCATCTTCCCTCCTGAAATGGTTATGCTGAGCCTACCTCCATCATCCTGGGTCGGACTGTCCGCCGCAAGGCCGTACCTGGCCGTGTTCCCTATTTGGCAACAGGCCCCCTTGGACCAGGAAGTTCACCACGCAGGGCCGGAAAAACAGGCTTGGATCCCCATCCCCGCAGGTGGTGGATTTGAACTGTGCGAGTGAAAACAAGGCGGAAGTGAAGGCTGGCATGCCGCCGGGGGTGGACGGTGCGCCAGCGGCGGTACGGAGGCAAGCCCTTGTTCGAGCCAAGCTTACTCATGCGCCCTGTCCCCGGCTGGCGCACCCGTCCTACTAGCAAGTGAACTCTGGCAACAAAGGAATATACGCCCCGGGGCTATCGCCACAGGGTTAGGATGACCCCCATCAGGAGATAGCAAACGAGTTGGTAGCCGGTATTGATGCCGAAGAGCTTCATGGTCTGCTTGCTGAAGAGCGCTCCAGTAAACTGCACAGTGGCCACAAATCCGAGCCACACATGGAAGCTTGTCATCAGACCGATGTGCAGATCCTCTGCGCGAAGCCCGTGAAGGATCAGCGCCAGCGTAAAGGCGGACAACAGGCTGGCAACGAAGGAGCCGCCGTAGGCCGGGCCAGCGCTCTTCTTCATTTCTTCCATGCGAGCTTTGTCGTTCGCGTCGTAGCCCATTTCGCGCATCCAGGCTCTGGCGAAGAGCAGGGGTGAATACCACAGAAATCCCACAACCATGGTGGAAACCGCCGCTACCAAGATCGCGATCCAATTCAAGTGGTGCATTTGCAGGTGCATGAATGTTTTCTCCAGTCAGCGATGAGGGAAACAGTGGGCGCTATCCTATGACGCGCTTCGCAGGGATGCAAAGGAAATAGGCGAACAGATGTTTCCGCAAGCGCTTAGTTCTGACTGTACCGTACGTAGGCCATGAGAGAAGGGTTGTGAGGTTAAAAGAGGGCCGTTCTCTCATCGGTATCAGGTGACGAAAAATCTCTGTTCAGACCGAGCCAAATGGCCTAAAAGAAGGGTATTCAGGTCAGACAAAAACTCTGAAGTTTGTGGGCGCCTCTATGGCGATGCATGCAGATGGAGAGTAGAGGCACAATTCGGCGGTCCGATCCGATATTCGGACGAGAGGAGTGGTTCATAAAAACAAGAATCGTAAGCCTACTGGGTCTAGCATCTTTGATCCTGGCGTTTGCATTCATCGCAACGGTACCGGCGGCACCCAACAAGGCCAACGTTCCGGCGACACCGGCGGCGAATGCCCTGCCCGCCGCGCCGGCGACAGCAACTCCGGCGGAGGCGCATCCGCAGATTCGTGAAGCCCTCGCAGCGCTGCGCAGGGCCAAGGAACACATGGAACACGCCGCACACGACTTCGGCGGTCATCGCGTGGAAGCAATTGAGGCAACCAATCAGGCGATCAAGCAGCTGGAAATCTGCTTGAAATACGACAAGGACTAAACCACAAGAGAAACGCTGCTTCCTTTCTCCCCGGACTGAGCTCGTGCTCAGCTCGGGTCTTTCATTTCATGGACGAATATTCGAGCTAGTGGACCCGCCGGAATTCCACGTAATCGCGCCCGGCGTAGAGGCGATAAGTTCCGGAGGTGGCGGAAGCCACCACCTGTAGGGGCACGGGGCGCTTCATTTCCGCGTCGCGCTGAGAAGCGGCTTGTAATACGTCGTTGGCTCCGAGGTCCATCACCACAAATTTTCCGCCGTTGAGGAAACCGATGCCATACGCACCGGGCTTCAAGGTTTGACCGCCGATTTCGAGCGTGACTTCGTTGAGGAGATAGGCTTGGTATTTCTCCTTGATGGCCGTGGAGTAACCGGAACTGTCAACCATGCCCGCGAGAACAAAGAGATCGTCGGCAAAGTGCACGCCACCGCTGTTGCGGAACTGGACTGGAGCGCTCTGACCGCGGAAGAAAACTCGTTCCGGGAAAATTTTTGGAGTGATATCCGCCGCCTTGAGAATTACTTCCTTCCCGTCAGGTGAAGGATTGCCGGCCATCGCCGTTTGCAGATACCGGATGGAAAATGTCAGAAACAACACGGACAGCACAAGAAAGTACTTCGCGAAACGCGCCATAGAAACTCCTTTCGGGATACGTGCATCGTACAACATTTCTTTTCGCCCCAGAATAAGGAAACGATCGGGATTTCTTGCATTTAAGAGAACAGAGCCGCGACCGGGCCGAGGGAGTGTTGTGGTATCTTACGCGCGCCTGCGGGATTGCTTAATCGGGAGGATGAGAATGCTGGATCGGCGAGATTTCATGAAGACGTGCTCGGGAATGGGTTTGGCCGGAACACTCTTTCCGGGAGTGTTGTGGGCGCAAGCAAGAGCCGAAGGCGCGAAGAAAATCACCAAGGAAATGATTGAAAGTGCCGCGGCCATCGCGGATGTGCCGATTTCCGAAGAATACAAAGAGATGATGCTCGAAAACCTGAACGATCATGGGAAAGGCTACGAGGAGATTTACAAGCTGCACATTCCAAATTCTGTCGATCCGGCGCTGATTTTTGACCCCTTGCTTCCCGGGATGAAATTCGAAACCGCTCGTAAGCCCTTGAAGATTTCCAAAGCCGGGAATTCCGCGACCGTAAGCGCGCCCAAGAATCTCGAGGACTTGGCATTTGCGAGCGTGCGCGAATTGAGTGAGCTCGTTCGAACAAAAAAAGTTTCCTCGCTCGCGCTTACCGAAATGTATGTGGGGCGGCTAAAGAAGTATGACCCGACGCTGAAGTTTGTTGTGACGCTGACGGAGGAGCGGGCGCTCGCTCAGGCCAAGAAGGCCGACGCCGAAATTTCCGCGGGAAAATACCGAGGGCCCCTGCACGGTTTGCCGTGGGGCGTGAAGGATTTGCTGGCGACAAAGGGCTATCGAACCACGTGGGGTGCCGGCGGATTCGAAAGCCAGATGATCGATGAAGATGCGACCGTCGTGAAGCGGCTCGACGAAGCGGGCGCCGTGCTGGTCGCAAAGCTGACTCTGGGTGCGCTCGCTCTAGGCGACGTGTGGTTCGGCGGGGTGACACGGAACCCTTGGAACACAAATCAGGGATCGAGCGGTTCCTCCGCAGGTCCAGCGTCTGCCACTGCTGCGGGCTGCGTGGCGTTCAGCATCGGCTCCGAAACGCTCGGATCGATTTCCTCGCCATCCACGCGTTGCGGATGTACGGGACTCCGGCCGTCGTTCGGCCTGGTGCCGAGGACGGGGGCGATGGCGCTTTCCTGGAGCATGGACAAGCTGGGGCCGATTTGCCGAACCGTGGAAGACTGCGCGCTCGTTTTGGACGCGATTCACGGGAGCGACGGCAAAGATCGCACCGTGCAACCAGCAGCTTTTAATTGGGACGCGAATCTGGATTGGCGAAAACTGCGGATCGGCTATTTGAAATCGGCGTTCGAACGCAAACCGGACGAGCAGCAAGAAGCCGCGAAGGAGGAGCCGTCCACAACTCCCGAAGAACAAAAAAAGCGCGAAGAAAGGAAGAAACGGCGAGAGGCCGCGCGCGCGCGTGCTGAGTACGACAGAAGATACAACGATGCCGCACTCGCGAAACTGCGCGAAATGGGAGTAAACCTCCTTCCCGTGGAGATGCCCCAGTTTCCTTACGACGCCATGATAACCATGCTCACGGCGGAATCCGCCGCGGCCTTTGATGAACTAACGCGCACCGGAAAAGACAAATTGTTGACTTCGCAGAAAGACTACGATTGGCCGAATACTTTTCGAACGGCGCGGTTCATCCCTGCCGTCGAATACATCCAGGCCGCGCGAGCGCGCAGGATGGCCATGGATGCCGTCGCAAAAGTGTTCGACGATTTCGACGTGATCGTGGCCCCTACGAGCGGCCAACAATTGGTAATCACAAATCTAACCGGTCACCCGGCGGTAATCTTGCCGAACGGATTGCGCGGAAGTGATGCGCCGAAATATCCTTCTGACGACCCGAGCGATTTCCAGAACGCGGGCGGCCCGGGGACACCGACCAGCCTGACTCTTCTCGGGAAATTGTACGGCGAGGCGAAATTGCTCGCGTTTGCGCGCGCCTACCAGGAGGCCACGGGCTTCCATCTCCAGCATCCCAAGCTGATGCCAGCGTTGTGATCCTATCGAACGGATCGTGGCCGCGGCGGACTACATCCCTTTCTGAATGGGATAGCTCTTGTCAGCCCAGTCCGTCGCAAAATTTGTGGGAAGAACGAGGACCCGCAATTTCTTGAATCCCATTTTGTCGAGTGCGATGAACGCAGGCCGAATGTTGGGACATTTTCCGAGCGGACAACAGCCGCAATAAATGATCAGGCTCGTCGTTCGCGGAATCTCGTTCGCCCATTTTTTCAAATCGGAAAGACCTTGCTCTGTGGAAGCGGAGCCATGGAATGTAGCTCCCGGTATATGACCGCCAGCGAAGAGCGCGCGGAACCCGACATAGACGATGGTGGGCGGCGTTCCGTTCTTTTCCCCGAGTTCACGGGCAAGATCGGCCGGCTGGATGGTTTGCGCCGCAGTCCATGGATCCGACAGTGGCTTTTCCTGTCCTCGGATGGCTGGAACAGCGACCAGGGCATCGGATGCAGCAAACAGAATAGCAACGGCTGAAGCCAAGAAAACAGTTTGGGGACGGCTTGCCGCCTGAGCCAAAGAATGCCTCGGAGAAACGCCGTCACGTTTGAACGAAGGGATTTGTGGAATCAAGGAAATTGCCGCCTATTTCTTGAGTTCGGCCCGCGTGCGCTGGAGTTTCATCGCTGTGGTGCGGAGCGTTTCTGGAACGTTTTTATTGGTGGTGAGACGTTTGAGATCGACCGCGTTTAGCATGGGGAGCATATGTAAAGTGACGTCCAGCGGCGACTTGGGATTGTTGATGAGATTGCGGACGACAGTATAGTTCTTTCGGAAATTGCGGTTGCCGGCGATGAGGCGAAGGATTTCATCGGTAAGGCTGGACATCGCGGCAAAGGCCTCGACTTCCTGGTCGGTGAGGCGCGGGGACTGCAATACGGCGCGCTGCACAACTTTATTGGTGTCTCGGATCAGTGTGCGGCGCGCTTCGGAGCCGCCCTTTATGGCGAACTGCACGCGCTGCGCGACGCTCATTTTCGCCAGCCGCTGAATCAGCGTCTGGCGCCTGACAGCATCTGGTTCAATTGCGGCCGCGGCCTCGGCAAGCGCGGCTTCATCGATAGGATTGCCCGGGCCGTGAAGTTCATGGAGCTGATTTTTTTGATCGACAGTCAGCGAAGTGGAATGCTCGAGAGCGGCGGCCAGTGCGGGAGATTCGCTTACCCTCTCGAGCTCCTCCATTAGCGCCTGGATGCCCAGCGTCGACAGGTGGCGAACAATAGGCACGAGGTATTCTGCCGAACAGTTTTTGTTCTGCACCATGGCGTCACAGACGCCAGGCTTGTCCGCGAGATTCCTTGCTGCGTAAGAGAAAAGCGGGGGGATAGCCTGCTCCCGTTTAAGCGCCTCCACGAAGGATTCGATGGGTTGCGAGAGAATCGCATCCTGCGCGCGAGAGGCGACCATTTCGTCGGCGTCACCTGCGAGAACCGCAAGAATCTCCGCGCGATCCGCGGGCGAGAGATGGGCGCCTCCGGTGCACACGGCCATCTTTCGTTCGCGCGTCGCGCGGCCGTGGCGCAGATCTTCGAGAACTTCAGGGCTCAGAGCTTCCACTGGATTACGGCCTCAAGTCCTTCTGACTTAGCACCATTGTACCGGAGGCACCGGGCGCGCCAAGCGGCGGCATGGCTTTGCCGTTCAATTGCAGCAACACCGCCGTAGAGTCCCCGGCAGTCACCTCGAATTGTTGATGGGCTGAAAAGTGACGATTCTTCCATGCAGGCAACTCAGCGTCGAAAACAAGTTTGTTATCGGCGATTATGCGAACGTGGGTGGCGGCGAAAGTGGAGACAGAAAGATCGAGAAGGGCCGAGGTGGAAGACTGCTCCGTTGTGCCCGCCACGGCGGAGCCGGATTGCGGCTGTGCTGAAAGGGAAGCGGTGGAGGATTCTTTTTCGGTGCGATGTGCCGCGTAGCGGTGCCAGACGTAACGGACCGTGAGGAAGAATCCGATGACCAGGAGAAGCACGACGAGCGCGGCCGCAGCCGGGAGCCACTTCGGCGGGGAAGGAATGCGTTCCTCGGTCTTGGGAGAGGGCGGGGGTAAATGTTCCGCCCGGGCCGAGTCATACTCGCCCAGAAGCGCTTCTTCATTGAGGCCCAGGTAACGCGCAATGGTGCGCACAAAGCCGTGCCCAAAGACGCCGCCGGGCAGCTTGGCCCAATCTTCATTTTCGAGGGCTTGGACAAAACGGGTGCTGATGCGCGTAGCCTTGGTGAGTTCCTCCATGGAAACTTCGCGCAGTTCGCGCTCGCGCTTCAGACGTTCACCAAAATTTCCCTTGGCCATGAACCAGAACCAATCCTTGACGATCCAAGCAGAGCGGACAATTTCACGTGCAACCGCAAAGAGGTCAATTTCAAGTGCAGCCGCAAAGCGGCTGACGCGGCGGGCGCTCGTGCAAAAACGACTCGGGATCCCTGAACCGCACTATAGGCGGAGCAATCCAACGCTGTCAAACAGCGAGGAAAGCACAACGACGGCGTTAGAATGCGACCGGAGGATGATATGGGCATTGAGATACGAGGGATGGCTCCGCTGCTGCAAGTGTTTGACATGCCTGCGTCCATCGCGTTCTACCGCGATGTGCTGGGGTTCGACGTGGTGACTACGTCCAAGCCTCAGGGAGAACACTTCGATTGGGCGTTGCTGCGGCTCAAAGGCGTGGAGTTGATGCTGAACACGGCGTGCAAAAAGACGAGCGACCCCCGGCTCCTGATCCCGCTCGCATTGTTGCGCACCACGATACTTGCCTCTACTTCGGATGTCCGGATGTAGCTGCGGCGTACGTTTACCTGTCCGAGCGCGGCCTTGCTTTGAAAGAGCCCGAGATCGCGCACTATGGCATGAAGCAGCTGTATCTCCACGATCCTGACGGATATAGCGTGTGCTTCCAGTGGCCAGCCAAGTAGACCCTCCATTATTCTGTCTGAACTCAGCATTGTCTGCCGTACCAGGTCAGGATGGCGACGTAGCCACACCTGTACCACGACCGGGTTGCGTACCTTTTTGCGGCGGGCCTATACTGGCAGAGGTTCGCGGACGTGCGCGAGAATCCCGCGGATTTGTGTTTCTTCGCGCCAGTACGATCCCTAGTGACGCGGCGCGAGCATTTAGCGGGCTTATTCGTATGCGAGAGGAAAAGACCGAGTGGAGGATGTGAATCAGTTTCCGGCCGTGGAACGGCGCCGCAATCCTGCGGTGCCTTCCGACCAACGCGTAAAGGGAGAGATTGCCGTCTTCCAGGAGTTGGGGAAGGCGCTGACGTCTTCGCTGCAGCTCGACCAGGTTCTCCGCACGATTATGGAGAAGATCGACGAATTCCTGCGCCCAGACAACTGGTCCCTACTTCTGCTGGATGAGGCCAAGCAGGAATTGTACTTTGAGCTGGCAGTAGGAAAAGCTTCACAGGCGCTAAAAGACGTGCGCATCAAGATGGGGCAAGGCATCGCGGGCTGGGTCGCGCAGCATGGCGAGACCGTGGTGGTGCCCGATACAACGAAGGACACGCGCTTTTTTGCAAAGGTGGACGAGAAAACCAAGACCGAGACGCAGTCGATCGTAGCTGTGCCGGTGAGATTCCGCGACACTTGCCTCGGGGTCATCGAGCTGATTAATTGCATGGGTCCGGATGGATTCGATCCGCGCGACCTGAAGCTACTTGAAGCGCTTTCGGATTTTGCGGCGATTGCGCTGGAAAATGCGCGGCACGTTAAGAAGATTCACGAGCTGACCATCACCGACGATTGCACGTCGCTCTATAACGCGCGGCACATGGGCTTTATTCTTGAGACGGAGATTTACCGCTCGCAGCGCTACAATTACGAATTTTCAATTGTTTTCATTGACCTCGACCACTTCAAGCAGGTGAATGATACTCATGGGCACCTGGTGGGCTCGCGGCTGCTTGCCGAAATCGGGAATGCCTTGAAGGAGCATTGCCGGCTGATTGATTTCGCGTTCCGTTATGGCGGCGATGAGTTTGTGATCCTGCTGCCGCAAACTTCGAAGGAGAACGCGTTGAACGTGGCGCGACGTTTGCACAAATTGGTGCGCGAGGGCACCTGGCTGGTGCCGGAAGGATTGAACATCAAGCTGACGCCCAGCGTGGGTGTGGCATCGTACCCCGTAGACTCCCGGACCAAGGAGGGCTTGCTGCACCTTGCCGACGAGGCCATGTACCTGGTCAAGAATACGAAGCGCGACAGCGTCGCTGCGGCGAATATCGGAATTTTGCCGAACGTGGCGACCGCTGAATCCGCCGGGTAATCACTGCCTTCGGCTAACGAACCTCTAAACGAATATTCCCTCTTCTATACACTCCGTCGAAATTTTGCTTAACTGAAGACATGAAGAGAAGCGAAGCGGCGAAGTACGCGCGCTGGTCGGCGTTGGCAGCATTTCTGCTGGCAAGCCTGACAATAGGCGTGTATCTCGAACGCAAGTGGGTCGCTTACCGGGAGCAGCAAAAAGCGCCGCCGCCGGCTCCTAAGGATGTAACGCGCAGCTCGAACGGCCTCACTTTTTCCAAGATGGACGGAAATCAAAAGATTTTCACGGTGGAAGCCTCGAAGGCCACCGATTTCAAGGATAAAGGCGCCAGTTTGCTGGAGGATGTGAAGATCACCATCTTCGGGAAAAAGGGAGAGCGGCACGACACGATTCATACGCAAAGCTGCCAATACGAAAAAGAAGGCGGAAGCATCGCATGCGGTGGCGAAGTGCAGTTTGACCTGGAAAGCTGGGCGGAATCCGAGCGGGCGGCAAAAAATCCGGATGTAAGAGCGGCGCAGACCGTACACGTGGAAACCCGCGGCGTGGTGTTTAACCGCGCCAATGGAATGGCGCGAACGGACCAACCGGTTAAGTTTGTCTTTCCGAATGGCATCGGGGAAGCCCTGGGGGTTGAGTATCACTCTGAAGAAGGGACCGTGCGGTTGCTGGGAAACGTGCAGTTCTCCCTCATGGCGCCGGAAAAAGCTGTCGCGGGGAAAAAGACGGCGAGCGGAGGTGCGAAAGATCCTGTTCGCGTGAAAGGGAAGAGCCTCGATTTTGAAAGGGAGTCCCGAACGATGCAGCTGTACGGACCGGTGGAAGCGGAAACTCGCTCGGCGCATTTGCGAGCAGGAAAGCTGACGCTCACGCTCGACGCCGCATTTCGCGCCGAGAAAATGATGGTTACGCCGGGACCGGATAAGAAGAACCCTGAACTGGAATCCCAAGGCGCAGACGATTCGACCAATCTGAGTGCGGAGACAATCACGGCACATTTCGCACCCGGGGGATGGCTTACGAAAATCGAGGGAGCAGGAAACGTTCGCGGTTCGCGGCGCACAGGAAAAGAGATGGATGACTTCCGTGCGGAGCGCGGAGCGATGGAACTGTGGCCAAAGGTAAACCAACCGAAAGAAATGAATTTGAAAGGCGGCGTCGAGTTGAAGACGCAGGCAGGCGCGACCGGGGAATCGAGAATGCTGGAAACGAGCGAATTGCTCGTGGAATTCGCCGATGGCAAAAAAGGCGAGAGCTGCAAGCTCAAACGAGCGGAGACTTTGGGAGCGGGAAGTATCGGATGGACGGATGCGGAGGTGCAGCGCGCGGCATCCGGACCTGCTACCAGCAGCGAGGTTGCGCGCACAAAACTGCAGGCGGATAAGCTCGAAATGGAATTCGGGGATGAGGGTAAGGCCAGGCGGTTGGTAGCCACCGGCAATGTTTTGACGGAACGAGCCATGAGCGGCAAACCCGTGCAAACGGCGACCGCGCAGTCCGGAGTGGCACAACTGCTGGCAAGCAGTGGATGGTCGCAGATGGATCTGCAGGGAAATGTAAGACTGAAGGAAGCCGACCGGAGAGGCCAAGCGGACCACGCGACGTTTGTTCGGGCAACGCAAACGGCTTTGCTAACAGGAAAAGCGCTCGCGCGCGACGCAAATACAGAGACGCAAGCGCCGCGAATCACCTTTGCGCAAACTACCGGAGAGATTCGTGCCGAGGGCGGCGTTCGCTCGACGGACTTTTCGGCTAAGGGAAGCGGCGCACAGCTTGCCCCGGCTCCGGCAAATATCTCCGCGGACGCCATGCAGGCGAATGCCAAGACGGGCAGGGCCCTGTACACCGGCCATGCGCGTTTGTGGCAGGGCGATTCGGTGATGGAAGCAGATTCCATCGAGCTATTGCGTGAAGCGCGGGTCATGAATGCCACCGGAAATGTTCGCGCCGTATTTCCCCAGGCCGCCGGTCCATCGGCGCCTCAGGCGATTGCCGTGCAAGCCGGGCCGAGGAAGGCGAGACTGTGGCATGTAGCGGCGGGGACGCTGTCCTACCATGACGCGGAGAGCCGCGCGCACCTGGAGAAAAACGTAGTGGCGCAATCGGCCGAGCAAAAAATGCGCGCCGCCGTCGTAGATCTATATTTTACGCGCGCCGAGAAGCCCAACTCGAATTCCGCGACTAATTCTCTTACGGCAAATCCACCACCTGGAGCCCAGCAGATTGCCCGGGCTATCGGCACGGGCGGAGTGATCGTGGAACAAGGGTCCAGGAAAGCCACAGCGGAACGCGGCGAGTACAGCGCCACAGACGGAAAATTCATAATGAGCGGCGGAAATCCCACGATTTATGACGCTGCGGAAGGAACCACCACCGGCCGTCAATTGACCTTCTTTTTAGCGGATGATACGATCATCGTCGACTCAGAGAATGGATCGCGGACGTTGACGAAGCACCGAGTCGAGAAGTGACCCCACTGCTCCGCGGCCGCCCGTGAGAGGTATGCTGAAGCTCCAGGCCGTCGATCTAAGCAAGTCGTACCGTGGCCGTAAGGTTGTTGATGACGTTGAACTGGAGATTGGACAGGGTGAAGTCGTCGGGCTGCTCGGCCCCAATGGCGCAGGCAAGACGACGACGTTTTACATACTGGTAGGTCTCGCCCGGCCCGACTCCGGCCGCGTACTCCTGAACGACGACGAAATCACGGACCTCCCCATGTACCTCCGGGCTCGCAGTGGCATTAGTTACCTTCCTCAGGAACCCTCGGTCTTTCGCCAATTGACCAGCGAAGCGAATCTGCTCGCGGTGCTGGAAACCCTTCCGTTAACCCCGGAACAGCAGCGCGACCGGCTCGAGGAGCTCCTGGTGCAAATGGGCTTGGAAACGGTGAGGACCAGCAAGGCATATACGCTCTCCGGCGGAGAGCGCCGCCGGCTGGAAATCGCTCGCTCTCTTACACTGCAGCCTTCGTTTATTCTTCTCGACGAACCTTTTTCGGGAATCGACCCTCTAACCGTCAAGGATCTGCAGGAAATTATTCGCGAACTAGCGACATCGGGAATTGGCGTGCTAATTACGGATCATAACGTCCGGGAAACTCTCAGCGTCACGGATCGCGCATACATCCTGAAAAGTGGCAGAATATTCCGGAAGGGCCGCCCGGACGAATTAAGCAACGATGCGGAAGTCCGGCGCGTCTATCTGGGCGATCATTTCCGCCTAAACTAGGATTAGAACAAGGAACACGGGACCATCCATGGCCTGGCAAGGACTCAAACTCAATCTCCGCGTGGCGCAGAAGCAGATTCTGACGCCCGGTCTCGTGCAGATGGTGAGCGTCCTCGCGCTGAACCGCCTCGAGCTGCGCGAAATGATCAACCAGGAGATGATTGCCAATCCTGTCCTTGAAGAGCAGAGCGAGGAACCCACCCAAACCGACAACTACAGCGACGAGACCTTCCTGAAAGCAGAAACCGAAAAAGTTCCAGAGAAGCCTGAAGCAAATCCTTTTGACGAGTTCGATGTCGGAACGTTCTTCAACCAATACCTGGATACCGGCGGCGACGGCGGGCAATCGCAGGAGCGCGAGGTTTCCGAGCGGCCCTCCTTCGAAAAGTTCCTCTCCTCGCCGAGCGGGTTGAGCGACCATCTCCAGTGGCAACTGAGCGTAACGATTTGTTCGGACACGGTGAAGGAGATTGCAGACAGCATCATTGGCAATCTGGACGAGAACGGCTATCTGACGGCTTCCCAGGAAGAGCTGACGCAGAACGGGAAGTATTCGCAGGATGATCTTGAGGATGCCCTTGCCGTAGTGCAGGACTTCGACCCCATCGGAGTGGGCACCCGGGATTTGCGCGAATGCTTGCTCCGGCAATTGAAAGCGTTTGATCCGCAGAACACCCTGGCTCAGCAGATCGTTTCCGAACACCTCAAGCAAGTGCAATCGAACCAGTTGAAAGAAATCTCCCGGGCGCTGAACCGCCCGCTGGAAGTACTGAAGCGTACGCTGGACGTCATCAAGAAGCTCGATCCTCGGCCCGGACTGCGCTACAACAAAACGGAGCCCCGCCTCGTCGAGCCGGACGTGTACTTCCGCAAAGTCGATGATCAGTGGCAAGCCTTCCTGAATGAAGACGACATGCCGCAACTTCGGCTGAGCCCCACCTACCGCCGTCTGCTGGTTAAAGATGCCGCCGACCGCGACGTGCGCAACTACGTGAAGGAACGTTTCACCGCCGCCGTGCAGTTGATGAAGAACATCGAGCAGCGCAAGCACACCATCCTGCGCGTCTGCCAGTCCATCATCGCGCGCCAGGGCGAATTCCTCGATCACGGCCAGGACGCGCTGAAACCCATGATGATCAAGGAAGTCGCGGAAGAAGTTGGCGTGCATCCCTCCACGGTGAGCCGCGCGGTGGCCAGCAAGTACGCGCACACGCCGCAAGGCGTGCTGGAGCTGCGCTCGTTTTTCAGCGAGTCCGTGAACGGGCCGGAAGGCGGCGGGATGTCCCTGCTGACGCTCAAGCGCCTCGTCAAGAAAATGATTGAAGAGGAAGACGCCGCGCATCCGCTGACCGACGAACAGATTGCCAAGAAGCTGGATGACGCCGGCATCCACGTCACTCGCCGCACTGTCGCGAAATACCGCGAAGACATGAGAATTCCCAGCACCCACCAACGCCGGGAAAAGAGCTGAGCGGCTCGCCCCGTGAAGCCGCAAGCGCGACACGACGCCAGGCAACTCGTGATCCTCACCGGCCTTTCCGGTTCTGGAAAAAGCACGGTCCTCCACGCCTTCGAAGACATGGGCTTCTACTGCGTGGATAATCTTCCCGTGGAGCTCATCCCCATTTTTGCGGAGTTGCACGCCGCCGGCGAAGGGGACTTCGCTCGCGCTGCTTTGCTGGTGGATGCGCGCGAGGGCCTGCAACTTCAGAAATTGCCGCCGCTTTTGAAACACCTCAAAAAGAATCATCCCATCACGCTTGTTTTCATCGAAGCGAACGAGGATGCCCTCCTGCGGCGTTATAGCGAAACCCGCCGCCCGCATCCGCTCGGAAAGAATTTTTCCGTCCGGGAAAGTTTGCTGCACGAACGCGCGCTGATGGCGCCCATCCGCAAGCTCGCGGATGTGGTCATCGAAACTACACAATTTAACGTGCATGAGTTGCGCCACTTCGTCACCGAGCGGTTCAAGAATCCGGACAAACGCCCGATGCTGGTTTCAGTCGTGAGCTTTGGCTACCGCTATGGAGTGCCGTCGGACGCCGACCTGGTTCTCGACGTGCGATTTCTGCCCAACCCGCATTTCGTTCCGCGGCTGCGTCCCTTCACGGGCCAAGACCCCAAGGTGCGCAAATACATCCGGTCGTTCCCCCAGACCGGCGAATTCCTGCGGCGCATCGAAGGCTTGCTCACCTATTTGATTCCGCATTACATCCGCGAGGGGAAAAGTTATCTGACCATCGCGTTTGGCTGCACGGGCGGGAAGCATCGCTCCGTCATGCTCGCGGAGTCGGTGAAGGAATCGCTCGTGAAGCGCGGGTTTTCCGCCAAAGTCATTCACCGCGATATCGAAAAGTAAGCCGACAGCCTCTAGTGCTAGCCAGCAGGAGTTGGGGCCGAAGCCAGGAATGCAATGATCAAGCAAGAAGATAGAATCCGTCTCCTCGATGACGCTCTGTTTCGTGCGATTCCAGAGTCTCGCGAATGGACTCGGGGGGGATCACCGGGGCCTTCCGACGGATCACAGTATTGGATCGAAGTGCGGTCGCCCCTACGTCCCGCCGCTCAGCGCCTGAGCGTCCTCCTGCGCCACGACGGAGACATTCAGATCGAATATCACATTACCGCCAAGCGCGGCAGCCCTTTCGAGGTGCTCATTGTGCTCGCAGAGGGGCGAGAGGTAGCCGCAATCGAAGAGGCGTCGCTCTTTGTGTCCGACCTTCTTGCTGAGCGGCTCGTTCTCGCCAGCGCGAAGGGTTTGTTTAGGGGTGGCAGACGTTTCCTCAAGCCCTCTTCGCTGACAGAATCGCGTCGGCGTGATTTTAGCTGGGTTACTTCTTGGCTAGGCACGTTCGATTGGCCAAGTCCCGCTTAGTAGGACATCGGAAATAGGCCCGCTAGCGGGGTCGGCGGAAACTTGACACGCCGCAACGCGGCGAATAGCGTACCAAGTGGACAAATCAGGGAGCCCGCAGCGTGGCCTTGTTGTTGACACCACAATGGAAGCGATTGCTCAGTTACGTGCGGCCGTACTCGCTCCGGCTTTCAGCGGGCGTGGTGTTGCTGGCGTTTGTCGCGCTTGCCGAAGGCGCAGTGACTCTGCTGATCGTGCCCATTTTTGATCGCGTTCTCAATCCCACCAGCAGCGACTCGAACATCTTGCTCTTCAAGGTGCCCTTCGGTGGCCCCCCGCTTTACGTGAACCATCTTTTCCCACACAGGATTCACAACGTCTGGCCCGTGGTTTCCATTTCCTTGCTCGTGCTCTTCGCGTTCAAGTCTTTGTGCGAGTTTGGCGGTGTGGGTTTGATTCAATATGTGGGGCACCGCGCCATCACCGATTTGCGGAACGGCGTCTACGCCAAGATCATCCGCCAGCCGATTGGATTTTTTCAGCAGCAATCCGCGGGGAGAATATTCTCCGCAGTCATCAACGATGTGGAGCGCGCCCGCCTGGCGATTTCCGAGTACCTTGCTGAGTTGTTTCGCCAGGCCTTCCTGTTTCCCGTCTTTTTGTCCATCTTGCTGCACATCGATTGGAGGATGACGCTTGCCTGCGCCGTCTTTCTTCCTTTGACGATCTGGCCCATCGGCAAACTGGGCCGCCGCATCCGCCACTCGGTGGAGACCAGCCAAACCCGCCTTGGCGAACTTACTCAGATTCTTCAGGAGACCGTCGGCGGCAACCGCATCGTAAAAGCCTTTGGCATGGAAGATTTCGAAATCGGGAATTTCCAGGCGGCTTCAAAACGGCTTTTGCGCGAGACCATGCGCTGGGTCCGCGCGCAAGTGGCCACATCGCCGCTGATGGATTTGCTTCAGCCGATTATCATCTCTTTGCTACTGCTGTACGCCCGCGATCGAATCAAGCTGAAGTTGATGACCACGGGGATGTTCATCACCTTTGTTTACGCGCTCTTCAAATCCTACGAGCCCGTCAAACGAATCGGCGCGGTCTATCAGCAGTTCCAGCAGGCGCAGGGGGCCACCGCGCAGGTCTTTTCCTACCTCGACCTCGCGGAAGAACGCCAGGACATTCCCGGAGCCCTCGAACTTCCTGCTTTCTCCCGTGAGATTCGCTTTGAAGACGTCGGTTTCTCTTACGATTCCACTCCCGTCTTGCGCAATGTTCGATTCAGCGCCCGCAAAGGCGAACTGGTCGCTTTTGTCGGTTCAAGCGGCGCGGGCAAGACCACGCTCGTCAATCTCTTGCCCCGTTTTTATGATGTCACTTCCGGTGCCATTCGCATGGATGGCCGCGATGTCCGCGAAGCCAAGCTTCGCTCTTTGCGCGGCCAGATCGCCATGGTGACGCAGGAGAACATCCTGTTTCACGACACCGTTCGCAACAACATCTGCTACGGCCTGGCCAATATTCCCAAGGAAAAAATCATTGCCGCCGCGCAAGCCGCGTTGGCCCACGATTTCATCATCGAGCTGCCGCAAGGTTATGACACTGTGATTGGCGAACGCGGCACACGTTTAAGTGGTGGACAGCGGCAGCGCATCGCCATCGCGCGCGCGATTTTGAAGGATTCGCCCATTCTCATCCTGGACGAAGCCACCTCCGAACTGGATGCGGAGTCCGAGATGTTCGTCCAGAAGGCGCTTGCCAACCTCATGGTTGGCCGAACGACTCTCGTCATCGCGCATCGCCTCGCCACCATCCGCCGCGCGGACAAGATTCTCGTTTTGGAAGACGGAGAAATCCGTGAAAGCGGAACGCACACGGAATTGATGGCCCGCGGTGGAATCTACGCGCGCCTTCACGATTTGCAGTTCGCCGATGACGACATGCTCGCGCAGGCCGCACCGGCAAAGTTGAATGACGCATCGAACTCTTTATGAGCCAAACGACCCCGGCAACGAAAAAAATCGAATGTTTCTCTATGACCGGCTACGCGCAAGCGCGAGCCGAACAGGATGGCTGGGCCGTGCGCGTAAGCGTGAAAAGCGTCAACCACAGGTTCCTGGACCTCAAGCTGCGCATGCCGGAGGGATTTGATCTCTACGATTTGCGGCTCCGACAGATTGTGCGCGAAAAAATTCACCGCGGCCATGTGGAAGTGACCATCGGTGTCGAACCCGGAAAAGCTGCGCCGGTTCAGGTGAACAAAGAACTGGTGCAATCCTATCTGAAAGCGGCAGAAGCGCTGCGACAGGAGACGCGCGCGGCGACCGACATGGACGTCGTCGCGCTCTTGCGATTGCCCGGAGTGATTACCGGTGTGGCCGCCTCCGTGCCGGAGACGGAAGAAGAGCAAGAGCGGCTTGGGAAACTGCTGGACAGCGGCTTGCGTGACGCGCTGGCAAAGCTGGATGATATGCGGCGGACGGAAGGCCGTCACCTTGTCGAGGAGTTGCGAGATCGCCTGGCGCGCATCGGCGGTTATGTGGATCAGGTGCGCGGGCTGGCGGCCACGCTGCGCCCGGCTTTCGCGCGGCGGCTGGAAAGCAGGCTCAAAGAGTTGCTCGGCGGAATCGGCATCGAGCCCGCGCGGCTCGCGCAGGAAGCGGCGCTGCTTGCGGAACGCAGCGATATCAGTGAAGAATTAGACCGGCTGAAGAGTCACCTACAGCAGTTCACCAAGTTGCTGGATGGAGCCGGAGAGCTGGGGAAGAAACTTGATTTTCTTTTGCAGGAGATGCATCGCGAGGCCAACACCTTGCTCTCCAAGACGCCCGGCGTGGAAAGCGAAGCGCTGGCGATCACGGGAGTGGCGCTGGAAATCAAAGCGGAGATCGAGAAATTGCGCGAGCAGGTGCAGAACATCGAATGACCACGCAGACTGAGATCGCGCCACTGGTGTTGATCGTGTCGGGGCCGTCGGGATCGGGAAAATCGACTTTGGTGCAGCGAATCCTGGAGCTGCCCGGCACCATGCCTTCGATCTCATGTACTACACGGGCGCGGCGCGCGACCGAGGCTAGCGGGAAATGCTATGATTTTGTGACGGAAGCGGAATTCGACGCCATGGTCGCGCGCGGCGAATTCCTGGAGTATGCCCGGGTTTTCGGAAAACACTCTTACGGCACGCCATTGAAATGGCTGGAGGAATCGCGGAAAAAGGGACTCGACCTTGTTCTGGAGATCGATGTCCAAGGAGCGGCGCAAGTAAAGCAAAAGCTTCCGGAGTCCGTCGCGATTTTTATTTTGCCGCCGTCGCGCCAGGAGCTGGAGCGCAGGCTGCGCGACCGCGGCCAGGATTCGGAAGAAGAAATTGCGCGGCGGCTTGCCAAGGCCCGCGACGAAATCGCTCAGTTTGGCAAGTATTACGATTTTTGCGTGGTAAATGAGGATGTGGAACGCGCGGGCCGCGAAGTGCAGGCGATTGTGATCGCCCTGCGCTGCACGAGCGCGCGGCGGAGGGCGAGGGTGGAACAGCTTCTGGCATCGTTTGGGAGGGAATGACCGAGATGACTGTGCAGACGAAAGCTCCGGAGAGCCAGTTTGCGTACGTAGTGCTGGCGGCAAGGCGCGCCCGGCAGATTATGGCAGGCGCGCCACCGCTGATCGAAAACCCCAGAACACTGAAGGCCACGCGGATCGCGTGCGAAGAGCTGGAGCACAGCCTGATCGAGTACGACTTCACCGAGCCGTCCTCGATCGATGTGGACAAGGAAGGAAACAAGCGGCGGAAGTAGCGGGCCGCGAGAGGCCGTGATGCGAATCACGCTTGGTGTGACCGGCGGAGTGGCGGCTTACAAAGCCGCGGAACTCGTGCGCCGCTTGCAGCAGGACGGATTCAGCGTGCAAGTGGTGATGACGCGCGGGGCGCGCGAGTTCGTCACGCCGCTGACCTTTGCGGCGTTGAGTGGGCAGAAAGTCATCACTGACTTATTCAGTGATTCTTCCGGCGGGGAAGCAAACCTCGAAAGCGCCATCGAACACATCGCTGTGGCGCAGCGGACGGACCTGCTTCTTGTCGCGCCGGCAACGGCGGATATCATCGCTAAATTTGCGCGCGGGATCGCGGATGACTTTCTGACGACTTTGTACCTGGCATCGACAGCGCCGGTCGTGGTTGCTCCAGCGATGAACGTGAACATGTGGAATCACGCGGCCACGCAGGAAAATGTCGAGATGCTGCGCGCGCGTGGCGTAAGAGTCGTAGACCCCGCCGAGGGCTACCTCGCTTGCGGCATGATTGGGGCGGGACGGCTCGCAGGACAAGATGACATTGTCGCCGCCGTTCGAGAAGTGCTCAAAACGCAGCGGGATTTGGACGGAGAGACAGTCCTGATCACCGCGGGTCCGACTTGCGAAGACCTCGATCCGGTTCGCTACATCACGAATCGCTCCTCCGGGAAGATGGGATATGCGGTCGCCGAAGCGGCGACGTTTCGCGGCGCGAAGGTCATTCTTGTAAGCGGCCCAGTGAATTTGGAAGTCCCCGCTGGCGTCGAGCGCATTGACGTACGCACCGCGAAAGAAATGCACCATGCAGTCGCGGAACGGATTGCCGATAGTTCCATTGCGATTCTTGCGGCCGCGGTGGCGGATTATCGTCCCACGGAACAGCACGTGGAAAAAATCAAGAAGGGGAACGCGCCGCTGACGATTTCTCTCGAGCCCACCACAGATATTCTGTCCGAGGTAGCGAAAAACAAGGGCCAGAGAATAGTCGTGGGCTTTGCGGCAGAGACCGACCACGTCGCGGAGAATGCTCGCAAGAAACTCACGGCGAAGAATGCCGACCTCATCGTGGCCAACGACGTCACCGCCGAAGGCGCGGGATTCGATCAAGACACAAATATCGTTACGCTGTTTTCCCGTGATGGACGCGACCTGGCGCTCCCGAAAATGAACAAAAGCGAAGTGGCGCAGCGGGTTTTGGATGAAGTCGTGCGCCTGCGAAGCGTATTGCACGGAGCAGCAGCATTGAAGCGCTCCGGCGATTGATCCCGTCATGGCCGAGCGCATCTCCGAAACTCTCCAGAAAAAACTGTCCGACCGGCTGAATTTCTACGATGACCTCGGAATTCAACTCTTCTATCGCGACCGCGGCGCCACTGCCGTATGGCATAGCGAGCCGAAGTTGGAACAGGCCGTGATGGCCCATTTCTCAACCCCAGAGCTTCAGAAGGAACAGACTTTGCCCAAGCCCGCAGGAAAACCCGTAGTGCAAAAACTTGCGCCCCCTATGTCGGCCGTGAGTCCGAAGATCGCCCTGCCGGTGACTGCGGGGCCGTCGCTCTTCGAAGCCGCGGACAAAATTGTGGATGACACGTTGGTGAAGGTCCGCGAAGATTTGGGTGAATGCACGCGCTGCAAGCTTCACAGCACGCGGCACAAGATTGTCTTTGGCGACGGAAATCCCAAGGCGCAACTCGTTTTCGTCGGTGAAGGACCGGGCGCTGATGAAGACGCGCAAGGCTTGCCGTTTGTCGGGCGCGCCGGAAAACTGCTGACGCAGATGATCGAAGCCATGGGCTTGCAGCGTAAAGACGTGTACATCTGCAACGTAGTGAAATGCCGTCCACCGGAGAATCGCCAGCCGGAAGATGATGAAGTCAGCACTTGCTCGCCGTTTCTTTTTCGCCAGATCGACGTCATCGCTCCCAAAGTAATTGTTTGCCTGGGCGCCGTCGCCGCAAAAACCTTGCTGCAGACCAACCGCGGGATTTCCCAGTTTCGCGGAGAGTGGCTGGAATTTCGCGGAAGAAAATTGCTGGCGACCTATCATCCCGCCTATTTGCTGCGCAATCCGCCCGCAAAGAGCGAAGTCTGGAAAGACCTCCAAAAAGTCATGGCCGTCCTCGGCCTCGAAGTGAAGAAAGGCAAGTCCTCCTAACTCATCATGGGAATTCTGCTGGGCTTGCTGACGGCGCTGACGTGGGGCGGCGCGGATTTCATTGCGCGTTTTGCCACGCACCGTATTGGCGCTCTCCGTTCCATGCTTTACATGCAGCTGATTGGGTTTGTAACGCTGACTATTTCCTTGCCCCTTCTCGGGGGCTGGGGGCATCTCGCGGATGGTTCCGGATGGCAGCCTTGGGCCTGGGGTTTTCTGGCTGGATTTTTCAACGCCATGGCTGGGATCGGGTTCTACCGCGCGTTTGAGATTGGAAAAATGGCCGTGGTGGCGCCGCTCTCGGCCAGCTATCCGGCTCTGACACTGCTGCTTTCCTGGATAACCGGCGAGCGCGTGAGTGGAGTGCGAATCGCGGGGATCATTTGCACCTTGGCGGGTGTGGCGATTGTTGCGGGCGGAGAAAAAACACCGGACGAAAACGATGCCGAGGCCATGCGCAGGAGCGGCCGTGGAATAGGCTGGGCCATCTTCGCGTCGGTTGGTTTTGCCATGCTGTTTTGGCTGCTGGGAATTCGCATCATCGAACGAGTCGGCGCGGTGCAAACGGTGTGGATGATCCGCCTGACCAGCACGCTGCTCATTGCGGCCGTGATTCTTGTTTCCAAGCAGCCCGTGCGTCTTCCGCCCGGCGGGGTGCGCTGGATGGTCCTCGGCATGGGCGTCTTCGATACCGGCGCGTTTGTCCTCAGCAATCTCGGAATGAAGCTGGAACAGGTTGCCGTGATCAGTGTTCTTGGCTCGCTGTACGGAGCGGTCACTGTCGGGCTTGCGGCTTTTTTCCTGAGAGAGCACGTTTCGCGCTGGCAGTGGATTGGAATCGCGACTATTTTCCTGGGAATCTTTCTCATCAGCCGCTAAATTTCTTTCTTCAACGAGCTTTCAACTGTCCCGCGCTTTCTTCGGGATTTCGTCGTGCTGATACACTACACGGCGGGATGACTCCTCCATTTTGCAACGTCGCGCTGCCGGTTCCGCTGCGCACAACATTCACATACGCTGTGCCCGAATGGCTGCAAGGAACGTTGCAACCGGGGAGTCGCGTGCTTGTGCCTTTCCGCAAAAAATCAATGGTCGGAGTCGTCGTCGAGCTTGCGGAAAGCGCGCCGCCAGGAACGAAAATCCGCGAAATAATCCGCGTATTGGATTTTGTTCCTGCACTGACACCGAAGTTGATCGAGCTGGCGCATTGGATCGCGGGGTATTACCTTGCGCCGGTTGGCGAAGTTTTCCGTGCAATGCTGCCGCCGGTGAGGGAACTGAAATCGCAGCGGCAGATTCTTTTGACAGATGCCGGGCGTGATGCGGCGGTCAGCTTGAGCGGCGGCGAATTGTCGCATGGGCTCACGTCCTCGGAGGCGGCGTTTCTCGCAAAGTTGAAAGAAAGGAAAGGAACGATGCCTCTCGGCCCGGCGGCAAAGCTCGGTGTTGAGGCTTCCGCGTTGCAGCGGCTGCAACGGCTCGGCCTCATTGAAATTCGAGAGACGGTGCAGGGAAGAAGCCTAAGGACGCAGCGCGTGATCGCCTGGAAAGATAATCTTTCGCCGGCCACGGAGCCGAGGCCCGAAAAAAGCGAGGAGAATCTTAACGCAGAGACACAGACGTCGCAGAGAAAGCGCAGGGAAGAGCGCGTCCGCGAATTGCTGGAGACGGAGCGAGGGCCTTTGCCACTGGCGCAGTTGATGAAACTGGCGCAGGTGACGCGGGCGGTCATCGAGCGAATGCTGCGCGACGGATTGCTGGAGAGTTGGGAGGAGCCCATTGATCCGGCGGAAGATCCGTTTGACGCGGGATTCACGCCACCCGCGCATGAATTGAATGCGGAGCAGGAGAGCGCGCTGAAAGCGATTCGCGCGCGCTTTAAACTGGGCGAATTCGGGGTGCAGTTGCTCCATGGGGTGACCGGCAGCGGAAAGACCGAAGTGTATTTGCGCGCTGTGCAGGAAACGCTGGCGCGCGGGAAAACGGCGCTCGTTCTGGTGCCGGAGATCGCGCTGACGTTGTGGATCGGGCGGCAGTGCCGGTCCTGGTTTGGCGCGCGCTTCGAGGGTGTCGCGGTACTGCATTCGGCGCTGAGCGATGTGGAACGGGCGCGCGAATGGTGGCGCGTGCGCAACGGCGAGGCGCGCGTCGTTGTGGGGACGCGCTCGGCGGTATTTGCGCCGCTGGAAAATATCGGGCTTGTCATCGTCGATGAAGAACAAGAAAACAGTTACAAGCAGGAAGAGACGCCGCGCTATCACGGCCGCGACGTGGCCATCGTGCGCGCGAAGATGGAAGGCGCGCTTGCGCTGCTGGGTTCCGCGACCCCTTCGATGGAAACGTATCATCACGCGCGGGAAGGAAAATACGAATTGCTGACACTCGCTTCGCGCGTTGCGGACCGATCGCTGGCGACCGTGGAAATCGTTGACCTGCGCGAAGATTTTCAGCAGACGCACCAGACAAGCCCAATTTCCGCGGCTCTGCACGCGGGAATTCAGGAGTGCCTTGCGAACGGAACACAAACACTCGTTTTGATCAACCGGCGCGGATATTCGTGGTCCGTGCTGTGCCGGAGCTGCGGAGCTTCGGTACAGTGCGTGAATTGCAGCATCTCGATGACGCATCACAAGCAGCGTAACCGTTTGGAGTGTCATTACTGCGGATCGATTCAAGCAATTCCGAAAGTTTGTCCGAAGTGTCAGTCGAAGTACGTTTATTTTTTTGGAGAAGGCTCGGAGCACCTGGAAGAACGGCTGCGCAAGGAATTCCCCGGCGCGCGCATCGCTCGGCTGGACCGGGACACGGCGCGGACGAAGCGGCAGTACCAAGAGATGCTGGGCGCGTTTGCGGGCGGGGCGCTGGACATTCTTGTCGGCACGCAAATGCTTGCCAAAGGCCACGACTTTCAGCGGGTCACTCTGGTTGGGGTCATCAGCGCCGATTCATCGCTGAGCTTGCCGGATTTTCGCGCTGCGGAGCGCACGTTTCAGTTGCTGACGCAAGTGGCCGGGCGCGCGGGGCGCGGCGAATTGAAGGGGCGCGTGCTGATTCAGACGTTTTATCCCGAGCATTACGCGATCCAGGACGCGGTGAAGCAGGATTACGGCGCGTTCTTCGAGCGCGAATTGCACTTCCGGAGAATGATGGCGTATCCGCCGTTCACTTCGCTGGCCAATGTGATCGTGCGCGATACCAGCCTGGAGAAGACCATCCGCTGGTCGCGGCAACTCTCAGAATATTTTTCGCCGCACGACGATAAAGGCGTGCGCATTTTGGGACCGGCCACGGCGCCGCTGGCGCGATTGAAGAAAGAACACCGGTTCCAGTTCTTATTGAAGTCGCCGAAGCGTTCGGTGCTGACGAAATTGCTGAGCGGCGCGTTAGCGTATTGCGAGGCGAACGAAATCCCCGATACGGCGGTGTTGGTTGATATGGACCCTTTAAGCCTGTTGTAACCCCCCACCCCCCATTACATGGATGAATATCAAAACAAAGGGCTTACAAAATGGGTTCCACTTAGATGATTGATGCTAAAGGGCCGCAAATTCCACTACCCAGCGGAGCAACATGTTAACTTCATCAAAGGAAAAGAGTTAAACCCGAAAAGGGCGGTTATCGGGATGAAGACGGGGGTTGATGCTCTCTATTGGGAAGGCGTAA